>Ga0137374_10004379_pt1 | contig 16826 bp, 14 predicted proteins | sample SagtaG_20_FD_104811 | JGI IMG/M metagenome (GOLD analysis project Ga0137374, IMG submission 104811) | Vadose zone soil microbial communities from Sagehorn Ranch, Mendocino, California, USA - Sage1_R_100_16 metaG | ecosystem: Environmental > Terrestrial > Soil > Vadose zone | place: USA...
AGTCCGCGCCGCCCCATTCGTAGGCCGGATCGTATCGGCCGGGACCGTAGGAGCGCGAATAGCGCACTTGGATTTCCTTCTCGTAAGTCGCCTTCCACGGCAGGTCCACTTTCGTGTTGCCGACGACCACGATGCAGCCCCGGTCGCGAAGCGCGTCAATGGCCTGTTCGGTGGGGGCGTTGTCCTGCGTTGCGGTGGCGAGAATGACGGCATCGACGCCGAATCCATCGGTCCAGGCGCGGACTTCGTCAGCCAGGTTTTGCTCTCCGAGAACGACGACTTTATCGGCGCCGAGCGCTTCGGCGAACGGACGCCGGGCCAGCGCGAGATCGGCCGCCATCACACGAACTCCGTTCGAGCGGAGCAACGCGGTCACCAAAAGCCCAACGAGTCCCTGGCCCAGGACGAGCACGCGCTCGCCCAGTGCGGGTCCAAGCTGGCGCACGGCCTGGAGCGCGATGCTGGCCAGCGTGGTGTAGGCGGCCTGCCAATTCTCGACGCCCGCGGGCACCTTCGCCGCAAGCAGATCCGGCACGGCGACGTACTCCGCGTGAAACGCGCACTCGGCGCCGCCGACCGCCACACGGTCGCCGACGCGGAAGCGCGTGTTTCCGGAATCGACCGCCTCGATAATGCCAGCCGCGGAATAGCCGAGGGGCGTGGGCGTCTGGAGGCGGTTGCGGACCTTTTCCAATGCCGACTTCCAGCCGAGCGTCCGGGCGGTGTCGAGCACTTTGCGGACTTGATCCGGGCGGGCCTTCGCCTTTTGAAACAGATTCATCCTGGCCTGCTCGACCTTCATGCGTTCGGTGCCGACGCTGATGACCGAGTGAGTGACGCGCACGAGCAGTCCGCCGGGCGGCGGCGTGGGCATCGGCACCTCCTGCAATTCGAGCCGGCCGTCCTGATACTGGGCGATTTGTTTCACTGGGCTGGTGAGTCGTTAAATCGTTAAATCGTTAAATCGTTAAATCGTTGAATCGTTAAATCGTTAAATCGTTGAATTGGGGCCGGGCGCATCGCCGCGTCATCGATTTAACGATTCAACGATTCAACGCTTAAACCATTGCACCGGCGCGCCATGTGACGGGGATGAAAACACTGATGGCTTCAATGCTTCAACGCTTTACTGAGTGATCCGCCGGATTGGCTTGCCGCAAGGCTTGCCTCGCCTCGCCGTTTGGTCTAATTCACATCGCATGACAAAAGCAACTGTCGGCCTTCTCGTGGCCGTCGTGGTCGGCGCGGGGCGACTCGCCGCGCAATCGCAGAGCGATTCGGAGTCGCTGAAACTGCTCCGCCAAACCATCGCGGACCAGAAACGTAACCCGGGCAAGGTGATCCGCACTTACACCAACCTGCCGCCGGCTGAACTGACGATCGCTGCTCCCGCCAGCGAAGCCGCTCCGCTGGCAATCGCACAGTCCCAACCTGCCCCGGAGTCCAAGCCCGCTCCGCCGCCCGCAGTGCCGCCTGCCGACAAGAAGGCTGCTGCAGCCGAGCTCGAGCGCCAGTTCCTCAACGGCAAACTGTCCGCCCGCAAGTATCAGAAGGCCCTCGCCGAACTTGACAATCCTTCGAAGCCCCCTGCAGGCCAAGCCTCCCCCAAGCCAGCCCCGACGACCACGGCCACGGCTCCCAAACCCTCGTCCGGTCAGGCTGTAGCCCCTCCAACCACTCCGGTCCCGCCGCCTCAACCGGCCGCCAACCAGAAACGCGTGTCGGAGGTCGAAGCCAGAATCGATGAAATGATCCGCCAGAAGGAAGCCCGCGAACGCGCCGCGAAGACCAATTCGCCTCCCGCGCCCGGCGTCAAGTTGAGCAAGCGGGAACGGCTCGACTCTCTGCTGCGCCAGGTCGTCGAGGGAAAACTGTCAGACGAGCAGTACAAAAAGGAACGCGAGAAAATCCTGGCCGAGCCGGAGTGAGGCGCCGGGCGTGCGGCGCAAGCAAGAAAGTTTTCTCCCCGGCCTCGCTTCGCCTTGCGGCGGCCGTTCACGCGACTAGACTTCGCGCGCGATGCCCGATCTCAGTGCCCTCAACCCCCAACAACGCCAGGCCGTCGAGACCCTTCACGGCCCGGTGCTCATCCTGGCCGGCGCGGGCACCGGCAAGACGCGCGTCATCACTTTTCGCATCGCTCACCTGATCGAGCGCGGGGTCGCGCCGGCGAACGTGCTGGGCGTCACGTTCACGAACAAGGCGGCCCGCGAAATGAAGGAACGGGTCGCGCAACTCGTTCCGGCACGCATTGGGCCGAGGGTTCCAGGTTCCGGGTTCCGCGTTCCGAGTTCCAACAACGCGGAACCCGGAACTCGGAACTCGGAACCGAATAGCGGGCCGACGATCTCGACGTTCCATTCGCTGTGCGCGCGCATCCTCCGCCAACATATCGAGGCGCTGGGCTACAAGCGCAATTTCGTCATCTACGACGAGTCCGAGCAACTGAGCGCCATCCGTAAAATCCTCAGCCACATTTCGGCGAAAGGGGAGAAAACCGAGCCCAAGGCGATACTCTCGCTGCTCAGCCGGTTCAAGAACGCCGGCCCGTCTGCCGCGGGCGCGTTCGCCGACCCGAGCGTGCGCGCGATGGCCGAACATGTTCGGCGCCGTTACGAGAGCGCGCTGCGCGCGTGCAACGCCATCGACTTCGACGACCTTCTGCTGCTGACCCAAAAGCTGTTCGAGGAGCACCCCGAGGTCCTCGAAGCCTGCCGCCGCAAGTATCGTTACGTGATGGTCGACGAATACCAGGACACCAACGCGGCCCAGTTCCGGCTCGTGCACCTGCTCTGCCAGGAGCATCGCAACCTCTGCGTCGTGGGCGACGACGACCAGTCGATCTACAGTTGGCGCGGCGCCGAAATCTCGAACCTCCTGGATTTTGAACAGCACTTCGGCGAAGTGAAGGTCATCAAGCTGGAACAGAATTACCGCTCGACCAACACCATCCTCACCGCCGCCAACGCCCTCATCCAACGCAACGCTCGCCGCCGCGCGAAGCGGCTTTGGTCGCAGGAAGGGGATGGCGAGAAGATCGTTCTTCACGAGTTCGAAACGGACGAGGAGGAGGCGCGCACGGTGGTCGAAGAGATTGAGTTCCGCCGGATGGCCCGGCGCGTCCCGTGGGGCGATCAGGCGATTCTGTTCCGCACCAATCAGCAGTCGCGCCCGCTGGAAATGGCGCTGCGCCAGGCCGGCGTCCGCTACCACTTGATCGGCGGTCAAAGCTACTTCGACCGCCGCGAAGTGCGCGACTTGTTGGCCTACTTCAAGGTGTTCGTGAACCCGCACGACGACGTGAGCCTGTTGCGCATCGCCAACGTGCCCGCCCGCGGCTTGAGCGACGCGACGATGGAACGGCTTCTGAGCGCGAGCCAGGAGCGGCATTGCTCGGTGTTCGCGGCGATGGGCCGCGAGGACGCGCTAGCCGCATTCGCTCCGCGGACACGCGAGAGTATCGGGGCGTTCGTGGGATTCGTCGAACAGGTCCGCGCCCAACTCCACCCCGAAGGCCTCCTTGCCCCCTCCAAGTGCGCCGATTCGGTTGTAGCTGCGACCGTGAGGTCGCAGGCCAGTCTCAGTTCGCCGGGACAGCCAAGCCCAGTGCCTATCCCCGAGGAAGAAGCCGCCCCGCGACCTCACGGTCGCAGCCACTCCGAAGGCCCCCTCTCCCCCTCCGAGGGGGAGAGGGCCGGGGTGAGGGGGCCATCCACCAACGCACCCCGCCCTAACGCAGCCAGCTATTCTCTCCAGCTTTGGGCCGATCGATTCCTCGACGAAATTGGCTACTTCCACGAACTGCGCCGCTCCGAAAAGGAGGCCGAAACCGCCGAGAGCCGGATTCGCAATCTGAAGGATCTAATGGCCGACCTCGACACCCAGCCGGCGCTGGCGCCCGTCGAGCGGCTCCAGCAATTCCTCGAAGACCTCACTCTCGACGCCGAGCGCGAGGAGGAGAAGGAGTCCGCCGGCGATGCGGTGACGCTGATCACGATGCACAGTTGCAAGGGGCTTGAATTTCCGCACGTGCACGTCGTGGGTCTGGAGGACGGCCTGCTGCCGCACTCGCGGGCGAAAGTTGAAGGAACGATGGACGAGGAACGCCGGCTCTTCTACGTAGCCATCACGCGGGCGATGCAGACTCTCTCCTTGAGCTACTGTCTGGGCCGAAAACGCTACGGCCAGATCGTCCCGTGCCATCCCTCGCCCTTCCTCAAAGAATTGCCGCCGGACCTCGTCGAGAACGCCGCCGAGCGATCGAAGGAACCGGTGAGCGTCTCCTCGGGCCGCAACCTGTTCGCCGCGATGCGCGAGACGTTGAGCTGAAGCAGGTCTGTCCTCGATTACCAGTTGTCAGCGGCTCGGGAAGCAATACGCTTCTGCCTATGAACGAGTCCCGCCGTCTTGTTGATGAATATGGTAAGCCGATAGGGGATGCTCCGGTGGAGCCACTACCTCCAGCGGTTCAAGCTCTGATCGAGACAAGGGTAAACACAGCACTCGACCAGCTTCGAATCGACAACGAGCGCGCTTTGAAAGACTTGACGAGGAAAGCATCCCTCCCGTGGAAGTGGTTCACTGCATTGGCGATAATCGCCAACATCGCCACCTTTTTTGTAGGGTACTCTGAGGTTCGAGGCTGGATCAAAGAGGAGGTCCAAAAGGGCATGACGCAGCCGGAGATTCAGAAAGCAGCCAAAGCCGCAACCGCAGCAACGATGAATGAATTCGTTGAGAACCAGCTAAAGCCTCTTCGAGAAGTGATAGCAACGACGAGTCTTACGGTGTCCAATCTTCAAGCTGACGCCGATTTTCTTGCCTTGGAAACCTCGGCACAAATGGGTAGCCACTCAGCATTCAACCATCTCGGCGTGATTGCGACAAATTCACTGCATCGTCAACAAGAGAGCGCAGCATTGGCATACGTGGCAATCGTGGAGAAGCATAATCAGGTTCAGATTTTTCCCGATTTGTACATCAGAGACGCACTTCCTGACGGTCTTGACGGTGAAAAGGCAGCGCTGAAAGAGATCGAGAGTGAATATAGGAAACAACTAGATGATACTCGCCTGATCAACATGCTGTCCTTCGTAACTCATTCGATAAAGTTTACGAAGCGCGAGCGCATGGAGTTTCTTATTCGGGTCAATGAACATGACCGAAGTCTTAGAGTTTCGGAATGGGCTGGTCGTTTTTTCAATGAACTAGCAGGAACCAACTTCAAGCCACTTGCGACGCGGTCAATTCTTGCTTGGTGGAAGGAGAATCAGAACAGAATTGTGGATTGAATCTTGCAGCGCTCGAGGCTCCTTGTCTGCGCGAATAGAGGCGGCCGGACGGCAGCGTGCGGACATGGCTGTCCGCGCTCCTGTTTCAGCCGGCACCCGTAATCGCGGCTGGTGTTGGGTGGAAATTGACTGGATCCTGCCGATAAAACTCCTTGAGTTCCTCGTACAACTCGGGATGCTTCTTCTTCATCTGCAGCGGCTTTTCGAAGAAACACTCGGTCGCGACGGCAAAGAACTCGGCGGCGTTCGTCGCGCCGTATTGGTCGAGGACGGTCTTGCGGCCTTTCTCGCGTTGTCGGCGCAACGCCTCGAACTCCGCGCCGAGCACCCGCGCCCACGTCGTGTAGCGGAAGTAGCAGGCTTTGGCGCCTTCGCACTGCAACGGCGGCAGACCGTCGGCCGCGCCGTACTCCTGATCGAGCTGATGGGCGAACTCGTGGAAGACCACGTTCATCCCGTCGTGAATGTTCGCCGCGCCGGCCACGGCGGACGACCACGCGAGCACCACCACGCCGCGGTCCCACGATTCTCCCAGTCGCGCGCGACTGCTGCGGTCGTCCTCTTCATCTCTTTCGTTCCAGCGGGTCTTGGCGACATAGGTGTCAGGGTAAACGAGGATCGTGCGCAGCTTCGGATAACAGTCGGTCTCGCGATGGAGGAGCAATAGACAGGCCTGCGCCGCGATGAGCACGCGCGCCTCGTCGGTCATCTCGAAGCCGCCGCAGCCTTCGAAGTTCTTTTCCGCGAGAAACACCTGAACGTGGCCCTCCAGCTCGCGTTGGTCTACTTCAGTGAGGCGGCTGAAAAAGGGAAACTTGCGGGCGAGTACATCGCGCCACCCGGCCGGAAACGGACGGGCGCGAATGGCCTCGCGCCGATGCTGCCTGCGCCGTTTGAAGAAGCCGAACATCAGCCTTGATGGGAGCGCGTCCGAATTGATTCCGCGAGAAGAATCGAGCGGGCGCCAGCCCGTGAGTTCCTCAGCCATTGCCATTCTTGCCTGCGTTGTATAGTTTCCGGCGCTCCGAACGATTCGGAACGATGACGATGTCCAGGAAACACGCTGACAAGAAAAGTCCGGAAACCGCGCCAGCGCCCGCCCAACCCGCGGAGGCGGGAACAAAGGCCCAGGCCGTTGCCCCTGAAAAAAGTGATGGGCCGCCCCCGGCGCCGCCCGTCGAGCCCATCGACCCGCTCAAAGCCGCAAACTCCAAAGCCGCGGAGAACTGGGACCGGTTCCTCCGCGCGACGGCGGACTTCGAGAACTACAAGAAGCGCGCCGCCCGCGAACGCCAGGAGGCCGTGGCTTACGCCAATGTTGGGCTGCTCCAGAAGCTCCTGCCCGTGCTCGACAATTTCGAGATGGCCCTGGCGGCCGCCGGGAATGCGCCCGACGCCGCCGCGCAATCGTTGCAAGCCGGCGTGGCGATGATCGCCTCGCAGCTTCGCGGCGCCCTCACCGAGGCGGGCCTCGAGGAAATTGACGCCGCCGGCAAGCCGTTCGATCCGAACTGCCACGAGGCCGTCGCCCAACAGGATTCCACGGAGACGCCCGAAGGCCACGTGCTTCAGCAATTGCGCAAGGGCTACAAGCTGCGCGACCGCCTGCTCCGCCCCGCCAGCGTGATCGTCGCCCGAAAGCCGCCGCCCGCATCCGAGCCGACCGCCACACCGTCTGGCGCGTAAATCGTAAATTCCTCCAACGTGGCCAATCGCGATTACTACGAAATCCTCGGCGTCTCCCGCAACGCGTCCGAAGAGGAGATCAAGAAGGCCTACCGCAAGCAGGCGATCAAGTTTCACCCGGACAAAAATCCCGGGGACAAGCACGCCGAGGAGAAATTCAAGGAAGTGGGCGAGGCCTACGAAGCGCTGAGCGACCCGCAACAGCGGGCGGCCTATGATCGATACGGTCACGACGCCTTCGATCCCCGCCGCCGCGCGACCGCCGGCGGGCGGGGCGGCTTCCACGATCCGTTCGATGTTTTCCGCGAAGCCTTCGGCGGCGGCACGGTCGAGGACATTTTCGAGCAATTCTTCGGCGGCGGCGGGCGGCGCGATCCGACCGGCCCGCAGCGCGGCGCGGACCTGCGCTACGATTTGCAGATTGATTTCGAGGAAGCGGCGCGCGGCTGTGAAAAGGAGATTCCGGTCCGCAAGCTCGAATTGTGCGAGCACTGTCACGGCTCCGGCGCCGAAGCCGGCGCCACCCGCAAAACCTGTTCGGCCTGCGGGGGCCGCGGCCAGGTCGTCACGGCCCGCGGCATTTTCAGCATTGCGCAGACCTGCCCCCGCTGCGAAGGCGCCGGCCGGGTGATCGACAAGCCCTGCCGCAAATGCCACGGCGGCGGACGCGCCGAAAAGTCCACGACGATCAAGCTGAGGATTCCCCCGGGCGTCGACACTGGCGCGCGCCTGCGCTCGACGGGCAACGGCGAAGCGGGCTTGCGGGGCGGTCCCGCGGGCGACCTGTTCGTCATCCTGCACGTCAAGCCTCACGAGATTTTCCATCGTGAGGGCGACGACCTGCTCTACGAGTTGCCCGTAAGCTTCGTTCAGGCGGCGCTCGGGACGGACCTCGAGGTGCCCTCGCTCGACGGGCATGTCACGTTGCGCATCCCGCCCGGCACGCAAACGGGCACGCTGTTCCGCGTGAAAGGCAAAGGGGTGAAAAACGTTCAAGGCTACGGCTGGGGCGATCTTCACGTGCGCGTGACGGTCGAGGTCCCGGCGCACTTGAACAGCGCCCAGAAGGCGAAGCTCCAGGAGTTTGCCGCACTTTGTGACGAGAAAGTGAACCCGGGAGTGAAGAGCTTTTTTGAGAAGGCGAAGGAATTCTTTAAGTGAAATGTGATGCGTGATGCGTGGTGCGTGGTACGTGGTGCGTGGTACGTGAAGAATCCTCCGACGCCCGGCCCGGACTTGACGCATCACGCACCACGCACCACGCCTTCCCCCATGCCCCGCTTCCACCTTCCCCCCGAGCAGTGCCGCGAGCCGCTCCTGACGCTCGCCGGCCGCGAAGCTCAGCACGCTCTCCGCGTCCTGCGGCTGCGGCGCGGCGACGCAGCGATCGTCCTGGACGGGGCAGGCCGTGAGTTCAGTTGCGAAGTCGCCGACACCGGACGCGACCAACTCAAACTGGCTGTGAAATCGCAACGCACCCAGCCCCGCCCGCCCTGCCAGCTCACGCTCCTGCAAGCCCTGCCCAAGGGGAAGCTCTTCAATTCCATCGTCGAAAAGGCGACCGAGTTGGGGGCCGCCCGCATCATTCCCCTTCTCACCGAGCGCGTCGTCGTTCAACTCGACGACGCGCGGGCGGAATCACGCCGTGAGCACTGGCAACAGATGGCCGTCGAGGCGATCAAGCAGTGCGGCGCCTTGTGGCTCCCGCGCGTGGAAGCGGCCGTGACGCCCGCCGGTTTTCTCTCTCGCGGTGAGAGGTTCGAAATGCCGCTCATCGCTTCGCTCCAGCCGGGCAGCCGGCACCCGCGCGAGTACTTCGACGAATTCCGCAAGCGCCACGGCCGGCAACCCGCCAGCGCCTGTGTCTGGGTCGGCCCTGAAGGCGATTTCACGCCGGAGGAAGTCCAGGCAGTCACGAAATCGGGCGCGTCGCCGATCACGCTCGGCCCGCTTGTCCTGAGGGCGGACACGGCGGCGGTCTATTGCCTCTCGGTGCTGAGCTACGAGTTGCAACAGCCTTCAGCGTGATTGCACCAGAACGCGGAAGGCGCGGCCGAGGTGCTCGGGGTGGACGAGAGTCTGAAACTGTCGGGCTTGTGCAGGTGTCCACGCTTCAGCCAGGAGGCCGCGCCCATCCCGATCGCTGGTTCGCGTCGCAATTTGTGTGAGGAACTCTGCTTGAGTGAAGAGTCCGTCCGTACGCAGGCCGGCTCGTTCGCCGACGCGTTGAAGCTGGCTGAAATTCACGTGCGCGGTGATGTCCTGCTCGCCGGGATTGTCGAGCACGTCGGCCTGGGCGCGGTGCCTCGAGTAGACGCGCAATGTGCCGCCTGCACGGCCCGGCCCGAGCCGCTCGATGGCAGTCAGCCCGTAATCGGCCGTCAGCAGCCTGCCGGCCCGCAGCGAGCGCGCGGCCGCGCTCCACCATGCTCCGGCTGCGGGCGACACTTCCAGCACGAAGCCGTCGGGCAACACCGCCAGCAATTCGAGCGGCAAGTCGAATCCCGCGTCCGCCAGGTGCGCCGTCCAATCGGCCCCCGATTCCATCGGTCGCCAGACAAACCGCCCGCCTTCGCGGCCCACGCCCCACTCAAACCAGCGTTGGCTCGCCGCGCCCCACGCGACGCGATGCACGGGGAACGCATCCATCAGTTCGTTGGAGAGAATCACGCCGCGCAGGCCGCTCGCCGGCAAGGCGTGGAACCCGGCAAACCATTCCACGCGCGGGGCAAAACTTTCCAGCTTTAGCCGTTGCCAATCCTGCCGATTGAAAGATGGCTCGATGATCCAATAGTGGATTCGAGCGAAGAGCTGCGGCCGGTGTGCGGCCAGCCAGCTCAAGATGTCATGAGCCAGTTGACCGTCATGTGCGCCGGCTTCGGCCAGTTGCAGCGGACCCGGGCTGAGTTCCTCCAGCCAGTCGGCGACCCGCCGGGCGAGCAATTCGCCGAACAGGGGCCCGACGCTGGTGCTGGTGTAGTAGTCTCCCGCGCTGCCCATCTGTCCTGTGTGTCTCTCGTAATATCCAATTCCTGGACAGTAGAGGGCGACCTCCATGAAACGGGCAAAGGAGAGGATTCCGGCCAGTTCCACTTCCTGACGCAGGATTGTCGCGACACGAGTCATTTCGTGATGTGGGCCGAACGGATCGGCAACGCTCTTGCTCACCCAGAAACCTTGTATGGCTAAAATCGACGCGTTCTTCAACCTCATGTTTGAGCAGAAGGCTTCGGACCTTCATCTGTCCACGGCCAACCCGCCGATCCTCCGCATCCACGGCGAGCTGCAGCGGGTCGATTTTCCTCCGCTGGAGAACGACGCGCTCAAGGCCATGCTTTATGAGATCGCCCCCGAGTACAAGATCAAGACATTCGAGGAAACCGGCGACGTCGATTTCGGGTATGAGATCCCCGGTGTCTCCCGCTTCCGCGCCAACTTCTTCAATCAGAAGCATGGCATCGGCGCCGTGTTCCGGCAGATTCCGAGCAAGGTCCTCTCCTTCGACGATTTTGAAAAAATGGACGCGCCCCTGCCGGCGGTGCTCAAGAAGTTTGCGATGCTCCACAAGGGCCTGGTGCTGGTGACTGGCCCGACCGGCTCCGGCAAATCGACGACGCTCGCCGCGATGGTCGACTACTGCAACAAAAACCGACGCGACCACATCATCACCGTCGAAGACCCAATCGAGTTCGTCCACGAGAGCAAGAACTGCCTGGTGAACCACCGCGAAGTGGGCGTCCATACGCAGAGTTTTTCCTCCGCGCTGCGCGGGGCGTTGCGCGAGGATCCGGACATCATCCTGGTCGGCGAAATGCGCGACCTGGAGACCATCGAGCTGGCCATCACGGCGGCCAGCACAGGCCACCTGGTGTTCGGCACGCTGCACACGCAGAGTGCGGCCAAGACCGTGGACCGCATCATCGACGTCTTCCCGAGCGAGCAGCAGAACAAGATTCGCGCGACGCTCTCGGAGGCCCTCAAGGGCGTCGTGGCGCAAAACCTCTTCCGGCGCGTCGACAAAAAGGGCCGCTGCGCCGCGCTGGAAATCCTCGTCTTTACCACCGCCATCTCCAACCTGGTCCGCGAAGGCAAGACGCACCAGATTCCCGGCATGATCCAGGTCGGCAAGAAGATGGGCAATACGCCGCTGGACGACTCGATCATGGACCACCTCAAGATGAAGCGCGTGGCGCCCGAGGAGGCGTACGACAAGTGTCTGGACAAGAAAAAATTCCGGCCGTTCCTCACGGCCCCACCCCTGGATGACGATGTGTAACGCACGAGTTGAGAGAACGCTGGAGTTGAGAGCTGAGAGTCGTGGGACTCCGGCGATTGACCTGCAGTGCTCTCAACTCTCAACTCAAGCTCCGCTCAACTAACTCACGATGCGCCGCAACGAACTCGACTACATCCTTGGCACCTTGCTCGACGCCCACAAGGACGTCTCGGACCTCATTCTGACCGTCAACAAGCCGCTCCAGATCGAGGCGTCCGGCGAGCTCACGCCGGTGCCCATCAGCCCCAACATCGAAAAGTTGACGCCCTTTCAAACCGAAACGATCGCGATAAACCTCATCGGCAACAGCCACCGGCTGTCCGAGGACTTGCTGCGCACGGGTTCATGCGACTGTTCCTATTCGTTGGGAGAGCGGGCGCGATTCCGCGTTAACGTCTTCGCCCAACGCGGCTGCTATTCAGTTGTCCTGCGCAAGTTGAATGCGCAAGTCCCTAAATTGGAGGAGTTGAATCTGCCCGAGGTCATACTCCAGACCGCCCGGGAAAAGACCGGCCTGGTGCTGTGCACCGGCGCCACCGGTTCCGGCAAGTCCACGACGCTGGCGGCCGTGATCGACGAGATTAACGCCCAAAAGTCGATTCACATCGTCACGCTGGAAGATCCCATCGAGTTCATTTACACGCAGAAACTGGCCACCGTCAACCAGCGCGAACTGGGCACCGATTACGATTCCTTCCCCACCGGCCTGCGCGCCGCGTTGCGTCAAGCGCCCAAAGTCATCCTCGTCGGTGAAATGCGCGACCGGGCGACCGTCGAGATTGCCCTGAGCGCTGCCGAGACGGGCCACCTGGTCTTCAGCACGCTTCACACCATCGACGCAGGCCAGACGATCAACCGCATCCTGGGCATGTTCGAAACCGAGGAGCAGGAGCAGGTCCGTTACCGCCTGTCGGACACGCTTCGGTGGGTCATCAGCCAGCGCCTGGCGCCCAAAATCGGCGAAGGACGTTTTCCGATCGTCGAAATCATGGGCGCCAACCTGCGCACCAAGGAGAGCATCGTCCAGGGCGAGAGCGAAGGAAAAAGCTTTTACGAGATCATCGAAGCCAGCCAGACCTTCGGCTGGCGCACGTTCGACTATTCCGTCCTCGACGCGTATAATAAAGGGATCATCACCGAGGAAACCGCGCTCATGTTTTGCAGCAAGCGCGGCGTGGTCACGCGCGGCATCGACCTGTTGAAGAAGTCCCGGGGTGACGACGTGTCCAATATTTGCGAGTTGCGCATGACGCCGATGGCCCAAATCCAGCGCGCCACGCCTCCCGCCGCCCCGAGACCCGGCGCACCCGCGCCTCCTCCGCCTCCCCGCGCCCCGCTGACCCTCAAAGTGAAGTAACATCATGTCCGTCGAACTTGAATTCCTGACAGCGGCCGACAAGCCCGCCTTGCTTGGCCTGAGCACCGCCGAATTGCAGGAAACCGCGAAGACCGCGCTCGATCAACTCGGCTTCAAGGTCCATACCGCCGTGAACCACGGCGAGTTCCTGCACAAGTTTGCCCAGGTTCCCTATCAAATCGTCATCCTGGAAGAACTCTTTTCCGCCAACTCCCCGGAGGAGAACGAAAGCCTTGCCGTCATCCAACGCATGCCGATGAACCAGCGGCGTCACACCGTGTTCGTCCTCTTTGGCTTCAACCTGGCGACGTTCAACCCGATGCAGGCCTTCCAGCAGGGCGTCCATGCTGTCGTGAACCCGTCCGAGATGTTCCTCCTCATCCAGCTCATCCAAAAGGCCATTGCGGACAACGACATGTTCCTCCACACCTTCCGCGAAGTGCAGCGGCGGCTCGCCTAGTGCTGAGTAATCAGTATTCAGTAATCAGTATTCAGTAATCAGTTTCCAGTCATCCCTACTCCGTGGACGACCGCGAACTGAACACTGATTACTGATTACTGATTACTGATTACTGATTACTGATTACTGATTACTGATTACTGATTACTGACTACTGACTTCCCCCTCCCGCTCCGCTACAACCAGCGCCGATGAAACGCGTCGACGTGGCGCTGGTGGAACGGGGCCTGTGTGAGAGCCGGGAGAAAGCCCGGCGTGCCGTCCTGGCCGGGATTGTCCGCATCAACGATCAGCCGGCTCGCAAACCCAGCGACAGTGTGCGCGACACCGACGCCCTCGCGCTCGAATGCGGCGACCGTTACGTCAGCCGAGGCGGCCAGAAACTGGAGCACGCCCTCAATTATTTCGCGCTCGACGTGCGCGGTGTCACCGCCATCGATTTGGGCGCATCCACCGGCGGGTTCACCGATTGTCTCCTTCAGCACGGCGCCAGGCGGGTCTTCGCAGTCGATGTTGGCCAGGGCCAGCTTGCCTGGAAACTGCGGAAAGATCCCCGCGTCGTCGTCATGGAGAAAACCAACGCCCGCGACCTGACCGCCGCCAGATTTCCAGAGCCGTTCGAGCCCGTGGACCTCGTTGTCATCGACTGCTCCTTCATTTCCCTCCGAAAGGTCCTTCCGCCCGCAGTTGCCTTGTTGCGGCCGGCCGGTAATATCGCCGCGTTGATCAAACCCCAATTCGAAGCCGGCAAAGCCGAAGCGGACAGAGGCGCAGGCGTCATCACCGACCCGGCCGTGCACGCGCGCGTGCTGAGTGAGCTCGAATCCTTCGCCGCCGGATTGCCGGCAATACGCTGGCGCGGCGTCACCGAATCCCCCTTGCTCGGCCCGGCCGGCAACAAGGAGTTTTTCGCGCTGCTTGAAAAGGCTGGCTAAATCGATCCGGCGAATCGGGCTCGTCGCAAATCCGGACAAGCCGTCCAGCCGGCATCTGGTTCGCAAGGCCGCCTCCCTCATCAGGGCCAGCGGACGCGCCGTACTGGCGGATGCCGCCACGGCCCGCATGGCCGGGCTGCGCCTGCCGCCCTGCCCTGACCCCGCGACGCTCACCCGGCAGGTCGATCTTCTCATGGTTTTCGGCGGCGATGGCACGCTGTTGCGCGTGGCCCGCGATACGGCCGGTTCGCTCACTCCCATTGTCGGCATCAACGTCGGCGCGCTCGGGTTCCTGACCGACGTTCAGGCCCACCAATTGCCGATCGCTCTCAAACAGATCTGGGCCGGCCAAACTCACCTGGAGTCCCGCCCGCTCATCCAGGCCCGCGGCAGCGCGCACGGCCGGCAAATTACAGAGACGGCCCTCAATGACTTTGTCATCGGCCGCGGCGCAGCGCCCCGCCTCGTCGAGCTCGAAGTCAGCGTGGACGGCGAGGTTCTCACCCGCTATCGCTGCGATGGACTGATCGTTGCGACGCCCACCGGCTCGACCGCTTACTCCCTGTCGGCCGGCGGCGCCGTGGTGAGTCCGACCGCCGATGTGTTTACGCTCACCCCGATCTGCCCGCACGCCCTTTCGAACCGTTCCGTGATCGTGGGGCTGGACTCCGCGGTCCGTGTCAAAGTCCTCAGCCAGCGCGTCGAGACGATTCTGACGGCCGACGGCCAGAAGATGATTCCGCTGGCGACCGGCGACCTCATCACCATTCGGCGCAGCCGCCACGCCATCCGGCTGATGCACCTGGCGGGCAGTTCGTTTTTCGAGACGTTGCGTCGCAAACTCAACTGGAGCGGGACGAATGTCTGAACAGTGTTCAGTAATCAGTATTCAGTATTCAGTATTCAGCAAAGGGCAACTACGGCATCAACTGATTACTGAACACTGATTACTGATTACTGATTACTGGCTCCTGTATGGTGCGCCTAAAAGACATCGCCGCCCGCGCCGGGGTCTCGATCATGACCGTTTCGAAGGCCTTGCGCGACGAACCGGACATCTCGCAGGCCACGAAAGGGCGCCTGCGGGCCCTGGCGGCCGAGATGGGTTACACGCCCGACTCACTGGCCCAGGGCCTGCGCAGCCGGCGCAGCAAGGTCTTTGGGCTTGTCATCTCGGCTGTCACGAACCCGGTCTTCGCCCGGGTCATGATGGCCATCGAGGGACGGGCCCATGAACTGGGCTATGGCATCCTTTTCGGCCAATCGCTCAACATTCCGGAACGCGAGCAATCCGTCATCCGGCAACTGTTGTCGCGCCGCATCGACGGGATGTTCGTCACCCCGGTATACCGCCTTGAGCCAGTCGCGCCCGTGTACGAGGAGCTGGGCAAGCGCGGCACTCCCGTGGTCGTCCTGGGCCATCGCGCGCCGTTTTGTGAACGTTTCGCCAATGTCGAGACCGACGATATCGCCGCCAGTATCACGGCGACCCAGCACCTGCTCGAGCTGGGCCATCGTCGGATCGCATTTTTCGCCGGCCCGCCCGCAGCGCCGTCGGCCCAGGAACGCATCGAGGGCTACCGCCGCGCTTTGCGCGAGGCCAACATCGAGATCGACGATCGCCTCATCTTTGCCGCGGGCAGCACAATCGAGGAGGGCGAGAAGGCTGCGCTCCAGATGTTCAACGAGGCGCCCGGCGCCACCGCCATCCAGGCCGTCAACGACCTCGTCGCTATCGGCGCCGCAAATATTCTGCTCAGTCAGGGTCTCCAGATCCCGCGCGATATGTCCCTGGTTGGCTTCGGCAATGTGCTCGTCTCGGAGCATTTTCGAGTGCCGCTCACCACGATTCGCCAGCCCAAATACCGCCTCGGCGCGGCGGCGATGGAACTCATGCTCAGGCTGCTTCGCGGCGAAGCGCCCTCCACCACGCGCCTGTCGGCAGAGATCATCATCCGCCAAAGCAGCGGTGCGCCTCCGGCGGCCTGATGTCGCGGTCTTTGAGGCGGTGGTGCGATCCACAAAAGATAGCACCCTCGAATCGGTGCGGGCTTGCCGACCGGCCTTCTGGTTGGGAGAATCCACCCCGGCTCTCAGCAATCACGATGCACTGCGAAAAACCCCTCACCCCGGCCCTCTCCCCATCGGATAGGGAGAGGGAGGAGCTTCGGCCGGTTCCAGGAGAATCACTGCTCAGTGACCTGTCTTCCGTCCGCGGGTTCTTCACCCTCTCCCCGTCTGACGGGGAGAGGGCCGGGGTGAGGGGCTCCCTGATTGGACGGTTGCGGCCTAGCCCCCGCGAACCCGGACCACGGTTGATCCCCTCGCCATGAAACTCGGCATCATCAACAGCGCCTTCCAGCAAGTCGGCATCGACACCGCCACCGGCCTCAAGCACATCGCCCGAATCGGGTTCGATTGCGTGGACATCTTCACCGAAGCAGCGACCCTCCCGCGCCAGGAAGTCCGCCGCGTCGCGCGCACCGCGCAGCAGCTCGGACTGCCCATCATCTCGTTGCCGGTCGTCGCCGTCGGCCTTATTGACTTCAATCAGCCCGTGCGCGAGTTCCACCTCGACCGTTGCAAGAAGTTCATCGACCTGGCGAAGACCTGGGGCGCGAAGAACATCCTGCTCGTGCTTGGCGAATACATCTGGCAGCGAGAAGTCATCCCGCCCGCCGAGCAATGGCAATGGGGCCTCGAAACCTGCCGGCGGCTGGGCGATTACGCCGGGCGCAAGGGCATCGACATCGCCCTCGAACTGGAACCCTTCCGCCTGAGCCTGCTCAACAGCGTGGACGCGATGGTGCGCTTCGTCGAT
>Ga0137374_10004387_pt1 | contig 16811 bp, 15 predicted proteins | sample SagtaG_20_FD_104811 | JGI IMG/M metagenome (GOLD analysis project Ga0137374, IMG submission 104811) | Vadose zone soil microbial communities from Sagehorn Ranch, Mendocino, California, USA - Sage1_R_100_16 metaG | ecosystem: Environmental > Terrestrial > Soil > Vadose zone | place: USA...
GGAACTCCAGCCCGCCGTGCTCGAGAACCTCGTTCCTAAACGGTCGTCTGAGCGAAGCTCGGACGACCTCCTATGCGGCGTCGCCGAGTCGACGCCTCGGCCACCGCGAACGAGTCTTGGTGCGGCTAGGCGGTTGTGCTGTCGCCGCCGGCGTCCTGGTCGTGCCAGATCGAGCCCCACTGGCGGTCGGGCTCGGGCAACACAGGCTGGTCCGGCTGGGTCAGGCGGTAGTAGACGACGTTGAGCGCGTGCGCCGCGTACGGCGTCACGAACGCGCTCGCCAGCACGCCGCCGAACCAGATCGTGAGTGCGGGGTGCGACGTGCCTGCCGCGACCGCACCAACGAGCAGCGTGCAGGCAATCCAGGCGAGCCCGGTTCGGACCCAGATGTTGAGCAGAACGCGGAAGACGTCCTTGCCGTGACCGCGGACGAGCTCTTCGGAGCGGCGCATCGCGGCGCGCGCGCCGAGTCCTTCGAGCATCACGATTGGAGTCGCGACGGCCCAGCGGACCGCGAGGATCACGCCGGGCACGATTAGCAGCAGGAGGCCGAGCCCGACGCCGAACCCGGTCAGGAGGGAGACGGCCAGCAGCGGACCGAGCCGTGACCAGGAGGTGCGGTACAGCGCGCCGATGCCGGCCGCCGGTTCCCCGCGATGCTCGGAGTCGACGACTTCGACCAGCGCACCTTGCACCAGCGTCGTGCCGATGAAGGCCATCATCGCGGCCATCAGGGCGTACCTCTGAAAGATCCCGAGCACCGCGAAGACGACGAAGCCGGTCAGGAAGGAACGGAGAAAGAGCGTCTTGTAGAGACGCAGGGTGTCCTTCAGGACACCGGTGACTTCGAGCGGCTTCGACCCCATACGCCGCGAGCATCGGCGGGCAGGAGCGAGTTCTTAACCCCCGATTAGGCCGCGGCCCAGTCTCCGTACAAGGAGGTGTAGAGCCCGCGGCGCTGCAGCAGCTCGTCGTGTGAGCCCTGCTCGACGATCCGGCCGTGCTCGAGCACGACGATCAGGTCGGCATCGCGGATCGTTGAGAGACGGTGCGCGATAATGAACGCCGTCCGCCCGGCGAGCAGGAGGCGGAGCGCCCGCTCGATCTTCCGCTCCGTCCCGATGTCGACGGACGACGTCGCCTCGTCGAGGATCAGGATGCGCGGATCGGCGAGCAGCGCCCGCGCGAGGGCGACGAGCTGCCGCTGGCCGAGCGAGAGGCGCGAGCCGCGCTCCTGCAGCTGCGTCTCGTAGCCGTCCTCCAGGCGCAGGATGAACTCGTGCGCGCCGACCGCCTGCGCGGCGCGCACTACCTCGTCGGGTGCTGCGTCCTGCCGCCCGAAGGCGATGTTTTCCGTCACCGTCCCGGCGAAGAGGAAGCCCTCCTGGGGCACGATCCCGAGCTGGCGCCGCAGCGAGGCCTGCGTGACGTCGCGCAGGTCGTGGCCGTCGATCGTGAGGCGACCGTGGGTCGGGTCGTAGAAGCGCGCCAGCAGCTTGGCGATCGTGGACTTCCCGGCTCCGGTGTGCCCGACGAGCGCAACCGTCGTCCCCGGCGGCACGTCGAGGTCGAGGCCGTGCAGCACCTCCGGCCCGGTCCCGTAGCTGAAGCGAACACTCTCGAAGCGGACGTGGCCCTGCACCTCCGGCAGCGGCACCGCCCCCGGTGCGTCCAGAACCTGCGGCTCCTCGTCGAGGACGTCCATGATCTTGTCGAGCGCCGCCGTCGCGGAGAGGAACGTGTTGTACAGCTGCGACAGCTGCTGCACCGGGTCGAAGAAGTTCTGCACGTACAGCATGAAGGCGAACAGCGTTCCGATCGTCACGTCGCCGTTGAAGTACAGATGCCCGCCGTAGCCGAGCACGACCGCGAGCGCGACGGACGAGAGCAGGTCGACGAACGGGAAGTACCAGCCGTTGAGCACCACGGTCTCCATGTTCGAGTCGCGGTAGCGCTCGCTGACCGCGCGGAAGTTGCGGATGTTCTGCTGCTCGCGCGTGAACGCCTGCACCATGCGCATACCCGCGATGTCCTCCGCGAGCGTTGCGGTGACGAGACCGAGGCGCTCGCGCACGGCGCGGTACGCCCGTGTGGAGCGGACGCGGAAGATCACCGTCGCGATCGCCATGAACGGGATCACGGCGAGCGTCGCCAGCGCCAGCCGCCAGTCGAGGACGAAGAGCAGGATCGCCGTGCCGACCAGCGTCAGCGTGCTCTGTACGAGCGTCGTGACGCCGTCGGTCACGAGCTGGTCGAGCGCCTCGACGTCGTTCGTCAGCCTGCTGATGATCACGCCCGCCCGGTTGCGCTCGAAGTAACCCAGCGACAGCCGCTGTAGGTGCCCGAAGAGCTTGTTGCGAAGATCGGCCAGGATGCGCTCGCCGACCCAGCCGGTCAGGTAGGTCTGCAGGTAGCTCATGCCCCAGTTGGCGAGACCGGCGAGCAGGAACGCGCCGACGATCCACCAGAGCTTCCCGAGGTCGTGGCGGCGGATTCCGTCGTCGACCGCGTACTTGGACAGGAACGGCGGCGCCAGCGCTGTCGCCGTCGCCGCGAGCAGCGAGACGACAGAGAGGATCGTGCGCATCTTGTAGGGGGCCGTCAGGGAGGCGAGCGTCGCGAGCCGCCGGCGCGTGCGGCGCCAGGACCAGTCCTCGACCTTGGAGCCGCGCTCCGCCATCAGGTGGCCTCCGGGCTGCCAGACCCTCATGCGACTTCCTCCACGGCCGCGCGGGCCTCGACCGCGTCCGCGAACTGGCGCTCGAGCAGGCCGTGCTCGTAGATGTCGCGGTAGACCTGGCTCTGCTCGAGCAGCTGGTCGTGCGCGCCGCGCGCCACGATCCGGCCGGCGTCGAGCACGACGATCTCGTCCGCGAGCGAGATGGTGGAAAGGCGGTGCGCGATGATCAGCGTCGTGCGGCCGCGCATGGCCTCGCGCAGGCCTAGCCGGATCTTCGCCTCGGTGGTGGCGTCCACCGACGCCGTCGCGTCGTCGAGGATCAGGATGCGCGGGTCGACGGCGATCGCCCGCGCGATCGCGAGCCGCTGGCGCTGCCCGCCGGAGAGCGTGATGCCGCGCTCGCCGATGACCGTCTCGTACCCGTCCGGGAGGCGCTCGACGAACTCGTGTGCCTGCGCGAGCCGCGAAACGTGCTCGACCTCCTGCTCGGTCAGGTCAGGCGCGCCGAAGGTGATGTTCTCGCGCACCGTCGCGGAGAAGAGGAACGGATCCTGCGAGATCACGCCGATTGCGCGGCGCAGCGACTGGAGGTTCACGTCGCGCACGTCCGTGCCGTCGACGAGCACCCGGCCCGACGTGGCGTCGTAGAAGCGCGGCACGAGCGAGGTCAGCGTCGTCTTGCCCGAGCCGGTGTGGCCGATCAGCGCGATCGTCTTGCCGGCCGGAACCCCGAGCTCGACGTCCTCGAGCACCGGGCGGCCGTCCATGTACTCGAAGCCGACGCGGTCGAACCGGAGCTCGCCGCCGCCCGGCGGCAGCTCGACTGCGTCCGGGCGGTCGGAGATCTCCTCCGGCTCGTCCATGATCTGGAAGATCCGCTCGCCGGCGGCGGTCGCGCGCTGCGCCTGTCCGACCCACATGCCGAGCGAGCGCAGCGGTGTCACCAGCATGCCGAGGTAGAGGTTGAAGGCGACGAAACCGCCGACGCTGAGCGACCCGTGCGTGACCATCCGCGCGCCGACGAGCAGGACGGCGCCCTGCGCGACGAGAGGCACCCACGAGATCAGCGGCACGTAAAGCGCCCGCTGCCGGTTCGCCTTGATCGTCTGCGCGAAGACCGCTTCCGACCTGCGGTCGAACTTCGCGCGCTCGGCCGGCTCCTGCGCGAACGACTTCACGACGTGGACTCCGACGATGTTCTCCTCGGCGACGGTCGCGACGTCGGCGAGCTTCTGCTGCACGTCGCGCAGGGTCGGATGCGCGACGCGGCTATAGCGGTACGCGAGCACGATGAGGATCGGAGTGATCGCGAGTGCGATCAGCGCCAGCTTCCACTCGAAGACGAGCAGGACGGCCGTCACGGAGACCACCGTCAACACGTTCTGGAAGAAGAAGATCAGGCCGTAGCCGAGGAAGAAGCGCACGCCTTGCAGGTCGACCGTCGCGCGCGACATGAGCTGTCCGGTCTGGTGGCGGTCGTAGAAGCCGAACGACAGCCGCACCAGGTGCGCGTACAGGCCCTGGCGCAGGTCCATCTCCACCGCGAGCGCCTGCTTGCCCGAGATCAGGCGCCGCCCGCCCATCAACAGCGCGCGGACGAGGCCCAGCGCGACGATCGTCCAGACGAACAGCCAGAGCTTGTGCGAGTCACGCGGCCCGAGCGCGCTGTCGATCACGTGCTTCGTCACCCAGACGAGCGCGATCTGCGCCGCCTGCGACGCGACGGCGAGAACGATCGAGATGGAAAGGCCCAGCTTGTACGGCTTCAGGAACCCGAGCAGCCGAGCGAATGTGTGGCGATACGCGGGTCGGTCCGGCTCCTTCACCCCTGAAATCTAGCCACCGAGGTGTGCCAGCTCGTCGCGCACGAGCGCCGCCGCGCGGGCAGTCAGCTCCCGATTTGCAGGGAGATTCAGCCAGCCGCTCGCGCCGGAGGGATGCGGGAGCGGGATCACCGTTGCACCGTCGAGCTCGTAGCGGCAGCCGACGCACGACGCGAGCCCCGTGAGTCCGAGCAGCTGTTTGATGGCGAGCCCTCCAACCGGAACGATCACCGCGGGCCTGAGGATCCGCAGCTCCCATTCGCGCCAGAAGGCGCAGAGCTCCTGCTCACGCGGTGCGGGCGTGCGGTCGCCGCGTCCCGAGGCCGCGCGGCCCGGATAGCAGCGCGTCACAGACGCGCAGTAGAACGTCGCGTAGAACTCGTCCTCGTCGAGCTCGAGCCAGCGGCGCAGCGTCTTGCCCGCGCGACCCCGCCACGGCCGCCGCTCGTCACCCTCGACGATTCCGGGCGCCTGGCCGTACATGTACGCGCGCTGGCCCGCGTGCACGTTGCGCACAGGCCACGACTCGAGCGGGTAGCCGGCCTCGACGCAGGCGCGGCAGACGCTCAGGTCTCGTTGCAGTGACGCCAGGGAGCGGTACGAGCTCCGGCGGCGTGTCACGCCTGGACGACCACGAACCAGCGGCCCTCGTGCGGGACCTCGCCGCCGCCGAGCTCGGCAGCGAGCTGCTTGCCGGTGAACACCCGCTTGTAGACGGTCCAGCGTGAGCCGTCCTTCAACACGCGCTCCTCCCGGCGTTCGAGCGGGTCGCCGGCGCCGGGCACCGAAGCGACGACGACGAGCTCGGACGCGAGTCTGCGCGCCTCGCTCAGGAAGCGCTCCCGCTCGGGCTCTTCGAGGTGGCAGTAGAAGTAGCTCGTGAACACTCGCTCGAACGCGCCGTCCTCGAACGGCAGGGTGAGCGCGTCGCCCTGGACGAACCGCGCACCTGGGACCTGCTCGCGCGCGACCGCGAGCATGCGCTCGCTCTGGTCGAGGCCGGTGACGTCGCCGCGCAGGTGCCGGGTGAGAAAGCCGGTGCCGCACGCGACGTCCAGCGTTCGGGCGGGCGGAAGCGACGCGATCACCCCGGCGAGAACCTCGAGCTCTTCCTCCCAGCCCGGCCGGTCACGGTCGGCGTACAAACCCTGGCCGAGCCACCAGTCGTCGTACTCGAAGGCGCGCCGGTCGTAGTACGTCTTCACGGTCGTTCCTAGAGTAGTGGGGTGGCGTTGCCGCTCGAATCGGTGCCCAACTTCTCGGAGGGACGCGACCGAGAGACCATCGACGCGCTGGCCGACGCGTTGTCGGCCGCGGAGCTGCTCGACGTCCACTCCGATCCCGACCACAACCGGTCGGTCTTCACGCTCGTCGGGGAGGAGGATGCGCTCGGTGCCGCACTGGTCGCGGGCGTCGCGTGCGCGCGGGAACGGATCGACTTGCGCAGGCACGAGGGTGCTCACCCGCGCATCGGCGCGGCGGACGTGGTCCCGATCGTCGCGCTGAGTCCGGCCGACCGCGAACGCGCGCGCGAGTGCGCGCTGGTCGTGGCGGGCAGGATTGGATCGGAGTTGCAGCTGCCGGTCTTCCTCTACGGGGAGTCGGCACCGGGACGTGGGCCGGCGTTCTTTCGGAGCGGAGGTCCTGAAGGACTGCAGCGCCGACTGGACGACGGCGAGCTCGCACCCGACTTCGGCCCGGCTCGCCTTGACGAGCGCGCCGGCGGCGTGATCGTCGGCGCACGGCGGCCGCTGATCGCCTTCAACGTGAACCTGGAGACCGAGGACGCAGAGGTGGCGCGTTCGATCGCCGCGGTCGTGCGCGAGCAGGGGGGCGGCTTTCCCGGCGTGCGCGCGCTCGGTCTCTCTCTGCCGCGCGCCGGACACGCGCAGGTCAGCATGAACGTCGAGGACTACGAGGCGGCCGCGCTGCACGACATCCTCGCGCGCATCGAGTCGGAGGCGCTCGAGCGGGGGGTGGCCGTTTCGGGTGCGGAGCTGGTCGGGCTGATGCCGGCCGGTGCAGCCGTTGCCGCGGCGGGAAGCCTCCTGCGGATCCACGGGTTCAGTCCGGAGCGCGTGCTGGAGCTGCGGCTGCTCCGCGAAACGTGAGCGCGGCGAGCGCGCCGAGCCCCACCAGCGGCAGCGCCCGCGCGGGCGTCCAAACCACCTTCATCGGCTCGCGAACGCTCGGACAATCCCGAGCTTGGCCTAGAGTGGCGGCCAATGGCGCAGGCCACGGCGATTCGCCTCACCGGGGACGATCTCCGGATCGAGGACGTCTGGGCGGTCGCCTCCGGCGCTGCCGCCGTTGCGCTCTCCGACGACGCGCGGACGAAGATGCGCGCCGCCCGAGAGCTCGTGGAGCGCGCGGCGCACGGGACCCGTGAGCACACCTACGGGATCAACACAGGCTTCGGTCGCTTCGTCTCGCAGTCGATCCCGGAGGAGCAGACCGAGGAGCTGCAGCTGCGGTTGCTCCGCAGTCACGCGTGCGGCGTCGGCGACCCCTATCCGCCCGAGATCGTCCGGGCGGCGATGCTGCTACGCGCGAACGCGTTGGCGAAAGGAAACTCCGGCGCGCGGATCGAGACGGTCGAGCTCCTGCTCGAGTGTCTGGCGCGCGGAATCGTCCCTCGTGTCCCGAGCCGCGGCTCCGTCGGAGCGAGCGGAGACCTCGCGCCGCTGGCGCATCTCGCGCTGCCGCTCGTCGGAGAGGGGGAGGCGTGGCACGACGGCGAGCTGCTCCCGGGTGCCGACGCGCTCGGCGCCGCCGGCCTGGAGCCGACGCGGCTGGCGGCGAAGGAAGGACTGTCGCTGATCAACGGCACGCAGTTCATGGCGGCCTACGGCGCGCTCGGCGTCGTTCGCGCGCGCCGACTCACACGCGCGGCCGACCTCGCGTGCGCGCTCTCGCTCGAGGCGCTGCAGGGGTCGCGCGCGAGCTTCCTGCCGCAGATCCACCGACTGCGCCCGTTGCGGGGACAAGCCGATTCCGCCGCCAACATCCTGCGGCTGCTGGAGGGATCCGCGATCAACGAGTCGCACAAATGGTGCGACAAGGTGCAGGACGCGTATTCGCTCCGCTGCGCGCCGCAGGTGCACGGCGCGTCGCGCGACCTGCTCGACTACGTCGAGGGAACGGTTGCCGTCGAGCTCAACGCCGCGACCGACAACCCGCTCGTGCTCGTCGAGGACGAGTTGCTCGTCTCGAACGGGAACTTCCACGGACAGCCGCTCGCGTTCGCGCTCGACGCGCTCGCAATGGCGAGCGCCGAGCTGGCGAACATCTCCGAGCGGCGGCTCGAGCGCCTGGTCAATCCCAACTTGTCGGACGGACTGCCTGCGTTCCTCACCTCGAACGGCGGGCTGAACTCCGGCTTCATGATTCCGCAGTACGTGGCGGCGTCGCTCGTCAGCGAGAACAAGTCCCTCTGCCATCCGGCGAGCGTCGACTCGATCCCGACCAGTGCCGGGCAGGAGGATCACGTGTCGATGGGGAACGCCGCCGGGTTGAAGGCGTGGCAGGTGCTCTCGAACACTGAGCGTGCGCTCGCGATCGAGCTGCTCGCCGGCGCGCAGGGCGTCGAGTTCCTCGCGCCGCTCGAGCCGGGTGCGGGCGTGCGCGCGACGCACGCGTTCGTGCGTTCGCTGTCGCCACGTCTCGGTGACGACCGCTCCCTGGCGGCCGACATCGAGGCGGTGGCGGAGTCCATCCGCGACGGCAGCCTGATCGCGGCGGTCGAGGCCGAGGTGGGGGAGCTGGCATGAGCGTCGCACGCTCGCTCGAGGCGGTCGTCGACGAGCTCTGCGGCGACCTGGCGCACATCCGCGCCCCCCGCGGCACGGAGTTACACGCGCGCGCGTGGGCGACCGAGGCGCCGCTCCGGATGCTGCTGAACAACCTCGACCCGGAGGTGGCCGAGCGGCCGGAGGAGCTCGTCGTCTACGGCGGCTCCGGCAAGGCGGCGCGGAATCCGGAGGCGCTCCGCGCAATCGTCCGCTCGCTGCTCGAGCTCGGAGAGGACGAGACGCTGCTGGTCCAGAGTGGGAAGCCGGTCGGCGTCTTCCGCACGCACCCGGGAGCCCCGCGCGTGCTGATCGCGAACGCGTTGCTCGTGCCGCGCTGGGCGACCTGGGAGGAGTTCCGCCGCCTGGAGGCGCTCGGCCTGACGATGTACGGCCAGATGACGGCCGGCAGTTGGATCTACATCGGCACGCAGGGGATCTTGCAGGGGACGTACCAGACCTTCGCCGCGGCGGGTGAGACCCACTTCGGCTCGCCCGATCTCTCAGGCCGGACGATCCTTACCGCGGGGTTGGGCGGGATGGGCGGTGCACAGCCACTTGCGGGGACGCTGGCCGGGGCGGCGATCCTCTGCGTCGAGGTGGATCCCGCGCGCATCGAGCGCCGGCTGGTCACGCGCTACCTCGACGAGTCGACGGATTCGCTGGACGAAGCGCTCGGGCGCATCCGCAGCGCGGCCGCGGACGGCCGCGCTCTGTCGGTCGGGCTGCTCGGCAATGCCGCCGAGGTCGTGCCCGAGCTGGCGCGCCGCGGCGAGCACTTCGATCTCGTGACGGATCAGACGGCCGCGCACGACCCGCTCACCGGCTACATCCCTGCCGGTCTGTCGGTCGACGACGCGGCGGCGCTGCGCTCGGCGGATCCGGACGAATACCTGCGGCAGGCCCGTGCATCGATCGTGCGCCATGTCGAGGCGTTGCTCGAGTACGTCCGAGCCGGCCGCTACGTTTTCGATTATGGCAACAACCTCAGAGGTGAGGCCCGTGAAGGTGGCGTAACTGAGGCCTTCTCATACCCGGGCTTCGTCCCGGCCTATATCCGGCCGCTCTTCTGTCGCGGCGTCGGTCCGTTTCGCTGGGCGGCGCTGTCGGGTGAGGCGGCGGACATCGCGGCGATCGACGCGGTGCTCCGCGACCTCTTCCCGGACGATGCGCTGCTGCAGAAGTGGCTGGAGCTGGCGCCCGACCGTGTGGCGTTCCAGGGACTGCCGGCGCGAATCTGCTGGCTCGGCTACGGCGACCGCGCGCGGGCCGGCCTGGCGATCAACGAGCTCGTGCGCTCGGGCGAGGTCAAGGCGCCGGTGGTGATCGGGCGGGATCACCTCGACGCCGGATCGGTCGCATCGCCGTTTCGCGAGACGGAGGCGATGCGCGACGGCTCCGACGCGATCGCCGACTGGCCGATCCTCAACGCGCTGCTCAACGTCGCCGCCGGCGCGACGTGGGTGAGCGTGCATCACGGCGGCGGCGTCGGGATCGGCAACTCGATCCACGCAGGGATGGTGGTCGTTGCCGACGGCAGCGACGACGCGGCCGAGCGCCTCGAGCGCGTGCTCACCACCGATCCGGGCACCGGCGTGATGCGCCATCTCGATGCCGGCTACCCGGAGGCCGCGGCGGCTGCCGAGGCGCACGGACTGGTCGCGCCGCTACCCCCGTCCGCAGCGCAGGAATGAGCTCGGCGGGCGGCGGTCGCCGCCTGCTCGTCCGCGATCTCGCGCAGCTCGCGACGCCGCGCGGCAGGGAGGCGCCGCTCCGCGGAACGGAGCTCGGAGAGGTCGAGGTCATCGACCACGCCTACGTGCTCTGCCGGGACGGCGCGATCGAGGCGGTCGGTCGCATGCGCGAGCTCGGGCCGCTCGACGGCGAGGTCGAAGAGCTCGACGGTCGCGGCCTGTGCGCGATTCCCGGCCTGGTCGACTGCCATACACACGCCTGCTTCGCGGGCGACCGGGTCGAGGAGTTCGCGCTCCGCGCAGGCGGTGCGACGTACGAGGAGCTGCACGCGGCGGGCGGCGGCATCATGGCGACCGTCAGCGCGACACGTGCGGCCGGCGAGCCCGCGCTCGCCGAGGCGGTGCAAACGCACCGCGCCTGGATGCTGCGCGCGGGGACGACGACGTTCGAGTCGAAGTCGGGCTACGGCCTCGACCGCGAGACGGAACTCGCGTCGCTGCGGGCGATCGCGGCCGCAGGCGGCGTGCCCACCTGGCTCGGGGCCCATGCGGTGCCGCCGGAGTTCGCCGGCGCGGATGCGTATCTCGACTTCGCGCTGCAGGAGGTGCTGCCGGTTGCAGCGGAGCTCGCACAGGCCGCGGACGTCTTCCTCGAGCGGGGTGCGTTCGACGTCACGCAGTCACGGCGCTATCTCGAAGCGTGCGCCGCCGCGGGCCTCGAGCTGCGCCTGCACGGCGACCAGTTCACCGAGCAGGGCGCGGTCGCGCTGGCGATCGAGCTCGGCGCACGCTCGATCGACCACCTCGAGGCGACGGGCGACGCCGGCGTGAGGGCGCTGGCGGGCAGTGAGGTCGTCGCCGTCCTGCTGCCGGCGAGCGCGCTGTTCCTCGGCCGCCCGATGCCGCCGGCGCGTGCGCTCGTCGACACGGGTGCCGCCGTCGCGCTCGCGACGGACTTCAACCCCGGCAGCGCCTTCTGCGAGAGTCTGCCGCTCGTCTGCTCCCTCGCGGCGACGCAGCTGAAGTTGTCGCCGGCGGAGGCGCTCGCCGCCTGCACCGTCAACGCGGCCCACGTGCTCGGCCGCGCGGATCGGATTGGACGGCTCGCGCCGGGCCATGTGGCCGACCTGGTCCTGCTCGACGCCCCGGACTGGCGCTACCTCGCATACCACCTGGGCGGGCAACTCGTCGCCCGGCTGATCGTCGGCGGCAGGCCGGCGGAGTTACGCTAGGCGCGATGCCGACCAAGAAACAGCGGCGGCGGCAGCAGAAGACGCGCCGCCACGAGTACGAGTACGTCTACGTCGACGACGAAGGGAACGAGGTCGAGGTCGACCCGGGCGAGCTGCGCTCCAAGAAGGAGAACGGGAAACCGGAGACGCGGGCCCGGAGCGGAGGCGGCAGCAGCCGCTCGCAGTCACGGGCGCCGCGGCGGACGATTCAGCCGCCCTCGTGGCGCCGGGCGATCAAGCGCGCACTCGTGTGGGGGCCGGTCCTCGTTGTCGCGATGATGCTGCTCAATCGCAACGTCGCGCCCCTGCAATGGGTGACGTCGGCGGTCTTCCTGATCGCCTTCTTCGTCCCGATCAGCTACTTCACCGACTCGCTGGCGTACCGGATGTACATCAAGAGACTGGACCGGCAGAAGGCGGCGAAGACCCGCTAGACCGCCAGACCCTTCTCTTCGCCGCGGTAGTGGCCCTCGCCGGGCCACGGCGAAAGAACCAACAGGAGACGGGCGCCGCCCTCGCTCGAGATCGACCGCCGCTCGTCGGCGTCGAACGAGAAGAAGCAGCCCGCATCCCCCTCCACCGTTGTGCCGCCGGCCTGGACCCGGACGCTGCCCTCGATCACCGAAACGAGCGCACCCTCTTTGACCTGGTGCTCCCCGAGTGCCTGCCCGGGCTCGAGCGCGATCAGCACCGCGCGCGCGCCGGGATCGGAGCGCAGGACGACCGGCGAACGGCTTCCGCCGGGCGTCTGGATCTCGCGCAGGTTCCAGCTCTGCACGGCGCGATCCTAAGCGAAGACCTGCCATTAGACTCGAACGCCCTGTGAGCCTTGTCGTCGATTGCTACGAGCTTGGCCCGATCGGGACGAATGGCTACCTGGTGCGCGCTGAACGTGGCGCCGCGGAGGCGGTCGTCGTCGATCCCGGTGGTGAGGCTGCGCGCCTGCGGCTCGAGCTTGTCGGGATGGGCGCCCAATGCGCCGCGATTCTGATCACGCACGGCCACTGGGACCACCTCGGCGGCGTTGCCGACCTGGCCGAGGAAACCGGCGCACCGGTGTACATGGCCGAGGAGGAGCAGACGCTGCTCGAGGACATCAACAGCTTCGTACCGCCGGGGGTGCAGCTCAGGCCCTATACGCCGGACGTCCTGCTCCAGGGCGGCGAGACGCTCGAGCTGGCCGGGATCACGTTCGAGACGCTGCGCGTACCCGGACATTCACCCGCGCACCTCGCCTACTACGCGGACGGCTGTCTCTTCTCCGGCGATGTCTTGTTCGCCGGCAGCGTCGGCCGGACCGACCTTCCCGGCGCCGACTGGGACACCCTGGTCGAGTCGATTCGCACGCTTGCCGGCCGCTACCCACCGGGGACGATCGTCTTCTCCGGTCACGGCCCCGAGACGACGCTCGGGGCCGAGCTCGCACGGAATCCGTTCCTCGCGGAGCTGCGCGCGTGACGCGCTTCGAGGCGCCGCGCGGTACGCACGACATCCTCCCGTCCGAGCAGCCGCTCTGGCAGTGGGTGACGGGACAGATGGCGGCGGTCTGCGCGCTCTACGGCTACCGGCGGATCGACACTCCGGGGATCGAGGACACGGAGCTGATCATCTGGACCTCCGGCGGCGGGTCCGACGTCGTCCAGAAGGAGACGTACACGTTCACGGACCGCGGCGGCCGCTCGCTGACGTTGCGCCCGGAGGCGACCGCACCGATCTGCCGCGCGTACATCGAGCACGGCCTGCACCGCGAGCCGCTGCCGCAGAAGCTCTACACGATCGGGCCGATGTGGCGGTACGACCGCCCGCAGAAGGGCCGCTACCGCGAGCACTGGCAGCTCTCGGTCGAGGCGATCGGGACCGACGACCCCGCCGTCGACGCGGAGGTGATCCAACTGTACGCGGAGCTGTTGCGTCGCCTCGGCGTCACGAACTACGTGCTCGAGCTGAACTCCATCGGCGACCGCAACTGCCGTCCCGCGTACACCGAACGGCTCGCGGCGTGGCTGGACGAGCACGAGGCCGAGCTCGACGACGAGGCGCGCGGGAAGCGCGCGACGTCACCGCTCCGCGTGTTCGACGTGAAGAGCGACCGCGTCCAGGCTGTGCTCGCCCGCGCGCCGAGCATCGGTGAGTCGCTCTGCGACGAGTGCCGCGAGCACTTCGCGCGCGTGCGCGAGCTCCTCGACGCCTACGGCGTGCGCTACGAGCTCGTGTCGACGCTCGTGCGCGGGCTCGACTACTACACGCGCACGACGTTCGAGTTCAAGGACGAGGCGATCGGTGCGAAGGACACGATCTGCGGGGGCGGGCGCTACGACGGCCTGATCGAGGAGATCGGCGGGGCCGCGACGTCGGCGATCGGCTTCGGCGCCGGCGTCGAGCGGCTGCTGCTCTCGATTGGCGAGGACCGGAAGGAGGAAGACGCGCTGGACGTGTACTTCGTCTGCGCCGAGACCGCCGACCGCACACGCGTCTTGCCGCTGCTGGCCGAGCTCCGGCGCCGCGGCCTGCGGGCCGACATGGACTACGGCGGCCGTTCGCAGAAGGGCCAGATCGGTCAGGCAACACGACTCCGCGCGGGGTGGACCGTGATCGTCGACGGCGGCCAGGCGACCGTTCGCGAACCGGGTCGGGACGATTGGACCGCGAGCCTCGACGAGCTGGTCGAGAGAATCTCGGGATGAACCGCTGGCGCGACCTCTACTGCGGGGCTGTTCGCCCCGAGGACGTCGGCAAGACCGTCGCCGTCGCCGGCTGGGTCGCGCGCCGCCGCGACCACGGCGGTCTGATCTTCATCGACCTCCGCGACCACACCGGCGTCGTCCAGCTCGTCGTCAACCCGGAACGCTCCCCCGAGGCGGCTCGGGAGGCGCACGCGATCCGCTCCGAGTTCGTCCTGCGCGCGCAGGGCGAGATCGTCAAGCGCGCGCCCGATGCCGTCAACCCGAACATCGCGACGGGAGCGGTTGAGATCCAGGTCGACGAGCTCGAGCTGCTCGCGCGCTCCGAGCCGCTCCCGTTCCAGCTCGACGACGACAACGTGGAGGAGCCGCTGCGCCTGCGCTACCGCTACCTCGACCTGCGCCGCGACCGGATGCAGCGCAACCTGCGGCTGTCGGCAACCGTGATCGCGGCGATCCGGCGCTCGATGGAGGAGCAGGGCTTCATCGACGTCTGGACGCCGACCATGACGCTCGGGACGCCGGAAGGCGCGCGCGACTTCCTCGTTCCCGTCCGCTTGCAGCCCGGCACCTTCTTCGCGCTCGCCCAGTCGCCGCAGCTCTTCAAGCAGGTCTTCATGATCGGCGGGCTCGACCGCTACTACCAGATCGCCACGTGCTGGCGCGACGAGGATCTCCGCGCCGACCGGCAGTTCGAGTTCCGGCAGCTCGACCTGGAGCTTGCGTTCCCGACGCGCGAAGAGGTGCTCGAAATGCTCGAGCTGATCGTGGTCGCATCGTTCGAGGCGCTCGGCCGCACGCCGCCCGCGCGTCCGTTCCCGCGCCACTCGTATGCCGACGTCATGCTCAAGTACGGCTCCGACAAGCCCGACCTGCGCTTCGGGCTCGAGATCCAGGAGGCGACCGAAGTGACCCGCAAGTCGGAGTTCGGCGTCTTCGCCAACGCGCCCTGCGTGCGCTATCTCGTCGCGCCGGCGGTCTTCTCGCGTGCACAGCTGCAGCGCCTCGAGGAATTCGCAAAGGAGTGGGGGGCCAAGGGCCTCGCCTACGTCGTCGTGGACGAGTCGGGTGAGGTGCGCTCCCCGATCGCGAAGTTCCTCTCCGAGCAGGAGCTCGCGGCGTTCGCCGCGCCGCCCGGCTCCAGCGTCCTCTTCGTGGCCGACACGCAGCAGATGGTCGAACGTGTGCTCGGCGCGCTGCGCACGGAGCTCGGGGAGCAGCTCGGGCTGATCGACGAGTCGCGTGACGAGTTCCTGTGGGTCCTCGACTTTCCGCTCTTCCTCAAGGACGAGGACACCGGGAACTGGACGTTCGTCCACCATCCCTTCACAGGCCCGCTCGACGGTCACGAGGAGCTGATCGAGAGCGATCCCGGCGGCGCGCTCAGCCAGCATTACGACCTGGTCTGGAACGGCTGGGAGCTGGGCTCCGGCTCGATCAGGGTCCACCGCCAGGAGATCCAGCAGCGCATCTTCCGCGCGATGGGGATGACCGACGAGGAGGCGCAGGCGAAGTTCGGCTGGTTCCTCGAGGCGCTGCAGATGGGCGCGCCGCCCCACGGCGGTTTCGCGCTCGGCATCGAGCGGTTCGTCGCCCTGCTCGCCGGCGAGGCGAACATCCGGGAGATCATCGCCTTCCCGAAGACGGCGTCCGGCTCCGATCCGCTGACGGGTGCGCCGGCCCCGACGACGCAGGAACGGCTGTCCGAGCTTGGAATCAGACTGCAGGCGCCGCGGGCCTAGGGCGACTTCTCAATCAGTTCAATTGCATCGATCGGTCATTTCAGACGGATCGGAGGCAGAGGCCTCCGATCCTGAGGTCGGCACCGCAAGCGGTGCCTCAGGCTTTTTCGGGGGCGGCCGATGAAACCTGCATACTTTCGTTGACGATGGCGACTCAGGAACCCGGACAACAACCCTCACTCACTGCGCTGCCGCGCCTCGAGGACCTGCCGCGCAAGGGCGACGGGTACGACGCAGACAGCGTGCGCGAGGCGTTCGAGGCGTTCCGCCGCCACTCGGCGCAGCTGCAGGCGCAGCTCCGTGTCCTGCAGGCCGCCAGCCGCAGCGGCCAGACGGTCGAGCCGACCGGTCATGCGGTCCGCATGGATGCGCTGCATCTGATCCGCTCCGCGGCCGAGTTCGCCGACACCGTCGAAGCCGATGCCCAGCGCGCATCTGAGGCCCAGCTTTCCAAGACAGAGGAAGAGGTGCGCCGCCGCCGCCGCGAGCAGCAGGACCGCGAGGCCGAGATCGAGCGCTACCGCCAGGAGAGCGAGCGCCAGCGCGCCGAGGTGCTGAACGCGACGCGCAACGAGGCCCGCGAGCTGCTGGCGAATGCCAACCGCGATGCGACGCAAGAGCTGCGCGAGTCGGAGGCCAAGGGCAGCCGGCTGCTCGAGCAGTCACGTCACCAGGCAACCGAGCTCACGAACGCCACACGCGCGGAGGTCGAGCAGACGCTCGAGTGGGCCCGCGCACAGGCCGCTGCCATCCTCAGCCGGGCCCAGGCCGGCACCGAGCAGCTGCTCGCCGCGGCCGGGCTCGGAGAACAGGAGATCAAGCGGGTCGGCGAGGCGATCGTCGAGGCCGCCAAGGAGTCGCTCGAAGCAACGCGCACACCGCCCGCCGCGGCGCGTCCGGCAGCGGCGGTCGCTGCCGCGCCGCCGGCCTCACCGCCTGCGGCTGCGGAATCGTCGGAGGAGGAAGAGTCGGCGGAGGCCGACGCCGAGCCTGCCGGCGGGTCGCAAGACGAACCGCAGTCGTAGAATCACGCGGTGGTCCTGGGCCCGCGGTTCCTGATAGAGGCCGGATTCATCATCGCCGTCGCCGTCGTCGCCGGGATCGAGCACGTCGGCACTTGGTCGATCATCGGTCTGGTCGCTGCCGCCTGGATCGTCGTCGCGGCGGTCGA
>Ga0137374_10004395_pt1 | contig 16803 bp, 14 predicted proteins | sample SagtaG_20_FD_104811 | JGI IMG/M metagenome (GOLD analysis project Ga0137374, IMG submission 104811) | Vadose zone soil microbial communities from Sagehorn Ranch, Mendocino, California, USA - Sage1_R_100_16 metaG | ecosystem: Environmental > Terrestrial > Soil > Vadose zone | place: USA...
CATGCCGACGATGGACCTGCGTGAGATCGCGGCGGAGAAGGTCCGCTCCCTCTTCATGCGCAGCCAGGCCCGTGACCTGTACGACTTGTGGTTCCTCCTGCGGAAGGGCGTCGCCGTGGACTCGGACGTCGTCGAGGCGAAGCTCGGCGGGTGGAAGAAAGGGATGGCCTTCCGGCCGGACGAACTCGGGCCCCGGATCGATCGCATCGGCGCCACGTGGCGGCGAGACCTCGAGCCCCTCCTCGGGCAGGTTCCGCCCTTCGAAGCCGTGGCGGGCGAGGTGCGCTCACGCTTGCGGAAGGTCCATGCGGGTCGGGCCTGAGGGCACTCGGCGGTTAGGTTCGGAGGCGGCTCGCGAGCGGCGATTCTCGCGACGGCGCCATCGCCCGGGAGCGAGAGACGGGTTGAAGCGGACCCTCCGTGCTGCTACGTCACGCGCACGTAAAACTGGGCCCTGCGGTACACGTAGGCGAAGGCCCCATCCTTGAAGAGGAAGAACTGGACCTTCCACAGCCCCGCAGCATCGATCCGGAAGGCGTAGGGCTGGGTCCAGTTCTGGCCGTCGGCCAGGATGATGTTGAACGTGGACCAGGTCGTGCGGTTGACCTCGACGGTCTCGTTGAACCCCGATGTGGCGTTGTAGACGATTCGCACGCCGACGAGATCCACGCGGACCGTGTAGTTTACCGTCGCGGCCTCGTGGTTCGCGATCCCGATGATGACCGAGCCGTTCTGCGAGACGTTCAGGGCCGTCGGGTAGCCGGAGGCGTTGCCGCCAGGCCCGAGGATGTAGAACTCGGTAAAGCGTTCTCCTGGCTTGGGGGCAGCAGCGATGTAGGCCAGAATCCCCGCCGCCACTACAACGCTCACTGCCAGGGTAACCGTGATGGTTTTCTCAAGGAGGGAGTACTCCTCTCCAAGCGGCAATGCCAGATTTAGTCTTCCAGCGAGCCGCCTCTCGACAGGGACTCGCATCCGGCGCTCATACCCGAGGATCCCAACAAACGTCACGTACGATGTTGTCGCCAGCACAGCAGGAACAAACCGAATGCCAATGCCGATTACATTCAGGACCAGACCGAGAAGGGGAATAACAACTAGGCTAAGTACGAGGCTAAAAGCGAAACGCTCACCCCAGCCGAGTTCACCATGAACGGGATAGATCGCTGCTACCGTAACATAGCCCGGTAGCAGGAAGACTAGGAGAATCGCCACTAGGCCCCCAAGTCCTAGTCCGAAGAAGATGGGTAGAAGTGCAAAGGTGTAGGCGAAGCAGGCATAAAGGTCCCAAGGTGTGGCTTGAAAGTGAAGTTGCAACTTGCGCCCTGCGGGGGTTGAGATGACACGAGGCTTTAATGGTTCCCGCTAATCCCAGAGTCAATCCCTGCATGCTACCCGGCTGATCGCTGTTCAGTCGTACCAGTGAGTTCGTCCAGGCGTCTTTTGCGCGCAATGCAAGCTAGACTTACCCTTTGCATATTTAGCGGATTCACGAGACCAAACATGAGATATGTGAAACGCCACAAGATGAAAGGTGGGCACATCCTGCGAATCCTGATTAGGTCAAATTTGCAGCGCAGGGTCTTTCTGAGGGAGGACTTTGTGAACGGTGTTGTGTGGGTTTTGTCAACATAGAATCTGCGTGGCCCCCAAAACTCGTAGTCGGGCGTCTCGATGACAGCGATTCCGCCGGGCTTGAGAATGCGGTGGATTTCACCTACGAAGGTGTCGCTGTGCACCAAGTGTTCGATTATGTGTATGGCAAAGACAGAATCGAAACAACTGTCTCGAAAAGGCAGGTGTCCCCCGTCGACATCGTACATCACGGCTTCGCATCCTTTCTTCCGAGCAACGCGGACGGCATAGGCATCTCGGTCGATCCCGACAACACGATGCCCGCGCTCCTGCAGTGTTTCGAGTTCATCCGGCATGGCGAATCCAATGACCAGTGCGTTCCCTCGTTTGATTCTTCCGACCCTCGCGTAGTACAGTATCTTTCTTCTAGAAAGCTCTCGGTTTCGCAAGCCGCCCTCGACAAACGTTTCGTATACGTAACCTGCGTCATTCATCTGTGCGCCTCCCCATACTTCTGTCCCTTCCTGCTCTTGTCGTTAGCGGATTGCGCCGCTTTCAGGTTGTACATCGGATAGGGCGGTTGCTTCCTGAAGCATGCACCTTTCTGGCGGCTGCACCTGTGAGAAGGACGCAACGGGGAGGATGTACCGTGTTCTGCCGCCGGTCCCGAAATCCTGTCTCGTTCCTCCGTTCGTCTCACTTCCACTAATTGACCGATGCCTGTATCCGAGTGAGCTCCGGGTCAGGAATGGCGCAACCGGAAAACCTCTCAAGCCGAGGCCCGCAGTTATAGGACAACGATGGATTGGGTCCAAGAGAAGGGAATGGGATCACGTCGTCCCTACCTCTGTGCGACATACTCGATAAGTAACAACGCAACGAAACCAACAGCATGGGGTGGATCCATCGCGAGAACCTGCCATCGTCTAGCGAGAAGGCTGAGGAATGGAGGATTCCGCGAGAGCCGGTCTCTTTGTTTCTTTCTGTAGTTGTTCACCGTTCTTCCGTAGTACTGAAACTTGTGTACTATGTCCGAGAAACTGGCGTCTTCTTGGTGGTGCATAATCGCCGACTTGATTCTACCTACCTTCAGGCCATGGTCCTCCGTCCGGTAATGCAGGTCGAAGTCTTCTCCCGCTTCCAATCCTGGGTCATACCCTCCAATCTTTTCAAAGGAGTTGCGCCGGTAGAACCTTGCGGCTTCGTAGCCTGCAACGCCCTCGACAATCGTCTTTTGAAGACCCACGCACTGCGCCCAGTAGCCTCGACCTGAGGACACCTCAGGGACGATCACTGCGTCCGCAGATTGCTGGAAACAACAATCCACGCATTCCTCCACTACTCGTGGTGTCAGCTCCATATCTGCATCAACATGGAACAGGAATTGGCCCTCGGCCAAGCCAGCCCCACGGTTTCTGGCCTCCGCTCTCTTGCTCGGCCATGCTACTATCCGAACCGGGCTTGCGGCTAGGTCGTGAAGTGAATCGTCCGTGCTGTTATTGTCGACGATGATTACCTCAATGTGTTCGTAAGACTGGGCCAAAATTGAGTCAACGCATCGGACTACAGATCTCCCTGAATTGAAGGTCGGGATGATTACACTGACCGGCGGCTTTTCCACATTCAGCCCTAACATCTACCTGTCACCCATCTCGCGGCCTTTGATGCACGAACAATTGATGACCCAGGAAAGCTGCATTCGGCGGCCATTTGATGTCACGTTCCTATTCGAATCTGTACTGGTTGCGGAATCTTTCGCCACCGCACAGACCATCTATCAGACCGCGGGCCATATGCCCAGCGTTGAGGATATTCTTGCCTTGGGGGTGGTGGGTTCCAGAGTCGGGTCTGGCTCTTCGACTCACTTCAAGTGGAAGTCGTATCCAGAAACCAAGCCATTGCGCCTTGCTGGCGAATTCCTTGAGGAAGAACACTCGATTCCGTTGCGTTAGGTACTGCACCCGCGGATCCGTCACCTTGGCAGTTCCTCGGCCCTTGTGCCATACGATGGCTCTTCCGTCCAGGAGCAAACGGAAGCCAGCTCTCCGAGCTCGGTAACACCACTCGGCTTCCTCGTGATACATAAAGTACCGTTCGTTGAAGAGCCCGATAGGGTCCAAGTTCCGCAAGACAAACATCATGGCAGATCCATCGAGGAACCCTGCGACATTCCTGAGGTCGTTGGATGTTCTATGATCAGTTTTCCCCCAGCCATTGTGCCTCCCCCGCCCGGTCCGTAGGTCCACCTCCCCCCCAAGAGACAGAATGACATCCCTGTTCGTGTAGTCCATTATCCTGGGCCCAACTGCCGCCACCAATTCATGATTGTCTGCAGTTTCTTTCAAGTAGCCAAGAGCGTGTGTATCCACGACAGTATCATTGTTCAGGACGAGGCAATATGATGCACCGTGCCCTAAGGCGGTTCGAATTGCAGCGTTACAGCCGCCCGCGTATCCTAGGTTCCGTGTCAGCTGGACTATTTCTACGTGGGGAAGCGCTCGCCGGATCTGGTCCACTGAGTTGTCTCGAGAAGCATTGTCGATCAGCAACAGCCGAAGAGGGTGGAACGAGGATTCATTCAAAGATACCAGGCACCTGATGGAGTCCTCCGCGCCATTGTAGTTGATTACCGCAACGAAGAGCGGACTTCGATTCTGGGGCATCGTCCTCTCACCGTGGGATTTTGACGCGGCCGGGTACGAGTTTAGCAGAGCTGTAGCGATGGACCGATGTTCCCGTAGACCTGCGCTTGTCCGTTGTCATAAAGTCGCCCCATGGATGGAATTGCATCGTAAGTCGAAGTGAAACCACTGGGTGCGGGCTCGTATGTACCTCGAGTGCCGGTTATCCCTGGGAAAAGGCTCGTCATCCGGCTCGAGACAAGCAGCAAGTCGAACGTCTGGTTCCCGCCAAGTATCGTGACTTGCTTCAGGCCTTTGGACGCACTGCACGGATTCTCTGAGTAGTAGATGTCAATGAGGAGCTGGTTTGTCACATTGGGCGATAGCTCAGTTCCTGACACCCCGATTACCTTGAGATAGCCATGCGCCACGAGGGGGCCCGCCAATCTGAAGTCGCTGAACACAACCACGCTGCGTCCAGAGCCAGACATGATCCAGTCATCTGCCGCGACTTCTTGAGGGGAGATAAACTGAGCAGGAACAGTCTGGCTGGTTAGATGAATAGATACTGATATGACCACGACTGTGGCGAGACTTACGAGGATCGCATGGCGGAACCGAGGCGTAGTTCGCCTCGACAGGGAAGGAATCGCCAGCAACGAAAGTATTGTCAGATATTCGGGCACTCTAAAAATGCCCTTCGTGATGCCTAGTGCTGAAGAAGCACCTACACCGAAAACGATACAGCTGACAATGAAGGTCCACGACAGACGGATGTCCGAGCGTGAAGGCTGCCCGGATAGCCTCGGATAGCCTGCCATCAGGAGAAGGATTCCAAACGTGCCGTATACTGCCAGATTGAGTATCTGAACTGCAAAAGGGTTCGAAACCGCATACGCCGCAGTCGCCGTATTCTCCGTCTGAAGTTGTGACAAGATTGCAGAGGGGATCAGAAGCACGGTGCCGAACACTTGTTGTGACAAATAGGCGTAGTATGCGATTGCGAAGACTGTGATGGCCGCGGCATATCGACTGAATGCTTGCCAGTTGAACGCGGCAAAGACGATAGTAAGAATGAGAAGCATCATAGCAGCTGTGGAGTACAGCGGGAAGAGAGCTAGGGTCATCCCCATTGCCAGAGCACGGTGCTTGGTGGTGGGGGGCGGTTTCCGCCAGAGGGAGATCGTGAGACAGATGAGGAGCCAGCCATAAGCTGCGTTCGCCCCAAAGGCGAAAAGTATGATTGTGGGAGTGCCAGCAACAAAGCAAATCAACAAGACTAATCCGAAAGGGTCTTTTCGTCGGCCTCTTTCATCCTTCTGGCCCGGTTTTGTCCAGATCCACCCTACTAGTAGGAGGCCCGCAGTGAGCATTGTTGACTCCAGAATTGAGGAACCGAACAGTCCGTCGGCATAGCGATCGTATCCAAGCAACATCGCCATGAGGACTTGAAGCCTCACGAACAGGATTTCGCCTCTGCCGGTGTTCACGCCAAAATCGAAAGCTGAGTAGACCGGTGTTGGCTGTGTAGGGTCGTTGCCCTGGCCGAGCAATGTGTAGTATCCGAACGCGCCGGGACCCGAAAAACCACTCGGAGCTGCCGATGCCCCTGCAATTGGGTAGTACCTAATCGCCGTAGCCAACAGAATGATGAGCGCCAAAACCATGAGGAGCTGTGTGTTACGCACGCCAGCGCGGTGATTCATGGAAGCCGTGACGTCTCTCGATGTCGGTTGGATTGCTGCCACTGGTTGGCTCGTCGTCTCTAGCGGTTCAACCCTGCTATTGTCTGTGTTGCGTCTCAACAAATCGTTCTGTACTCGCAATGGAAATGACCTTGATGAATCTTTGTTCTCCGTCAGGTTCAATCACCTGTTGTTCCTGAGCACGGACCGGCAAGCCTCCGGGCGGCTCCGGGTTCCCTCCATCCAATCGGACTCAATCCGCACACCTGTACGGGCGATGGTTCTTGGCCACAGGCAGTAAATCGGACAAGTGACTGATCCTCCATGACCGCAGGAGTCCAGTACCTTGTCTCAGTTCGAGTGTACCGATCGAGGTATGCTGACCGACAGCAACCTCTCATACAAGTCCAGAGTCGCACGAACCGTCGTTTCCCAGGAGAACCTCTTGGACGTAGGGCTCCGGCTCCCTTCTCCAACGAGGAGTGTGCCGTCAAGGACTTTCGTGAGTGCATCGGCGAAAGCCTTCGGGTCACCATAATCGACCAAGTAGCCATCGACCCCATCTGTGACAACCTCGGGGATGGAGCCCACACGTGTGGCCACAACAGGTAGACCAATGGCAACCGCGTCGGCGACGCCCAGGCCGAACCCTTCCATTGAAGCAGCGTGGACGAGCACGTCGGCGATGCGATATGCTACCCTTAGCGTAGAATCATCCACATAACCCGCAAACACCACTCTGTCGGCAATGCCCAGCCGCCGAGCGATCGCTTCATACGCATCGGTCGGCCCGCTCCCCACCAACACCAACTTCAGGTTCCTTACCGAATGGACGTGCGAGATAGCCTGTAGAAGAAAGGGAATCCCTTTGCGATCTTCCAAACGTCCCACCCCAAGGGCAATTCGTTCTCCATTTACGATCCCCCAGCTCCTTCTTAGTCGGGTCTTCTCTTCCGCTGAGGTGAGGCGTGATTCCAGAGTCGTTCCCAGGTATATGACCGAGACCTGTTCAGATGCTACGTCCGGATAGCGTTTCAAGACATCGCTTCTGGTGAAATTACTTATCGCGATGATGTGGTCAGCTCGCTTCAGACAAACGCCTTCGGCTATGACTGCCGGTCCGTATTCGCTGGATAATCTGAGGAGCCTCGAGGGTAAACGCAGTCCCGCGGACGCTGCAGCAGTACTTCCCAAGTGGTAGACTGTGACAACCCGCACTCTTGGTGCTGCTCTCCTTGTCAGGGTAAGATCCGCATACACGTTCGAATGCACGATGTCGAACCGCCCGATTCGTCTTTCGGCTCGATGGAAGACACGAGGCATGTTCCACCAGTACGCGAGGGCAGAGGTCATACGCAGGTTTGTCACGTTCACCGACTGCACTTGGACTGCCGTGTCCAAGCCAGGGGAAGCTCCAGGGGGCGGCGAAGGTGAGAAGAGCACTACTTGGTGACCCGCCGCCGCAATCCCATTTAGTAATTCCCGGCTGTAGGTCTTAATGCCTCCACGGTGAAACGCCTCGAAGCATAGGAATGCGATTCGCATTCGTCACACCGGTGTACTTGGCGTGTCTGTTTGGGCGTTACCTCGCTTGCCAAGTCCGACATACAGAGTGCCCGGTGGTGGAGCATCGAAGATGTTTCTGCAGTCCACGACTACAGGGTTCCGCCTCATCGAGTTCTGAAAAATGGTGGTTGGAAGCCCTTGGAAGGTCGAATGATCTACTAGGAATACCACGGCGTCTGCACCTTCCAACGCGCTCTCGACAGAAGTAGCTGATTGGAAGAAGCCGGATTCCGTCTGAATTCCCTTGGCAAGTGGATCGTAGGTCTTCACAGTCCCGCCTTGCCGTACGATTTCCTCGATGACTTTGGCCGAAGATGATTCTCTCGTGTCGGAGACATTTCGTTTGTACGACAGGCCGAGAACTGCGATGCTCGATCCCTTCAGATTCTTGCCTGCAGCGCGCACGGCACTACGAAGCAGCTTTACGACGTGAAAAGGCATGAAGGAATTCACCTCTCCACTCAGTTCAATGAATCTGGTAAGAACTCCCACCTGCTTTGCCGCATATGAGAAATAGTACGGATCTAGTGGGATGCAATGCCCACCGATGCCAGGGCCGGGCCGGAATGCCATGAACCCAAAGGGTTTGGTTGATGCCGCTTCAATCACGTCCCACACGTTGATGTCCATCTTCTCCAGAGCCAGGGTAAGCTCGTTAACCAGCGCGATGTTCACCGCTCGGAAGATGTTCTCAAGCATCTTTGTGGCCTCCGCCGTTCGGCAGTCCTTCACCGTGACGACCGTTTTGAAGCAGGCCTGCAGGAACCGGCGCGCAACGATAGCCGAGTTCCCGTCATGTCCACCGACAATCTTGGGGATGCTCTCTAATTCGACGTCCGCCCTTCCCGGATCGATTCTCTCCGGTGAGTATGCCACAAAGAAATCCAGTCCTGCTCTCATCCCCCTCTCCTCGAGAATCGGTACCACCACAGAGTCGGTCGTTCCCGGATAGGTGGTGCTCTCAAGGATGACAAGGGTTCCCTTGCGGAGATGTCGACCTACGAGCCTAGATGCCCCTCGCAAGGCGTTCAGGTCCGGTTCGTTGCGCGCTCCTAGCGGTGTCGGCACGCAAATCATGAAAATGTCACACTTTTCCAAGTCCGACTCTTGCGACGTCGGGAAGAAGGTCTTTCCAATGAAGGACGCGAGGGTTGCTGGCAACACACCATCCACGGTCGAGAGTCCTTGAACCAAGTTGTGGATTACGTGCGTGTCGATGTCGTAGCCAACGACCTCGAATTTCTTGGCATTGATCATGGATAAAGGAAGACCAACGTAGCCGAGCCCAATCACGCCGACGACAGCCCGGCCAGAACTAATCTTCTCTAGCAGCTCCTGCATGATTCACCCCTGTCACGCGAGCTCCAACTATCGGGGTTCGGCGTCAGGCCGAGGGCACCCGAACTTACCATGCTTTCACTACCGGAGCTCATCCCGTTCATTTTTCCCCGATATCTACTGGAGTCATGAACCTTGGTCTCCTAGCTACGGGAAGCGTCCTCGTAGATGGCGAGTACCGCACTAGCGACCTCTCGCCACGTGAACCTCTCCCACGGGAGTCTGTCGAGCGCTACTCGTTGCGTGTCCCTGAAGGCTTTGTCTTGGACGAACCGCGAAATCGCCTTGCTTAGTGAGCGGCGGTCACCTGTCACGACGGTGAGTCCAGCGCTCCGAAATGTGGCGGCGAGCCCACACGCTTCGGTCATCACGACCGGAGTACCAGCCGCGGCTGCCTCTAACGCGACCAGGCCAAAGGACTCATACGTTGAAGGAATGACCACCACCTTCGACTCCATGTAAGCCGAATGGACAGTCTCGTAATTCGCAGGACCAGCGAAGACCACACGGTTTTTTAGCCCCGTCCTCCGCACTAGGATTTCAAGCCGGGACTGCATACCAAAGTCAGGGCCGACAAGAACAAGCATTGCGTCTGGTGTCTTCTCCACGACTGGTCCGAAAGATTCGACCAGGAGGTCTAGGCCTTTCGTCGAATCTAGCCGTCCTACGAAGAGCACGATTGGTGCGTCTCGTTCGATGTGAAGACTGTCCCGAAACAGAGTCGGGCTCTTTGGGCTTCGGGTCCAACTCTCTCTGTACACACCATTCGGTATCGTGTGGATCTTGCCTGAGTCAACTCCCAGATTCTCAAGCTGGAGTGCTTCAATCTGGGTCGAGGCTATCAGAGCGTCGGCGCTCAAGGCTTGCCTGATGCCGACGACGTAGTCGTAGATGATCTTCATGACACCCTTCCCATAGCCGCGTACGGAGGAACCGTGTGGCTGGAGGATGTACTTCTTCTGACACTTGCGGGTGGCCCTTGCGGCGGCAAAGTTCTGATAGCTCCGGAATCCGTGAAAGTGAACAATGTCCGCAGCGGCCGCCTGCTTCCTGTACGCCGCGTGGAAGCCCCGGGTGTAGTAAATTCCGGTGAATCTCTCGAAGGCACGTCCCGCGACCGGGAGGCGAATCGTCCGGAAAAGTCTCTCATCGTGACGCTGCACTTGGCTGCGGCTCTCGGAGGGAAGGGGGCCTGTTGCCTCGGTTGTAATGACTGTTATGTTGACGCCGAGTTTCGCCAACTCCGAACAAAGACACTCTGAGGAAGTTGCCATGCCTCCGAAGCCCGACATGGCCCCAAACACTGGGGAGACGTGCAGGACCTCCACAGGCTACACACCAAGATCGTCACGCTAGTCGGCGCCGGGGCTTCCTGCCGAGAAGAGCGTAGATCGGCCGGGTTAGCGGCGAATCGAAGACGACCCTCGCCACGGCGTCGCTATGGAAACACGCGAAGCTCAGGCTGTCAATGAAGTTGCGCCGTAGAGTGAAACCCCACTTGTACTCCGCTAGGTTTTCGTTCGCCGTAACGCCGGAACTCTCCGGACGCTCCACGAATCGGGACAGGCTGCGAAGGTGGCGGATTCTTCTCGGATCGAATCCCATCATTCGAGCGCACGCAGTGTCGAGCGCGAGGAGGTCATTGGATGCGATGAACTTCCCCAACAACCTTGCCTCGCCCTCCATGGGTCCGTGCTTATCGAGCCCGTATGTGGCGTCCACAATTCCGAACCTTGCTTTGATGAGCCTCGAGATGAGCGCGAGTTTCCGATCGAGTTCCTTGTGCTCAAGGAGGCGGAGGTCCGTGGGATAGCAACCCCATAAGTTCTTGATCGAGAGACTCACGGTCGTCATTGCATGTACTTTGAGGACAGGCAAGGAGATAGTGAAGTCGACTTCCTCGACCAACAGGCGAGCCAGACGAACCGAGACTTCCTTCCCGCCTATTTCACCAGAATACTCCTCCAATGCTTCCTTCGAGAGGTCCAGCGGTTGGGCTCCTGTTCGTTTACATATCTCGAACAAACCCTGCCCGGCAAAGGCTTCGGCGGCGGTGAAAGAGCCGTAGCCCCCGTTTGACTCGCCAACGAACACCTCGGCGCCTCTCTCCACCAGGAGCCTAAGGGTATCCTCAAGCATGTCGCGTGAAGTTGTCACACCAGAAACGGGTCTAGGAAACGTGAAATTCGGTTTCACGAAGACCTTGCGCCGGGTCGAGAGTTCCTTGTCCAGGCCGATGTAGTCGAACGCAGCCCGGAGTTCTCGTTCTCGCTTCGCCGTGGAACTTCCAAGGTAGATCCTTGCAGCCAACTACCGCTTCCTCACTCGTTCGAGGACGGCAGCCGGCTTCTCTCTATAAGACCGTTTCGCAGCCTGAACCTCTTCGCTGCACGTTCTGCGAGTCGCGGAATCAGTCGGATTCTGTCCTCCTCCCTCTCGCGTGGTACCGATGATGCGCAAACTGAGTCCTCGTGGCCTCTCCCGTCCAGATCACGTAACCTCCTGTCGTAGTGTTTATATCGACATTTACTCGTTGCCTCCGCGGACACCAAACTCAGTCCACTCGGAGCGAGCATGGCGAAGATGGGACCGATTCTTGTCACAGGCGGTGGTGGCTTCATCGGAAGCTCCCTCGCGAAGGAGCTCGTTTCTAGAGGCCACGAGGTCATTGCCTCCGATCTCGACAGCCGTGACCAAGAAGGCTATGTTCGCTGCGATGTCCGTGCGTTCCGCCAGCTGGAACGGCTCGTCGAGTCCCACCGCTTCGACTACGTTTACCACTTGGCTGCTGAGTATGGCCGTTGGAACGGCGAAGACTATTACGAAAACCTCTGGCAAACGAACGCCATCGGCGTCAAGAATGTGATCCGTCTTCAGGAGAAGCACAAGTTCCGCCTCGTCTTCTTCAGTAGCGCTGAAGTGTACGGCGATTATGATGGCACCATGACGGAGAGCGTCATGGACCGCGTACCCATCAAGCAGCTTAACGACTACGCAATTACCAAGTGGGCCGGAGAGCTTATGTGCCTGAACTCGGCCAATCAGTTCGGCACGGAGACCGTCCGCGTCCGCCCCGTTAATTGCTACGGTCCGGGCGAGCACTACACACCCTATCGCGGCTTCATCCCGAAGTTCATCCACCACTCACTCCACAGCGAGCCGTACACTGTCTACAAAGGTCACAAGCGGATTATCGATTACGTGGAGGATACCTGCCGCACCTTCGCGAACATCATCGACAACTTCAAAACCGGCGAGGTCTACAATGTCGGCGGCCGCCCGGAGTGGGAGATGGACGTCAAGGCCTACTCAGACCTCATCCTCAAAACCGTGGGCAGGGATGACTCCCTCGTCACTTACAAAGATGCCGAGCCCTTCACCACGAAGTCGAAGCCGATCGACTGTTCCAAGGCGATCCGGGACCTGAAGCACGATCCAGAGATCGCCCCCGCAGAAGGAATTCGGCGGACGGTCGCGTGGATGCGGAAATACTACGGTTTGGATGCATGAACATGCCCGACGTTGCAGAGGCTTTCGAAGGAAAGATCGTGCTCGTCACAGGCGGTGCGGGGGCAATTGGCGCGTACCTCGTGCGTCGTCTCGCAGAGACGGACGCGAACAGGATCATCATCCTGGACAATCTCTCTTCCTCGTACGAATGGAATATGCCTCGCGGGTCCAAGATTCATTTCGTCAAGGGGGACGTCGTCGTTGACAGCGAGGTTGCCAAAGCATTCAAGGACCCTCCCCAGATCGTCTACCACCTCGCGGCGCATTTCGCGAATCAGAACTCCGTGGACCATCCCGAACTCGACCTCATGGTAAACGGCATGGGCATCCTCAAGGTCCTCCAGTACGCGGAGCGCGCCGGCGTGGAGCGCTTCATCTATGCCTCCTCCGGTTGTGGCGTCTACGGCCCCGACACCCCGATGCCCTTCACGGAGGACCACGCCTCTCTTCAGCTCAGCACGCCCTACCAGGTCACGAAGATGCTCGGCGAGCTCTACACGAACATGTTCCACAACTTGTACGGCCTGCCCATTGTCAACACGCGATTCTTCAACGCCTACGGCCCGGGGGAAGTCCCCGGGAAGTACCGCAACGTCATCCCCAACTTCTTCTATTGGGCACGGCACGGGCACCCCCTGCCCATCACCGGCACCGGCGAGGAGACGCGCGACTTCGCCTACGTTGGCGACATCGTGAGCGGGCTGATGGCCGCTGCACACTACGAAGAGGCCATCGGCGAGGCCATTAACCTCGCGAGCGCGAGAGAAATCAAGATCCTCGATTTGGCGGAATGGGTCAACGAGTTCACGAACAACAAAGCTGGCATCGTCTTCAAGGAGCGACGGAACTGGGACAAGAAGCCGCATCTCCTCGCGTCCATCGAGAAGGCGAAGCGCCTTCTTCGCTACGAGCCAAAGATGCAGTTCAAGGAGGGTCTGCGCCAAGTCCACCTCTGGTTCGAGAAGAATTGGCGCTACATCGTGAAGTCCGCTGAATTCTGATTGTCCCAAAGGTTTTCGTGGCGCCTCCTTATCCCCAAGCCGGCGGCCACGTGAGGATCCTCGTCGTCCAAGAATCCGATTGGATTGAGCGAGGCCCTCACCAGAGCCACCACCTATTCGAGAGGCTCCAGCAGCGCGGACACGCCATCCGGGTGGTGGACTTCGATATCGGATGGAGGAACCGTCCTCGGGCTAATCTCATGGTGCCCCGCAGGATCCTTCGGGCGCCACCGAAGGTAGTCGAAGGTTCGGCTATCGAGGTCGTCCGGCCTCCAACCATCGCGTTTCCGGTCTTAGACTATGCGTCAGCATTCCTGACCCATAGGCTCGAAATCGGACGACAGATCAGGGAATTCCGGCCAGAGATTCTGATTGGCTTCGGCATTTTGAATGCGTTCTCCGGCATCCGGCTCGCGCATCGGGCGGAAATCCCCTTCGTCTACTACCTCATCGACGAACTCCATCAGCTCGTGCCGCAACAGGCCTTCCGAGGTGTTGCCCACTTGTTCGAGCAAGCTAACGTCCGCGAGGCGTCGCTCGTCCTCGCGATCAACCAAGCGCTAGTAGACTATGCCGTAGAAATGGGAGCGGGTCGCGAGAGGGCGAGGGTTCTTCCTGCGGGGATCGATCTAGAACGCTATCTCTCGGCGGGAGACGGCGTTGCGGTGCGGAAGCGGCTTGGCCTCGATCCAGAAGACCTCGTCCTCTTCTTCATGGGCTGGGTTTATCCCTTCTCGGGGATCCGAGACGTTGCAGAGTGTCTTATTGCCGGGGAAGGACGCGATGACCGCGTCAGGCTCCTAGTTGTCGGGAAGGGCGACGCGTGGGACGAGCTCGCAGCCCTGGTTAGGGGACGAGGTGCAGAGGACCGCATCAAGATGATCGGCTTCCGCCCCTACGCCGAGATGCCGTCGTACCTCGCGGCGGCGAATATTTGCCTGCTGCACGCTCACCCCACCGAGACCATGAGGAACATCGTGCCCATCAAGATGTACGAGTACCTCGCCGCCGGGAAACCCGTGATAGCGACCGAGTTGCCCGGTCTGGCAAAGGAGTTCGGCCGCGATGCCGGCGTCATCTACGTTCCCGGTCCCCGCGAGGTCGTTTCGAAGGCAATCGAATTGGACCGGAGCGGCCGACTTCAGGCGCTTGGACAGCAAGGCCGCGCGTTCGTTTCCCACAACGATTGGAAGACCATCACCGATTCGTTTGAATCATATCTAGTCGAACTGATCAAGCGGGGCGGGCCAAGCAGCTGAGACTCGATGTCACCTGTGCGCGATCCGCCGCAGGGCGTTGAGGGTGATTCCGATGAAAATCGAAACGATTCCGACAATGCCGAACAGGACCACGATGAACGCGTAGCCGATGGCAAACGTACGCGGGGTTGTGGAATAGTAGGTCTGAAGCACGATGACGGCGAGCGCGGCCGCAATCACGAGCAGCACAGCACCCGAAACGCCAAAGAAGAAGAGGGGCCGTTTCTCCGAGACTAACGTCACGATCCTTCCAAGGACGCTCGTGCCGTGTTTGCCTGGGCTGAGGGTGGACCCGTCCAGATCGTAACGGGCGTCGATGTTGACCTCCCGGATCCTGAGGTTTCGCTCTTGAGCTTCGACGAGCATCTGGGACTCGATGGAGAGCCCGTCGTCCGTCGGTTCGATCGCGTCGAGCGCGCGCGGCGAGAAGACACGAAATCCGCATTGGGAGTCCGTGAGCATGCCGTTCTTCGTTGCCGCCGCGGTCGCGTAGTCGAGGGTCCGCTTGCCGATTCGACGATAGAGAGGCATGCCGGACGTCTTGCCCCAGCGAACGCCTAGCGCGACGTCGGCAGTGGCGGCGAGGATCGGTTCCACGATTCGCGGGATGTCGTGCGGGTCATGTTGATGGTCTCCATCCAGTAGGACGAACGCATCTGGCACATTCTCTCGAGCGTACAGCCACGCACTCCGGATCGCCATGCCTTTGCCGAGGTTCCGGGCGTGGCGGATCACGTGCGCGCCGGCGAGGGCTGCTGTCTCCGCGGTGTCGTCGGTCGACCCGTCATCGATGACGACGACCTCGCTCGCGAACTGCCGCGCCTTCAACACCACCGAACCGATCGTCGTGCCCTCGTTGTACGCGGGAATGGCGGCGATGACTTTCGATTCCGGGAACGTCTTTCGCAAGACGGCGGGGACGGGGGCAGACTCGTCTTCGAGCATCAAGCGATTCCTGGTCACCCGTGGGCCGACGGATCTCCTCAGGTCCGGCCCTGAGCACGCACCCGAGCGTATAATGGTTTGGGCGGAATTTTCGGATGTCGAGACCATCCAACTCTACGCCGACTAGAGAGAACTTCGACCCTGGGAAGCATTAAGTCCTCGGACCGACGTGTCCCCCCGGGTGGGCCCGTCGGATGCACGCGTCCCACCTCCGAGGCTACTGACATGCATGAGATCCGACGCGGCTCCGTACGTCCGGCTCCCTGGGGCCGCAAGCGCTACTTCGCGCCGCTGCCGATTCTCTCCGTCCTCCTCCTCGCGACCGTCGTCGCGAAACCCGACATCCTCCGGACCGACTTCCTGATCTATCAGGACTCCGGACTCTCGATCGTCGCTCGGATTTCGCAGGTCGTCCATCTCTCGAGCCCGACCGGCACGGTCGTCGGCACGATGACGATAACGAACACGCATACGTTCGGGATCAGCGTGTCGGCCCTCGGAGCGACCTTGGTCTCCATCACCGGCTCGCCGATCTCCCTCACGATTTCGACCCCTCCCGGCCGCCCTCCCATCAACGTCGCGGCCGGCGCCACGGTGACCGTCCCGTTCAACGGTCCCCTCTCCGGCGACCTCACGACGCTCACCGCGGGGCAGGAGTTCTCCGTGCAGCCGAACGTCTCCTGGGTCGAAGTCTACGCATCGAGCACGGCCGGACCGTTTACCTACACCCTCGCGAAGACCTGTACGATCCCCTCCACGATCGTCGCCTTCCCTTCGGGCGGGCAGTGGGTCGCGATCTGCGCCTGAAGCGTCGTCGCCTCACCGTTCGTCCTCCGAGAGTCGGGTGCGGCTGCCGACCGTCCAGGCGACGGACTTGGGCGAATGGGCGGCCTCTGCTGTCTACACCGTCGGGAAGCAGACTACAGGTAGAAGGAACCTCCTTATACACGTATAAATGTATACATACCCGTGGCGACGGCTTCTTCTCGTCCTCGGCGACGCGAAAAATCCTCGGCGATTCCGACCCGCTTTACCCCGTCGGAGCTCGCCCGACTGGAGCGGGGCCGGGCCCTGCTCGGCATCCGGTCCCGGAGCGCCTTCATCCGGCAGGCGGTCCTGGGGAAGCTGGAAGAGCTGGAGAGGGCTGGGATCACAGAGATCCGGGAGGTGTCCATGGAGGAAGCGACGAAGCTCATCGATCGCTACCTTTCCAAGAATCCGGGCACGCACTACGTGAGCGAGCTCATCGAACACCTCGGACTCGAACCCCGGATCGCCTTCGCCGCGGCCCGAACGCTCATCG
>Ga0137374_10004405_pt1 | contig 16778 bp, 17 predicted proteins | sample SagtaG_20_FD_104811 | JGI IMG/M metagenome (GOLD analysis project Ga0137374, IMG submission 104811) | Vadose zone soil microbial communities from Sagehorn Ranch, Mendocino, California, USA - Sage1_R_100_16 metaG | ecosystem: Environmental > Terrestrial > Soil > Vadose zone | place: USA...
AAGATTCTCGGGGGCGGCGCAGCCGCCCCCAAACCCCCACCGCGTAACTCGTGTCAAATAACGTCGAGCAACCTTCCGGGAAGCTGGCCGGCAGCATGCAAAGCGCCGGATCAAGCTTCCCGGAAGGTCAGGCCGAAGCCTATTATGAAGGAGCACATATGACTGCCGAACGAGTGATGATCGACGTCGCCAAAATCGAAGAGCTGTTAAGCCAGGTGCGTGGCGTGATGGCGGTGCGGGTGGTGCTGGAAGAGCAGGGCCAGATCGATGAGCTGCACATTGTCGGCTCGCCGGGGCGCAGCGCCAAGCAGATGGTGCGCGATATCGAGTCGCTGCTGTATGTGCGCGGCGGCGTGCGGGTCGATCATCGCAAGATCAGCCTGGTGCAGATCGCCGAGTCGGCCATCCAGCCAGCGCAGGTGCGCGTACGGCTGCTGGATATCAGTCGCACGCCCGGCGATCAGGCGACGATAACGGTGGTGCTTGGGATGGACGATCAGCGCGTGCAGGGCGTCGGCCGCAGTCGCCCCGATCAGGATGATCAGCCGGAGCACCTGGCTGGCTATGCGACGATCCACGCGCTCGATCAGCTGATCGGCGCGCGCGGGCAGTTCAGGCTCGAAAACATGGAGCGCCAGGCGTTCGGCCAGCTCGAAGTCTACTTGACACACCTCTCGCTGACCACCGACGACGGCATCGAGACGCTGCTGGGCATCAGTGTGGTGCATGACGACGACCCGGCGGCGGTGGTGCGTGCCATCCTCGATGCGGTGAACCGCCGCTTGCAGCGCCTGCTCGGCAGCGAGCGGACGCGGGGAGGATGAGGATTGTAAGCGCGGCATCGTCCTTCACCGTTACGGCCGACTCCACCTCCGCTGTTGACGCGGCGCGCTGGTCATGAATGCGGGCGGGCGCTACGCCCAGAGGGTACCCGCCGCGCCCCACTACAATGACACTTCGCTTCCTTGTCACATCGCTATCATTGACACTAGCTTGCGATTAACATAGACTCATACTCATTTGACAGTTTAAGCGTGTGCATCCGAGGTACCATATGTCGTACCAATTCAGACGAACCAGCAGCTTAGCGATAGTTGCCACATTCCTGCTGGCAGCCTGCGCCGGCCCATCCGCGAGCAGCGCGCCGACGGCGATACCGGCGCCGGAGCCAACTGCCGTGCCCGCCACGGCACCGCCCGCCGCTACCCAGGTGCCGGCGCCAACCAGCGTGCCGGCCACTGCCCTCCCGGCGACTGAGCCGCCGATCGCAGGGGCGACCGAGACGCCCGCACCGGCTGCGACTGCCCAGCCGCTGGCGATCGCCAATGGCCAGGTGGTGCTTCAGCTGAGCGCCGGCGCTGGAGAGAACCAGGTTGGTATCAACGATGATGGGTCGAACATCGTCGGGCCGCGCTCGTTCCGCATTGGCGCCGATGGCACGATCCGCATGCTCGATAACGTCAACAAGCGCATCTTGTTCTTCGACCAGAATGGCAAAGTCACGCGGACATTGCGGCTCGACGAGAAACAGGAGCCGATCGATTTCATCGTCAACAACGCCGGCGAAGTGTTTGTCTATGGAGGTAGCAGCGATGACGGGCCAAGCTCACAGGTGCTGCGCTACGGGCCGGATGGCAAGGTCACGGCGCGTCTGCCGGTCAGCCTGGGCGTCAGCATCAGTGCCGATGGGATAATGTTGACCGCCGCGCAGGATCTGATGCTGGTCCAGGGCAACCAGACCTATTGGACCCTGCTGCATCAGGGCGTCACCGTCGACCCGAAGATTCAGCCGCTGACGGTGCAACAAGGCGCGGTGACGCCGCGCAGCCCGACGATCTTCCGCACCATCCCGAATGAGACTGGCACGATCGACCTGCGCGCGATCGGCCTTAACGCCGGAATCAGCGGCGAGAATGTCATGGAGGTTGGCGGTGTGACGACCAACCTGCCGGCCGACGCGCGCTTCTTCAACGTGGATCGCGCGATGAGTCTGTACTTCACACGCCCGAGCGCGGAAGGCGACGCGGTGGATGTCTGGCGCGTTGCGCCCGATGGCACCGTCGCCGGTGGCGCGCATGTCGTGACCGGCAGCTGTGGCACATCCTGGCGCAACTTCTACGTCGACCAGGCCGGCGCCGCCTGGACGATGTGCGTCGATGCGCAGGGTGCATCCATTACGCGCTACATGCTGCAAGATCCAACCGGCCAGCCGTTGCCGGAAGCGGCCAAAGATGCCGCCGATGTGGCATGGAAGCCGGGGACACGGCTGACCGCTGCCTGATAGGCAGACCCAGCGTCGTGCGCGCTGCTGAGCAATCGACGGCCCGGGCGAGCAGCTCGCTCGGGCCGCTGTGTGGAAAAAGGACCCCGCTCGTGCTCGTTCGATTGATAGCACTCTTCATGCTGGCGCTCATGCTGGCCGCATGTAGCGATCAGCGCGCCGCAAGTGCGACAGCGACATCACCACCATCGCCCCAGCCGGCCGCGGAGGCCACTGCGAAGCTACCCACTACGACGCTTGTGCTGCGCGCCACTACGCCGCCGACACAGCTGCCGACCGCTGTACCTACTGTTATCCCAACCGTGCCAGCTACTCCTACGCCCAAACCAGCCACACCAACACCCATAGCCGCGGCTACGGCCACGCCGGCAGGCACCGCGCCGCCGGTGGCAGCCGGGGCGGTGCAGCATGTCTTTCCCGTCCAGAGCGATGGCAAGGTCAGTTACGGTCGATTTCACCACGATTACCCGGCCGTCGACATCTTCTGTCCGATCGGCAGCGTGTTCGTGGCAGTGACCGATGGGGTGGTGGATTTTGTGAGCCGCGAGGATGTTTGGAACCCCAAGGTGAACGACGGCGCCACGCGCGGTGGGCTGGCGGTGGCGATCGTCGGCGATGACGGCGTGCGCTACTATGGATCACATCTGTCGCAGATAGCCGATGGAATCGCGCCGGGTGTGCGCGTGATCGCCGGCCAGCAGCTTGGCCTGACCGGCAAAAGCGGCGATGCGCGCTTCACCGACGCGCATCTGCACTTCGGCATCTCGCACCCAACGACGCCGGACGATTGGGAAGTGCGGCGCGGCGAGATCGGGCCGTACGACTACCTGCGCGCCTGGCAGCGCGGGGAGAATATCACGCCAGATGTGACGGGTGACGAGTGACGAGTGGCGGGTGTTGCGCCACTCGTCACTCGTCACTCGTTACTCGTTACGACTTCAGCATTTGCACCGTCGCCGCATCCAGCCGCTTGACGGCCGCGACCAGCAGCTTGGCCGCGTTATCGAAATCATCGCGGTGCATGATCGCGGCGTGGGTGTGAATGTAGCGCACCGGCACGCCGATCACTAGTGAGGGCACGCCGGCGCCGAAGAGTTGGATCTTGCCGGCATCGGTGCCACCGGCGGCGATTGAGTCGAACTGGATCGGAATATCCTCGTCGTGCGCGATATCGATCACCAGATCGCGCAGCCCGGTGTGCGGGATCATGCTGGCATCGTAAAGCAGAATCACAGGTCCCTTGCCAAGCTTGCCCTGCGCCTCATCAGGCTTGATGCCGGGGGTGTCGCCGGCGATGCCGGTGTCAAGCGCGAAGCCGATGTCTGGCCCAATCGCATTGGTGGTCGTCACCGCGCCACGCAGCCCAACCTCCTCCTGCACATTGCCGACGCCATAGACATCGTTCGGGTGCTGCTGGCCCTGCAAGCGACGCATAACTTCGATCGCCAGCCCACAGCCGAAGCGATTATCCCAGGCCTTGGCCATCAGCAGCTTTTCGTTTTTCATCACGGTGAATGGGCAGATCGGCACCACCGGATCGCCGGGACGAATCCCGAACGACTCAGCCTCGGCGCGTGAGGCCGCCCCGATGTCGATATACATCTCCTTCTTTTCGTACATCTTCCGGCGCTCTTCGGCCGAGAGTAGGTGTGGCGGCTTAGAGCCGATCACGCCGATGACCGGGCCAGAGCGCGTGTGGACCTCGACGCGCTGCGCGAGCATCACCTGCTCCCACCAACCGCCCAGCGTCTGAAACTTCAGGTAGCCATCATCGGTGATCCGCGTGACCATGAAACCAATCTCGTCCATATGGCCGGCCAGCACAATCTTTGGCCCGCCGGCCTGGCCGGCCTTGCGTGCAATGATCGAGCCGATATGATCGGCTGAGATCTCGCCGAGCGGCTCCATATACCGGCGCATTACGCGCCGCACCGGCTCTTCGAAGCCGGACACGCCGGGCGCATCGGTCAGGTCTTTCAGCATTGTGAGCGTTTCGTCCATGAGTATTTCCTTCCAAGGTTAGGTGTGTTTCAAGCGGATTACACCAGCAGGAGGTTTGGAGGTACGCAAGTCCCTCCAAGAAACTCTTTTCTGCGCTGTGGGGAAGGTTGCACTTGCCCCACGCCCCTTTGCATGCGTCCTATGTAACAGGGTGCGGTGAGCGATACAGGCCATACTCGCTAATATAGGCCACAACCGCGTCGGGCGTCTGATAGCGGATCGGCTGACTGGCGGCCACACGCCGGCGCAGTGCGGTGCTGGAGATATCCAGCGTGGGGCCAGGTAGAACTGCCAGCCGCTCGCTCAGCCCCGGCAACGCCTGGATGATGCGCGCCTGATCCGACGCGCTGCCCGGCCGACCGACCGCGATGATCCGCGCCAGCTCGACCACGCGCGCGGCACCGTACCAGCGCGTCAGGTCGGCCAGCGTATCATCGCCGAGAATAAAGTGCAACTCGCCGACCCGCGCTGCTTGGAGCGCCTCTAGCGTAGTCAGTGTAAACGATGGCCCTGGCCGATCGAGCTCGATTCGTGAGACCTCGAAGGCAGCGTTGGGAGCGCAGGCCAGCTGTGTCATCGCAAACCGCTGCTCAGGTGTGGCAACATGTGTGCCACGCTTGAGCGGTTGCTGCGCCGCCGGCACGAACAGTACGCGGTCGAGCTGTAAGGCCACGCGGGCCTCCTCGGCGATCGCCAGGTGCCCATAGTGGATCGGGTCGAATGTGCCGCCCAGGATGCCGATGCGTGCTGTCATAGGCTCGATTATAGCATGGCAATAAAAATGCGGGACGGATAGCTTGTACCCGTCCCGCGTCGCTCAACAATCTTCATTTTAGCGCATCGAATATTCCAGCTCCATACCTTCTTGGAGCAGATTCCAGATCAGCCAGGGTAGCACGCGCCGATCCTCTTGCACAAGATCTTCGGTGTACGGGCGGATGACCTCGGCCACATCATTGCGTGTCAGCCCGTAGGCGCGCGTGCCGAGCTTGTGATAGAGCCGCATCGCGAACACGTCGCTCAGATCATGCAGATCGCGCTCGGGCAATGTTCCATCACTTGAGTACTGTCGTCCGCGCATGGTTTATCTCTCATAGTCATCGGGTCGTTGGCGGCGGCGGCGTTCGTCGTTTTGGTAGTAGCCGGCCTCACGCGGGTCTCTACGCGGATCCTTGCGCAGCTCGCGCTGCTGCTGCGGGCGGCGCTCGTTGCCAGGCTCGCGCTCGGCCGCCGGCGGCTGCAACGATGCCATCTCATAATGATCCGGATCGTTGCGCGCAGTCAAGGTCGATCCGGTCAGGCTTTCACTGATATACTCAAGCACATCGCGAATATCTTCATTATCATCCAGCATGCCGTCGAAGGGCATCGCCACACCGCTAACCGTCTTGACCGTCTGGCCGACCTCGCGTAGCGTACGATCGATGCCGCCCACCAGTGATCGCATCACTGCCGCCAGCTCCTCGCGCTCGTCCACCGTGAGGTTGGCGAATCCGATCAGCGCCTTCTCCTGCGCTCGTAGCAGCGTTGCGCGCAGGATCGCAATGTCGGCCTGGGTTTGAAGCTCATAGCGTTTCACCAAGTGCGCCTGCCGCACCTGCTCGACTAGCTCATCGGATGAGACCGGTGTCCAGAGCAGAGCCGGAATGATAATGAAGCCGATCATGCCGATGAACACCTGCTGATAGATCAGGCCACTCTCGGCGACGATACGCTGGGCGGCCCACCAGCTCCACTGAATCTGAAACGAGTAGTACAGCAGATAGATCGAGCATCCGACCACCACAACATAGCCCCAGGTTTTGGCATTGACCTTCTGTAAGAGCATGCCGCCGGGACTCCAGGGGATCAGGAAGCTGACCAAGCTTGGAGGCGCCAGCACCAGGATCGCCGTAAATGCCAGCGCGACAACTCGATTATCGGGGATGAGCGTAGATTGAACGCCCCACCAGTAAACTGCCGACCCGCCCATTGCAATCAATGCCAGGAGCGCGAGCAATGACTTGGATGTGAACTGAAATGTGGGGTTGCGACGTCGTTGACTTCGCATCATGTCGAGATAGCGGCTGCTCACGAAATTCTCCTCGCTCCGATTAGAAGCGGCAATGTGCGTTGGCCCTGAGCTATTTTGGCTGGATATCATCTGTTCGCAAGACATACGCCTCGACGCTTTGCGAATACCCGGCCGCTTGCATGCGCTCCCGTACAGCCTCGGAGATAGCGGTGAGCCCGAAGTCGGCGTTGATCCTATACGGCACTTCGAGCGCTGCTTGCTGGGCGCCACGCAATATAAACTCGGCCTGTACAGGAAATTCGCCGCTGATCGTACCGATCGGCACCGATTGGTTTGTCAGCGGATCGTACCACCAAAGCGTGGCCGGGATCAGTGCGATGTATAGCCGCGGCGGGTCGTTGACCTTGCGAACCTGCTGCTGCGCTCGCCAGCGCTGCTGGTTTGTCTCCGGCATCCGCGTCAGTGGTACGACGACCACGGCTGGCGTCAGTGTTGCAGTAATAGATATGGCCGGCGTTGCTTCCACTCCCACCGTCGGCTCAATCGTTGCCGTTGCGAACGGTATCGCGGTTAAGTCCGGCGTAGCTTGCGCGGGCGGTGCCCCGCTTGGCACACTGTTTGCTGTTACGCTGGGCAGCGCCGTGTCGCTTGGCAACCGCGTAGGCCGCACTAGTGTCTGGGAAGGCGTGCCGATTTGCAGCGGCTGACCGCAGCCAGCCAACACCAGCACTATCAGCAGCATATACCAGCGACGCACGATAGCCTATAATGTATTAAGAACAAGTGTTCTGTTTAAGGGCATTTTACCACGCGCCAATGGCGATGTCAAGCGTATACAGCCTAGTACACAGTACACCCCGACAAAGGCGACATCCTTATGTCACCTGCAATACTCTACACCGTTTTTAAACTTCTGGCAAGAGTACCGAAAGTCCCATCAAATACTGTGTTTTGACTACACCTGATAGTATACATGGGTAAACGGCAAAAATATGAACACTCTGGTTTACAGTTTTGTCATTATCCAGCCCACCAGACCACTTGTTCTTATGCGTCGGGAACACATGAATACAGTCTTAAATTCTACACCTTCGTATAGCTGTTGTCAATACTCTCGTTTGTGATGCGACGCTATATCGCGTGATATATACATCTGCTTGACATCTATGGTATACTATACTCACAGGTGAGGTGTTGCTTATGCATCCTCCATCACTTGGTCAAGATAGTGCTACCCCGTGCTATCATAGTTGGTCGCATCCCCCTAGTTGTTGGTAAGCTATTTTCCGCTGCGGTTGCGCGGTTTGCGCGCGCAATGCAGCCCGGCATACCTCAGATTGACAATGATCCTGTCATCCACACATTTCCCTGCTGGTCGGCGGCCTGATTGCCTTATCAGTGGGGCCGGGTTTTGCATACCGTTGCATCCGCTCGGGTAAGGGGTGGGGCTGGCCAGGCTGAAGGGTAGTATTCCATAAACACATTGTGATCCATATGCTGGTGCGCCGACCCACCGGTTGGGAGCTGGGTGTGCCACGTATACGACAAAAATCAATAATAGGCTGCCGGTAAAGGATGCCGGTATCCAGGAGAAAACGCCAGTGGTGAATGTAGCGGAGTTGGAGACGAAGACCCTGAACGATCTGCGCGAGATGGCCCGCACCAGCGGCATCAGCGGCGTCAGTGGTCTGAAGAAACAGGATTTGATCTTCAAGCTCTTACAAGCTCAGACGGAAGAGGCAGGCCACAGCCTCAACGATGGCGTGCTTGACATCGTCTCCGACGGCTTCGGATTCTTGCGCGGCCCGCGCTTGCTGCCTGGCCCCGATGATGTGTACGTCTCTCAATCACAAATTCGTCGCTTTGGGCTGCGCACCGGCGACCGTGTCTGGGGCCAGATTCGCCCTCCAAAAGAGAGCGAGCGCTACAACTCGCTGCTGCGAGTTGAGCTGGTCAACGACATGGATCCCGAGACCGCCCGCAAGCGCCCCGCCTTCGATCAGCTTACACCAATTTTCCCGAACGAGCAGCTGACGCTTGAGACCGAGCCGAATATCCTGGCGACCCGCCTGGTCGATTTGATCGCGCCGATCGGGCGCGGGCAGCGCGGCCTGATTGTGTCGCCGCCCAAGGCCGGTAAAACGCTGCTGCTCAAGTCGATCGCAAATGGCTTGACCGCCAATCACACCGACATACACTTGATGGTGCTGCTGATCGGCGAGCGGCCGGAAGAGGTCACCGACATGAAGCGCTCGGTCAAGGGCGAGGTGATCTCTTCAACCTTTGACGAGCCGGTCGAGGATCATACCAAAGTCGCTGAGATGACGCTTGATCGCGCTAAGCGCCTGGTCGAGGGTGGGCAGGATGTGGTGATTTTGATGGACTCGATCACCCGGCTGGCGCGCGCCTATAACCTGGATATGCCGCCAAGCGGGCGCACGCTCTCCGGCGGTATCGACCCGGTGGCACTCTATCCGCCCAAGCGCTTCTTTGGCGCGGCCCGAAACATCGAGAACGGCGGCAGCCTGACGATCATCGCCACCTGCCTGGTGGATACCGGCAGCCGTATGGACGATGTGATCTACGAAGAGTTCAAGGGCACCGGCAACATGGAGCTGCATCTCGACCGTAAGCTGTCCGAGAAGCGCGTGTTCCCAGCGATCGATATCACGCGCAGTGGTACGCGCCGCGAGGAGCTGCTGCTCGGTGATAGCCTGCGTCAGGTCTGGACACTGCGCCGCATGGTGAGCATGTTGGGCGAGAACGAGGGCACCGAGCTGGTGCTGACCCGTATGTCGAAGACGAAGGCCAATACTGAATTCCTGACCACGTTGACCAAGGCGAACTAGTCACCGGAATGGAAAATGGAAAATTGAGAATTGAAAAGTGGCTTTTCCATTTTCCATTTGAAGTTAGGAGAAATCTGCTGTGCGATGCACCAACTGCGACGCGGAAATCGCGCCGAACGCTAAATTCTGCACCACATGCGGCACCCCCACCGCTACTCCAGCGCCTAATGCGGCCTCGGCAGCACCAATGGAAGGAGTGAGTATGTCGGACTCAAACGCCTACACTAACCAGCCCGGCCAGCGGCTTGACCTGCCCAACCCGTCGGTCACAATGCGCGGCCAAGGCACCACCGGCATGGAATACCAGCTAATCGGTACCACCATGCAGGCGGTGATCTTGGAGCTGGATCCTGGTGAGACGGTCTACTCCGAAAGCGGTGGCATGGCCTGGATGAGCGGGAATATCAACATGCAGACTAGTGGCCGCGGTGGCGGGCTGGGCGGAATGTTCAAGCGCGCGGTCTCGGGTGAGGCGTTGTTCCTGGTCGAGTATACCAGCCAGGGCGGCAAGGGCATCGTCGCCTTTGCTTCGGATGCGCCTGGCAAGATTGTGCCGATCAACCTCGGGCCAGGCCAGCAGATGATCGCTCAGAAGCAAGCCTTCCTGTGCGCTGAGAAGACTGTGGTGATGGATATCCAGTTTCGCAAGAAGCTTGGCGCTGGTTTCTTTGGCGGCGAAGGTTTCATCATGCAGCGCCTGACCGGGCCTGGCGTCGTGTTTGTCTGCCTGGATGGCGAGATCATGGAATATACACTTGGCCCCGACCAGGTGCTGAAGGTCGATACCGGCCATGTGGCGATGTACGAACCGACCGTCTCGTTTGATATCGAGATGATGAAGGGCTTCCGCAACATCCTGTTCGGCGGCGAGGGCCTGTTTCTGGCGACGCTGCGCGGGCCTGGCCGGGTCTGGCTCCAGACGATGCCGATGATGAATCTGGCCAAGGCGATCGCCGAATATTTGCCGAAGCCGGGCAACTCGAGCGGCGGATCCGGCATCGACCTGGGCAATCTGCTGGGCAGCGGCTAGATATGACATGGTCAGCATTGATTGAGGTGGCCAAAGACGAACGACCAAGGACGAAAGCAAGCGTTCCTTGGTCGTTCGTCTTTCGTCGTTCGTCCCCGATTGCCAGTGGCATACAAGTTGCGATACACGTTTCTAAAAGTGAGGAACAGTGATCATGACTGAGCAGATGCGCGAACCTTCTGATTATGATTCGGATGGCGCGCTTCGGCAGCGCGCCGATATAGTTTACCGGCTGCTGGGCGAAGAGTACGGCATCAAGCCCTGGAAGCCGCGCCGCGAGCCGCTGCATGAGCTGATATCGACCATTCTTTCGCACCGTACCACCCAGGCCAACGAGGCGAAAGCGTTTGATCGGCTGTGGAAGCAGTATGGCAGCTGGGAGGCCATCCGCACTGCTCCAGTCGAAGCGATCGCCGAGGCGATCGCGCCAGCCAACTGGCCCGAGGTCAAGGCGCCGCGAATCAAGGCAGTGCTGGATCGAATCGTGGCCGAGCATGGGGCACCGAGTATCGATTTTCTAGCCGATCTGCCGGCTGAGCAGGGGCTGGCATGGCTGGAAGCGCTGCCGGGGGTCGGGCCGAAGACGGCATCGCTGGTACTGCTGTTCTGCTTTCATAAGCCGGTGCTGCCGGTCGATACGCATGTCCATCGCGTCAGCCAGCGCGTTGGGTTGATCGGCCCACGCGCGACCCCCGATCAGGCGCACGCGCTGCTGCTCGATCTGCTGCCGCGCGATGCCGATGTGCTATGGAACTTCCACCTTAATATGCTGCGCCACGGCCAGCGCATCTGTATCTGGGGCACGCCACGCTGCGATCAGTGCGTATTGCGACAGCACTGCGATTATGCACGCGCTCGAGCGACGAGTGACCCTTCGACACGGCTCAGGGCAGGCGAGTGACCAGTGCTATGCCACCTTGTCACCTTGTTGCCTCATCATCTTGTCATCTTGTCACCTTGTCACCTCGCCAGGCGTTCATGGTACAATAGAGCAACATTTCGATCGTACGTTCTCGTCACCATGGAGCAGAAAACCATGCCTGCGCTTGCTCGCTTTGAATCGTTCATGGAAAATATGGTTGAGGGCTCGGTCGCGCGGCTGTTCCGCAGCCCGGTGCAGCCAGCCGAGATCGCCAAGCGACTCGAGCGAGCGATGGAAACGCAGCAGACGATCAGCGTGCGGCGCGTGATTGTTCCCAATGTCTATCGCGCCTTTCTCAACCCGCAAGATCTGGCCGCATTTGGTCCGATCCGCGCCGAGATGGAGCGCGAGATGGCGACCTACCTGGCCGAGCTGGCACAGGAGCGCGGCTTCGCCATGATCGAGCACCCCAGAGTCGAGCTGAACGCCGATGCGAGCGTGCCGCGCCATGGCATCCAGGTGATCGCCGAGACGATCAGCGCCGGCCCAACCGCCGACGCCGGCGGCCATACGCAGATCTTTCAGCCGCCGGCCGCCGGCCCGACATCGCAATCGCGCGCGCGGCTGCTGCTGGCCACCGCCGGCGGCACGCATGTCATTCCGCTCGAAAGCACGCAGCTGACGATCGGGCGTGGCCTGAACAACGATGTCATCCTGGAGGATACACGCGTCTCGCGACACCATGCACAGCTGCGCTACCGGGCGCGGCGCTTCTGGCTTTCCGACTTGGGCTCGACCAATGGCACGTATATCAATGGTGAGCAGGTGGCCGAGCAAGCGCTGCGCGATGGCGATACAATCTCGTTGGGCGGGCTGGAGCTGACATTTAAAGAAGCGTAGCCGGGATAGCAGTTCGTTTATGTTTGATTTTACCAACTCCTCGATCGATATCCTCATCCTCATTCTGCGCATCGCGGTGGTGCTGCTGCTCTATTTTTTTCTTTGGCAAGTATTGCGCTTTGTGCTGCGCGATCTGCGCGCGGGCGGCCAGCCATCGAGCGATGGGGTATCCAGAAGCCCCTACGGCCAGCTGGTGGTGTTGCGCGCTGGCCAGAGCGGTGTGGCGGCCGGCAAGATCTTTCCGCTGGGGCCAAGCAATATCATCGGCCGCAGCATGGAGAACTGCGAGATCGCGCTGAACGACACCTTCCTCTCGTCGCAGCACGCGCGCCTGGAGCTCCAAGGCGATGTTTGGGTGCTGGAAGACCTGCATAGCACCAATGGCACATTTGTGAACGAGATAGAGGTTCGCGATGCGACCAGCCTGGAAGAAGGCGACATCCTGCGCGTCGGCCGGGTCGAGATGCGCTTGACTAGGTGACGCGAGCCATTGCAGATTGTAGATTGCAATACGTGATGCTTGATACGTGACTCCCAATCCCCAGCCCCCAATCACTAACCCCTAGTCACTCCAATGCGCTGTGCGCGCCGGCACTGGTTTGCACGGCCCATCCACCTGTGATATACTTATCAAAGTCGCCGCTGCCCCAATTTGTGATCGACGCCGTGCCAGGCCACGTATTTGTAGTATGGCACGCCGACGGTTGGCGCGGCATCCACACGACTTTCTCATGACCAATACGCCTGTGCATTGTGCCTGCCGCCGCGTGATGCAGTACTCTGTAGCAAAGGAGCGCAGCCGTGCTTACAAACTACACGTTTATTGGCCTCTTCTTCATTGCCGCAGTGTCATTTCCGGTTCTGCCGTTGGTCGGCGCATATTTTCTGCGCCCGCGCCGCCCAACCGAGATCAAGCTGGACACCTATGAGTGCGGCTTGGAGGCGATCGGTGATATCTGGGTTCAATTCAAGGTTCAGTATTATCTGTACGCGCTCGCCTTTGTGGTCTTCGACATAGAAGTGGTGTTCCTGTACCCATGGGCGGTGGCGTTTAATCAGCTTGGGCTGTTCGCGCTGGTCGAGATGGCGATCTTTCTGTTGATCTTGATCGGCGGGCTGGTGTATGCCTGGAAGAAGGGCGCGCTGGAGTGGGTGTAACGAGCGATGAGGACTGAGTGATGAGGACTGAGTGCGAAGAGTTGTTTGGCTCAGTCCTCAGCCCTCAATCCTGATGTAAGGTGATACGAATGTCCGAGGATAACGAGACACAGCTTGAGCTAGAGCAGCAAGGCGTCTTTGTATCGACGATCAACCGGTTCTATAACTGGGGCCGCAGGTCGTCGGTGTGGCCGCTGGCGTTTGGGCTGGCCTGCTGCGCGATCGAGATGATGGCGACCGGCCTTTCGCGCTACGACTTAGCGCGCTTCGGTGCTGAGATGTTTCGCGCCTCGCCGCGCCAGGCCGACCTGATGATTGTAGCCGGCACTGTGACGAAGAAAATGGCCCCGCAAGTGGTGCGCCTGTACAACCAGATGCCCGAGCCGCGCTATGTGATCTCGATGGGCGCCTGCGCGACATCGGGCGGGCCGTTCCGTGATGGCTACAACGTGCTGCGCGGGATCGACCTGTTCTTGCCGGTCGATGTCTACATCCCTGGCTGCCCGCCGCGGCCCGAGGCGCTGCTGCACGCGATTATGACCTTGCAGGCGCAGATCGATGACCAGAAGCTCAACCGGGTGCGCTGGTACGGCAAAACCGAGGCCAAGGATTTCCCGGTGCCGGCATTTGGCAAGCAAGGGCTGGAGCTGGAAGGCCGGCTAGTCGATCCAGTGGGCGGGCTGCCGCTGATTAGCCCATACAACTCGCCGTTGGCCGGCGAGCAGCGCAGCGGCCGGATCGAGCACCCCGAGCTGGCGCGCCACTTCCCAATTATGGATGATACGGTCGAGCTGGAAGGGCCTAATAAAGCTATCGGTGTTTCGCCCGAGATAGCAATCGACGACCTCAAGCGCAAGCCGGAGGTGGCCCGTGCCTAGCATGAGCACCGAGGAACTCAAGGAGCGCCTCATTCGTGATCTGCCGGGCGCGCTGGCGCCCGCGCGCGCCAGGGCCGAACATGCCAACAACGGCGGCTCAGCGCCAAAGGCCGACCCGCTGGCGAAGCCCAAGAAGGGCGAGGAAGGGCCAGTCGACCTGCTGGCGACCAAGGACGCGATCGTGCTGGCCGAGCGCATCCCCGATGTTGCGCGCTATGTTCGCGATACGCTGGGCTATACGCTTCTGACCGACCTGACCGCCGTCGACTACCTGGCCGATGGGGTGATCGAGCTGATCTACCGCTTCGTGCATCTGGAAGGCGGACCGACGCTGGCGATCAAGACTCGTGTGCCGCGCGATCGGGCGGTAGTGCCCTCGATCACGCCGTTCTGGCCGGGCGCAGATCTGCAGGAGCGCGAGGCCTTCGATATGTATGGCGTCGATTTCCCCGGCCACCCGAACCTGGTGCGCGTGTATATGTGGGATGAGTTCGAAGGCTTCCCAATGCGCAAAGATTTCCCCAAGCAGGGCGATAAATATATCGACGAAGAAGACGAAGCCTAGTTAAGAGTTACGAATTAAGAGTTAAGAGTTACGTGGAGCATCTTCAACTCATTACTCATAACTTTTAACTCATAACTGATAGCGAACGCTATGCTAAAGACACAGGAACTCCAGATCAACATCGGCCCGCAGCACCCCTCGACTCACGGCGTGTTTCGGCTGATCGTGACGGTGGATGGCGAGACGATTATCGATCTCAAGCCGGTGTTCGGCTATCTGCACCGCAATCACGAGCAGCTTGGCGAGGTTTCGACCTATATTCAGTCCATGCCGTTTACTGATCGCCTCGACTACTTCAATTCGATGGCGAACAACTTTGGACTGTCGATTGCGGTTGAGAAGCTGGCTGGGATCGAGGTTCCGCAGCGCGCCAACTACATTCGCGTGCTGATGGCCGAGCTGACTCGTATTCTCAACCACGCCACGGCAGTCGCTTTCATGATCAATGACATGGGTGCCTGGCAGACGCCACTGGCCTATGGGATGCGCGAGCGCGAGAAGATTCTTGACCTGTTCGAGATGGCCAGCGGCGCGCGTATGATGTGCAACTACTTCCGCTTCGGCGGCGTGGTGCGCGATCTGCCGCCCGAGTTCATGCCGCAGCTGCATGATTTGATGCGCGGCCTGCCGACCTTCTTCGATGAGTTCGAGCGGCTGCTGCGCGAGAACGAGATCCTGATGCTGCGCTCCGAGGGCGTCGGTATTTTGCCAAAAGAGCTGGCGGCATCGTACAGCGTGACCGGCCCGGTGCTGCGCGCCTCGGGCATCGCCTACGATGTCCGCAAAGCCGAGCCGTACAGCGTCTACGACGAGCTGGATTTCGACGTGCCGATCGGCTCGGTCGGCGATGTGTACGACCGCTTCCTGATCCGGATTGAAGAGATGCGCCAGAGCTATAAGATTGTGCAGCAGGTGATTGAACGCTTGCCCGATACGACTGGTGGGCATATCAACCCTTCGATGGCGAACATTGGCAAGCAGAAGGCGCTGCGCCCGCCGGCCGGCGACGCGTATGGCCGGGTCGAGACCCCCAAGGGTGAGCTGGGATTTTACCTGGTCAGCGATGGTTCGACTCGCCCGTACCGCTACAAGGTGCGCGCGCCGTCGTTCATCAACCTGACACCGCTGGGCGATATGTGCCGCGGCCATAAGGTCGCCGACGTGGTAGTGATCCTGGGCAGCATCGATATTGTTATGGGCGAGGTCGATCGCTAGGTAATTGTATATTGCAAATTGCACATTAGCTTCGCAATTTACAATATACAATTTGCAATTTAGGAATGTGTTATGACGGTTGAGTTTGCGCGCGGAAAGTCATATGTTGTCGATCGCGGCAAGCCAAAGACACGCGCCGGGCAGGGTATGCTGGGCGGCCTTGATGTGGTCATCCGCCACTTCTTTGGTGCATTTGGCAAGAAGATTGAGACGCAGGCCGATACGACCGGCGTTTTCACCGTGCAATATCCCGAAGAGCGGCTCGAGCTGCCGCAGGCCTTTCGTAACTTCCCCATCCTGCTGTACGATGATGCAACCGGCCATGAATTGTGTACATCCTGCTTCCAATGCGAGCGGATCTGCCCACCGCAGGTGATCCACATGTCGCAGGCGACCGATCCGGCCACTGGCAAGGCCATCCCAGCAGTCTCTGAATTCATCATCGAGTACGACGCCTGCATGAGCTGCGGCCTGTGCGCCGAGGTCTGCCCGTTCGACGCGATCAAGATGGATCACGAGTTCGAGCTGGCGACATCCGATCACCCGAGCATGACGGTGGACAAGGCCGGACTCAATCGCCCGATCTCATACTATCAGGCGATCGCGCCGCGCTTCTGGGAAGAAGCGAAAGATAGCGCGCTCAAGAAGCTTCAGGGCAACATGAAGCGCCGCTCGGGCAATATCGGGATCACGCCCAGCTTCATCGGCAAAGCTAAGCAGGCCGCGCCGGCCGCCGCCAAGCCGGCCAGCGCCGCCACGCCGGCCGCGGCAGCCAAACCAGCCACGCCGGTGGCCGCAGTCGGCAAGAACATGTCCGAGGAAAAGCTGGCCCGCCTGGCGGCGATCCGCGCGGCGAACGCCGGCGGCGCGCCCACAGCCGTGGCCGCGCCGGTGGCCGCCTCTGAAGTTGATGATGGCGCCGAAGCGGCAGCGCCTGTTTCGGCCGCGCCGACTAGGACAGCACCGAGCACTGGGCTGCCGTTCAGCGCCGATAATATCCTGGGCGGCGTGCCGGCCAACACCGC
>Ga0137374_10004408_pt1 | contig 16774 bp, 19 predicted proteins | sample SagtaG_20_FD_104811 | JGI IMG/M metagenome (GOLD analysis project Ga0137374, IMG submission 104811) | Vadose zone soil microbial communities from Sagehorn Ranch, Mendocino, California, USA - Sage1_R_100_16 metaG | ecosystem: Environmental > Terrestrial > Soil > Vadose zone | place: USA...
CCGCCTACGTGCAGGAGCACGTCGGCGACCTGGCCAAGAATGCGGATTTGAGCCGGTTCATTCTTTGACCCGAATTTCTCATGAGGATCGCGCGACGATGGCAAAGAGATTTGGCCCGCCAAGGCGTCGAGACCGTGATAAATCCGGTTCCACCGGGCGCCGAAATCAGGCGTGCCTAGCGCGCCGCAGCCGCACGTAGAGCGCGCCTTCCCCGCCGTGGCCGATATTGGCCGCCTCGAAACCGACCACGAGGTTGCGGAACTCGGGGGCCTTGAGCCAGTGCGGCACCAGGCGCCGCAGGACGCCGCGCTCCACGAATGGGTCGCGATCGGCCGCCCGCGCGCCTTTTCCCGTGACCACCAGGACCATCCGCGCGTCCTGGGCCTGGGCGGAGCGCAGGAAATGGACGAGCGCCTCATGCGCTTCGCGCTGGGTGAGGCCGTGTAGATCGAGGCGGCGCTCGATCGGCTCGGTGCCGCGCGCCAGCTTTTGCCGCATGCGCCGCCCGAATGGCGCGAGCGGCGGCGGCTCCTTCTTGGTCGGCGGAACAACCGGAACAGGGCGCGGCGGCGTCGCCCGTTCGTCCGCTGCATCGCTTAAGTCGGGCGCACCCTGCGAGGAACTTTCGACCGACATCGCCGGCTTCAACGGTCTGATCGACCGGGTGACATTCTTCCACACCGCCTGATCGTCCGCGCTCAGGCGGCGCGAGCGGCGTTTGGTTTGATCTCCGTTCATTCGTGACGGATCGGCATCAGGGGCTTCTGGTTCGGTTTGGCCGCGTTGGCGCGGGTGGCTGTCTTGGCGGCGGCCGGTTTCGCTGCTGGTTTCGGCTGCGCAACCGGCTTGGCGCGCGTGTTGGGCGCGGCCTTTGGCGCAGCTTCGCGCGCCGCGGTCTTCTTAGCCCCCGCCGGCTTGACGCTCGCCTTCCGGGGCGCCGGCGTCGGCAGCGGCACCGGCCCGGCCGTGGGGGCCGGCGTCGGCTCTGTCTTCGCGGCCAGGATCGGCTCGGGCGCCGGGGTCGCCATGGCTTCGGCGTCCGGCCTCACCTGCGGCAGCGGTGGGAGCGGCGGCATCGGGACGCGGCGCCACTTCTCGAACGGATCGATCTCGCGCGGCAGCAACATGACGAAGCGGCCCGGCTGCTTGATGCGGCCGCCGATCAGCCCCGCCTCGTCGCCGGCGCCGAAATAGATGTCGGCGCGCGAGGGGCCGACGATTGCCGACCCCGTATCCTGCGCCACCATCAGCCGGCGAAACTTGGTCTCCGGCGCCTCGCTCGCGATCGGCAGGTCGGCTTCGATCCAGAACAAGGTGCCGTACAGATGCAGCTTCCGGTCGACCGCAATCGAGCGCCCGGGCGTGAGCTGGACGCCCTGCGCGCCGATCGCCTCGTCGTGGTCGGACAGGCCGGTAATGCGGAAGAACACGAAGGACTTGTTCATGCGCCGCAGCTCGCGGCCCTCTTCCGGATGGGCGAGCATCCATTGGCGGATGCGCTCCATCGACATCTCTTCCTTCGTCACCTCGCCGCGCTCGATCAGGACGCGTCCCACGGGCAAATAGGTGTGGCCGTTATGGGCGTCATAGTTGATGCGCAGCATCACCCCATCCTCGAGCTGGATGCGCGCCGAGCCCTGGATGTGGATGAAGAACGCGTCGATCGGATCCTTGAGCCAACAGATTTCGAGATGCCGGCCGTCGAGCGCGCCGTCCTCGATCTGCGCCCGGTCGAAATACGGGACGGACTTCTTGCCGACCTTCCGCCACACCTTGCCTTTGTTGGAAAAGGCGCCCTTCTTCTTCTTTCTGCCGCCGGCGCTCGCCAGGTCGCCCGGACGGCGATACATCGGAACGTTGAATTCCGGCGTGGGGAACCGGGAGCCGGCCACGATCGGCTCGTAATAGCCGGTGAGGAAGCCCTGCAGCTCGCCGGCCTTGGCAATGCGCACCGGACGGAAATTGTCTTCGAAGAAGGCGCGCGCTTCTTCCTCGCCGAGCGGCAGCGTCGCCATGGCGCGGTGACACGCCGCCTTCATCCCCTCGGTCAGGCGGCGCGCGGCGGACTTCGGCTTGGTCTGAGCCAATATGGCCCGGCAGCTTGCCAGGAACGTCGCATAACCGGCGGTGTGGTCGTCGGTGGTCCAACCGTCGAGATCGCTCCAGCCGATCGGCTCGAGCCATGCCTCGGGGAATTTGAGCGAGCCGGGATCGGCCCGCGTTTCGGCGAGCCCGGCGAAGAGGCAAATGGCGAAGGCCGCGATTTGCGCCGCACGTGCCGAAATCATTGCCCGGCTTCGGTCGCGACCAGTTTCCAGTTGGGATCGCGCGAGGAGACGTCGCGCGCAAAGGTCCACACGTCGGTGACGTCGGTGACCTTGTCGGGCGCGCCCTCGATCACCGCGCCGGAGCGGTCGCGCATCACCGAGACGAGCTGCGAGACGAAGCGCACCGTGATCTGGGCGATGCGGCCACGCAGCTCGGCGCCGATGATGTCGGCCTTGTCGATCGACACGAAGCGGGTCTCGACCTTCTCGCCGCGCGCTTCGCGTTCGCGGATAGCGGTCTCGAAGCCTTCGAACACCTCGCGCGACAGGATGTTCTTCAACGTTCGCGTGTCGCCTTCGGCAAAGGCGGTAACGACCATTTCGTAGGCGGCGCGCGCGCCGGTAAGGAAGTGCTTGGCATCGAAGCCGGGATCGGCGGCCGCAATGGCGTCGAGGCCGGCGGCGACGGCCGAGCCGGGCTCGGCAACGTCCTTCCAGCGCTCTGCGGGGGCGGACTCCACGGCCGGCTTCGGCACGGGCTCGGCGGTGCGACCGGGCAGGGTCACGACCTTGTCGTTGGCGGTCGCCGGACGCACCGCATCGCGCGCCGAATAGGGATCGTAAGGCGGGCGCTCGCGGCCGGTGCGCTGGCCCAGCACGCTGCGCAGCCGCAGAAAAATGAATACGGCCAACGCAAGAAAAATAATGGTGTAGATGTCGAACACGTCTCGCATGCTCTCGGGACAGGGTCGGTCCACGAGGACGGCGCAACCGGTGGCGCCGGCTCGATGCTAGCCGATCTTATGTAGGCACGTGACTGGCTCGTTCCAGAGGCCACCCGCCCCCTGGCGCGACGCAACGCGCTGTGGGTGCCAGCATAAACGATCCGAATGACGGCGCCAACATGGCGCTGCGGCCCACCGATAGCCTTTTCACCGCCTTCCATGCCCAAAGGGCAGGCACCGGCCCGCGGCTGTCGTGCTGCCCGTAGACGACCCATGTCGCCGCTCGGCAGCAGGCCTCGTGCGGCGCTTGGCCGCGTCGTCGCAAGAACGGGACAGGCGTGAGGGCGTGGTCGATCTCAAGCCCGGCGAGTGCAACTGGGTCGAGGCACGCGGTCCGATGCGGCGCGATCTTCCGAAAACCTGATCCCGGCCGCCATCCTTGTGGCATGGGGCGCCCTGTGTTAGCCACACGGCCGGGCATGGCGGCGCCTTTTTTCAGCGTTGCGTCCGGAGGACCCTTCGATGTCGATTCCCACCAATGGCGGACAGTCGGGGCAGGCCGCTGGCGCACAGGCTGCGCCGGCGCAGCTCAATGTGCTGGCGCAATACATCAAGGACCTCTCGTTCGAGAATCCCAACGCGCCGCGTTCGCTTCAGCCGAGCCAGCAACAGCCGGCCATCAACATTCAGATCAATGTCAGCGCCAAGCCGCTCGCCGAAAACGAGGTCGAGGTCGAGCTCAAGATCGAGGGCAAGGCGGAGGCCACGGGCACTCTCTTGTTCCAGTTCGAGCTGATCTACGCCGGCGTGTTCCGCATGCTGAACATTCCGCAGCAGGACGCCCATGCGATCATGATGATCGAATGCCCGCGCCTGTTGTTCCCGTTCGCGCGCGAGATCATTTCGAGCGCGGTCATGAACAGCGGATTTCCGCCGCTGCGCATCGATCCGGTCGACTTCGTCGGCCTCTACCGCCAGCGCATGACCGAGCTGCAGGGCCAGCAACCGCAGCCGCCGGCGAGCTGACGTTTCCGCAACAAGCCCCGTTTCGTTGTCACGCCGACTTCGCGGCGCGGCCGTCGCTCGCGTCATGCGCCAGGTAATCATGCCAGACCGCATGCGCGCCGAGCGTTGCGATGAATTCCAGATGCGCGGAACGTTCGGCGTCGCTCAGGCGCGGCGCGAGCGGAGTGGTGCGCACGCGGACGATCGCCTGGGCGCCGATCACCGCGACCGTGATCGTCTCGGTCAGGCCGAGCTGCGCCTGGCGCGCGCCGGTCAATTCGACATAGACCTCGGCGAGGATCTCGGCATCGAGCAACGCCCCATGCTTGGTGCGCCGTGAATTGTCGATCCCGTAGCGCAGGCACAAATCGTCGAGCCGGTTCGGCCCGGCCGGGTGCTTGCGGCGCGCCAGCAGCAGCGTGTCGATCATGCGGTCGCGCGCGATCAGCGGCCTGCCGCAGCGCTCCAGCTCGGCATTGAGAAAGCCGAGATCGAACGCGGCGTTGTGCATGATGAGCGGCGCGTCGCCGACGAAGCGAAGGAACTCCTCGACCAGTTCGGCAAAGCACGGCTTGTCCTTGAGGAACGCGAGCGAAAGCCCATGGATCGCAAACGCCTCGGCGGGCATGTCGCGCTCGGGGTTGAGGTAGCGGTGGAACGTCTGTCCGGTCGGGATGCGGTTGAACAGTTCGACGCAGCCGATCTCGACCAATCGATGCCCCTGATAGGGATCGAGCCCGGTCGTCTCGGTGTCGAGCACAATTTCCCGCATGGCTTTCCTTAGCCGACGACGGACGACAGACCGTTACCGGTCGTCTGTCCTCTGTCCTGCATCCTCCGACCCGGCAGCGCCGCCACCGCCCGCAGAATGCCACGGACCTGGGTGCGGGTGGAATCGATCGCGCGCGAGCTATCCACCACGAAATGCGCGCGGGCGCGCTTTTCCGAATCAGGCATTTGCTTCTGCAGTATGGCGTCGAGCTTGGCCGGCGTCATGCCGGGGCGATCGAGCGCACGGGCGCGCTGAGCCTCCGCCGGCGCCGAGACGACGACCACCGCATCGACCCGCTCCTCCCCGCCGGTTTCGAACAGCAGCGGGATGTCGAGCACGACCACGCGGGCGCCGCGGGAGGCAGCCTCGGCCAGGAAGCGGTCCTCCGACTGGCGCACCTGGGGATGCACGATGGCCTCGAGCCGTTTGATGGCTGCGTCGTCATCGATAACGCGCGCGGCAAGCTTGGCGCGATCGACCTTGCCGGCGCTGGTCGTACCGGGGAACGCGGCCTCGATCGCAGCCACGGCCTCGCCGTCGTACAGCCGGTGCACGGCGGCGTCCGCATCGTGCACCGGGACGCCGGCCTCGGCGAACAGGCGGCCGGCGGTCGATTTGCCCATGCCGATCGAACCGGTGAGGCCGAGGATGAACATCAGGTGGTCTTGGCTTTGATGTCGGATTCGATCAGCGCGCGCAGCTCCGGCGTGACCGCAGGCGTCACGCCGAACCAGCGGGCAAAACCCGGTACCGCCTGGTGCAGCAGCATGCCGAGGCCGTCCACGGTCCGGTGACCTTGTCGGCGCGCGGCCTTCAACAATTCGGTCTCGAGCGGCACGTAGACGACGTCGTAGACGATCGCTGCGGGCTTGAGCCGCGCCAGATCGATGTCGAGCCGCGGTTTCCTCGCCATGCCGAGCGAGGTGGCGTTGACAAGGATGTCGGCGTCGGCCAGGAGCTGCGGCAGCTCGTCGAACCCGTGGGCCGACGCGTGCATGGCGAAATGGGCTGCGAGCTCGCGGGCGCGGGCGATGGTCCGGTTGACCAGCGCGACGGCGAGCCCCCGGTCCAGCAAGGCGTAGACGATGGCGCGCGCCGTCCCGCCCGCCCCAAGGACGACCGCCCGGTCTGCCAACTCGCTCCAATGCGGCACGCTGGCATCGAGATGCGCGATGAAGCCATAGGCGTCGGTGTTGCCGCCGACGAGCCGGTCGCCCTCGTGCCAGACGGTGTTGACGGCCCCGATCGCCCGCGCCGCATCGTCCCGATAGTCGACGGCACGAAACGCCGCCTCCTTATGGGGCACGGTGACGTTTCCGCCGACATACCCATGCGGCCGCAGATTGCGCAGGAAATCGGGGAAATCCTGCTCGGTCACCTCGGCGGCTTCGTAAGTGCCGGGAATCCCGAGGGTCTTCAGCCAATACCCGTGCAGCATCGGCGAGCGGGAATGGACGATCGGATATCCCATCACACAGGCTTTGGGGATCGCTACGGTCATGCAACGAAGCCTTGTCGGCGAAAAAAGTCGAGGAGCGGCAGCAGCGGCAGGCCGAGAATCGTGAAGTGATCGCCATCGATCTCTACAAACAAGTGAATTCCAGTTCGCTCAAGCTGGTAAGCGCCGACGCTTGCGGTCACGGCGTCCCCTGCCGCGTCGAGATAGCGATCAAGAAAGCTGTCGGAGAACGCACGCATGGTCAGGCGCGCGACCGCCACACAGTCGTAGAGCATCACCCCGTCGCGCATCACCGCGACCGCCGAATGCAGCTCGTGAGCGCGCCCGCGCAACGCCTGGAGCTGCGCGCGCGCCGCCACTCGGCCCGCGGGCTTGGAAAAGCGCTGCGTGCCGAGTGCCAGCGTCTGATCGGCACCGACGACGAGGCGGCCCGGCATACGGATCGCGACCTCGCTGGCTTTTGCCCGTGCGAGCAAGGCTGCGACCTCGCCCGGGCGTGCGGACGGCAGTCGCCCTTCAATCGCACGCTCGTCGATGTCGGCCGGGCGGACCTCGACCGGGATACCTGCGGCCTGCAGCAGCGCGCGTCGGACCGTGCTTTTCGAGGCAACCACCAACGGCTCGGGCAACAGCCACAGCGACATGTCGGAGACCGTCAGGACACCGCCTGCCGGCGGCGCTCGCTCAACAGTGCCATGACGGCTGCAGCCGTCTCCTCGATGGACCGTCGCGTAACGTCGATGAGCGGCCAGTTATGCTTGGCGCATAGCCGGCGCGAGGAGGCGATCTCCTCGGCGACCGCCTGGCGGTCCACATATGCGTCGCCGTCATGATGGGCCCTGAGGCCGAGCAGCCGGTTCTGCCGGATCTGTACGATCCGTTCCGGGCTGGCATAAAGCCCGATGACCAGCGGTTTTGCCAAGCGCTCGAGCTGTGGAGGCATCGAGACGCCGGGCACGATCGGCACGTTGGCGGTTTTCACCCCGCGGTTGGCGAGATAGATCGAGGTCGGGCTCTTCGACGTGCGCGACACCCCCACCAGAACCACCTCGGCCTGTTCAAGGTCCTCGGTATGCTGGCCGTCGTCATGCAACATCGTGTAGTTGAGGGCGTCGATACGCTTGAAATACTCGGCATTGAGCATGTGTTGCGCGCCGACCCGGGGAGTCGTTTCGGTGCCGAGATAGGCCTGGAACACGCGCAGCACCGGCCCGAGAATGGAACGGCAGGGAAGGCTGAGGTCCCGGCATTTTCCTTCGAGCTTCTCGGTCAGCTCGGGGTCGAGTAACGTGTAGAGCACGATGCCCGGCGAGGCTTCGATCTCGGTGAGCACACGGTCCAGCTGCTTCATCGTGCGTACGAGCGGATAGACATGCTCGATCGGTGAAATCGTCGCATATTGCGCCGCCGCGGCGCGGGCGACGGTGACCAGCGTCTCACCGGTCGCATCAGAGACCAGATGAAGATGGAAAAAGCCGGTTTTGCGCTGACTCATACCCGCCGTATCATAATGGCTGTGAATGCATGGGGAAAAAGCCACGTCTCGACGAGGAGTGCAAGCTCCCGGGTCATGTCTTCAGGCGGTCCCTCCACATTCATGCGGATGGGACAGTTCAGCTTGCCCGCAGCGCCGCCTTGTGGATAGGAGCCGGAGAATCGAGGGAAAATGCTAGCCTATGGATGATATCGTGCAGCAATCCAAGCAATCGATATCAGGCCATCCCCCAGGATGCGACCAGCGGGCTGTGATCATCACTGGGGTAACCTGTGAATCAGCGGTGGATACCGACTTATGAGTCAAATCAACGGTCAAAGAATCTCAACAATAAGAATCTTATAGATGAGATTCAAGGAAGCCGGTGTGCGGGAAAGCCGAGTGACCAAGCCGCTCCTAGACATACTGGACGGCAAGCGGCAGAGCACTCCACCCATTTGGCTTATGCGCCAAGCCGGACGCTATTTGCCTGAATATCGGATGGTTCGCAGCCAAGCAGGAAGTTTTCTTGACCTGTGCTTCACGCCGGAGCTTGCGGCCGAAGTCACGCTACAGCCGATCCGGCGGTTTCAATTCGATGCAGCAATTCTTTTCTCGGACATATTGGTCGTGCCGCATGCTCTGGGGCAGCGCATGACCTTCGAGGCAGGAGAAGGTCCAAGGCTCGATCCTATTCCTGATGCTCGCCATCTCGCTCGTTTGCGATCGAAACTCGACCAGGATGCGCTTGCGCCTGTATACGAAACGGTGCGGCGGGTGAACCGTGAACTGCCGTCCGACGTTACGCTGCTTGGGTTTTGCGGTGCGCCGTGGACGGTCGCGACCTACATGGTTGCGGGGCGGGGCACAGAGGATCAGGCACCCGCGCGGCTCTTTGCCTACACCGATCCGGCTGGATTCGGGCAATTGATCGAGATTCTGGTCGACGCATCGGTGGATTACCTTGTTGGGCAGTTGGAGGCCGGTGTCGATGCGGTGCAGATCTTCGATAGCTGGGCGGGAAGTCTGCCGCCGGAGGAATTTAGCCGCTGGTGCGTTGAGCCGGCGCGGCGGATCGTGGCACAGGTCCGAGACAAGGTGCCTGACGCGAAGATGATCGGCTTTCCGCGCGGGGCGGGCAGCTCGCTCATGCGCTATGTCGAGCAGGTTCCGGTCAATGCGGTCGGACTGGACTGGACGATCGACCGGGCCTTCGCGCGCGAGGAGGTCCAGAGCCGCGTGCCGGTGCAGGGGAACCTCGATCCGCTTGCCTTGCTCGCCGGTGGCCCGGCGTTGGATCGTTCGGTCGACGCGGTGCTCGATGCCTTCGCGAATGGACCCTTCGTCTTCAATCTGGGTCACGGCATCCTGCCCGAGACGCCAATTGGGCACGTCGAGCGGCTGATCAAGCGCGTACGGGCGCGGCACTGAGGAAGAATCGATGGCGCCGGTGCAAGCCCGTGTGGTCCGCGCCATCGTGGCGGTTGCGATCACGGCCGCGCTGGTGGCCGGGCTCGGACTGTGGCAGCCGTCGGGGCTTTATCTCTGGCTGAAGGCGCTGCACGTGATCGCGGTGATCTCGTGGATGGCTGGGATGCTCTACCTGCCGCGCCTGTTCGTCTATCACTGCGATGCCGAATCGGGCTCGAAGCAATCGGAAACCTTCAAGGTGATGGAGCGGCGCCTCCTCACCATCATCATCAACCCGGCGATGGTGGTCACCTGGGCCACCGGCCTGTGGCTGGCCTGGGACGGCGGCTGGTTCCAGGTGGGCTGGTTCCAGGCAAAATTCGTGCTGGTCCTGGCGCTGTCGGCGATCCACGGCGTTTTCTCTCGCTGGGTCAGGGACTTCGCAGCCGACCGCAATACCCGTCCGGGGCGGTTCTACCGGCTGATGAACGAAGTCCCGACCCTGCTCATGATCGCGATCGTGGTTCTCGCCATCGTAAAGCCATTCTGATCGTCTATCGGGGTCGTTTGTGGAGGCGACGAAGCGGCCGGTGCAAGGGCTCTTGCGCGTCAGCTGGTCATTTCCTATCTTCCACATACCTCCCCGAACGTAGGCGGATGCATCCCGAGTCCGGTCCTTACGCGACCGGCCGGCGCATCAGGTCCGAAGCCCTCGCTTCGCCACACCGAAGACCTGCGATTCCCTCCCCTCCGCGCGTCGGCCTGTTTTTTATCACGACGCCAATTTTCCACAGGATCCCCCGTATGCGGGAAATGAAACTCCAAGACCTCAAGGTCAAATCCCCGACCGAATTGCTCGCCTTCGCCGAGGAACATGAGGTCGAAAATGCCAGCACCATGCGCAAGCAGGAGCTGATGTTCGCCATCCTCAAGCAGATGGCGCAGAAGGAAGTCGACATCATCGGCGAAGGCGTCGTCGAAGTCCTGTCCGACGGCTTCGGCTTCCTGCGCTCGCCTGAGGCGAACTATCTGCCGGGCCCGGACGACATCTACGTCTCGCCCTCGCAGATCCGGCGCTTCGGCCTGCGCACCGGCGACACGATCGACGGCCACATCCGCAGCCCCAAGGAGGGCGAGCGCTACTTCGCGCTGCTCAAGGTGAACACCATCAACTTCGAGGAGCCGGAGAAGGCCCGCCACAAGATCAACTTCGACAACCTTACCCCGCTCTATCCCGACGAGCGGCTGGTGATGGAGCACGAAGACCCGACCAAGAAGGACTTGTCGCCGCGGGTCATCGACATCGTCTCGCCGATCGGCAAGGGCCAGCGCGCGTTGATCGTGTCGCCCCCGCGCACAGGCAAGACGGTGCTGCTGCAGAACATCGCCCACGCGATCACCGCCAATCACCCGGAGTGCTACCTGATCGTGCTGTTGATCGACGAGCGGCCGGAAGAAGTGACCGATATGCAGCGCTCGGTGAAGGGCGAGGTGATCTCCTCCACCTTCGACGAGCCGGCCTCGCGCCACGTGCAGGTCGCCGAGATGGTGATCGAGAAGGCCAAGCGCCTGGTCGAGCATTCGCGCGACGTGGTGATCCTGCTCGATTCGATCACCCGGCTCGGCCGCGCTTACAACACGGTGGTGCCGTCCTCGGGCAAGGTGCTCACCGGCGGCGTCGACGCCAATGCGCTGCAGCGGCCGAAGCGCTTCTTCGGCGCCGCGCGCAACATCGAGGAGGGCGGCTCGCTCACCATCATCGCCACCGCGCTGATCGATACCGGCAGCCGCATGGACGAGGTGATCTTCGAGGAGTTCAAGGGCACCGGCAATTCCGAGCTCATCCTCGACCGCAAGGTCGCCGACAAGCGCACCTTCCCGGCCATGGACATCACCCGCTCCGGCACGCGCAAGGAGGAGCTCTTGGTGCCGCCCGATCAGCTCAAGAAGATGTACATCCTGCGCCGCATCCTCAATCCGATGGGCACGATGGATGCCATCGATTTCCTGCTCGACAAGCTGCGCAACACCAAAAGCAACGGCGAATTCTTCGAATCGATGAATGCGTAGTCACTTGTAAAACCGCACCTTCTCCACTTTCGACGACAGCACGAGCCGGTCGAGACAGGCGTTGGCGTCGCCCGGCGTGCAGGCGGTGACCTCGTTGACGAGGATCGATCCGATGTCCTCGCACGCGCCGTCGACCAGGAATGCCTTGACGATGGTCTTGGGGCCGCGCACCGGACCCAGCTCGGTCCCGAGCCGCCGCTGCACGATGCCGTCGCGATTGAACACGGCGAGCTCGAGCTTCAGGCTTTCGAGCGCAGTCTGGCTCTTGTTCTCGATCACGAACGAGACGCGGCAGCGGCCGTCGGCGTTCTCCAGCACGTTCAGCTCGAGCCGGATCGGCTCGTCGGGCGTCGCGTAAACCGCTCCTGCCGTCAGGAATTGGGCGAACGCGAAAACCACCAACGCAATACGCATCCCGCGCTCCCCTGTTCAGCCGCGCATGGCCGCCACCGTCTCGCCCAGGCGATCCGGGTCGGTCACCGGCAGCGAGCAGCGTTCGCCCGCGCACACGAAGGCGGCCCGCGGCGCCGCGGCGATCTTGGCGCGCGCCGGATGGGCGGCCGGCAAGGCGTCGGCGGTCGGCGCGCGCAGCACGATCCGCTCGACGAACGGGACCTTGAGCGCGGCGGCCAGAAGCGCATCGGGGCCCGTGCCGGTGATGACGATCTCGGCGGCGCGCAGCCTGAGATCGAGCGCGTTCAGGAGCGCCATATGGCCGAACAGGTTCTCCGCCGCGATCGGCAGCAGGCCGTCGAACAGCCGGTCGGCCCGCCCGCGCCAGGCGGCGTCGCCGCTCAGGACCGCGAGGCGAACAAGGTTCTGCGCGGCGACCGCATTCGGGTTCGGCGTCGCGTCGTCCATGGTGGAACTCGGCCGCACCACCAGGCCCTCGGCATCGTCGGCGGTGAGGAAATAGCCGCCGGTCTCGGGATTGGTGTAATGCCGGTCGAGCGCCTGCTGCCAAGCCACGGCGCGGTCGAGATAAAATGAATCGCCAGTCGCCTCATGCAGGGCGAGCGCCGCCTTGATCATGGAGGCGAAGTCGGAGGCAAGGCCCGGGATCAAGAGCCGTCCGTCGCGCCAGGAATGGCCGAGCCGGTCGGCGCGGGTCATCGATGCGGCGACGAAACGAAATGCCCGGCTCGCCTTGTCGATCCAGGAAGGCTCGCCGAAAGCGGTCGCGGCGTGGGCCAGGCCCGCGATCATCAGGCCGTTCCAATCGGCCAGCACCTTGTCGTCGAGACCGGGGCGGACGCGTATGCTGCGCGCCTGGTGCAGCATGGAGCGCAGCATGGCAAGATTGGCGTCCTCGTCGGTGCTGCACGGTTAGGTATTGAGCCGATTGAGGATATTGTGACCCTCGAAATTTCCCCCGGACGACACGTCGTAATGTGCAGCAAAGAATGCAGCATCGTCCTTGCCCAGGATTTCTTCGACTTCGGCGAGCGACCAGACGTAGAACTTGCCCTCCTCCCCCTCGGAATCCGCATCGAGGGAAGCGGAAAACCCGCCCTCGGGCCGCGTCATCTCGTGGGCGAGCCAGCCGACGGTCTCGTGGGCGCGCTCTCGGTAAAGCGGCTTGCCGGTCCGTCCATAGCCGAGCGCCAGCAACTCGAGGAGCTGGGCGTTGTCGTACAGCATCTTCTCGAAGTGCGGCACGAGCCAGCGCTCGTCCACCGAGTAGCGGGAAAAGCCGCCGCCGAGGTGGTCGTAGATGCCGCCCTCGCAGATGCGGTCGAGGGTGATCTCGACCAGGGTAAAATAACGGGCCTCGCCGGTACGCAGGCCCGCGCGCCAGAGCAGTTCGAACAGCGAGGCATTGGGGAACTTGGGGGCGCCGCGCATGCCGCCGTGCACCGGATCGATCACGCTGGCCGCGCGGCGGGCGGTGTTGTCGAGCTCGGGCGGGCCGATGACGACGCGGCCTTCCGGCCGCGCCCGTTCCGCCAGCCGCTGCATCAGGGCGCGTCGGTTCTGGTCGATCTTGTCCGGCTCCTCGCGGAACAGCCGCGCGACCTCGCGCAGCACGTCGACGAAGGCCGGCCGGCCGAAACGCGACGTATTGGGGAAATAGGTGCCGCCCCACACCGGCTCGCCGGCGGGGGTCAAGAACATGGTGAGCGGCCAGCCGCCCTGTTCGCCCAGCAAATGCAGCGCATTCATGTAGATCTGGTCGATGTCGGGGCGCTCCTCGCGGTCGACCTTGATGTTGACGAACAGGTCGTTCATCACCGCGGCGGTGGCGTCGTCCTCGAAGCTCTCGTGCGCCATGACGTGGCACCAGTGGCAGGCCGCATAGCCGACCGAGAGCAGGATCGGCTTATTGCTGCGCTTGGCCTCGGCCAGCGCCTCCGGCCCCCACGGCCGCCAATCCACCGGATTGCGCTTGTGCTGCAGGAGATACGGGCTGGTCTCGCCGGCGAGGCGGTTTTCGTGGGCTGGTGCGGAAGACAGTTCAGGGGCTGACATGGGCAATCCGGATTGAGGGGTCCCCGCACGATAACGCGCAAAGCGTCGGAAATGTCGAGCGGCAAATTTGCCGAATCGTCAACACGTTAGGGCTGTGACACCGGCAGCGTCTTGCACGCGGCAACGATCAGCGCCACGACGGCCGCGGCAGGCAGCACCAGCGCCTCGGGCGATTGCATGGTCCACAAGGTCGCGCCGCTGAGCGCGCACCAAAGCAGCGGAACGAGAAGAAGGTGCCAATGCGGCCGCTCGGCCGACGTGAGGACGCCGAGCGTGGCGACGACGGTCGGATCGGGCGCAACGCCGAAGACTTCTGCCTGCGTCCATGGACGGCCGAGGAGCGGTGCGATCAGGGGCTCGACGATGAGCGCAAACAGAAACAAGCCGAGCCCAGCGCGGCTTGCGACATCCGCGCGCCGCCGCAAGGAAAGCCGGTTGCGGACGACCCCGGTCCAGACGAGCAGCACGGCCTGGAGGACAAAGGCGGCGGCGAAGTAGCTCGCCGCCCAATTGATCGTGTCGTAGTGGCCGATGAGGTAGGCCCAGGCAACGAACAGCCAGGATGCGGCGAGGATGACGGCAGCCGCCCGCGCCTGCCACGCCCCGCTTCGCCGCAACAACAGGACGATCGCGATGCCGAGCGCGAGCATGACGATCTGCGCCGGCCAGATGGCAATATTGTAGAGCTCGGACAGCCGGTAATAGGTGCGCGGGGAGAACAGCAGGAAATCCGACAGCGAATAGGTCCACCATTCGGACATCACAGCGTCTCGACATCGGCGGCCATGCGCGCGCGAAAGGCCGCATCCGGCACGCGGCCGGCGGCGGCGCCCATGTTCTCCTGCACATGATCTGCGCGAGTCGTCGCCGGGATGGCGCAGGTCACGGCCGGATGCGAGACGATGAACTTGAGCAGAACTTGAGCCCAGCTGGTGCAGTCGATCTCGGTCGCCCAGCCGGGCAGCGGATGGCGCTGCAATTTCTTGATGAGCTCGCCCTCGCGAAACGGCCGGTTGATGATGACCGCCATGCCACGCTCGCGGGCGAGCGGAAGGATGCGCCCTTCGACCTCGCGGTCGACGATGTTGTAGGTGGCCTGGATGAAGTCGAGCGGCTGCGTGCGCATGATCCGTTCGAACTCGCCGTGGCGGCGCCCTTCCGAGGTGGTGATGCCGACGTAGCGGACTTGGCCCCCGGCCTTCATGGCAAGCAGCGTGCGCAGATGCTGCTCCCAGGAGAGCAGATTATGGACCTGCAGAAGATCGAAGCGGGGGACGCCCCACGCCTGACGTGAGACTTCGATCTGCGCCGGGCCGCTGGCGCCGGAAGAGATCCATACCTTGTCGGCCGAGAACAGGCTTTGCGCATTCAGCCTGGCGAGGCCGTACCCGATCACCTTCTGCGACGAGCCGTACATCGGCGAGGAATCGATCAGGCGTCCGCCGGCGGCAAAGAACGCGCGCATCACCTCCGCGCAGGAATTGCGCGCGACGGGATCGTTGCCGACGTTGAAAGTGATCCAGCTGCCGAGGCCCACAAGCGGGATGGCTTCACCGGTCGAGGGGATTGGTTTCGTGAGGACTTGCTGACCGGGGGCGGTCGCTGGCGCGAGCATCGCGGCGCCGGTCGCGGCCAACGACCGAAGTAATCGGCGGCGACTGAACGATGGGCTGTGTCGCATCGACGATGTCCGTGTCCGGCCGCTTCTGATGTCGGAACGTGTGGTGAGGAATGCAATAGCAGGAGGCGATCACTCCGGCACCACGCAGGGAACGATCTGCCGGCTGTGGCGCCGGTAGAGGCGGAAGTCGGCGTCGGTGGCGAGGAGGACGGGATCGGACAGCTGCTCGGTCATGCGAACGAGGCAGGCGTCGGCGAAGCTCATCGGCACGTCGGCATATTTCTGCATCAGCTTGAGCACCGCGTCGATGTGCTCGCCGAGATGGAAGGGCGAGACGACCGCGCCGCGGCGTATGAGCGCCCAAGGAAAACCGCCAATGCGCGGTTGAGGCGCACAAGGTCTTGATCGTCGAGACGTCCGATGCGGTAGCCGAGCTTCGCCCGGGGAACGGTGACGATCTTGTCGACCATGATGCGCGATGGAAATTCGAGGCCATTCGTCGCGGTGGGGACGACCGCGACTCGGAACAGCGGCAGATTGGTGGGATCGCGGGTCAGGCCACAGATCGTCACCGAGTCGAGCTGTTCGTCTTGAACAATAACGGCCGGGCGGGGCTTGCCCGCATAGTCTGCACCGCTCGCAGATGTCCAAATCTCGCCGCGCTTCAATCTGGTTTCCAGTCCGACATGGAGTCGACCCACGCTTGATCCTCGGCCGCAAACGGGCTCCTGTTGGCGAGCCGAGCCTGTCGACGCGCTTCGGCGGCGAAATACGGCGAGCTTGGATCGGGCACCCAGATCTGGATCAGCTTCATGCCGCGCTTGCGCATGCGCTCGCGGTACGCCCTGACCTTCTCGCGCGAGGACTTGGCGCGCGTTGGTTTGTTTGCCTTCTTGCGCGAAGTCTTGGACGGTCTCGGACGCGCGGTCTTTGCGTGCAGCGCCCTGGTACGATACGTGGACTGACTCGCGTTCATGGCGATCTCGCTGGTTACATGTAACCTACTCCGGGCCACCGTGACAAACAAGAGAGGTCGGAAAGCGATCGTGTCCGTGCCTGAATCTTTCGGGGAAGGCCGGGAGTCGTTTTGAGTGATATTGGGCCTGCAGGCGCGGGTGACTGATGATATAATGAATATGGATTCATTTAGATGACCGACGACACCATCTTTGCCCTCTCCTCCGGCCGCCCGCCTGCGGCCATCGCGGTAGTGCGGATATCCGGCCCACGCGCTCGCTTCGGGCTTGAGACGTTGGTCGGCCGCGTGCCCGAGCCGCGCCGGGCGGTGTTGGCCGCGGTGCGCGATCCGGAAAACGGAGGGGTGATCGATTCGGCCCTGGTGCTGTGGTTCCCGGGGCCGAAAAGCGAAACCGGCGAGGACATGGCGGAGCTGCAGCTGCATGGCGGCCGCGCCGTCATCGCCGGGGTGCTGGCGGCCCTCGGACGTCTCGAAGGATTCCGCCTCGCCGAGCCGGGGGAGTTCACCCGCCGGGCGTTCGAGA
>Ga0137374_10004415_pt1 | contig 16750 bp, 19 predicted proteins | sample SagtaG_20_FD_104811 | JGI IMG/M metagenome (GOLD analysis project Ga0137374, IMG submission 104811) | Vadose zone soil microbial communities from Sagehorn Ranch, Mendocino, California, USA - Sage1_R_100_16 metaG | ecosystem: Environmental > Terrestrial > Soil > Vadose zone | place: USA...
AAGAGCGCAATCTGCGCGGCGCTACCAAGTGCAATGCTCACGCTCAAATCGAGGCGATTTTTGCGCGCGGCGGAAAATGCAGCCGCCATTTCGGCGGCCGCGCCCACCAGGGCCACAACGATGAACCCAACGAAGGCAGGGCTCATTCCAAAGGCCGTCGCAGCGTACTGAACGGATCCGACAAACACTTCGCTCACCAATGCGACCAACACCGTAACACCCGCGAGTGTGGCGAGCGCCAGACCGATCGGCCACGCCGCTTCATGTTCCTCGGCCGCACTGGCGAACAATTCGCGATGCGTGTTGAGTGAAAACCAGAGACCGAGACCGTAGGCCAGCAAAAGCAAAACTGAGATTGCGAGGCTGAGGGTTTTGGTCAAATCGCCTGCACCTAACGAATCGTGTCCGGCTACGGCGGACGGGATCAGAAGCGCTATTGTGGCCAGAAAAAGCAAGCCGGCCTGAAAGCGCGCAGCGACACGGTTGAATTCCTGAACGTGATACCGGAGGCCCCCGAGCAGGAACGATGCGCCCAACATAAACAACGAATTCGTCACGATCGCGCCGGCGACCGATGCTTTCACCAGCATGTATTGTCCTGCCTGCAACGCAGCGATCGCGATAACAAGCTCGGTCAGATTTCCAAGCGTTGCATTCAGCAGACCGCCAACCGAATCGCCCGTCTTCGCCGCGACTGATTCCGTCGCATGACTTAGCAGAACGGCCAATGGCAAAATCGCGAGCACCGAAAGAACAAAATGTAGCGTGTGCGCTTCGTGATTGAGTTTCTCCGCCGCGAGCGCAACTGGGACAAATACCAGTAGCCAAAGCAGTGGGTTACGACGGATTTCTTGAAGGAGCAGCTTCATGGCAGCGCGACCATGAGTATAACAAACGCTCGCTGTTCGCGAATAGACTAAAGTCCAATGGCCTGCTTGAGTGGTCGTTTGCCCGTCTTGCTCTAATGAAGATCATCGGTACTCAAAATTCACGACTCCACATTTGTCTTTCCGCGAATTATGAGGGAGGACCATTTAGGCATCCGCTTACGATTTTTGAGTATGTCCGAATCCGTTGTCGTGACGGTACGGTCGCGAGCGCGATGAGTCGAAAATGTGATGGCAAAAACAACGTAGCACCGGCCAAATTCCCGACCGCATCCACAAATGATCAAGGAGATGAACATGGTTGCGATTAATAGAGAGGCTGCGGCTGTGTACCTGCTAGACGATGACGCCTCGATCCTCAAAGCTACGCGCCGGCTCCTCGATTCGGCGGGTTGGAATAATGTAGAAACCTTCACTGACCCGAATGCATTTTTGCAGCGTGCCGCGATGGATCGTCCCGACCTGGCAGTGATCGACATGCTTATGCCGGTGATGAACGGGCTGGAGGTGCAAACGCGGCTGCGACGGGTTTCGCCCTCGACACGCGTGATTGTGTTGACTGGCAATGACGATCCGTCAATCCGTCGCATCGCGATGAACGCCGGCGCTTCCGCTTTCTTCATCAAATGAGTGGAGAGCGGCGATTTTCTCGCAGGGGTTGAGGCTGCGGCAGATTCCGGCGATTAGTTTCCAAGCCAGATCCACGATTGACTGGGTAAATCGAGCGAGCGGATCACACACATCGGCAAGAACTTGTCGAGAGCGAGGCCCCATTGGGATTATCGCTCGCGGAAGCAATTCAGCGCTACGCTCGTCTCGGCAGGGAAGCAGCAGAAAGTGTCGTCAGTGAGCGACGCGGCGGTGAATCCTTACCACCGAAGCCCTACGACTAAAGTCCTATAGACGAAAATGGCACCGCCGCCGAATGATGGCTGCGGATCAGAAAACGTAATAAATAAATTGCACAACCAGCCCTTATCAGTTATCAGGCCTATCGTTATGAAAAAGCTATCTCTTCTCTCAACAGCAGTCCTGATTGGATTCCTCGCTGCTCCGTTGCAAGCCGGAACGGAAGTCTATAAGCAGGTCGCGCCGCCGCCGCCTGTGTATGCATATGGACTCGGCTTTTACGGTGCGATCGATGCGGGCGCGAATGTCTATCAAAACCGCGGTGACGACAGAACGTTTATCGGCGACAGGTTCGAGCGATTCGATAGGGATCTCGAGCTGACGGTCTCGCCGAAGAATGATGTCGGTTTTTTCGGCGGCGTTAAACTCGGTTATGTTTTTGGCTCGGGCGTATTTCGTCCAACGGTCGAAGGCGACTTCTTCTACAATGGCTTTCGCGGGGGCGCTGACTTCACTCTAAGGGATCGCTTTGGTGACTTTATAGCACAGCGCGACGTGACCACCTGGATCAATTCGGGCGCGTTCATGGCGAACTTCATCTTGCGACTCGCGCCTGGAAACCAAAGATTCCAGCCGTATGCCGGCGCCGGAGTGGGCGTTTACTATGCCGAATCTGCGGGGGTCGAGGTTCGGGACCCCGTAACCGGCAGAGTCCCAATCAACACTGGCGGGGGGGAAAGTCATGCAGACCTGGCATGGCAAATTGTCGCCGGGTCAGATTACTTCTTTACTCCGAACATTAGTGCTTTTATCGAATACCACTTCCTCAATTATACCAGCACGCAAATCGATACTCGAGAAGATCGCGACCTGAGGCAGCACCTGGTAGGCGCGGGTGTTCGCTTCTTTTTCCACTAAGGACGAGCAATCTCTCTGACAGCTTAGTGAATCGGCCTCCTTTGATCGGGAGGCCGATTTCTTGTACTAGGAACAGGAGTTTGACTTCGCGCGTTCTCGCGCCATCGAGCGCTGAGACGAATGTCCGGGCGCTGTAGCCCTAAAGTCCCATAGACGCATCGTATCGAGGATGGCAAATTTCGCGACAACCAACTTTAATGGATCGATTCATTAATCAATTCTTGATCGCCACGATCATCCTTTCGACGCCAGCCCTTTTCGCGGGATCGGAGTACGACATTTCAAAAGAAACTCCGCCTCCCCCGCCACAGCCTTGGTGCGAAACGCCGCCGACACTCGAAATCCGTATTGGAGCTCCCGGGTGGTTGGCCGGTGTGTCCGGTAATAGTGGAGTAAAGGGCGTCGTTACCTCACCCGACGTCAGCTTCGACCAGCTTCTCACGCATCTGACTCACGTCCCCCTTGTGCTGTCGGCTGACATTCGCTATAAGCGGTGGGAATTCTTTGGAGACGGCCAGTACATGGAGGTAGGTACTTCTGCTACGCTACCTGGCTTACTTTTCACTAACGCTAATCTTCACCTCAAAACCGGGCTTGCAGAAGGATTTGTTGGTTATCGATTCATCAATTGCGATAAGGCCGCGCTCTCTCTCTTCGCCGGCGCGCGCTACAACTACCAGGAAGGCGATCTAAGCATTTTCAATAATGATGACGCGCGCCTGGTCGTTCTTCGCCGACTACTGGGAATCCGCAATAAGTTGGACTTCTCGGGTTCGACCGATTGGATCGATCCCGTGATCGGCGCGCGCGGGAAAGTGAAGATCTGGAGGGCCACATCACTTTACGCGGAAGTCGATGTCGGCGGATTTGACGCCAACTCTGGCTCCGCGTTCGAAATCCACCGGGAAGGGCGGACGATTGCGCGAGAACCGGTGGACGGCTCTGATTGGAGCTACCAGCTACAAGGCGGCCTCGAATTTCAAATAAGCCGGTGGTTCTGGGCACAGGCCGGCTGGCGTTACCTAAAGAACGACTACAACCAAGGCGGGTTCACTAACAAAACGGCATTGAATGGTCCCTTCATCCCAGGGGGAGTGAATTTTTAAGCGGCGTGAACTTCCGACTTTTTCGGGTGCCGAAAAGATACTGCCGCAACTTTCTCATCGCGGCATTGGCGCTTCTTCCGGTTGCTTTGTTAGGTCAGCATCCTACTCCAACTCCTTCTTATGCTGAGCAGGCCGACCTTTCCAAAGTGGAAGAGTGGGTGCTTTCTCAAGGCACTGCAGAATCGATAGCCCCGGAGCTGGCGGCCATACTCGGCCTTGGCAGTGATCGTCTTCCAGTGAAACTAAAGTCGTATCGCACGCCGGAGGGTATTGATCTCACATTTGCTGTCAGCACCAACCCAAAGCAAGAGGGCATCGTGATTTCCGCGCTCAAAACAATAGCAGATAAGATGGAAATTTATTTCGTGGGCAATGCATGGCTTACGGACAGATCAGGAACTCTTCGCCAAACAATAGCGGTGGATGCTTCCGGCGCCAGGGTTCTTCCAAACAGCTCCCGCGCAGCGAAATTTAAAGACATAAAGGACTTCTTCATCAAAAAAGTTCAAGCCACCAGTCCTACGACCGCCTTATCACCATCTCCTGTCAAATCTGCAACTACTCCGGAACGAAAAGAAGAAAAGAAGTAATAACGGTTCAATGACAATGAAACACTGCCACCTGTTGACCGCTCTTAGCCTCACATTGGCCAGGCGGTCGCGCTGCCGGTGATCGCACAGGAAGTTCGAGAGGAATGTTGCCCTAAAGTCTTATTGACAGGTGAATTTTTGAGGAACACGATGGGCGCGCATTTAAGCGAAAGGAGTCCAAAGCGTGAAAAAATATAGTTCAATCATTTACATCGTCAGTGTGGCTTGTGCCGGCCTGATCTTCACCGCGTGCGCAACGAACCAGGCGACCTCGCCAATACCTGCAAATTCAGGTCATTTGATCGTTACTCGGGTCGCAAATTTCGGGACAGACCTCAGCCTTGTCTTGTCAATCGATGGCAAGGACGTGGGAAGCTTTACCGAGGGAGCAAGCTACTCTGGCTACCTACCGGCAGGCCAGCACCTTCTTATCGGTCGGGTTGACCCCAATCGCACTGGCGCCCGTCCCGGGAAAAAAACCGTGACTGTACAAGCTGGACAGACCTACTCCTATACCGCTGCGTGGTCGGGAGGGAATTTGGTTTTGGTGAAGAACCCGTAATCGATGCCGGCACGTTTTTGCCCTAAACGCTCTCTTAGGCGGGCGCTAGCAACCGTCGGAGTCGTAGTTGCCATCGCCTTTCTTACTTTGTTGTCGTCGGCAGCATTCGGCGCCAATCCTGCGGAAGAGATGGCCAAGGCGGGAGCCACCGGAGGAATCGATCCCAAGGGCAATTCATGGGTGTCGATCGAGAAAAGTGTCGAACAGTTCGCCCATCCTTCGTTCATTCTACGACTCTTCCTTAGTCTTACTTTGGCGGTCGGCTGCGCGTTTGCTATCGCATGGCATCCGCGCCGCGCGGCACTCCGGGATCCACTGAGGGATTTCGAGGAACGCAAGGCACTCATACTCCTTGGCGTGGTCGGGGCGGTCGTCGCCGAACTAAGCGGAACCAGCCAAACGCTCGCCTTTGTCATCTTCGGCGTAGGCGCGCTCTTGCGATTCAGGACCCTGCTCGATAACCCAAAACTTACCGGCAAAGCGATCATGGTCGTGGTAGTCGGACTCGCGTGCGGCATGGGATCATGGGCCATGGCAGTGTTCGTGACCGCCTTTAGCTGGTTACTCATGTTCTGGCTGGATTCGCACTCGAGCTGCCGGGTAAGAATTCGGCTCGACGACACCGAAGATCCAAAGCCCGTTTTCGATGCTGTGCAGTCATTGCTTGTTTCACATAACTGCAGGGTGCAAAGCTCCTCACTTTACGAGGACAAAGGACGCATGGTGTTTCTTTTGTACCTCCCAAGTGGAGTGGACCCGACGCATTTGGAGCATGAAGTGAGGGCCAGGTTGCGTAAGAACCAGGTTTCCAAGATCGCAGTTGATGTGATATAGCGGCTTGAGGCGATCTACGAGCCACGGACTTGAACGTCACCTCGATGCGCACATGCCTCTTCATGGCGGTCATCTGTGGTTCCGCGCTGCTAGTCGCAGCGGATGCTCAAGAAGGACCGAAGAATGCGGTAGTGTTGATTATTCGTCATGCGGAAGACGCGGGCAGTGGTCACGGTCTGTCGCCCCGTGGCGAGGAGAGAGCCGAAGCATACAAAAATTACTTCCTAAACTTCACCGTCGATTCCAAGCGACGCGAACCGGACGTCATTCTTGTCGCCAAAGACTCAAAGCAGAGTCATCGGCCGCGTTTAACGGTGGAACCGTTCGCAAAGGCGGCAAAATTGCCAATCGACAGCAGCATTGGCAACAAGCAACCCGCTGATCTGGCCGCTGAGTTGCGTGCAAACCACCAGGGAAAAGTAATTCTCATCTGCTGGCATCACGGGCAAATTCCGGCTCTGCTTCGCGCGCTGGGAGCCGAGCCCGAAACTTTACTGTCAAACGGTAAGTGGCCAAAAGCAGTCTATGATTGGGTCATCTTGGTTAGCTTCGACGAAAACGGTCGCTTAATTCCCGCGAACACGAGACGCATCAGCGAACATCTGCTGCAAGGCGACTCTCGCTAATGGGACGTGATTTCCGCGGATCGCATCAAAGCCGCGCGCGTCCTCTTCATGATTCTTGCCTGCCTGTTGCTTTGCCTGCCTTTGCTGCCCCGGATCTGAATCGCACTCTGGACAAACACGCGCACTGAACCGTCTCCTTGAGCACCGGACAGGTGTTCCCTGAAAGTAGTACGACCAAAGTCCAATTCGCCTGAACGCCCGCCGGCGTTAAAATGTGTTCTCTCTGGCCACTGTCCCGCGTAAGCCGAAGGGCGAATCGGTTGGTCTGCGCGGTGGCGAGTGACCGACAAAACCGACAGATCAAAAACATCAACGAGGAACAAAAATGAAACGAAACTTAATACATAACGGCTTGTCGCTGATTGTAGCCGCGGCTGCCTTTTTCTGCGCGATGGCTCCAGCCCAGGCGCAAGACTCGCCGACGCCTAGCTCTGGCGCAGCAGGCAAGAAACCCAACATCGTCTTTATCATGGGCGACGATATCGGGATGTGGAACATTGGCGCCTACCACCGCGGCATGATGGCCGGGCGAACGCCGAACTTGGACAAGCTCGCCAAGGAAGGCATGCTGTTCACTGATTACTACGCTGAGGCGAGTTGCACGGCCGGTCGGGCGAACTTCATCACCGGCCAACTTCCGATTCGCACAGGCATGACCACGGTCGGCCAGGCGGGCGCCAAAACCGGCCTACCGGCTGAAGCCTGTACGATTGCCACCGCGCTAAAGGCGCAGGGCTACGCAACTGGGCAGTTCGGTAAAAACCACCTCGGCGATCTCAATGAGTTTCTGCCCACTGTCCATGGGTTCGACGAGTTCTTCGGCTACCTCTATCACTTGGACGCGATGGAAGACCCGGCGCATCCCAACTACCCGCAGGACTTGTTGGATAAAGTCGGCCCGCGCAACATGGTTCATTCCTGGGCGACCAACACGGACGACGCCACCGTGATGCCGCGCTGGGGCAAAGTCGGCAAGCAAAAGATCGAGGACGCCGGCACGCTTTATCCCGAACGGATGAAGACGGTGGACAACGAGATCCGTGACTTTGCATTGCAGTTCATCGAAAAGGCCAAAGCGGACGGGAAGCCATTCTTCTGCTGGCTCAATCCGACGCGCATGCACATCGTGACCCATCTTTCGGATAAATATGAGAAAATGCGTAACTCGGAGAATGGCTGGTCGGAAGAGGAAGCCGGCATGGCCCAACTTGATGACGACATCGGTCTGGTCATGCAGAAGCTCAAGGACCTCGGCGTTGACGGCAACACCATCGTCGTCTTCACCACCGACAATGGCACCGAAGTCTTCACGTGGCCAGATGGTGGAACGACACCGTTCGCGCAGTGCAAAGGGACGGTCATGGAAGGCGGTTTTCGTGTGCCAGCAATCCTGCGCTGGCCGGGTCATGTCCCGGCGGACACGGTGCAGAACGGCATCTTCTCCGGCTTGGACTGGTTCCCAACCTTCCTCGCTGCCGCTGGCAACCCGAACATCACCGATCAATTGCTTAAGGGTGTAAAACTTGGGGATCGAACCTACAAGAACCACCTCGATGGCTACAACCAGATGGATGCCATCACTGGCAAAGGGAAGTCCGCACGTCACGAAATCTTCTATCTCGGAGAAAGCTCGGTCGGCGCGGTGCGAATTGACGACTACAAGTATCGTTTCATTGACCAGCCCCGTGGCTGGCTCGGTGAAAAGACGCACGTTGACGTGCCTTACCTGATAAACTTGCGCCTCGATCCGTTTGAGCGCCAAGGCTGGCCTAACGATGGGACGAAAGAAGGCGCCCAGCAATACTTCGACTGGTTCAAGTTCCAATTCTGGCGTTTTGTGTTCGTCCAGCAAGTGATGGGCAAGGAACTCCAGACCTTCCTCGACTACCCGCCGATGCAGCGAGGCGCGAGTTTCAACCTTGATGCTGTGAAGGCGGAAATGGCGAAAAGGATGCAACAGGCAGAGGCGGCCGGCAAAGGCACCAGCCAGTAATAAAAACGACCTTGATAGCGGGCGGCTCGCAAGAGCCGCCCGCCTTTTCAGTGATTAGCTAATCCTTTCGGTCATGAAACGCGCGGTCTGCTCCCGTATGCGGCCGGTCCTCAGTCGAAACCAAGTCACCTGAAAATGGCCAAACTAAAAGAAGAGTTCTTCAAGATCCTCCCGCCGACGATTTTCTTCTTCATCGCGCTGCACATTGTCATGTTTATTCGCGTATTGATGCTGGAGGGAACCGGGCTCAAGCCATCCTCGTCAATTTCAATTGCCGTCGCCGCCCTTATTCTGGGCAAGGCAGTGTTAATCGCGGACATGGTGCCGATGATCAATCGCTTTCCCAACAAACCGCTGATCTATAACGTCGCCTGGAAGACCTTGGTCTACTGGCTGATGGCCACCCTCATTCACTATGTGGAACGTCTTATCGATTTCTGGCGGCATACTGGCGGCTTCGTTGCAGGGAATAAAAAGGTGCTGGCCGAGATCGTGTGGCCGCATTTCTGGGCTGTTCAAATCATTCTGTTCGTTCTCATTGCCGTGTATTGCACGATGCACGAATTGGTGCGCGTGATCGGAAAGGAAAAGGTGCTGAGAATATTCTTCGGCCCGATGCCTGCGCCGGAAGTATAATCGCCCGCTTTGGAACTCGAGGAAAATGCAGGGTTAAAGAGACGATTTCAGAAAGTTTGAGAAACCGATAAATAAGAAAAGTAAGAGCAATGAAAACGAGACGCACACCCGCCTTCGTGAACACTTCGGCGCGCAGGCAAAACCTCATGACAGTTGTACTTGCCTGCATGGTCGTTTTCATGATGACCGCCGCGCAGGCCGCCGACCCGTTGGCTTCTTGGAACGACGGCCCGGCCAAACAAGCCATCCTCGAATTCGTCAAGGCGACTAAAACCCAAGGCAGCCCTCAGTTCGTACCGCCCGAGGAGCGCATTGCCACGTTTGATCAGGACGGCACGCTGTGGGTCGAGCATCCGATGTATACGCAGGTGATGTATTGCCTGGAGAAGGTTCCGGGCCTGGTTAAGGCGAAGCCCGAACTGGCGAAGGTCGCGCCGTTCAACACCGTGTTGGAACTGCTTCACGGCGATCGCGCGGCGATGGAGAAGCTGACATTGCCAGACCTCGAGAAGATTGGCATGGCCACGATCACCGACATCTCGGTGGAGACGTTTCAGGCCGAGGTGAAGCAATGGCTCGCGGAAGCAAAACATCCGCGCTGGAAGAAGCCTTACACCGAGCTGATTTATCTCCCCATGCAGGAGGTGCTGAAGTATCTCCGGGCCAATGGCTACAAGACCTATATCGTCACCGGCGGCGGTCAGGACTTTGTGCGCGTCTATGCCGAGCAAACGTACGGCATTCCGCCCGAGCAGGTCGTCGGCACGGCGCTGGGGACCAAGTATGGCTATGCCAAGGACGGTAAGCCCTTCCTCACCAAGGAACCGAAGCTCGTGCTCAATGACAACGATGCCGGCAAGCCGGAAGGCATCCATCTTATGATCGGCCGCCGCCCGCACATCAGCTTCGGCAATTCGACCGGTGACCAGCAGATGCTCGAATATGCCAAGGCTGGCGACGGCGCGCGGCTTTCGTTGCTCGTGTTGCACGATGACGCCGAGCGAGAGTATGCGTACGGTCCCGCTCAAGGATTGCCCGACACGAAAGTGGGCACGTTCACGCAGGCGCTCTATGACGAGGCGAAGAAGAACGGCTGGACCGTCATCAGCATGGAGAAGGATTGGAAGGTAATCTTTCCTTTTGAGAACAAGTGAGCGCGCCAGGTAGAAGAGATCGTGCCTCTGCATATTGCCCTAAAGTCTTATAGGCAATCGCACCACCGGTATGCCATGATAAGGGCGATCCAAATTCCACAGCTATGAAATCGCCTGGCCCGCATTCGACAATGGTCATATCGGTCGTGGCGGATTCGGCTGCGGCGGGTTCAGGGGCCGACGGTAACAATTTATGTCTTGGATTTGCTCCTAATTTTCAATACAACCAAAAAACTCAGTCAACCCACTCAAACAAAACATATGAAAAACCTATTCACACTAACAAGTATTGTCGCTGTCGGTGCGGTCCTGGCATTATTAACAGCATGCGAGACCACTGGCACCGCTCAATCTGCAACTGCCAAAAACGAGGCCTTGCTCGCGCAGTCGGGTTTTAAGACCGTTGCTGTCACGACACCAAAACAGCAACAGGCTGTAACTAAGTTACCTCAAGGGACCGTCTCCGCCGTGAAGTATCAAGGAAAAACGTATTACGTGTATCCCACCGCGGCAAAAGACAAGATCTACGTCGGGAAACAAACGCATGTGAACACCGCTAAGCAGGCGCTCGCGGCGCAGCAGGCTCAGGCTCAACAGAGCATGAATCCACCGCCGACGATGACATTTCAGGGCCATGGTCCGCACCAAGTCGTCGCTGAGGAGTTCGATGGTTTTGGTCCAATGGGCGTAAACTCTCTGGGCGATTGGTAAGACGTGCCGGCAAGGTCCAATTTGCCGGGTTTGCGATTGTTAGGAGTCTAGTCGGGCCGGTGGTTCGGCTGGATTGACAACTCTGCTGCAATCTGTCGACGTACAGGTCTCGGCGCAGTAACCGGCGAGTTTCAAAATAGCGGTGGTGGCGCTATTGTGAGTGTCCTTTCGACAAGCGTTTATGGAGATTCACCAATTGCGCTATTTCGTGGCAGTAGCGGGCGAAGGGAACTTTTCCCGTGCAGCCGCGAAGGTGCGCGTGGCTCAGCCTTCGCTCAGCCAGCAGATTCGAAAGCTGGAAGCAGAAATCGGTCAACCGTTGTTTGATCGTTTGCCGAGATCAGTTGTCTTGACGGAGGCAGGTCGTTGTTTTCTCGATTACGCCCGGCAAATTTTAGCATCCATCGGCGATGCTCGCCGATGCGTCGATGAACTCAAAGATGCGGTTACTGGGAAGCTCGCCGTGGGGGCGATTCCCACCATTGCTCCCTACGTGCTCCCGGAGTTGATCGGGAAATTCCACAAGGATTATCCGGAAGTGACCTTGGAGCTTGTGGAGGACGTGACTGACGGGATCACGCGGCGCGTGGAAACCGGAGAGCTGGATGTGGCGTTAGCGTCCACCTGCCAGCAAAGTCCAAGTCTGCGCCGCGCGTCGTTAGGCCACGAACCGTTGCTAGCGCTGGTGCCGCAAGCGGATCCGCTGGCAAAGCAGAGTCTCGTAGAGCTTGACGATCTTAAATCACAACGGTTTCTCCTCCTCCACGAGATGCACTGCCTGTCTCAGCAAGTGCATCACCTGCTCGAGTCACGTCGTCTCCGTCCGGAGATTGGGCTGGCCGGTAGCCAGCTCACGACCATTGCCCACATGGTCGCGGCTGGCATCGGCGTCTCCATCGTGCCGCACATGATGGTGAAACATCAAGAGACCCCTGGATGCGTTACTCTGCCGTTCGCTCCGCCTGTCCCCGAGCGGGAACTTAACTTTCTTCACAACCCGCTACGGTTTCAGAGCAAAGCGGCGGCAGCCTTCCATAGAGAGGCCGCAGCTTTATTGTCAGTCGATGATTCGTCGACTGCTGACGACGTGAAAAACTAAGCTTATCTCATCGTCTCCAACGCCGTCGCTACCATGGATAACATGGGCCAGACGGCGAGGATCAGGATGACACCAAAGACGGCGAGCTCAGGAAAATAATGAGGTCGCGTCCTGTGCACATATCGTTCCTCGAGGAAGCGTGAGATACGCTGTCCTATCGGTATTCTAGTTTCCATGCCTTAACCGGCCACAGTCGGGGGGCGGATTGAAAGACTTTATTCGTCTAGGCGCGATAGGTTTTGCCTATCCGCAGGATTTCTGGACCATTGTGCCGCGGCAATTTGCGGCGCCACAGTGGCACGCGAACTTCTTCTTGGCTGATTCGGTGATCGGTTCGTCCAGCTCCATGTGATAATCATAAAGGAGTTCCTCGCCCGGTTGGATGTCGCGCAGCGCATAGATGAAGATGCGGTCGTCTTCCTCGACCGCTTCGCAGTTTGGATCGCAAGAATGATTGATCCAGCGCGCGTCGTTACCGCCAATTTCTGGATTGATTACATCGCCGTTTTCCAAACCGAAGTTGAAAGTATGTGGATCGTCTTCGTCGTCGGGTGCGGCTTCCCAGGAGACGCGTTCGCCGGTGTATTCGATGACGCGCGTACGTTCGGGTATGAACTGCGCGGCGTAAACGCCCCGGCCGTGCACGCCTGACTCGCGAACCTCGATCTGCAGGGGCTGCCGCCGAGCTTTGCTTTTCTTCGCCATGCGCAGTCGTGGAACTATTTCTGGTTCTTAAGTCCTGCTTGCGGCGGATTGACCCTACTCCTCAACGGCGCCGCTTATTTTACGCAGGTGTTCCCGAAACGTATAATCCGGATCGGCGGCGTGCTTCTTCGGATATTGCGCGAAGTCCAACTGTTCACGCAGCGAGCGCCCGCTCTTGATCGCTTCTGCCTGACGCCGTTCTCGTTGCCAGATTTCGCGAGCCACCGAAAGCAGCTCATCGGCGTGTTGTGAAAGGACAAACAAGCAACCATCGTCATCCGCAAACGCCACATCACTGCGTTCGACGACAAAATTCCCGAAGCGCGCCGAGCGCAAAGCCGAGGAATCGCGACCGTCAAGGCGCTGCGGGCCCGACGGCCACATCCCGTAGCTGAAAATCGGCATACGAATCTGCCGCAGCTCTGGAGTATCTCGATGCGCTCCCCAGACAATGATTCCAGCGAGACGGCAGTTTTCAGCTTCAAGAGCGGTTAGATCGCCGATGCAGCCTTCATCCAGACGGCCGCCATTATCGATTACCAGAACGTCGCCGGGTTGCGCGCCTTGCATTGCTTCCAGAAAGACGTCGACGCTTCCAAAATGTCTGACCGGCAGTGCCCGGCCAGCGAGACGTTGATTCGGCGTTATCGGCCGAATGCCAGGCGGACTGATTCGGAAGGAAATTTTCAATCGTAGAGCAGCATCCGCGATCAGCGGAGTAGAAAGCTGCACAAAAGCGCGAGGCAATGATTCCGCTTGCATGCTGCGATCATGCGCGCTTTGGCCGGGTTTGCAAAAGGAACAGATATTTCGGACGTCAGGACTTCGAAGGCAGCAGTCCGGTTGCGGATTCCTGCCAAATGTTACAATGAAACGTATGAAACAGTTGGTCGCACTAGTTCTCGCCTTGTGCGTAATCGCGAGCTCGGCACCGGCATATCTCGGCGACAACAGTGAGAGGATTGAAGATGCGTATGGCACAATCGTTCAACGACGCCTGCGAGACGACGGAAAGGTAAGTGTCGTCTACGCTAAGGGTCGCTATCTCTACATGGTCACCTTTGCTGACAGCCGGAGCGTTTCGGAAAGCTACTCCCGCGCAAACGGCACCGATCTTTCCGAAAAGGAAATTACGAAGTTCCTGAAGGCAAACTCCGCTGCCAAATGGGTGCCGGCCAACACCGGCACGGAGCGACATTTTAAAACGAGCGACGGAAGCGCAGAGGCAACATACGGCATTCTCAATGGTCGGCCGGCATTGACAGTGCGCGCGCTTAACCCGTGATCACGTACTGAACGACAGAAGTTTCAGCCTGCAGGACTACGCCTTCGCAGCACCAGCGCGGCAGCAACTCCAACAAGAAAGAAGCCGACAATCTCGATCAGGAAATAACTGGCGGTGTAGACGCCAGGGAAGCCGTACCAGTTCCAGTACGAAACGTTGGTTGTTATCGAGGCCAGAATTCCGGCAAATCAGAACGAAACCTACTCGGTCAGCAAAGCTGCCAATGCGTGTCTGTGCCAATAGCCAAATTACCAGAATTGCCTGGAGCACTTCGGTGCTGAACTCGACAGCGAGCGATTTGCCAAATGCGAACGGACGGCCGGACGGACGATACATGAGAATGCCGGACGGGTTCGCGGCTATTCTTTGCTGCATCTGTTTCATCGCTTCGCTCTTTTCCTCGCGCGTTGCATTTTCGCCAACGCCGAGACCGGGAAAAATATAAAGTCCGGTCTTGTCACCGATACTGCTCTGCATCGCGCTAAGCACCGCTGACTCATTTGGAATCTCATTAATCCCAGCTTCGCCCAGTGGCAGCGCCATATGCGCGATTGATGTCCAGATAAACATCACGATTCCACCAAGTATTCCGGCGAGAAGAATTCTCATGACCGTCCAGAATGAAAGATCATCGAGCAGTCTAGAAGCAAAATTAAGTTGGGCTGCCTCAGCTGAGGTCGGCGGCGGTTCACTTGTGAGCGGCGATTGACGAAATAAGTTTTCGTGCGATTAATTGGCGCGGTAAATTCCTCCCCTCGCAAGTCATTTCTCTCGCGAGGTGAATACTGCTCGCAACTTTCAGGTTTAAATAACTCCGCACACCTATGGCGGGACATAGTAAATGGTCGAAGGTCAAACGCTTTAAGGGCGCAATTGACGCCAAACGCGGCAAGATCTTCAGCAAATTATCCAAGGAAATCACTATCGCGGCGAAGAGCGGCGGTGGCGATCCGAATGCCAATCCCCGTCTGCGCAGTGCGATCCTGGCGGCACGCGCCCAGAGCATGCCGAATGACAATATCGAACGCGCGATCAAACGCGGCACGGGCGAGGGCAAGGACGGCGAACAACTCGACGAAATCACCTACGAAGGTTACGCGCCCGGCGGCGTGGCCATCATGGTCGAGACGGCCACAGACAACAGAAACCGCACGGGAGCGGAAGTCCGGAGAATTTTTACCCAGAATAACGGCAACCTCGCCTCAAGTGGCAGCGTCTCGTACATGTTCCACCGGAAAGGACAGATCACGGTTCCGCGCTCCAGCATTGATGAGGATCGGCTGCTCGAAATCGCTTTGGAAGCTGGCGCGGAGGAGTTGACAATCGAGGAGGATCAATATGTTATTACCACTTCCCACGATCAGCTCTACGCCGTAGCTGAAGCGCTCAAGAAGGCAGGCGTCAGTACCGATGGGCAAAGGTTTACGTTTATCCCGGATACTACAGTCGCGGTCAGGGACGAGACCGTGGCGCGCCAGGTGTTGCGGTTGTGTGACGCGCTCGAAGAGGACGACGACGTGCAAAACGTCTATTCAAATCTAGATATTCCCGACGAATTGCTGGCCAAGTTGCCGGCCTGAAAAAACTACTGCTTACAAGACTTTTGGGCGCTGCCCCCCAAACTGCAGCGAACGATCTTAGCTTATGAACAAAGAAAACGAAAATCAGCCTGCGCCGCTGGAAACTCAGTCCGCTTCGCCGGAGCAACGCCATCCTCGTCCGCGTCGTCGTTTCCCGCGAAGGCGTTACCGCGGCGGCGATCGCTTTAGGCGCGATAATTCCGAAGAATCACCAAATTCATCGTCAACAAATGCCGATAACGACGTCGCGGTCGAGACGCTCGATCAGCCCGGCACAGCAAGCCGAGAAGCCGTTGAGAGCGGTGCTGAAACCGGCGAACAGGTTCAAACTGAACCAGAATTTGGTGAGGGCATCATTGAAATCTCCGGCAAAGGGTTTGGGTTTCTGCGCGATCCAAAACGCAATTTTGTGCAGACGCCGCAGGATATCTTTGTCACCCCGGAAATTGTCCGCCGGTTCGCTTTGCGCGACGGAATGTGGATCAACGGCGAAATCCGGCGCGGCAGCCGTGGCCCGCAATTGACAAAACTGCTGACGATTAACGGAGAGGAGCCCACGAAATACCAAGGGCTTCGGCCTTTTGAAGAATTAACGACGATCAACCCGAACAAACGGATCAAGCTCGAGACGGCCCCGGATCGTTATACCACGCGGATCATGGATTTGATGACGCCGCTGGGAATGGGTCAGCGCGGTCTGATTGTCGCGCCGCCGCGCACAGGCAAGACAACGTTGTTGCATCACATCGCCGAAGCGGTCGCTAAGAATCACCCCGAAATGGAGCTCATTATTCTTCTGGTCGATGAACGTCCCGAAGAAGTGACTGATTTTCGTCGTTCGCATCCGACGGCGCAGCTGATGGCCAGCTCCAACGACGCCGACATAAAGAGTCACACGCGGATTTCTCAACTGGCGATTGAGCGCGCCAAACGACTGGTCGAAGCCGGGAAACATGTGTTCATCCTCCTCGATTCCATCACGCGTACCGCTCGTGCTTTTAATAATGCCATGGGTGGTGGCGGCCGCACGATGAGCGGTGGTATCGATGCGCGTGCCATGGAAATTCCACGAAAGATTTTCGCAGCCGCTCGCAACACCGAGGAAGCGGGTTCGCTCACGATTGTCGCCACGGCGCTGATTGAAACCGGCAGCCGCATGGATGAGCTGATCTTTCAGGAGTTCAAAGGCACCGGAAACATGGAAATGGTGCTCGA
>Ga0137374_10004420_pt1 | contig 16737 bp, 15 predicted proteins | sample SagtaG_20_FD_104811 | JGI IMG/M metagenome (GOLD analysis project Ga0137374, IMG submission 104811) | Vadose zone soil microbial communities from Sagehorn Ranch, Mendocino, California, USA - Sage1_R_100_16 metaG | ecosystem: Environmental > Terrestrial > Soil > Vadose zone | place: USA...
CCGCTCGCCTCCGGTCCGATGGCGAGCCGGCGCCCGCGCATGGCGCGGAGGTCGCTGGGGCCGGGGGCGGTCCGCGAGAAGACCCAGAGCGGCTCGAAGTAGAGGCTGGCGAGCGAGACCAGGCTATCCGTCTTCGCGGCGCCTCCCGTGCCGCCCTGCACGAAGGCGATGTCCACCCCGCTCGCCGGGTCTTCGAGGAGCCGGATGTTTTCCACCGAGCCGGAGGTGTCCCGGATATCCAGCGTGATGCGCTCCCGGGCCAGCCGCTCCCGATACAGGTGGGCGAACCGGTGATACGCGCCGTCGGAGCGGCCGGTGGCGATGACCACCCGGCTCGGCGGCGCGGGCTTCACCCACTGGAACGCCACCACGAAGGCGACGATCGCCAGCACCGCAGCCGGCCCGATGACCGAGAGCTGCTCCCGCCACGCCCAGCGCCACGTCATGGAGATCTCCTGATCACCGCTCGGGCCGGTGCGCCCGCAGCATGATCCTCCGCGGATGGCGGGCAGTCAAACCCATAGCCGAGCCGGGGCGGTGGTAAGATCCGGCCACACGAAGCGCTGAGGAAAGGACCCAGCCAGTCATGGTGACGATCCTGACGGAATCAGGTGAGCACGCCGTCCCCGGGGCTGAAGCCGCGGGCGAGGCGCTCTGGTGTCCCGCGCGCGACGCGCAGGTGGCCACGGGCTGGGAGGCGAAGCCCGAGGGTCTGTGCAGGGGTCCGACGTGCGTCCCGCTGCCCGCGGGCCGGGAGCGAGAGTTCGTCGTCCGCCACTGCGTCGATGATCGGGACGTTGCGCTGATCGGCTGATCGGGGCTCAAACTCAGGATTGTCTCGTCACGGCGACCAAGCAGGGTCGGAGAACTGCCTGAGGTCCGTCCAGTAGGGTTCGGGGGTCGTGTAGCATTCAGCATATCCAGCCCCCGGTCTGAACCGGCGATCGCCACCGCTTGAATCGCGCTCTGTTCTCCCTGTTCTATTGGTGTCAAGCCTGCCCGTGTAGCGAGTGGTAAGCTGTCCGTAAGATATGCGAGATCGACGGCCGGGCCGTTTCAGGGAGAAGAACCATGCGCATCGGGATCATCGGCACAGGTAACGTGGGGAGCACGCTGGGGAAGGGATGGGCCGCGAAGGGACACGCCGTTGTCTTCGGCGTCAGGAACGCGGGCGACGCGAAAGTGCAAGCTGCGGTCAAGGCCGCGGGAGGCGCGACACGCGCCGCCACCGTGAAGGATGCGGCGGCCGATGCGGAGGTCGTGGTTCTGGCTACCCCCTGGGGTGCCACGCAGGACGCGATCAAGGCAGCGGGCAGCCTGAGCGGGAAGATCGTGATCGATGCCACCAATCCGCTGAAGGCAGACCTGTCTGGCCTGGCGGTCGGCTATACGACCTCGGCCGGGGAGGAGGTGGCCAAGTGGGCCGCCGGGGCCAAGGTCGTGAAGGCGTTCAACACCACCGGCGCGGGGAATATGGCCAACCCCCGCTTCGGGGGAGAGGCTGCCAGCATGTTCATCTGCGGCGATGACGCGGCCGCCAAGAAGACTGTGGCGTCTCTGGCGGAAACCCTCGGCTTCGAGGCGGTGGATGCCGGCCCCCTCTCGCAGGCGCGCCTGCTTGAACCTCTGGCGATGCTCTGGATCTCGATGGCGTATGCCTTCGGTCAGGGACCGAACATCGCCTTTAGGCTACTCCGGCGGTGAGGGCGCCAAGGGCGGTGTCAAGGGCTGCGGGATCGGGTGCGCGCATTTCGTCCTGACGCCCCCGCAACCACGCAGGGACAAGGCGCCATCTGGCAGGTGATCATCGCAGATCGCGGCGCGGATTGGCTCGCTGGCCGGCAGTGGTAGCGGGATAGTGCGCCCAGTGAACCCATAGCAAGCCTCCGATTAGGGGTCAGCGCCGCTAGCTCCTTCGACGTTTCTGCTCCCATTTTGCAACCGCTGCTCCGCGTCAGCGATGACCTCGGTCCCGCGATGACGTTCTCCCCTGGGCACCAGCCGATCGAGTTTCCCCACCTCGCATAGGTCGAAGTAACGTCGGCGCTATGTGCCTATGTCTTCCGCCCACAGCAACGGGTGGGCGTGGATGAACTTGGCCATCAGCTCCTGGCACCGAGGGTCCTGGAGAACTTCCACCGCCACCCCGCGGCTTCGAAGCAGGTCTTCCTCGCCGCGAAACGTTCGGTTCTCCCCCACCACCACGCGCGGAATGCCGTACAGAAGAATCGCGCCGCTGCACATCGCGCATGGCGACAGCGTGGTGTAGATGGTGCAGTCGCGATAGGTGCGGGCGGGCTGACGCCCGGCATTCTCCAGGGCGTCCATCTCAGCGTGCAGGACGGCACTGCCCTTCTGCACCCGCCGGTTGTGGCCACGGCCGAGAATCTGCCCGTTGAGCACGAGCACCGAGCCGATGGGGATACCTCCCTCGGCCAGTCCGCGCTCGGCTTCCTCGACCGCGGCTCGCAAGAAGGAGTCCATCTGCGTGCTCCTGTGGTGACGGCGGCGGACGTCCTACCGCCGGGCGCCGCCGGTCGGCTGCGGGACGGGAGCGGGCGCGACGCGTCGGCCGACGGCCAGGTACACCCCGCCGGCAACGACGATTCCGACCAGCCAGCTCAGGTCAGCGCCGGCGAGCAACTTGGTCGAGATGGGCCCCTGCAGCGCGGGGACGAGACCGTCTTCGACCGACCACCCGGCGACCAGACCCACGACGAAGGCCACGATCGCTCCCCAGTTGATGTCGCCGTAGGCGCTCCGCGTCGGCTCTCGATAGAGCTCGTCGACGTCGATGCGGCTCCGCCGCACGATGAAGAAGTCGGCCAGAACGACGCCGGCCCAGGGGCTCATCCACAGCAGGAGGCTGATCATCCAGTTGTCGAACGCCTTGGCGAACGAGGGCTGGAAGACGAAGTAGATCGTCACGAGATAGCCGATGATGCCCGCGATGAGCGCCATGACGGTTCGCGAGAGGCGCAGGCCCATGCTGAGCGCGGCGAGCGCCGCCGAGTAGACGTTCAGGATGTTGGTCGCGATAGGGCCGTGGAGAACCATCAAGAGCACCAGGATGCTCGTGATCCCGCCGAAGACCGCACTAACCATCTTGGCCGGGTCGGTGTCCTTGGTCACGCTGGCGACGGTCGCGCCGAGGATGGCAAGCCAGACCGTGGGGACGAACATGCCCACGTAGCTGTACCAGAAGACGGCGGCCGAGGAGACGGTGCGCGGAACGAAGCGCGAGTAGTCCGAGGCCCAGGTGACCCACGAGATCCCCCAGCCCACGCCGATCGCGGTCATGAGCAGGGTGATCATCGCCAGGTGCGCGGCCGGCGGCAGCGTGCTGGTCAGCCCCCAGTTGACCACGCCGGGCCGTGTCCAGGCGAGGATACTCATCAGCACCATGATGGCGGCGGTGATCGGGACCGTGTACATCTCGAAGGTGCGGATCGCGTAGAACCCGTAGATGCCGATGAGCAACTGGATCAGCATCACGACGGTCACGACGACGAGATTGGTCAGCCACGTGTCGCCGACCCCGAACTGCCCGAGGATGGCCACCGCGATCCTGACGGGAAAGTAGGTGTTGACCCCGATCCAGCCCAGCGTCATGAGGAACATCAGCGCGCTCGGCAGAAACGCCCCGCGGCGACCGAACGCGGATCGACCGAGCACCATCTGATTGACGCCGGTCTTGTGGCCCATCACGGTGAAGGACGCGAAGATCGCGCAACCCACGATGTTGCCCAGCACGATGACGGCGATGGTTTCCCGGAGCCCGAGGTTGAGCACGATGCCGAGCGCGCCGAGAGCCCAGTTGATCGGCGCGATGTTCGCTCCGGCCCAGATCCACATCTGCTGCGGTCCGGTGGAGTCCTTGTCCGCTTCCGGAATGGGTTCGATGCTGTGGACGTCGACCCTGAGTTCCGACCGGGTGTCAGTCGCCATGGTTGCCCCCTGGGCTGCCGTAGGTGTCCGGTGGCGTCGCGGAATTCTCCTCGCCCCGCATGGACGGCGCCATACTGCGCCGGCCAGGAAGACGCTGTCAAGACGGCGATCACCCTCAAGACAAGTGTTACCGAGAATAAGGGTCTGGAGCCCCCCCACCACTAACGTAGAGACAAGGGGTTCCCGCTGCCAGCCCCTTCGTGGTCTCGGCTACCTTCCGCGACCGCTGCACCGCGTCAGCGACGGCGTCGGCACCGCCGTGGCCGTTCTCACCGAACGCGAGCCAATCGAGCTTCCCGGCCTCCGCCGCGTGAGCATCAGACATCCGCATCGATCCCGAGACCGCCGCGTTGCGGATGAGGAGATCCATCGGCTCTTCGTGCGGGGACGTATAATCCCGCCTGGTGAACTCGAGGCGGGACGACCGGGCCGGAGCACGTCCACGCCAGTGGCTTCGCTCGCTGGCGGTGCTCGTCGCGATAGCGGTGGTCTGGGAAGCCGGGAAGGCGGTGATCGCCGCGTACCTGACCTTCTTCCCGGTGACCGTCAACATGTCGCGAGGGCTCCGGGCGGTCGATCCCGACGCCCTCGCCCTCATGCGGGCGCTGGCCGCGAGCTCGCGGCAGATCTTCTTCAAGCTGCGATTCCCGGCGGCCCTGCCCTACCTGTTCACGGCGCTGCGCATCTCGGCCACCGCTAGCGTCATCGGCGCCATCGTGGGCGAGCTGCCGGTGGGCAGTCGCTTCGGTATGGGCGTGGTGATCATCAACGCCGCCCAGTACTACAACTGGCGCCCGGCAAATCTCTGGGCCGCCATTCTCGTGTCCGCGGTGATCGGGATCGTCTTCTACCAGGCGGTGGCCGCCGCCGAGCGGCGGGTCGTGAGCTGGTCGCGCACGGCGCCGGCCATCTAGGGATCGATGGGCTCGCCAATCATCGAGCTCGCTGGTGTCGACAAGACGTTCGAGAGCCGCGCTGGCGCCACCGAGGCGCTGCGGGCCGTCTCCCTCACCGTGGACGCCGGCGAGTTCGTCTCGGTCATCGGCCCCTCGGGGTGCGGCAAGTCCACCCTGCTCCGCATCGTGGGCGACCTCGTCGAGCCCTCGGCGGGGGCGGTGCGCGTGAAGGGCAAGCGCGCGCATGAGGCCCGTCTCGACCGTGACTACGGGATCGTGTTCCAGACGCCGGTGCTCTACGACTGGCGCACCGTGCTGGAGAACGTGCGGCTGCCGCTCGAACTGGCCGGTCGCCCGCGCGTCGAGCGGCAGCAACGGCCGCATGCGCTCCTGCGCCTGGTCGGCCTCGATGAGTTCGCCGGTCACTATCCCTGGCAGCTCTCGGGCGGCATGCAGCAGCGGGTGTCGATTGCCCGCGCGCTCGCCCTGAATCCGTCGATCCTCCTCATGGACGAGCCGTTCGGCGCGCTGGACGAGATGACACGGGAGCGGCTCAACCAGGAGCTGCTGCAGGTCTGCACCGAGACGGCTGCCACCGTCCTCTTTGTCACCCACAGCATCGCCGAGGCCGTCTTCCTGTCGACCCGGATCGTGGTCATGAGTCCACGCCCGGGCGGCATCGATCGTGTCGTCACGGTCGATCTGCCGCGTCCGCGCGTCGACAAGACCCGCGCGCAACCGCGGTTCTTCGAGCTGGTGACCACGGTGCGCCAGAGTCTGCGCGAGGATCCTGGGCTCGCCAGCGGTGATGGGCGCCCGGGCGGGCCGGAGTAGCCATGGGCCGCGTGCGCGAGTACGCGCCGGCGGCCCTCGTGCTCGTGGGAGGCCTTCTCCTGTGGGAGGCGGTGGTCTTCGCGTTCTCGATCGAGTTCTACCTACTGCCCGCGCCGCACGTGATCGTGCAGAGTCTGCAGGAGACCTACCGCGTGCTCGTCGAGGCGGGACTCTACACGTTCACGGAGGCCGTGCTCGGCTACGCGCTCGGTTGCGGCGGGGGGATCCTGGCCGCCATGGCTGCCAGCCGCTCGCCGGCCTTGGCCGCTGTCGTTCTGCCCTACGCCGTGGCCTCGGCGTCCGTCCCCATCATCGCCCTGGCCCCGCTCGCCATCGTGTGGTTCGGCGTCGAGCAGGGCTCGAAGATCGCGATCGTCACGCTCATGACATTCTTCCCGACGTTCGTCAGCACGCTGCGCGGCCTGCTCAGCGTGACGCCCCAGTCCCTGGAGTTGATGCGGAGCTACGCGGCGACGGAGCGGCAGATTTTTCTGAAGCTTCGGCTACCCCACAGTCTGCCGATGATGTTCACCGCCTTGCGCGCCTGCGCGACGCTTGCGATGATCGGGGCCGTCGTGAGCGAGTTCTTCGGGGGGCCAGTGAAGTCGCTCGGGGTGTACATCAAGAGCACGGCCAGTCTCTTTCAGACGCGGCAGGCCTGGTCGGCGATCCTGGTGGCGTGTGCGCTGGGGCTCCTGTTCTACTTCGCGGTGGCGTTGGTCGAGCGCCTGGCCATGCCGTGGCGCTTCGAGCGAGGTGAAGGTTGAACAGAGGAGGGATCACCCATGGTGAAACGATGGCTCCTGCTGCCGATCATGGCCGCCCTGCTCGCCGTCACGATGCTGCCCGACCACGGTCTGAGTCAGGCCGCCGACAGGGTCACGCTCCAGCTCAAGTGGGTCACCCAGGCCCAGTTCGCGGGGTACTACGCCGCCAGGGCCAAGGACCTCTACACCGCCGAAAAGCTCGACGTGACCATCCGCCCCGGCGGTCCCGACATCGTGCCCGAGCAGGTCGTGGCCGGCGGCGGCGCTCAGTTCGGGATCGACTGGCTGCCGAGCCTCCTCTCTGCTCGTGACCAGGGCGCGCCGCTGGTCAACATCGCCCAGGTCTTCGCCTACAGCGGTATGCGCGAGCTCGCATTCAAGTCATCCGGCATCAAAGACGGCGCCGACCTGAAGGGCCGGCGGGTCGCCGTGTGGTTCGGCGGCAACGAGTTCGAACTGCTCGCGACGCTCGAGAAGTACAAGATCGACCGGAACAAAGACGTCACCCTCATCCAGCAGCCGTTCGACATGAACCTGCTGCTCCAGAAGAAAGTCGACGCCGCGGCGGCCATGACCTACAACGAGTACAAGCAGGTGATGGACGCCGGCGTGAAGCCCGACGACCTCGTGGTCATCGACTTCAACAAGGAAGGGACGGCGATGCTCGAGGACGGGATCTTCGTCAAGGCCGACTGGATCCGGGACGCCAAGAACAAGCAGCTCGCCGCCCGCTTCCTGCGCGCCTCGCTCCGGGGCTGGGCGCTCTGCAAGGACAGGCCGGCCGAGTGCGTGGAGATCGTGCTGAAGGAGAGCCCCGTGCTCGGCCGCGAGCATCAGACCTGGATGATGACCGAGATCAACAAGCTCATCTGGGGGCCGCCGGCGCCCGCGAGCCCGCTCGGCAAGATGGATCCCGCCGCGTTCAAGCAGACGGCGGACATCGCGCTGAAGTTCGGGGTGATCAAGAAGCCCGCCGGCGACGGCGCCTTCACGCACGAGATCTGGGAGCTGGCCCAGAAGAAGTAGTCCGCTCGCCCCTCAGCGCGCCCGGGCCAGCACCGCCACCACGCCGCCGCCGGCCGGGCCCTGGTGTTCGGCGCCGGCGGAGACGTAGCACATCGGGTCGCCGGTGACGGCCGCGATCACCGCGTTCACGACCCCGCGGATGTGCCGCGTGTAGTTGATGTCGGAGTCGTCGAACATCACGTGCCGCCGGCCGCGCGTGGCGCCGGAGGGATCGGGCTCGCACTTGGCGAACACGTTGATCAGCCGCTCGCGGTCGCGCTCGGCGAGCTCGCACTCGACGAGGAGACCCGCCTTGCGCAGCGCGTCCCGTACGGAAGCGGTGTCGATGGCATCACGCATCGCCGCATGCGCGATGACGAGGTCGCTGGTGGAGCGCGACGAGTTGCCGAGCACGATCACCTCACAGTTCATCAGCTCGACCCCGGACGACGTGGAGGCGACGTCGGAGAAGACCGAGAAGTCGGCGCCGATCACCTGGGCGGTGAGCTGGCCGGCGTCGATCTCGCCGGTGGCGATGCCGATGCCGATCGCGGCGGCCGCCCGGCCGTAGGCCATCGACTTGTAGGTGTCCCCGGTGACGACCGGGCGGCCGCGTCGGCGCGCGTCGTTGATGCGCTCGGTCGTCAGCGCCCCCGTCTTGATCTGCACGAAGTGCGCGTCCTCAGGGGATTCGATGCCGGCGTCGGCGAGCGCCTTCTGCACGCCCTCGGCCGCGACCCGCGCGTGGATGGCGGTGCCGAACTCCTCGGGCAGCAGGTCGCGCGTGTAGGCGGCGCCGACGGTGAAACGCTTGTGACCGCTCGGACCTCCGCGGTCGGGCTCACGGGTGAAGATCGTCGCGTGCGGGCTCATGAGCCCTTCGGTGCCGCCCGACCAGATGATCGGCACGCGCTTGGCCACGTCGCGGAGGCTCTGCCCCGAGCGCTGGGCGATGAGCATCTGGAAGGAGAGCGTCGCCAGCGCCCGGGTGAAGTCGTTCACCCCGCCGTTGCCCTCGGTCTTGCCGAGGACGGCGACGACGTGCTCCGCGCGGAAGGCCCCCTTGTCCAGCAGTCGTGCGGCCTCGTCGATGTCGTCGGGAGCGCGCATCCCAACTTTGAACGCCTGCGCATGCATGGTCTCTCTCCTTCACATGATTGATCACTGCGCCTGCTCGATCAGCTCGCGGATCCGATTGGGCGAGAGCGGCATCTCGCGGATCCTGACGCCCAGCGGCCGGAGCGCGTCCTCGATCGCCTCCGCCAGCACGGCCGGACCGGGAATGGCGCCAGCCTCGCCCACGCCCTTGATCCCGAGCGGGTTGAGCGGCGACGGCGTCTCCAGGTGCACGATCTCGATCTCCGGGATCTCCATCGCCGTCGGCATCAGAAAATCCATGTACGTGCTGGTGAGCGGCTGTCCCGCCTCGTCGTAGACGATCTTCTCGTAGAGCGCGCCCCCGATGCCCTGGGCAACGCCGCCCTGGATCTGGCCTTCGACGACGGTCGGGTTCACCATCGTGCCGCAATCGTGCTGGACGACGTAGCGCAGCAGCGTCACGTTGCCGGTGACGGGATCGACCTCGACGATCGCCACGTGACAGCCGCTCGCGAAGGTCGAATGTGGCGGTGCGTAGTAGCCGAAGGCCTCGAGCCCGGGCGCCTCGCCCTCCGCGAGCACGGCGCCCGCGCGCGGCTTGACCAGCCGCAGCGCGGCGTCGGCCGCCTCCTTCCCATAGGCGTAGCGGATCGGGTTGGCCACCGTGGCCAGCGCGCCCAGCGTCAGCTCCTTGCCGGGAGCGCCCTTCACCCGCACCCGACCGTCCACGAGCTCGAGATCGGCCGGCGATACCTCGAGCAGCTCGGACGCGAGCCGCAGTGCCTTGGCGCGCACCTGCTGCGCGGCGGCGTGGATGGCGTTGCCGCTCGTCACGAGCGCGCGGCTCGCGTAGGTGCCGGCGCCCCAGTTGAACTTGCGGGTGTCGCCGGTGACCACGGTGACCGCGCTCGCCTCGCAGGCGAGCGTCTCGGCGACGATCTGGGCGAAGGTCGTCCCGTGCCCCTGGCCCTGGGTCGTGAGGCCGGTGGCCACGAACACCCGGCCGCTCGGCTCCACGCGGACGTGCGCGCCCTCGTACGGGCCGATGCCGGTGCCTTCCACGTAGCACCCCATCCCGACGCCGAGGTAACGTCCCTGGTTTCGCGCCTCTGCCTGCCGCGCGCGGAACGTTGCGAACCCGGCGTGCTCGAGCGCCATCTCCAGTCCGGCCGGGTAGTTGCCGCTGTCGTACCGGGTTGGCCCGCCGTCCTGGAAGGTGAGACCGACGTCCCAGGGGAACTCGTCGGGCTGGATGAAGTTGCGCCGGCGCACCTCGGCGGGCTCGAGACCGAGCTGGTGGGCGATGAGGCCGATCACCCGCTCCATCACGAACGCCCCGTGCGGGCGTCCGGCGCCACGGTAGGGGCTGACGGCGACCTTGTTCGTGTAGGCGACCTCGAACTCCACTTCGTAGTTCCGCAGGCGGTAGGGGCCGGGGAGCTGGGTGGCGGTGATGATCGGGACGACGATGCCGTAGGGCGTGTAGGCGCCGGTGTCATGGATGAAGTGATCACGCAGGGCGAGGATGCGTCCGTCACCGTCGACCGCGGCCTCGACGTCGTGGATCTGGCCACGCTCCTGGTTGGCAGCGATGAGGTGCTCCCGCCGGTCCTCCGTCCACTTGACGGGCCGGCCCAGCCGCATCGTGGCCCACGGCACGAGGATCTCCTCGGGATAGAAGAGCATGATTTTCGTCCCGAAGCCGCCGCCGACGTCGGGCGCGATCACCTCCACCTGGAACTCGGGCAGGCCGAACATGCGCGCCAGCCCGTTCTTGATGGGCAGCGGCGCCTGCGTCGACGTCCACACGCGCAAGACGCCGGTGCGCGGATCGTGCTCGGCCACGACCCCGCGCCCCTCGATGGGGCTCCCGCAGCTCCGCTCGATGACGAGGCGTTCGCGGAGGACATGGGCCGCCTGCCGGAAGGCATGATCGGGATCGCCCACGCGCTGGGGGAAGCGAGCGGCCCGGTTCGCCGGGACGTTCCCGTGCACCAGAGGCGCGCCGGCGCTGAGCGCCCTCTCGGCATCGGTGACAACGGGCAGCGGCTCGTAGTCGACCACGATGAGGTCGACGGCGTCCTCGGCCACGTACCGGTCGTCGGCCACGACGAAGGCGACGGTCTCGCCCACATAGCGCACCTCGTCCAGCGCCAGCGGACGCTGGGTGCGCGGGTGAGTCAAGGTCGGATGCGGGATGAGCAGCGGTCCAGGCTCGTTCAACTCGCCAAGGTCGGCGGCGGTCACGACCAACTGCACCCCGGGCAGCGCGCGGGCGCGGGACGCCTCGATGGAACCGAGCCGTGCGTGAGCGTGCGGGCTGCGCAGGCACGCCGCGTGGAGCACGCCGGCCGGATTCACGTCGTCGACGAAGCAGCCGAGACCGCGGAGGAGCCGCGGATCTTCGTTCCGGGGGATCCGCGCGCCGATCATCCGCGTCGTCACGGCGAGCTCACGGGGTCGCGACCGGCGCCGGCCGTCGCTCGACCGGGGTCCGCGGCGAGCAGCAGGCTCGCCCGGCGGACCGCCCGCACGATGTTCTGGTAGCCGGTGCAGCGACAGAGGTGACCGGCCAGCTCACGACGGATCTCCGCCTCGCTCGGGCTCGGGTGCTCGTGGAGGAAGGCGGTCACGGTCATGAGGATGCCGGGCGTGCAGAAGCCGCACTGCAGTCCGTGCTCCAACCGGAACGCCTCCTGGACTGGATGCAGGCGATCTGGCCCCGGCGCCAGGCCCTCCACCGTGGTCAACGCGGCGCGGTCGGCCTGGACGGCCAGCATCAGACACGAGCGTACGGGCGCCCCGTCGAGCTGAATGGTGCGGGCGCCGCACACGCCGTGCTCGCAACCGACGTGCGTCCCCGTGAGCCCGAGCCGATACCGCAGGAAGTCGGACAGCAGCAGGCGCGGCGGCACCTCTGCCGTGTACTCGCGGCCGTTCACGCGCAGGCGCACGCTGACGAGCGCAGGCGTCGGGCTCACGGGCGGCAGGCGCGCTCGCCGGCGCGGGCAAGAGCGCGGACTGTGAGGACGCTGGCGAGGTGACGGCGATACGCCGCCGTGGCGTGGATGTCGTCGTGCGGCTCCAGGGTCCGGCGCACGCTCTCGGCGGCCGCCGCCATCGACTCCGCGGACAGCGGAGCGCCGATCAGGAGCCGCTCGGCTTCGACCGCGCGCACCGGCACGCCATCGACGCCGATCAGGGCCAGGCGCGCCTCTCGCACGGTCGGCCCCTTGAGCGTGACCACCGCGGCGACGCCCACCAGCGCATAGTCGCCATGCCGGCGCGCGAACTCGATCCAGGCGGCCCCGCTGCCGGGGGGAGCGTCCGGGAACCACACCTCGGTCAGCAACTCGGTGGGCGCGAGCGCCGTCGCGAGATAGCCGCGGAAGAACTCGCGGGCGCCGAGCGTGCGCTCGCCACCCCCGCCCAGCACGGTGAAGCGCGCGTCCAGGCACACGGCAACCCCGGGCAGCTCGGCGGCGGGATCGGCGTGGGCCAGGCTGCCGCCGATGGTGCCGCGATTCCGGATGGCGGCGTGGCCGACCCAGGGTAGCGCCTCGGCGAGCAGCGGGACCTGCGCCGCGATCAGCTCGCTCCGCTCCGCCATCCGCTGCCGCGTCATGGCCCCGATGGCGACACCGCCCGCCCGCTCGACGATGTAGGAGAGCGCGGAGACGGGATTCAGATCGACGAGCCGGCCCGGCGCGGCGAGCCGCATGTTCAGGATCGGCATCAGGCTCTGCCCGCCGGCGAGGATTCGCGCCTCGTCGCCGTGGCCCGCCAGCTCGGCGACCGCTTCCTCCGTGGAGGCCACCGCCACGTACTCGAAGGCCGGTGGCTTCATGCGCGCATCCCGATCATGCTCGGTTCCGGGCGGCTCGCCGCGCCTCCGCGCAGGGAGATGGGGTGTTCACGAAGTCGACATCGGCGTGGTCGACGCCGGCGAGCGCGCGATAGCCCGGGCCGCGATCGAAGAACGGCTGGCGGCCGCGTGCCGCGCGCAGCCGGTCCCGAAGCGCGCGGGTGGCGGCGCCGTCCACCTGCGGCTCGCTGTCTGGGCCCACGAGCACCACGCCGTACGCCTCGCGTGCGGCTCGGACGCTGACTTTGCCCTGCAGCGCATCCAGCGCGACCAGCTCCGGCTCGCGCTCGAGTGGATCACCCCACCCGCCGCCACCGGTCGTCTCGCCGCGGAAATTCATCCGCTCGGGCACCTCGCGCACCAGATGCAGTGGGACGATGCGCTCGGGCTTGACCCAGAAGTAGGAGTTGCCGTACCCGCGCGGCACCGCCTGCCGCGCGATCTCCAGCACGTGGCGGAAGCCCTGCGTGGTGACGAGACCCAGCCCCGTAAACCGCTCCTGGAGGAGCGCGTTGGTGGCCACGGTGGTGCCGTGGGAGACGGCGGCCACGGCGGGCCGAGGCACCGCCGTGGCCGGGGCAGACGCGGCGCCGCCCGCGAGGCGCAGGATCTTGCGGATCCCGTCGACCACGCCGACTGACGGGTCGCGGGGCGTCGACGGGGTCTTGGTGGTGAGGATCTCGCCGGTGGCCTCGTCGATGGCCACGACATCGGTGAACGTGCCGGCGGTGTCGATGCCTATCCGGAAGGGGCCACTCACAGGGCGGAAGGGGCGACTCACAGGCGCGCCCGCCGCCTAGGCACGCCGGCGCTGCTCGGCGAGCGCGTGCAGCGCCGCCTCGAAGCACGCCCGCGGGGGCTTGACGAGCCCCGCCCCGATCTGTCCGATCCCGGGCCGGCGATGCGCGATCCCGGTATTGATCTGAGGCATCACGCCGGTCTGCATGACGAGCCGCACGTCGATGCCGGTGGGCGTGCCGCGAAAGCCGAGCACCGGGATGCGGTACGCCTCGCTCTCCGCGAGCGTGATCTCGTACATGAGTTCCGTGTAGCGCAGGGCGTCCGCCGGCGTCCCGCCGACGAACTGCACGATGGCTGGCGCGCCGGCCATGGCGAAGCCGCCGATCCCTGACGTCTCGGTGATCGCGCTGTCGCCGATGTCCGGGTTGGCGTCGTCGGCCCCGAAGCCCGAGAAGTAGAGTCCCACCGGCGTGCCGGCTGGCGCAGTGAACCAGCGCTCGCCGAGGCCGCTCACGCGGATCCCGAAATCGGTCCCATTCCGCGCCATCGTGGTGACGAGGGTGGAGCCCGGCACGCCGTGGGCGGCGTCGCAGGCGGCCTTCGCCGTTGCCATCCCGACGTTCAGGAAGAAGTGCTCGTTGCCGCCTGCGAAGGCCAGGATGCGCGTGCGCTCGACCGCGGGCAGGGCGAGTCCCGCCAGCGCCGGAGCGAGCGCCTTGATCAAGAGCGCCGAGGCGGCGCGGTTGCGGTTGTGGCACTCGTCGCCCATCTGAAGAGCCTGCGCGATCAGCGCCCGCACGTCGATGCCGCCCGTCTCGCGCACCGCCACGCCGAGGGCGGAGCCGAGTACGTCGCGGAACCAGCCGAGCCGCTCGATCACCTCCGGCGCGAAGGCGCCGTAGCGGAGCACCTTGCCGAGCCCCTCGTTGAGGTTCGAGTACGCGCGGTTGCCGTGCGCCCGATTCTCGATGACGAACACCGGCATCGAGGCCGTGGTGACGCCGGCCATCGGCCCCACCGCCGCGTGGTGATGGCATGGTTCGAAACCCACGCGACCGCTGCTCGCGAGGGCCTCCGCTTCCTCGGGGCTTGCCGCCCGACCCTCGTAGAGCAGGGCCCCGATGACGGCTCCGCGCAGCGGACCGCTCATCCGCGCCCACTCGATCGGCGGGCCCGCGTGGAGGATCAGATCACGACGCATGCCGGGCACCACCTCGATGGCCGGCCGCACGTCGATGAGAAAGGGATGCGCGTTGAGAAGCCGCTCGAGGGCCGTCTCGTTGGCAGCATCCACCTCAGCGTTCCAGAGGCCGGCGAGCTCGGCGCCGAGCGAGGGCGGGTGCCAGTCGACACGGACGACGCGGGCGCCCTGGGTGGTGAGCGCCTCCGCGAAGAGCTCCGGGCCCACCGCGATGGTCACGGGCTCACGATCGAGGAGGCCGCGGGTTGTGGCCATCAGGTTGCCCGTGCGACGGCCAGCGCGGCCATTACGCTCCCCGCGCCAGCCCTAGCGCCGTCAGCGCGGCCTGCCGGTTGCTCGGGCACACGATCACGTCGAGCGCGCGCAGCGTACCTTCCTGGCCGGCGAGCCCCTGCGCATCGCCCTCCGTCCCGACCACGTGGGCGACGACTTCCAGACGGCGACCCCGCCGTGTCGCCTGCGCCCGTGCCTCCGTGATCGCCGGCGCCAGCGTGTGAGCCGGATCACGGTGCGCGCAGGAGCCGAGCACAACGTCGAGCAGGAGCACGCCGACGCGGTCGTTCTCCCCGGCCCGCGCGACGGCCGCCGACCGGAGCGCTGGGTCGATCATCGGATGGGGCCGCCCACGCGTGTACTTCGTGGCGCCGAAGTCCACGAAGTGGAGGCCGGCGCCGCCGACGATTCGGCGCGCCTCGTCGCAGAGCGTGCCGCCGGTATAGAACCCCAGCACCTGGCCGAGCGGCTTTCGACCCGAGGCGAGCTTCGGTGCCTCGAGCGCGGGTGGAGCGATTCCGGCGGCCTGCACGGCGGCGACCGCGGCTTCCTCGAGCGTATCGGCAATGCGCACGCCCGCGCGGGTCTCGCCGCGCGACCCGAGCAGGCACGCCACGACCGGCTTGCCCGCGGCTCTCGCCGCGGCCAGCACCCGGTCAGCCACGGCGGGTGAAGCCGGCTTCGAGACGAGGACGACGACGCGGGTGTCGGGGTCTCCGGCCAGAAGCTCGAGCGCCTGCAGCGTGGTGATGCCGCCGATCTTCAGGTCCAGATCGCGACCGCCCGTCCCGATCGCGTGGGAGATGCCGCTGCCGAGCCGATGGATCAGCGTGGTGACCTCCTGCAGGCCGGTGCCGGAGGCGCCGACGAGGCCGATCGACCCGCGGCGGACGCGGTTGGCGAAGCCGAGGCCAACCCCGTGGAGGATGCTGGTCCCGCACTCGGGTCCCATCACCAAGAGACCTCGCGTGCGACCGCTCCGCTTGAGCGCCAGCTCATCGCCCAGGCTCACACCGTCGCTGAAGAGGAACACGTGTAGGCCGACCGAAAGCGCCTGGTGGGCCTCCGCGACGGCATGCCCGCCTGGCACGCTGATCGCGGCGACATTGGCGTCCACCGTCCGCCGGGCGGCGCTCGCAATGGAGCGGGGCCGTACCTCGACCAACGGGCTTTCACCACGACCACGGTTCGCGAGCAGAGCCTCGGCACGCTGGAGCGCCGCGCGACCCGCCTCCGCGCTCTTCGCGCGCACGGCCACGACGAGGTCGTTCGGGCCAGCACCGTCGGCCTCCGGTGGTCTGAGCTTCGCCCCGCCGAGGGTCGCGAGGTTGGCTGGCGTGCCCATCACCACCGTCGCTGTCTCGATCCCGGCTAGGCATTGGAGCTCCTCAGCGATCTGCATCAGCGCGATCGAGTCCACGTAGGAGCCCTGCCGAAGCAATCCCATCACCTGCATGCTGGCTCGGTTCCTTTGGTCGAGATACGCCGGCGTCGAACTGCGCCCGTGCTGCCGAGATGTGCCGGTGTGGCGCCGCACGCCATCGACGCCCGGCCATCGTCGGCCAGAGTATAGGAAGAAGCTGGTGGACGGTCAAACGACACCCGCGCCGCGCCGTCGAGGCCATGAGACGAGAAGGGCGGAGCGCTCGGTGCGCCATGCGTCCAGGATTTGAGCCAGCACTGCGGCCGTCCGCGCCATCGCCCGACGCCTGAACCGCGATGTCAAGACCATCCGCCGAGCGCTGGGCCGCTCCCCCAGCCCGGCCGCTCCCTCGACCGCGAAGCTCGCCCCCTACCACGCGCTGATCAAGGAGCAGGCGCAGCAGGGGCTGCGCTCCCCACGGATCCTGCGCGAGATCCGGGCGCGCGGGTATACCGGCGGCCTGACGATCCTCAAAGCCTTCCTGCGCAGCCTGGGCCTGCACCCGCCGCGGCCGCCCCGCGTCTTTCGCCGCTTCGAGACCCGGCCCGGGGAGGAAGCCCAGTCGGACTGGAGCCCCTATCGCGTGCTGATCGCCTCCCGCGCGACAATCGTGCACGCCTTCAGCCTGATCCTGTGCTTCTCCCGCCGGCTGTTCGTGGCCTTCTTCCGCGACGAGCGGCTGCCCA
>Ga0137374_10004442_pt1 | contig 16697 bp, 14 predicted proteins | sample SagtaG_20_FD_104811 | JGI IMG/M metagenome (GOLD analysis project Ga0137374, IMG submission 104811) | Vadose zone soil microbial communities from Sagehorn Ranch, Mendocino, California, USA - Sage1_R_100_16 metaG | ecosystem: Environmental > Terrestrial > Soil > Vadose zone | place: USA...
CAATCTAAAATCTTTTACAATGACGGTAAAATCAACTTTTATTATTATGGCTTTTGCTACAGCCATATTGGGTAGTTTACAAACAACAAACGCTCAAAACACATCTCCTTTCTGGAGCTTAGCCGGCAACAGTAATGCAACTGCAAGCTCTAAATTAGGCACCACAAATGCAATACCTGTTAGATTAATGACCAATAATCGTACACGGGTTTTTATTGACGCTTCAGGCAAGGTTGGTATTGGAACTTCTACGCCAACCTTAGGAAGTTTGGTAGTGAATGCAAATGCAGGAGCCTCTCACGCCATATTTGGATCAAATACAGCAGGAGTTTCCATAGTAAGCAGTAATAACTTTCCAACGATAGGCTTTAATTCCTATTATAATGGTGGCTGGAAAAATATTTCTAACGGATTTGCCGGAATCATTGATCTTAATCCGAGTGGATCTTTGGAATTTTTTAACTCTGATACTTCCGGAACAACTGGAAATCAAACATCTCTTATTAACAGAATGGTTATAACGAATAACGGATTTGTAGGTATAGGCACCATTACGCCCGGTGCTGCCCAGCTGTCGGTTGTTAATAAAGATTTTGGTGACGGTATTAAAGCTGTTTCAGTCAGCGGCAATGGTATTATAGCCACAACCAATAATGCCTCGAAATTTGCAGGCTTTTTTAACGGCAATATTTTTTCAACAGGAACCTTTTCAAGTTCTGATGAAAAGCTAAAACAAAATATCCGCGACTTCAGCAGCGCTATGAGCATCATTAATGGACTGCACCCTAAACTTTATCAATTTAAAAAAGAGGGCAATTATGCTTTAATGAATTTACCGCAGGGTGACCATTATGGTCTTATAGCACAGGAAGTAGAAAAAGTGCTTCCTAACCTGGTGAAGGAAACTAAGTTTGACACACGCCTTACAAAACCAGGTGCAGATAGAGAAAAATCTTCACCGTCTGAAGTAGTGGATTTTAAGGCATTAAATTATACTGAATTAATTCCAATTATGATCAAAGCTATACAGGAGCTTTCACAACAAAATGAAGATCTGCAAAAGCAAGTGAATGAAATGAAAGCAACACCCTCAGCAAGTGCACAAAGCAAAACAGTTTTATTAACGGATGCATCGCTTGAACAAAATATACCCAATCCCTTTAATCATAATACAACTGTCAATTATTCTCTGCCACAAAAATTTTCAAATGCGCAAATCATTGTCAACGATAAAACAGGCAAGGTCTTAAAGCAAATAAATATTTCGGGCACCGGCAAGGGCACAGTAAACATAGATGCCTCCACATTATCAGCCGGCGTTTACAGTTATTCATTAATCATAGATGGAAAACTGATAAGTACAAAGCAAATGATTTTGTCAAAATAAAAATCAATTTTCAAAATCATCCCGATTGAAGACATGCGTAAAGGATTGGGAATGCAGTACCTTAAATAGTAAATTCTGATTTCGACATCCCGATAGTATAATGTATCGGGATGATTTTTGAATGGAGCGCGTTAATAGGTATTTTATATTTAAAAACTCTAATGGTTAAAAAATGAAAACCACGTTATTAGTTTTATCATGCCTGTTGTCAGTACTTTGCCAGGCTTTTGCGCAAACCAATGACAATAAATGGTTCGTATTTGAAAAAATATCTGACCAGGTTTATGCGGCCATTCCCAAAAAATCGGCTCGTCTTATTTCAACATCAACTGTTATTACAGGCAAGCATTTTATAATTGTGGTGGAAGCGCAGACAGATACATACTTCTGAAATGCTGATAAAACAAATTCGAAACGAAATTTCGAGGGTATCAATTAAATATCTTCTTTTTACACATTATCATATTGACCATACACTGGGAAGCCAATGCCTTCTTAAAAGAAAACCCGCAGTTAACCATAGGCGGCTCTCCTGAATTATATAATCAACTTAAGACAAAAGCACGCATTCAAAAAAGGAATTTCTTGATTTTATAAAAGGCAATCCGGATGACTTAAAAGAGAAAACGGATACTACGGCAAACTACAGGGAAAAGAGTAATTTACGTGCAACAAACAAAGCATTTCTTTCTTATTATAATGATATTATCAATTCAAAAATTGTGCTGCCTCAAATGCTTATTGGTGATACCTCACTATTCTTGATGATAGTCTTGAAATAAAAAATTTTTCTGCAGGCGCCGCTCACTCACCCTTAGATAGCCGTTGATTTGGGGTGATAGTGATCCAAAAGTATGGATAGAGGTTTTAAACAGTTTTTCAAAGCTTGATATTAAACAATCGTCGGTGGCCACGGGAGGCCAAAACCAAAGCAAGTGATTGAGTTATGGAAAAATTATTTGACCGAAATTATTTCTATTGTTACCGAAGCCAAAAGGAATAAGCTAAGCCTGGCTCAATTGCAGCAGGTGTCTTTTAGCTCCCTAAGCCCCCTCTCAAAAATAATTTCGGAGAGGAAATACAACAGGCCATCCATATTAATATGGATGATGCTTATGATTTTAATTGGGAAGCAGAGATAGACAATGTATTAGCTTCAGTGTGGAATTTTATGGGAACAAAGAGAAAGAAAGCGAAGCTGGTTCTGAATAACACGGACATAATAAAGAACATTGTGATGAACGAAGAAAACATTAAATCATCCGCTGAACTTCCTGCCAACTTTTTTGCGCCGGCGAAATGATGAAGAACAACTGCTATTTAATCGCAATACCGGTAATCGGGATAAACACCTTTCTTATATAAAACAGAAAATTAAAAACACGCAAAAAAAATAATAAGTATGTGGACAACTGAATCACTTTGGTTTGAAATAGCCATTGTAATTATAATATATGCCATAGGTAATATGGTAATGGGTCAATTTGAAGAACAGACCCCGAAAATCCGCAGAGTTGGTAAATATCTTTTAACGCTGTTGGTAGTTTGTGGAATTTCAGTTTCTTTTGGCAGGTCGATATCTATGATAGCTTTGGGAACTTCTTTCTCCAAGCATTTAATAGTAAAGGGTTTATTTATATGCTTTTTTATTTGAAACTTGCTTTTAATGTGGCGTCATTTCAATTGATTCTGCATTGCTGATCTCTTTCGGTGTTGGCGTGTGTTTGTATTTAAAGACAAGAGGGAAAACAATTCCCAGCAAAAGAGCATAACCGGCAAAGCTGAACCAAATGCTTGTCCAATCTTTTAGTCCATTTACCGTAAAATAATCTACAACCCAACCACTGATCATGCCTCCTAAAAAAGCACCGATACCATTGGTCATTACCATAAACAGTCCTTGTGCACTGGCTCTGATTTTTACATCAGCCTCCTTCTCTACAAATAAGGAACCTGAAATATTAAAGAAGTCGAAAGCCATTCCATAAATGATCATGGATAAAATTAAAAGAGATAAACCGTTTCCGGGATTACCTATACCAAACAATCCAAAACGGAATACCCAGGCGAAAATGCTCATAAGCATCACTCTTTTTATACCAAACCTTTGTAAAAAGAAAGGAATGGTGAGGATAAAAAGCGTTTCAGAAATCTGCGAAATAGAAATTAAAATACCGGAATGATTAACGGCAAAGGAACCGGTATAAATTTTTTGTTTTCCAAAATCAGTGAGAAAAGTTCCGCCGAAGGTGTTTGTTATTTGCAGCGCCGCTCCTAAAAGCATTGCAAAAATAAAAAAGACAAGCATTTTTCTTTGCTTAAACAATACAAAAGCATCTAATCCTAACGCAGAAACAAGATTCTTTTTTTCACCTGATTTTACAGGTGGACATGGAGGCATCGTGAAAGCATAAATACCCAACAATAAAGCAGAAGCTGCACTAATATATAATTGAAGGGCACTGTTCGTCCAACCGGAAAGATCAACCATCCACATAGCACAAATAAAACCAATGGTACCCCATACGCGAATTGGAGGATAATCCTTTACAATATTGAAATTTTTTTGCTCCAGCACCCGGTACGATACTGTATTATTCAATGCAATTGTTGGCATATAAACCATCGTGTTGAGCAGTATAATAGGGTACAGAGTATTATAAGTGGTTACAGTAGATGCCCAAAATAATGAAATGGCGCCAATGATATGACACATTCCAAAAACCCTCTCCGCGTTTATCCATTTATCGGCTACAATACCCAATAGTGCAGGCATGAACAAAGACGCAATTCCCATAGTTGCGTAAATGCTGCCAATTTGCCCTCCTGTGAAATGCAGGGTTTTATCCATATAAACATTTAATGAAATCAACCATGAGCCCCAAATAAAAAATTGCAAAAAATTCATCAGAGTGAGACGAAACTTAATATTCATGTAGCTTTTGTTTTGGATGTAGAAACATTATCCTGCGACGGGCTTGTTATTGAATTAGCAGGAGTGTGAGATGTTACTATAACCCATAATTATTTTCATCATTCAGTTTTTGCATCACGCGTTCAACAACACCATTACATCTGCTAAGATGGAAAGAATAAAGCTCTTTATATTCTGATTTTAAAAGACTGTCTCTCAACATTTCTTTTGCGCGGTTCAATCTTACTTTTACATTGACTGCTGAAATCCCGAGACATTCGCTTGTTTCTATTGTACTCATATTTTCCAGTTCACGCATCACAAAAACAACACGATATTTTTGAGGCAATTGTGCTACAGCAGTTTCGAGTATTTGCCTTAATTCATTATTCATCATTTGTTGTGCAGGGCCATTTGCCTCGTTAGTGATTGAAGAGGATTTGATTTCATTGACAACATTTATCTGGTAATCAATTTTTCTTTTATTCCGCTGAATCCATAATAAAGACTCATTAATTAAGATACGAATCAGCCATGTACTAAATTTTGATTTCCCTTCAAACCTGCGCAGGTACTCATATGCTTTCATATAAGCATTCTGCATCACGTCTTCAGCTTCCTCATCATTATGTATAATACTCATGCATATCCTGTATAATCGCTGATTATACCGGCGCATAATATGCTGATACAAGTTAATTTCACCATTAAGTATTCTGCTTATCAATTCTTCATCTTCAAAAATATCTGCAGATTTTGTTATCTCAAAACTTTCCATGTCAATAATCATTAGATTAAAATTATAAGAAGAAAGTTACAAAATGATAGCAGCAAATTTGTAACCAATTGAAAGGTTATTAATCTATTGATTGTATCAAAATATAAAAACGTGAAAACAACAGATGCAGATTATACATTGAATACAGTGTATACAGTTTTGCGCGTAACGTTCGGTTTGGTTCCTATTGTGGCAGGGCTCGACAAGTTCACTAACCTGCTCACTCGCTGGGAAGATTATCTTAATCCTGTCATTCTGAATATTATTCCGGTCAGTGGTCAAACATTTATGAAGATAGTTGGCATAATTGAAATTATAGCGGGAATAATTGTTCTGGTAAAACCCTCAACAGGTGCATATATTGTAATGGCATGGTTAATCTGCATTGCATTGAATTTAATAACAAGTGGTAAATTTTTTGATGTGGCGGTTCGTGATTTAGTTATGGCGATTGCTGCATTCTCTCTTGGAAAGATTGCACAATTTGAAGCTTCACGAAAGTCGCAAATGCAAACCGCATAGAATAACTATAGTAAATACTATCTGATTTATTTACGCATGATTTGGCAGGATGTATTGCTGCTATAAATCTTCTTGTTCCTATACGTACGGGACTCTTGTACGCTGTCTCGTTGCGCAGCTATGCGGGGTTCTTAAATATTCAACAATAAAAAGCTGTATTTACAGGTGTACTATCAGTACTGATTAAAAATCAACGATGTAAATCATAATAAAGTTTTCTCTTAACGGAAAGCCCGCCTGACTACAATTGAAAATAAATTAATAGTTAGGCAGGCTTTATTTTTTGTTACGATTGAGTAATAACTTTGACATCAAACGTAAAATATGGAATCAATAAAAACGAATGTAGATGAGATAGTAAATACAGCAGGTAATGTTGAGTTAAAACAAATAGGCGAAAAAATATTAAACAATCAGCGCATTGGTTTTGCTGAAGGTGTAAAGCTTTTTGAAAAAGGCTCTCTTCCTTATCTCGGCAGCCTTGCCAACTGGAAGCGAGAACAAATGCATGGTAATAAAACTTACTTCAACAGAAACTTTCACATTGAGCCAACCAACGTTTGTGTATTTGCCTGCAAGTTTTGTGCTTATTCAAGATTGTATGCTCATCGAGAAGAGGGTTGGGAATTAAGCATTGAACAAATGTTCGATATTGTAAAAAGTTACGATGGCAAACCAATTACTGAAGTGCATATTGTTGGTGGTGTTCATCCAAAAATGAATCTTTATTTTTTTGCTGAACTTATTCAAAAAATAAAACAACATCGTCCCGATTTGCATATAAAAGGTTTCACTGCGGTCGAACTTGATTATATGTTTCGTAAGGCAAAACTTTCTGTTGAAGAAGGTTTAAAGTTTCTGCATAATGCAGGTCTTGATTCTTTACCCGGCGGTGGTGCAGAAATTTTTCATCCTGAAATTCGCGAAGAAATTTGTGGTGATAAAGTTGGTACAGATGGCTGGCTCAACATTCATAAAGCAGCACATCAACTGGGTATGCACAGCAATGCAACCATGCTCTTTGGACATGTTGAAAAATATTGGCACCGCATAGATCATATGGAAAGATTGAGAGAGTTGCAGGATGAAACACATGGCTTTAACACCTTTATTCCCCTCAAGTTTCGCAATAAGGATAATGATATGAGTCACATACCTGAAAGCTCAGTAGTGGAAGACATGAAGATGTATGCAGTGGCAAGATTATACCTCGATAATTTCCCACATCTGAAAGCTTACTGGCCAATGCTTGGCAGGCAAAATGCACAGCTCAGTTTATCATTTGGCGTAAATGATTTGGATGGTACTATTGATGATACAACAAAAATTTATTCCATGGCGGGCAGCGAAGAACAAGCTCCGTCTTTATCAACTGCACAACTCGTTTCATTGATCAAACAAGTAAGAAGAGAACCTGTTGAAAGAGATACATTATACAACGAGATAAAAAATTATAAGGATGTTGATGCAGCAGAGCTTGAGATAAATCCTTTATATAATTAAACCTACGAGGTGTTTGAAACCTTATAGGTTTTTTCATTGAGCCAACTATCAGAATCGAACTGACGACCCGCACATTACGAATGTGCTGCTCTACCATCTGAGCTAAGTTGGCTTAAGTATTCAAATTTATAAAATGCCTTACAATTATAACGGTTAAGATAACAGATTTTATAAATCAACTTCTGATTAACGATTTAGCCTTTACCTTAGTGCTCTTACCCATTTAGAAAATTATAGGTTCTTTACTCTTGGTTTATTTTCTAAGGCTTCAATTTAAGGTTAATTACAATGTCATCACCAACACCAAAAAAAGTTATTATCATTGGTGCCACTTCAGGTATTGGAAAAGAAATGGCCTTGCTTTATTTACAAAAGGGTTACAGTGTAGGCATAACAGGAAGACGCGAAATGCTCTTGAATGAAATGAAACAAAAATTTCCATCGCAAATTTTTACAGCCTGCTTTGATGTTCGCGGAGAAAATAATATTGAGTGTCTCAAAACATTGATTGATGAAATGGGTGGCGTTGATATTTTTATTTACAATGCAGGATATGGTGAGCCGGGTGAAACACTGAATCCTGAAATTGAAAAAAGAGTTTATGAAATCAATGTAAAGGGATTCGTTGATTTAACGGCTTATATGTTCAATTACTTTTTACAAGAAGGTCATGGACAAATTGCTGCTACATCTTCTATTGCATCTGTCAAAGGCCTTAGTCTTGCGCCTGCATACAGCGCCAGCAAAGCTTTTATGAGCAATTATATGGAAGGCCTGCACATGAAGGCGCGCAGGTTAAAAGCAAATATTTTTATCACAGATATTCAACCCGGTTTTGTAAAAACAAAACCTGCGTCTAATCCCCGCTTTTGGGTTGCCTCTCCGCAAAAAGCGGCAAAGCAAATTATTGCAGCCATTGAAGCAAAGAAATGGCGTGTATATATTACAAAACGCTGGTGGCTTATAGCAATGCTTATGAAGTATATGCCTTCATGGCTTTATCACCGCATGGCCTGAACAATTTTGTTAAAAATTCAACGTTCTCATAATGAGGTGAAGATAATGCACACCTGTTAGCATCTTTATAACAATTGATATTGTTTGTGCATGATAAATTTGTAAAGAGAGTGTAATGAAAATTTTTATGGACCGCGCTTGGAAACGTGAATTAAATTTTTATTCCCGTACATATGGGAATCGTGTACGCTTTGTTCATTATTCAGCATGACAAGGCGCGAATCTAAAAATAAAACGATGAACAACTTAAGCATACTACACCAACAATTTGAGAGAGAAAAAAACATGAAAGCACTTGGCATGACAGTGCTTATAACAGGCGCAATATTTCTCTTTTTGTTTCTTGTAAGCTGGACAATTCCTCAACCACCTCCTCCGCCGGTGGATGAGGGCATTGAAGTAAATCTTGGCAACAGTGATTTTGGCATGGGAAAAATTCCTCCACAAATTCCCGGTGAACTTTCTGATGCAAAAGAAACAAATACAAATCCTCCCCAAACTTCAAGAGCCGCTGCAGAAACGCAACCCGAAGTCGCAGAAAACAAAGAGCCTGATGCTCCTGTTGTACATACTTCTCCAAAACCGGAAGTAAAGAAAAATCCCGCTGAAACAGAAAATGCTGAAACAAAAAAAGTTACTAATAAACCTGTTGTAAATACACCGCCAAAACCCGTAAAACCAAAAGCAGTATATGCGGGTGGAAAAAATCCGAACAATGGTGGTAACAATGCAGACAGCTACAACAATGTGCGCAACCAGGGCATTGCCGGTGGCAATGGTGACCAGGGTAAACCAAATGGTAGTCCTAATTCTGATAGTTACACAGGAAATGGTGGAACGGGAAGCGGCGGTGTTAGCATAACAAATGGTTTAAGTGGAAGAAGACCTGTAGGCAACACAAGATTTGAAGACACTTATCAATATGGTGGTAAAGTACTCGTTAATGTTACTGTTGATGAAAATGGTTCAGTTACTTCAGCGAGCTTGAGGCAAGGAAGTCCGTTTGCGGATATTAATAAGATTGCACTCAAAAGAGCTTATCAAATAAAATTTTCCAAAGGGACAGAAACTCAATCAGGCACCATTCAAATTAAATTTGAAAATCCAAAAGGATAAATTTAATTGTGAAAAGTGAAACTTCAAATGTGAGAAAAATTTTATCCACATCCAGAGTTCAAGATTGACAATATTCAGAATGTACAAGTGCCCGCCTGATAACGTCATTCGCATGGGAGTGACACAAAGGCAATGAGTAATATTACTTCAGTCTGTTACAAAAATAAAAAACCTCCTGTAAACGCAAGAGGTTTTTTCTTCTGACAATAGAATATTTAATCACTGTTTTACGATTTTTATTGTTTGTTTTAGTTGTGCATTACCGAACACCACTATATAATTTCCTTTGGCAAGTGTTGATACATCCACACTTGTTTGAATTGCATCTTTTTGCACAGCATAAGAAGCTACAACGGTGCCGTTTAATGAAACAATTATAAGCATAGTGCCTGTTTCAGCTTTTGGATGCGCAAGTACAAGATAATTTATAACAGGGTTTGGAAAGACACTCACTTTTGTTGGTATTTTACCATCAATATGTACAATGCCGCTTAGGCTTGAAGAACCATCATTATCAATCATTCTTATCCTGTAATAAGCAGTTCCCACCAATGCTTTCGGATCCTTAAATGTGTATGTTGTTCCGCATGAGGTATTTTTAGCAGCAACATCTCCAATACCAACAAAACTTTCAGCATCTGCGCTCTTTTGCACTTCAAATTTGTTCATGTTTATTTCATTGCATGTTTGCCAGCTAAGACTTGCATAACCATTATTATCAATTACATTAAATGATAACAATCTTAAAGGCAATACGGCATCATTCCAGTCAGTAGAAACTTTAATCGCATCAATTTCGCAAAGTGGAGTGTGTGAACTACGTTGTAAAAGAGCCAGTTTTCCAAATTTTCTTGGTTTACTGGCGCTGTCAATATCTATTATTTGGGCGTCGGGGCTTGTCTGCAGTGTATCAGTGCGTGGATTTACCCAGAGCATTACAAGGTTATTGCCCTCACCGGGAACAAACTGATATGCCATTGTTACAAGTAAAGTAGTGTTTATAGAGAATTTTGGTTTTGCCCATGCTATTTGTACAGAATCAGGATTTATCCTTGGGAAAACACCAAGCTTAAAACCAGTTGATGCTCTTTTTATAGCTACCCCTGCTGCATTTGCCATGCTATTTGATAACGGTAAAAAGCTGATAAAACCTTCTCCTTTACCGGTACCATTAGGAAAAAGATTGCCTACTGAAAGAACGTCTAAGAGAAAGGTGCAATAAACAGTATTGGAACTTACCGTGCTGAATTTTGCATAAGCATTTTCTCCATTACTCTTTGCGGTATCTAATAAAACTGCTCCGCTGGTAGGAGAAGGATTTGTAACATAGCCCGAATAAGTTAAATTGGCATTAATGACCTGAATGGGTTTTGCTGTTCCCGCAAATGGCGTCCAGTTACCGCCACTAACGGTAGTGAGCGCACCTGTAGCATAATTAAAATCTTCAGTAAGTAAACGTTGTGCGGAAACAACTGAGGCGGCAAGCAGGATTAGCAAAAGGAACATAAAGGTCTTTTTCATATAAAATTGTTTTATGGATAAATATAGGAATAAATAAAAATGTTGTGCATCATCGTTACATGAATTTCTCAAAAGCATTTCAAAACGTATCTTCAACCTTTGATCGCGAAACATGTTCCATAAATTTCATACCACCGCAACACTGCTTATTACTTGTTTCCTTTTTTACCCATCTTCTATTTACGCGCAGAAAAAAATCGCCACTATCACTGGTAAAGTTTTAGATGAAAATGATAAGCCCTTGAAAAGTGTTTCAGTACAGGTTTTAAATGTTGAAAAAAATACTGCCACAAATGATTCCGGTTACTTTCAAATCAATGTTGCTGCCAATAAACCTGTTGCACTTGTTTTTAGTTTCGTTGGTTATACAACGGTTCAAAAAAATTTTTATTTAGGCACAGGAGAGAATGAAAAAATTACCATAAAGCTTCAGCGCTTTACAAAAGAACTGAAAGCCGTAACAGTAAAAGATGAAAGAGATCGCAGGCAACCCGGTTTAGTCAATATTGATGCTTCAAGAGCATTGGTAAATCCTTCGCCAATCGGTGGTATTGAAAGCCTGATAAAAGTTTTTGTGGGAAGCAACAATGAACTTACTTCTCAGTATTCTGTGCGTGGTGGCAGTTACGATGAAAATCTTGTTTACGTAAATGATTTTGAAGTATATCGTCCCTATCTCGTAAGAAGTGGACAGCAGGAAGGATTGAGTTTTATTAATCCTGAACTTACCAGCAATGTAAAATTTTATAACGGAGGTTTCCAGGCAAAGTATGGAGACAAGATGAGTTCAGTGCTCGATATTACTTACCGCAAACCCACGCAGAATGCTGGTTCCGCTTATATTGGCTTATTGGAACAAGGCTTGCATCTTGAAGGCACAGCGAAAAAAAATAAAGTCACTTATTTGTTTGGTGTGCGCAACAGAACCAATCAAAATTTACTTAGCAGCCAGGAAACACAAGGCAATTATATTCCTTCTTCGGTTGATCTGCAAACATTAGTTACATGGCAGGCTACAAACAAATGGAGATTAGAAGCATTAGCAAATTTTTCTAAAACCAAATTCAGTTTTTTTCCAAAAGAAAGTCAATTAACATCTTCTGTTTTTTCTCCTCTTTATTCAACAAGTCTTGGTCTTGATATTTTTTTTGAAGGACACGAGAAGGATAAATACAGTACCAATTTTATCGGACTATCTGCAATTAATCAGCCAACAAAAAAATTGCAGTTAAAATGGATGCTCAGTTACTTTAGTGATAAGGAAGAAGAGAATATTGATATTACCGGTGCTTATTTATTTGGTGAAAGAGATTTTGATCCAAACAGTGCAACAAATGGTGCTATCGTAAATCCGTTGGGAGCAGGTGTTAACCAAAACTATGCACGCAACAAACTCGACATTGATGTGTGGAGCGCGTCACACAAAGGAACCTTGGATGCAGGAAAACATTTTTTGCAATGGGGGAATACTATTGAAAGACAAGTTGTACATGATCATCTGCATGAATGGATATATAATGATTCCGCAGGATATTCGTTGCCTTATAATCCTAACCAGCTTTCGTTACAAAGTTTTACAAGTGGCGATGCAGATTTTAATGTAACACGTTTTCATGGATATATACAAGATAATTTTCGCTTTAATGATTCCTCTGGTTTTATACTGCAGGGAGGTTTGCGTTATAACTACAACACACTGAATAAAGAGTTTCTTCTTTCACCGCGTATCGGCTTTTCATTTAAACCTGACAATTGGAAAAAAGATATTGTAATTCGCGGAGCTGCAGGTGTGTATGTGCAGCCACCTTTCTATCGTGAAATGCGCAGATATGATGGCAGTATTAATTACAATCTAAAAGCGCAAAAAAGTTACCAGGCAAGCGGAGGTTTTGATTATTATTTCAAACTTTTCCAACGTCCTGCAAGGTTTACCACTGAAGCATATTATAAATACATGACCGATGTAGTTCCTTATGATATTGATAATGTTCGTCTGCATTATTATGGTGAGAATAATGCTAAAGCTTATACTGCCGGCATCGAAGGAAGATTGTTTGGTGAAATTGTAAAAGATGCTGAAAGCTGGATAAGCATTGGTATTATGCGCACGAAAGAAAATCTTAACAATGATTATTATACCACTTATCAAAACGCAGCAGGTGAAACTATTGGTCCGCACACGGCCGATAAAATTCCCGTTGATAGTACCACAAATGCTGTAGGTTGGTTGCGCCGCCCTACTGACAGGCTTATAACATTCGGAATGTTTTTCCAGGATTATCTCAGCACCAATAAAAATTTCAAAGTTTATTTCAACACACTTTATGGCAGCAATATGCCTTACAATATTCCAGGCAGCATACGCTATCGCAATGCGTTAACCATCGAGCCGTACATTCGTGTGGATATTGGCTTCAGTGCACTCCTGCTTAACGAACAGAGTGCACGCCGCAGTCATTCGCCATTTAAAAATTTTGACAACATCTGGGCTTCACTTGAAATATTTAATGTTATTGATCGTGCCAATACGATCAGTTACCAGTTGGTAAAAGATTTTTCAAATACTGTTTATGCAATTCCCAATCGTCTGACACCAAGACTGGTAAATTTTAAGATTTTTGCAAAATGGTAAGAGAGTTTCGGATTTACGATTTTCGGGTTTACGATTTTTTTATTTTTTGTTACAAGCATTATCAAGCATGGCATCACCTCTTGTGTCACTCATGTCGCTGTTCCTCTTTCAATGAAACACGTAGTTTCCAAATTTAAATTCTTTACACTTCAATAATAATCTGGTATAAAATCGTAAATCAGACATCAGAAATCAGAAATCAGACAGGCGGCTGCGGAATTTGTGTCCTCGCAAATCCTTTAACTGAAAATAGAATCATAACTTAAATATCACACCGGCATCAGACACCAGAAATCGTAAATCCACAAATCTGGTATCTATAAAAATTAGACATCTGTCTATCAGACAGAAATTGTAAATTATAAATTGTAAATCATAAATTCATAAATCATAAATTCATAAATCCTAAATCTTCTTAATACCCATCACCATCCAGTAAATTACCCAAGCCACCAAGAATGCTTCCTTCTTCTTTGCGTTTTACAGTGCCATAAGCAAGAATACGTGCAGCAAGCCTGCTTACAGGCAATGTTTGAATCCATACTTTTCCCGGTCCGCGTAAAGTAGCAAAGAATAAACCTTCACCGCCAAAGATGGTATTCTTTATGCCGCCAATAAATTGAATATCATAATCAACACTACTGGTAAATCCAACAATACAACCTGTATCAATTTTTAAGAGTTCACCAGGCACCAATGTTTTTTCAAACACATGTCCGCCTGCATGCATAAATGCCATGCCGTCGCCTTCCAGTTTCTCCATAATAAAACCTTCGCCGCCAAATAAACCTGTTCCTAACCTTCTCTGAAATTCAATGCCGATGCTTACTCCTTTTGCAGCGCAGAGAAATGCATCTTTCTGGCAAATGACTCTTCCATCAAGTTGCTGAAGATCCAATGCGATTATTTTACCAGGGTATGGTGAAGCAAAACTTACATGTTTTTTACCCTGGCTTGCATTTGTAAATGCAGTCATAAATAAATTTTCCCCTACCAGTAAACGTTTACCGGCACTGAATAATTTATTCATTAATCCGCCTTGTTGCTGACTGCCATCACCAAACAAAGTTTCCATTTGTAGGCCGTCATCCATCATCATAAATGCTCCCGGTTCTGCAATGGCGGTTTCACCCGGATCTAATTCTACTTCCACATATTGCATTTCTTCACCAAATATGTGATAGTCTATTTCATGATTGCGTATCATATGTTTTGTGTTTTATGTTTTAAATTCTAAGTTTTTTAAAAGGGATTGCAAAGTAAATTTAAAATTGATTTTGTAAAATGTTTTATTGTGATGAATGATTTTTAAAGTTCTGAGTTCCTAGTTTTATTTTTTCGCCTAATCCTAAATACCCCATTTACTACCACTCATATTGCTCAATAAAGTTCAGAACATTGAAGAGAGTGACACAACAGGTGATGCTATATGCAATGCAGCTAAGTACAAAAAAGGTTCTGCTTAATCAAAGTTCAGCAATTCAATCAATTTTCATTTACTTTGGGGAGTATGACGGAAGTTTACACCCTGCTAATGGGCATTGTAGTTGCCTTGTTATTCATTGCTTTTTTTTCTGGAATTGAAATAGCATTTATCAGCGCTAACAGGCTGAGCATTGAATTAAAGAAGAAACAAGGTAAAACAAGCGGCATTATTATGTCGCATTTTATGGAACAGCCTTCTCGTTTTCTTGGCTCCTGTCTTGTGGGACTTAATTTTTTTCTTGTTATTTATGGTTTGCTTTTTAGTGAGCTAATGAAAAATTTTATTCATATAGAAAACCCATATTTAAAACTTGGCTTTGATACTTTTTTTTCTACTGTTATTGTACTGCTGATTGGCGAGTTTTTACCCAAATCAATTTTCAGGGCAAAGAGCGATGGATTACTCAGTTTTTTCGCTCCGCTCAGCAGTCTCTTTCACAACTTTTTTTACCCGGTCGCCTCGCTGTTTGTAAATTTTTCAGAAGGCATTTTAAAATATTTGTTTAATGTAAGAATAAGATCTTCCGACGAACATTTCTCAATGGTAGACCTTGAACATTTTTTGCAGCAAACCAATGAGCAGGATGAAAGTAGCCAGGATTTAAACAGGGAACTTTTACAAAATGCTTTGTCACTGCCCTCGATCAAAATTCGTCAATGCCTTGTGCCACGCACAGAAATTGAAGCGGTGAGTATAAACACTACGGTAGAGGAAGTACACAAACGATTCATGGAAACCAAGTTAAGTAAGATAGTCGTGTACGAAGGAAATATAGATAATATACAAGGGTACATTCATCAATTGGGTCTTTTTAAAAAGCCTGCAGAACTCAAGTCAATCATTCTGCCAATTTCTGTAGTGCCCGAGAGTATGAGTGCAACAGATCTTATCAATAAATTCACAAGAGAGCGCAAGAGCATTGCATGGGTTGTGGATGAATTTGGTGGCACTGCGGGCATCATTACGATGGAAGATGTGCTGGAAGAAATCTTTGGTGAAATAAAAGATGAATACGACACAGAAGAGTTTATTGAAAAACAACTGGCGGAGAATGAATTCATATTTTCCGGACGGCTTGAACTGGATTATATCAAGGAAAAATATGATTTGGAATTTCCTGGAAATGAATCAGAGACTTTATCAGGCTACATCATTAATGAACATGAAACTATTCCGAAACCAAAGGAGCGCATCATTATTGATAAATATGAATTTGATGTACTTAATGTGAGTGACACCCGCATTGAAATGGTGAAAGTGAAAGTGCTGCGTTAACAAAGGTCAATAGTTTACAAGTTCACAAGTTCAGAAGCCATAAACTTTGCAATATCCCAATATCTAATATCTTGATATCGTATTTCCACATTTCGATATTTTCACAATTTCACATTTACATTAGCTCATTAACCCTTTACTTTGCAGCCTTATAAAAAAATAATCAATTCAAAAATGGCAACTGGTTTTTTTGACAGAAGGAGCAGGGGCAGAGCGGAAATGTCTTTTGTAGATCACCTTGAGGAATTACGCTGGCACATTATTCGTTCATTGCTTGCGATATTAGTATTTGCTGCTGTTATTTTTATCAATATAAAATGGGTATTTGATAACATTATCGCCGGACCCATAAGTCCCAACTTCGTCAGCTATCGTGCTTTTTGTGATTTCAGTCACTGGCTGCATCTGGGTAATTCACTTTGCCTTCCGCCATTAAATATCAACATGCAGACAACTACATTTGGCGGCCAGTTTTTTGGTAGTTTTTCCATAGCTTTTGTAGGTGGTTTAATTGCAGCATTTCCTTATATTTTCTGGGAATTCTGG
>Ga0137374_10004446_pt1 | contig 16685 bp, 17 predicted proteins | sample SagtaG_20_FD_104811 | JGI IMG/M metagenome (GOLD analysis project Ga0137374, IMG submission 104811) | Vadose zone soil microbial communities from Sagehorn Ranch, Mendocino, California, USA - Sage1_R_100_16 metaG | ecosystem: Environmental > Terrestrial > Soil > Vadose zone | place: USA...
CGTACTGTGTCAGTTGAAACCAGCCCCGTCTGCGGCCCGGGCCTCGCAAGGGAGGTAAGGGTGGACAGGACTACGGTCGAAGCCCCTCCGGTTGAGACCGAGCAGGCGACGGACGGAACGCCGGACAGCGAGGCGTGGACGACGGGACAGACGGGGTCGATCTCGTTCGCCGAGCTCGTCCGCGCCCACTACGACTGGTACCGGGCCCGCGGGGACATCGAGAAGGTCGAGAGACGCTACCGGCAGGCGCTCGAGCGGTTCCAGGAGAACGAAGGCGAGCTCATGCAGGCCTACTGGGCGAGGAAGCGTGCGTCAGCAGTCGCACTGACGGAAAGGCGCAAGCGTCGTCGGAACTGGCTGGTCAGGCTCATGACCAACCAGGACTCGATAATCCGCCTGCACCGGGTCACGGACTGGCTCGCGCGTGAGTCGAAGGTCGCGGACCTCCTCCACCACTGCGACACGCTTGCGATCAAGGTCTCGGAGGTGCTGCAAGGCACGACCGAGCGGATCGCGATGCAGTGGATCTACTCGGTCCAGAGCCACCTGCTTGGGTTCATCGAGCGGAGAGGTGACAAGGCGGACGCCAAGGAGATCAACGCCGTCTGCGCGTCGCAAGCGAAGGAGCTGATTCAGATCGAGCGCTACTACGCGCGCGCCGGCGAGAAGGAGGCGAGGATCGTCTATTTCTGGGGGATGGTCATCGGCGTCCTCGTCTCGGGCGCACTTGCCATCCTGCTTGCCCTCCTGGTCTGGGCGACCGGTTGGTTCAGCGGAACGCACACGCACGACGTGGAGACGTTCTTCGTCTGCTTCGCCGCCGGCGGTCTCGGCGCGGTCGTCAGCGTTCTCATGCGCATGAGCTCGAACCGGTTCGCCGTCGACTTCGAGGTGGGGAGGGCGACCGTCAGGGTGCTTGGGAGCTTCCGGCCGTTCATAGGCGCCGTGTTCGGAATCGCCCTCTACTTCCTCGTTCTCAGCAAGCTCCTCCGTATGGAGTTGCCCTCGAGCGAGGGCGAGGCGTTCTTCTTCCTCGGGACCCTCGCGTTCCTCTCTGGCTTCAACGAGCGCTGGACGAACGTGCTGTTCGGCAAGGTGGAGCGGACGATCGCCGCGACCCTCGGCGACGCGACGGCCACGGACGAAGACGAGTGAGCATGGGAGAGGGCACGGGGGAACCCCTGGTTTTGGCACGGGGGAACCCCTGGTTCCCCCGTGAGCCCCCTCCTTGCGGGCGGCTGCTCGGGAGTTGCGTTTTCAGGAGCCGCCTTTTGCAGCGGTGGCTCGGAGGTTTCTTGTCGTAGTGAGCCTCCCGCCGGGCGAAGCCCGGCTCCGGCGGCAGCTCGTTGTGTTCTCCAAAGCGCGTCTAGCTAAAGGGTTGGGGGAAACGATTGGCGAAACGGCTGGTCACAGCGGCCGCCAAGTCATTCACCTCGGCCGATGCATCCCTCCACCCGCGCGCGAGTGGACCGACTCGGAACGTCTAACCAAATGAGCACCGTTCGATCCTTGCGGCCGATGGCGTCCACAAATTGTCCTTCAAAGGCCTCTTTCACTTCGGCAAGCACCGTGGTCTCTAGCATTCGTGCCGACCGTTCGGTCTCAAAAACTCCGAGGATGACATCGTTATGAGGTAGTGCCGCGGAATAGAAGTCAACGAGATCGCGGGGTATCGGCACACCTAGGTCAGCCTGCCAGTAGCTCGCTGTTTCAACTGAAATGTGTTCAGCTCTGAGGCAACGGATCATAGGCCGGACCAGATGGTCGTCCTTATCGCCGCTGCAACCGCCAAATGAGAGCGTCCCCACCACTAACACCAAGGCTAGCGCGGCAACTCGACGGGGATCGAGCGGCTTGCCCACTCATCGGCGAGTTTACGACGGGAGTGAACGGTTCGCGCCCTAGGTGAGCCTCCTATCTCAGTTCCCTGAGTAGCTTCTACTAGAGCTTCTTCGCGTAGCGGCGGCCCGTGTGCTCGTAGCCGAGCGCTTCGTAAAAGGCATGCGCGTCGCCGCGGCGGTGGGCGGTGTTCAGGACGAGGTGCTTCCCGCCGCGCGCCCGTGCTTCTTCCTCGATCGCCCGGGCGAGCCGCTCGCCGATCCGCTGCCGCCGGAATCGCTCGCCGACGACGAGCGCGGCGAGCTCGCAGCCCAGGTCGTCGCTCTCGACGAGGTTCTGAACGTGCAGCGCCGCAAGCCCCGCGACCTCGCCGTCGACCTCGGCGACGACGACGTGCGTGGCGGGGTCGCCGGCGATCCGCTCGAGCCGCTCGGCCGCCTGCTCGGCGTTCGAGGGATAGCCGAGCTCGTCGAGCAGGCCGGCGATCGCGGCCGCGTCGTCCGCTCGCGCTTCTCGGAGGACGGGCTTGGAGGTCAGCTGGTTTCGGGCCGGTTCCACCAGTGGCGCTTGTCGGGCTCCTCCGCCTCGATCAACTCGGCGAGCGCGACGTCGCGGTAGGCGCGCAGCGTGAAGTCGACCTGCGCGACCAAGCCGACGGCGGACAGCGAGAAGGTCAGCGGGTGCGTGGCGATCTCCCAGCCTTCGAGTGGCCCGGGGTCGGCCAGCTTCGCCTCTTCCGCCTCCGTCTTCACCTCGAAGACCGCGTAGCCGCCGTGCCGGCCGATGAAGTGGTCGTGTGAGACGGCGAGGCCGCGCTCGCGGTCGCCGATGTACTCGTTCAGCAGCTCATTCGCCTCCCGCGCGGTCATGCCCTCGGGGGCGAGCGCGTAGACGAGGTGGCAGCGTCCCCGCGTCTCGTTCACGCCCCCTCCTTCTCCGCGAGCAGCGCGAGCTCCCAGGGCACGCGGCGGTCGCGCTGGAGCCAGTCGTGAAGCGTCTGGAACTCCTCGAGCCGCGTCACACGCAGGCCCGATGCGGCGATCGCCGTCACGACCTGGCTGAGCCGCCAGCGGCGCTCGTCCGACTCCTCGCCTGTGTCGCGGAAGTAGTCCTCGCGCCAGTGCCCGAGCGCGTCCACGCACGCCGCGAGCGGGTGGTCGTCGTAGAAGAGAAGCCGGCCGCCCGGCTTCAGCGCCGCGGCGATGCCGCCGGCCCAGGCGTCGAGGTCGTGCAGCCAGCGCAGGACGCCGCCGCCCGTGTAGACGAGGTCGAAGCGGCCGCGGCGAAGCTCGAGCGGCAGCTCGTGCACGTCGGCATGGAGGTACACGGCGTTTGGTTCGCGCTCGCGGGCGACCTCGAGCGCTTCGCCGGAGATGTCGACCGCCGTGACGAGCGCGCCGAGCGCGGCCAGCTCGGCGGTCGACTCGCCGGTCGCGCACTGGAGGTGGAGCACGTGCTTGCCGTCGACCACCGGGAGCAGCTCACGGATTCCGTCGGGGATGCCGAGCCGGCCGGCCATCGCCTCCGTGCGGAGGCGGTGGATCTCGTCCCAGGCGTTGCGATTGCGGTCGGTGGGCTCCATCTAACGGCGGTTCGCCTCGACAGCTTGCCTGGCGAGGTCGAGGACGAGGTCCCGGTGGGCGCTGTCCACCATCACCCAGTCGGAGGTGCGCGCGCGCCGCATCGCGCGCTCGTCGTCGAGCCCGTTGATGAGGTTGCCGGTCAGGCGCACCTCGATCCAGTCATCGTGGGCGTGGACGATCTCGCGCCCGTCGATCCAGATCGCCGGCTCGCCCGTCCACTGCGAGGGAGCAACCTCGACGTCGGGCAGGCGGCGAAGCTCGGAGAGGAGCTCGTTGTTCATGCGGGCAGCGAGTAGCCGCCGTCGACGACGAGCACGTGGCCGCACACCATCTGGGCCTGCGGCGAGCAGAGGAAGGCGACGGCGTCGGCCAGGTCGCCGGGCTCGACGAGCCGGCCCGCCGGCGTGCGCTCCCGTCCCTCGGCGAGCATCCGCTCCTTCCCTGGGAAGTAGTCGAGCGCCTCGGTCTCGACGACCCCGGCCGAGACGGCGTTGACGCGGATCCCACGAGGCGCGAGCTCGACGGCGAGGTAGCGGACGAGCGACTCGAGCGCGGCCTTCGAGGTGCCGACGAGGACGTAATCCTCGAGCACTCGCGTCGAGCCGAGGCTCGAGACGGCGACGATCGAGGCGTCGTTCGGCATCTGCGGGACGGCCGCGCGGGCGAGGGAGAGGAGGGCGCGCGCGTTGGCGCTGTGCGTCCAGTCCCAGTGCTTGTCCTCGGTCTCGAGCGCGGGGCGGACGACGCCTGTCGCCGCGTTGTGGACGAGCACCCTCAGCGGCCCGAGCTCGGCGACCTCGCGCGCGACTCGTTCCGAGGCGACGTTGCCGCGGACGAGGACCGGCTCGGCTCCGTGACCGCGCAGCTCCTCAGCGGTCTCCTCCGCCGCGCGGTCGTTGCGGAGGTAGCCGATCGCCACTCGAGCGGCGCCGAGCTCGGCAAAGCGGAGAGCGATGGCCTTCCCGATCCCCCGCGAGCCGCCCGTGACCAGCACGGTGGCGCCCTGGAGCGTCATTCGTTGCAGCGGTTGGGGCTGGGCTGGAGGTGCCGACCGGTCATTTCAGACGGACGCACGGCCAGAGCCCGTGCGTCCTGATGGCGGCACCGCAAGCGGTGCCTCGGGACGGAGGCAGGGTGGGCTGGAGGTGTCGACCGGTCATTTCAGACGGACGCACGGCCAGAGCCCGTGCGTCCTGATGACGGCACCGCAAGCGGTGCCTCGGGACGGAGCGGCTCGTCCGCGGGCGCGGCGCTCGGGATCGTCTCCCAGCCGAGCCGCTCCGGCGATTCGCGCCCGCCTTCCTCGGCCTTCGACGAGGCGTAGCCGAGCCGGTCGAGGAGCTCGGCCTTCTCCTCGGCGTAACGGCGAACGGGGTGGCCGGCCGGGAGGTCGGCGACGAGGTCGAGGACGCGCGCGCGAAGCTGGTAGGCGAAGTGCGGGGTCGCGGGCCCTACGAGCGCGTCGACGTCATCCCGGGTCGGCTCGGCAGGCATCGGCGAGAAGGTTAGTGGGTAGGGTCGCGCAGGTGCGCCGCGATTCCCTGGCCGACGCGATGTTGCTCGCGACGATCGGCCTCTGGGCGCTCAACTTCACGGTCTCGAAGTACATCCTCGAGCATGGCCTGCGCCCGCTCGCGTACTCGGGCGTCCGCTACTCCGCGGCCGCGCTCGTCTTCGTCGGGATCACGTTCCCCTGGGAGCGCTCGCTGGGGATCGCGCGCGCCGACTTCGCGCTCATTGGGGGCGCGATCGTGCTCCTGCTCGCGAACCAGGTCAGCTTCGTCTACGCGCTCGACCTGACGACCGCGACGACGGTCGCTCTCCTCTTCGGGACACTGCCCATCCTGACGGCGCTGATCTCGCGGGCCCTGGGGGTTGAGCGGCGGCTCGGCAACCGCTTCTGGATCGCGGCGCTGCTCTCGTTCGGGGGTGTCGCCCTCGTTACGGCGGGTTCCGGCCACAGTCTCTCCGCGGATGTCGGCGGCGACGTGCTGGCCGTGCTCGGCGCGGCGACCTGGGGCGCGTACTCGGTCGCGATTGCGCCCCTCATGAGCCGCTACTCGCCGTTCCGCCTGAGCGCCGTCATGCTCGTCATCGTCTCCGTCCCGCTCCTCCTGCTGGGCTCGAACCAGCTCGCACACGAGGACTTCGAGTGGGGAGCGCTCGTCTGGATCGGGTTCGTGTGTTCGCCGTGCTCGGGCCGCTCGTGCTCACGAACCTGATGTGGTTCACGGCAATCGACCGCGTCGGCCCCTCGCGCGCGGCGCTCTTCGCCAACCTCCAGCCGTTCCTCGCGGCGGTGATCGCGCTGCTGCTCCTCTCGGAGAAGCTGACCAGGTACCAGGTCGCGGGCGGCCTTGCGATCGGGGCCGGGATCGTCCTCTCGCGGGTCGGCAAGCCGCCGCTCGGGCCGGCGGAGTGATCCTCAAGATGGTTGATCATCATGATGCTATGATGCAATTATGGCAAAGGTGCGAACGACACTCACAATCGAGGAGGACGTCCTACGGGCCGTGAAGGTGCGCGGCGCGCGAATAGGTAAGGGAGACAGCGAAGTCATCGAGGAAGCCCTAAGGCGCGAACTCGGATTCGACTTGCTCGAACGGCTTTGGCAAAGCAGCGACATGGCCGAGGACGAGGCAACGGCGCTTGCCGTTGAAGCCCAACACAAAACGCGACGTCGTCGCTGATTGCGAGCAGTTCTCGACCCGAACGTCCTCGTCTCCGCTCTGCTCTCCCGAAGCGGGGCGCCGGCCCAGATCGCCTCCCGCTGGCTCGCGGGCGAGCATGAGCTCGTAGTGTCCGAGTTGCTGCTCGCCGAGCTCGACCGCGCCCTTGCGTATCCGAAGATCCAGAAGCGAGTCGGCCCGGCAGGGGCCGCCGAATTCGTCGGCATTCTCAGGCAGACCGCGGTACTCGCCCCTGATCCAGAAAACGTGAGTTCTCGCTCGCCCGATCCCGGCGACGACTACCTCCTCGCCCTTGCAGAAGCCGAGCGGGCCGTGCTCGTGTCCGGAGATCAACATCTTCTGGGCCTCGCGGACCGGTTCCCGATCTTCACGCCCCGCGAGTTCCTCCGAACTCTCGAAAAGTAACGCTAGGCTGGGGTCGTGGGCTCGCTGCGCGCTCGCCTCGCCCAGAAGCCGCCCGGGTACCGCTTCACGATCGGGCGCATCCTGGCCATCTACGGGGCGCTCATGGTCGTGCTCCTGCTCGCGGCGCTCGACCAGACGATCGTCGCGACGGCTCTGCCGCGGATCGTCTCCGACCTCGGCGGGCTGACGAGCTACTCGTGGGTCTTCACGGCCTACGTCCTCGCGACGACCGTGACGATCCCGCTCTACGGGAAGCTCGGCGACGTCTACGGACGGCGGCCGCTCTACCTCGTCGCGATCTCGATCTTCCTCGCCGGCTCGGCGCTCTGCGGGCTCGCGCAGAGCATGACGCAGCTCGTCGCCTTCCGAGCCGTCCAGGGAATCGGCGGCGGCGGTCTCTTCGCGCTCGCGCTGGCGACGATCGCGAACATCGTTCCGCCGCGCGACCGCGGCCGGTACCAGGGCCTGATCGGCGCCACCTTCGCGATGGGCTCGATCGCAGGCCCCGCCCTGGGCGGGCTGATCGTCGACAACGCGAGCTGGCGCTGGGCGTTCTACGTCAATCTCCCGGTCGGCGCGATCGCGCTCGCGGTGATCTGGATCGCGATGCCGAAGCGGACCCTGCGCCGCGAGCACTCGATCGACTACCTCGGCGCCGCGCTCCTCGCCGGCGGGACGACCTCGCTCCTGCTCGGGCTCGTCTGGGGCGGCCGCCAGTACTCGTGGGGCTCGAGCCACGTTCTCGCCGCCCTTGCCGCGGCGACCGTGCTTCTCGCCGTGTTCGGGCTGGTCGAGCTCCGCGCCCGGGAGCCGATCCTCCCTTTCGAGCTCCTCCGTCAGCACACCGTCGCGGGCGGCGTGGCCGCGATCTGCCTCTCGGCGATGGCGATGTTCGGGACGATTGCGTTCGTGCCGCTCTTCGTGCAGGGCGTGATCGGCACCTCGGCCACCTCATCCGGAGTCGTGCTGACGCCGTTCATGCTCGGCGCCGTCGTCGCGAGCGCCCTCTCCGGGCAGTGGGTCTCGCGGAGCGGGCGTTATCGGCCGAACGCGATCGTGGGACCGGCCGTTCTCGGCACGGGGCTCTTCCTCCTCTCGCGGATGGACACCTCGACGACGAATGCCGAGGCGGCGCGGAACATGGTCATCGCCGGGATCGGGCTCGGGCTGATGATGCAGGTGTTCGTGCTCGCGGTGCAGAACACCGTCCCGGTCCGCACGATGGGCGCTGCGACCGCACTCACGCAGTTCGGGCGCTCGATCGGCGCGACTCTCGGCGTGACGCTGATGGGGGTGATCGTGAACCAGGGGCTGCCGGGCGGAGAGAGCCTGAGCTCGCAGGCCGTCCACCGGCTGCCGCCGCACCTGCGGGTCGAGCTCGCCGATGCGCTCCAGCCCGCCTTCCTGGCCGCCGCGGGAATCTGCGCGCTCGTGCTCGTCATCGTGCTCGTCGCGATCCACGAGGTGCCGCTTCGCGAGGGCTTCGAGGACACTCGAGTCGAGGACGCCGCGCCCGAGATGCTGCCGCAGAAAGCGAGTTAAGATCAGGACAGTGGCCGAGCACGACTTCATGCCGATCAAGGGCTGGGATCATCTGGAGCTCTACGTCGGCAATGCGAAACAGGCCGCCTACTACTACGAGGGCGCCTTCGGCTTCACGAAGACCGCGTACGCCGGCCCCGAGACGGGCGTGCGCGACCGCGCCTCGTACGTCCTCGACCAGAACGAGATCCGGCTCGTGCTCACGAGCGGCCTGCGCCCCGACAGCGAAATCACCCGCTTCGCCTGCTCGCACGGGGACGGGGTGAAGGACGTCGCCCTTGCCGTCCCGAGCGCCTCGGAGGCCTATCGCCAGGCGGTGCAACGCGGTGCCCGAAGCGTCGTCGAGCCGCACTGGGTCGAAGACGACTACGGCCGAGTGGAGCTCGCGTCGATCGCGACCTACGGGGAGAACGTCCACACGTTCGTCAACCGTGACGATTACGCGGGGCCGTACCTACCCGGCTACGCCTCCCTCGTCGAGAACGGGGCGGCGGCGACGGGCATCGGCCTCCAGAACATCGACCATGTCGTCGGCAACGTCGAGCTCGGCCGCATGGAGCACTGGGTCGAGTACTACGAGCGCTGCTTCGGCATGACCGAGCTCATTCACTTCTCGGACGAGGCGATCTCGACCGAGTACTCGGCGCTGATGTCGAAGGTGATGATGGACGGCGAGGGCAAGATCAAGTTCCCGATCAACGAGCCCGCCGAGGGCAAGCGCAAGAGCCAGATCGAGGAGTATCTCGACTTCTACGGCGGCCCCGGCGTGCAGCACGTGGCGATGGCGACCGACGACATCGTCGCCACCGTCGAGGAGCTCGAGGAGCGCGGTCTCCGTTTCCTGAGAACGCCCACCGCCTACTACGACGACCTGGAGGAGCGGGTCGGCGAGATCGACGCTGACTACGACGACCTGCAGCGGCTCGGGATCCTCGCCGACCGCGACGAGGAGGGCTACCTGCTCCAGATCTTCACCAAGACCGCGCAGGACCGGCCGACGCTCTTCTTCGAGGTGATCGAGCGGCACGGCTCGCGCGGCTTCGGCGAGGGGAACTTCAAGGCGCTCTTCGAGGCGATCGAGCGCGAGCAAGCGCTGCGCGGGAACCTTTGACGGCGGCACCGCAAGCGGTGCCTTAAGCTCCTCACTTCGTCGTTTACGAGAGGAGAACCAGTGGGAGTCGGCGCCGTTCTTGTCATCGTCGGAATCGTGTTGCTCTTCGTGAAATTCTGGCTGGGCCTGATCGTGATCCTTCTCGGCCTGCTCTTCGGCGGCTTCCGCCGCGGCCGCTGGTACTGAGCTCGGCTCTCCGACACTCCCGGCCCGGCGGAGGGCCCCGCCGTGCCCTGACGCCGTAGCCTTCGGAGCATGAGCCCACAGCGGCGCACCGCGCTCGTGTCAGTCGTCGCGGCCTGCGTGCTGATCGGGCTCAAGCTCGTGACGGGCCTCGCGACGGACAGCCTCGGCCTCGTCTCCGAAGCCGCTCATTCCGGCACCGACCTCGTGGCCGCCCTCCTCACGCTCTTCGCCGTCGGAGTCGCCGTCCGGCCGGCCGACCGGGGGCACCCGTACGGACACGGGAAGGCCGAGCACCTCGCGGCTCTCGGCGAGGCGGGGCTCCTCGTGCTCGCCAGCCTCTACATCTCCTACCGGGCGCTCACCGTGCTCGTCGGCTCGGCCGAGCCGGGTGTCGACCCGGCCTGGTACGCGCTCGTCGTCGTCGGGCTCGTGATCGTCATCGATGCGAGCCGGACGACGGTCTCGCTGCGTGCGTCCCGCCGCTACGGAAGCGCGGCGCTCGCCGCCCAGGCGCTCCACTTCGGTAGTGATCTCGCAGGCTCGACGGCCGTGCTCGGCGGGCTCCTGCTCGCGCGCGCCGGCTGGCGGGAAGGCGACTCGGCGGCCGCGCTCTTCGTCGCGCTGCTCGTGCTGCTCGCGGCCGGCCGCCTCATGCGCACGAACATCGACGTGCTCATGGACCGGGTACCCGCCGACGCCGAGCGGGCGGCGCGTGCCGCGATCGCTCGGGTCGAGCCGCGCGTGGAGCTGCGGCGCCTGCGGATGCGGCAGGCGGCCGGGCGCCACTTCGCGGACGTCGTCATCGGGGTTTCGCCGGACGACGCCGTGGGGCAGGGGCATGCCGCCGCGGATGCGGTGGAGGCGGCGGTTCAGAGCGCGCTGCCGGAGAGCGACATCGTCGTCCACGTCGAGCCGAGCGAGAGCGAGGCTGCGGTGCGCGAGCGCGTGCACGCCGCCGCTCTGACCGTGCCTCGCGTCCGCGAGGTGCACAACCTGCGCCTCGTCGCCGTCGACGGAGGGCTCCAGGTCGCGCTGCACCTGAAGCTGCCGGGGGAGCTCACGCTCGAGGACGCGCACGTCGTCGCCTCCCGGGTCGAGCAGGCGATCGGGCGCGCCGTGCCCGAGGTCGTCTCGGTGCAGACGCACCTCGAGCCGCTCCGCGAGCCCGGCCCGGGCAGCGCGCCCGCCGAGGCCGACGTCGAGGCCGACACGGAAGCCGTCCTGCGGATCGTGCGCGACGCGACGGGCGCGCCGCCGCGTGAGCTGCGCTTCCTCCAGACCGAGGACGGGCTCGTCGTGTTGCTGACGCTCGCGCTCGACCCCGCGAGTGCCCTCGCCCAGGCGCACGCCCGCGCGAGCGAGGTGGAGGAAGAGATCCGCCGCGCCCTGCCCGGCATTGCTGATGTGATCGTTCATACAGAGCCGTGAAGTTGTGCATGTTCAGTCCGAAGGGCAGCAACCTCGACCGGGGCTGGCCGGGCCGCATCGAGGGCGACCGCGTGATCCAGCTTGCGGCGCAGACCCTCCAGTCGTTCTTCACCGGCGGAGGCACGGCGCGCGAGCACGCGGAGTACCCGCTCGCCGAAGTCGATCTGCGACCGCCCGTCCTCCACCCTCCCTCGGTGCGGGACTTCTACGCCTTCGAGCAGCACGTAAAGACCGCTCGTGCTCTGCGGGGGCTCGAGATGGTGCCCGAGTGGTACGAGATCCCCGTCTTCTACTTCTCGAACCCGGCGGCGATCTACGGGCCCGAGGACGAGATTCCCTACCCGGACGGGAGCGAGGAGCTCGACTACGAGCTCGAGGGCGCGGTGGTGATCGGGAAGGACGGCGAGATCGGCGGGTTCACGATCATGAACGACTGGTCGGCACGCGACCTTCAGCGCCCGGAGATGAAGGTCGGCCTGGGCCCCTCGAAGGGAAAGGACTTCGCCACGAGCCTCGGGCCGGTCGTCGTCACGCCGGACGAGCTCAGGGATCTTCGCCTGGAGATGGTCGCGCGCGTGAACGGTGAGGAGCGCTCACGCGGAAACATGGGCGACATGCACCATTCGTGGGAAGCGATCGTTGCGCACGCAGCGCGCAACACGCGCCTCTATTCTGGCGACGTTCTTGGCTCGGGCACGGTCGGGACGGGCTGCATCCTCGAGCTCGGCGACGGCCGGTGGCTTCAGCCGGGCGACGTCGTCGAGCTAGAAGTAGAGAGGATCGGCGTGCTCCGGAACCGGGTTCGCGCCCGGAAGGCCTAGGCCGAAAGGCCAGCCGAGGCCGACGCTGAACGGTGCGAGCGGGGGAGCGAGCGATTCCTGCGCGCTCTCGCCGCTTGCCTCGCCCTGCCCGCGCAGGCCCTGTGGCGCCAGCGACGTCCGCGTGACCCGCACCCGGTAACCGCTCGCCCCAGATCCGAGCACCTTCACCGAGACTCCGGCGGAGGCGTTCTCGAAGTGGGCGACGTTGCCGCTGCCGGTGCTGAAGGGCGCGTTGTAGAGCGGCCCGCAGCGGTTGACGGAGTCGAGGCTCGTGTCCGCCTTGGCGGCATGCACCCGCACGGGCCCGTAGCCGCTGCGGACGGTCGAGTCGACCGAATAGACGAGGACCCCTTCCTTGCAGAGCCGGGAGTCCTGCCCGATCCGCCGACGCGCCTCGACGACGTAGGCCGAGGAGGGCCCGGTCGGGAGGACGATCGCCTTCAGGCCGCCCGCGCGCTCGAGCGGGGTGAGCGTGGTCGTCAGCCGGCCGGGCCCGCTCAGGCAGGTGAGCTGGGCCGGATCGAGCCAGCCGAGCTTCCACTTCTCCCAGGCGAGGAAGTGGGCGCCGGGGTCGTTCCAGCTCATCATGTCCCAGCCGCCGGCGAAGCGGAAGAGCGTCCAGAAGACGGCGTTGGGGACGTCGTAGAGGTCCGGCAGCCCGAGCACGTGGCCGGTCTCGTGGACGAGCACGTGCGAGGCGTAGCGCGCGTCGCCGCGGATGTCCTCGCCGAAGGTGGCGCCGTAGCGCAGCTCGGCCCCGTCGGCTCGGACGCCGTCACCGGCGTAGGTGTGGAAGGCCGGCGAGCGAGGGAGCGGGGAGCCCTTGGCGGCGACGACGTAGACGACCTGGTAGGGCGAGAAGTCGAAGTCGGCGTCCGCGGCGGCGACCGCGGCCGCGATGAAGCTTCGCTGCGACTCGAAGCTCAGGCTTCCCCCGAGGCCGTAGTCTCGCGAGCCTCGCGGCAGCCGGTACCAGCGCTGCACCGGGGTGACCTCGAGATCGAGGTGGCCGTAGGAGACCTCCGAGAACCAGGCGCGCGAGGCCGGAACCAGCTGCTGGTAGAGCTGCGTGGTCGACTCGGAAGCGTGGAGATCGGGGAAGTCGACGAAGAGCATCACGGCCGAGACCCGCGGGCCCGGCCGGAGTGGCAGCGTCGAGTTCGTCGTTCCCTCGTTGTTGTCGGTGTAGGGCGCCGAGAAGAGCGACGGCGAGCACGGCGGCGTGGCGGGATCGGAAGGGCTCGCGTCCGCGACCGCGGAGCTGTTCGAGGACGAGCACCTCGCGACCGCGCGCCTCAGCGCTCCGAGCCTCGCACGCTGTCCCGCGAGGAATGCTCTGCGTGCTCCGTGGCGTCTGTGCTTGCGGAAGAACGCCGCGCGGGCGGGCTTGATGCCGCTCTCGAAGTACCGCAGCGAGATGACGCGCGCAGAGCGCGTCTGGAAGCTGCAGGGCTTGCTTTTCGCAGCCGCGGCAGGGGTCGCCGAGAGCGACGCCGAGAGCGCGAGGGCGAGTCCGGTGACGAGCGCGACGCCTGCCAGGCGGCGACGCAGGAAGTGGGCCGCGTGATGCACCGGCCCTGTTCATCGGGACGTCCCTGGAGTCCCTCGCGCGAGTTCCCTCGAAGTGTTGCCCCCGTTAGGAGTCCCCCGAATGAGGAGCGGGCTATCCTTCGGCCATGCCCACCTATCAGCAGCGCGGCGAGGTCCCCCGCAAGCGCCACATCCAGTTCCGCGACAACGGCTCGCTCCTGACCGAGGAGGTCATGGGGCTCGAAGGGTTCTCGGGGAACGAGTCGATCCTGTACCACCTCCTCTCGCCGTGCCGCGTGAAGCAGCTCGGCGACTTCGAGCCGATCGAGCGCGAGGAATGGGTGCCCGACGCGCACGCGCACCGCCATCTGAAGACCCACGACATCGGGGAGGAGGGCGACGCCGTCTCGGGCCGCCGCCTCCTGATGTGGAACGACGACGTCGAGATCTCCCTCTGCCGCCCGGCCGAGGAGATGGAGACCTACTACCGCAACGGCGAGGGAGACGAGGTCATCTTCGTCCACGAAGGGTCGGGGACGCTCGAGACGATCTTCGGCGAGCTCTCGTACCGCGAGGGCGACTACGTCGTCATCCCGCGCGGGACAACGTACCGCTTCGCGCCCGAAGGCCCTCAGCGCTACCTCGTCTTCGAGTCACCGGGGTTGATCGAGATCCCGCGCCGCTACCGGAACGAGTACGGCCAACTGCTGGAGCACGCGCCCTACTACCACCGGGACATCCATCCGCCGACCGAGCTGCGAACGCACCGCGACCGCGGCGAGCACGTCGTCAAGGTGCGGGTGCGCGACGGGCACCAGGCGTACGTTCTCGACTACCACCCGTTCGACGTCGTCGGCTGGGACGGCTATGTGTACCCGTGGACGTTCAACATCAACGACTTCGAGCCGATCACAGGGCGCATTCACATGCCGCCTCCCTCGCACCAGACCTTCCAGGGGAGGAACTTCGTCATCTGCTCGTTCTGCCCTCGCAAGCTCGACTTCGACCCGCTCGCGATCCCGATCCCGTATCACCACTCGAACCTGAACTCGGAGGAGATGATCTATTACGTTTCCGGAAACTTCGGCTCGCGGCGCGGGATCGAGGTCGGCTCGGTGACGCTTCACCCGTCGGGGATTCCGCATGGGCCGCACCCGGGGCTGGCGGAGAAGTCGATCGGGCAGACGGAGACGCACGAGCTGGCGGTGATGTGCGACACGTTCCATCCACTGCGGCTGTCGGCGTTCGCGCAGGACCTGGACGACGGGACGTACGCATACTCGTGGTACGAGGAGCCCGCTGCGGCTGCGACGGCGGACGACGACCCGGCAGGGGTCACCTCCCACCTATAGGGCCCGATTCGCGTGCGGGACAATCGCCGCCCGCGTCGACGGGCGCCCGCCGCTTGTGCCGGCGGAGGCCCCGGGTTCGGGCTGATTTACTTCGCCGACCGGTGCTTCCTGAGGACCTCTGCGAGCTCACCTGGGTCGCCGACCCGCGGATCGCGCCCGACGGCCGCACGGCCGCCCTTGTCGTGTGGCGCGTTGACTGCGAGGCAAACGACTATGCGAGCGCGATCTGGCTCGTGCCCGTCGACGGCTCCGGCCCGGCCCGCCGGTTCACGTCCGGGGAGAAGCAGGACCTCGCCCCGCGCTGGTCGCCCGACGCGAGCAGGCTCGCTTTCGTCTCGAACCGCGAACGAAAAGCGAAGCAGCTGTACGTGATTCCGACGGCCGGTGGCGAGGGGCGGCGGCTGACCGACCTCGACGAGGACGTGACCGAGCCCGTCTGGTCGCCGGACGGGACGCGACTTGCGTTCTCGGCGCGCGCCCGCGACCCGGCGTACGAGGAGGAGGACGACAAGCGGCGGCGCCCGCGCCGGTTTACCCGCTTGCAGTACAAGCTCGACGACGTCGGCTGGACAGGGGATCGCCGTCGGCACATCTTCACGGTGCCCGCGGACGGGTCGGCGCCGCCCGCGCAGCTGACATCCGGTGACTACGAGGCCGAGTACCCGGCGTGGTCGCCGGACGGGAGGCGGATCGCTTTCGCCTCTGCGCGGCAGGAAGATTGGGACATCGAGCTGTTCCGAGACCTCTTTCTAGTCGACGCGGATGGGGGCGAGCCGATGCGGCTGACCGGGGGTGACGGCTGGCACGAGGCTCCGGCCTGGTCGCCGGACGGGTCGCTGATCGCCTGCCGCTTCAGCGCGGGCGGCTTCGACTTCCCGCGCCACGGCCAGATCGCCGTGCTCGACGCGGCGAGCGGCGAGCGGCGCGTTCTGACGGCTTCGCTCGATCGCAACTGTGCTCCTTATCCGAAGATCCGCGAGCCGGTCTGGGACCAGGACACGCTCCTGTTCGTCCTCGAGGACCGGGGCAACAACCACCTGTACCGGGCGCGCGCCGATGGGGTCGGCGCTCCGGAGCCTGTCCTCGACGGCGAGCTATGGGTGACCGGCTTCGACTGCGTCGGCGGGCGGATCGTCCACAGCGCGACGACGCCGGCGTCTCTGGCGGAGCTCTACTGCGGCGAGCGCCGGCTGAGCGAGGTAACGCGGGCGTTCAGCGACGCGCGTGAGCTCGCCGAGCCAGAGCGCTTCACGGCCGGCTCGGCGGACGGCTCGGAGATCGAGGCGTGGCTGATGCGGCCAGTCGGCTTCGAGCCCGGGCGCCGCTATCCGGTGCTGCTGAACATCCATGGCGGGCCCTTCAGCCAGTACGGGAATAAGTTTTTCGACGAGTTCCAGGTCTACGCCGGCGCTGGCTATGTCGTCCTCTATGCCAACCCGCGCGGCTCCTCCGGTTACAGCGAGCAGTGGGGGAGGGCGATCCGCGGGCCGGTCGCGGAGGGACCAGGATGGGGCTCTGTCGACTACGAGGATCTGATCGCGGTCGTCGACGAGGCGCTGCAGCGGTTTGACTTTTGCGACCCCGAGCGGCTCGGCGTCCTCGGCGGCTCCTACGGCGGCTACATGACCTCGTGGATCGTGGGCCACACCGACCGCTTCCGCGCCGCCTGCTCGGAGCGCGCGGTCAATAACTTCGTGCTCGAGGGCGGAGCGAGCGACATCGGATTCGCGTTCAAGAGCTACGTCGGCGCCCACTGGTTCGAGGCGCCAGACGTCTACCTCAGGCTCTCGCCGACAACATACGCCGCGAGCGTCACAACGCCCCTCTTGATCCTCCACTCCGAAGACGATCTGCGCTGCCCGATCGGCAACGCCGAAGATCTGTTCGCGATCCTGCGGCTGTTGAAGCGGGAGGTCGAGTTCGTGCGCTTCCCGGCCGAGTCGCACGAGCTCACCCGCTCGGGCTCGCCCGCGCACCGGGTGATGCGATTCGAGACGATCCTCGACTGGTTCAACCGCCACCTGCGCCCGGACGAAGTTCGGACGCTCGAGCGGCTGGCGGCGGGCGCCCCACGCGCGCGCTCGTAGGCGGCGCCTCCTTCGAACAAGCTGAACGCTCTTCCCGGGACTGGCTGACGGCGGTGACTAGAGGCCTAGCGCCAGGCGTTGGCGGCGACGTCGGAGAGCGAGCGACAACGC
>Ga0137374_10004447_pt1 | contig 16685 bp, 18 predicted proteins | sample SagtaG_20_FD_104811 | JGI IMG/M metagenome (GOLD analysis project Ga0137374, IMG submission 104811) | Vadose zone soil microbial communities from Sagehorn Ranch, Mendocino, California, USA - Sage1_R_100_16 metaG | ecosystem: Environmental > Terrestrial > Soil > Vadose zone | place: USA...
GAGCACCGCACGGATCACGACCAGTTGGTCCAGCAAAGCGGTCGCGAAGTCGGATCCGGGCGCCATGACCACTCGGCATTCGAGTCTGCTTCCGTTCGCCGCCACAGCGTGGAAAGCCTGCGCCGCCAGGGTTGTCACCGGGTTGGACGCCCACGGCGAATCGACGACAACGATTGTGGACGGATCCGCGGTGAGCAGTTCGGCGAAGTCGACAGGTGTCGGATGTACCAGGACGATCCCGGCCGCGGTGGGCATCACGCGCCGCAACTCTGCGGGCCAGCCGGGATCACCGTCGACGAAGACGACTCCGGCGGGAGCCGGGAAGGACAACGGCAGGGTCGCGAGCGTACTGCGTGCCCGCACGGACGAGGTGCTCATGTGGCGACCTCCGCCTTCTGGGCCGACCGGACGGCTTTGGCGGCAGCATCGGCCACCGCGAGAGCGAAGCGCAGATCCTCGACGAGATCGTCTGTGCTGGGTGGTGCCAATTCGCCGCGGACGATGGCGGCGAGCTCGCGCCACTCGGCCTCGTAGCCGTTGACGTCGGTCGGACCGAACACCCGTGCCGATTCTGAAGTCGTGAGCGTGCTGATCGCAGATCCGGCATGGACGAAGGAGGGCGTGAACTCCACCTGCAGAACCTGATCGTCGGCGAATACCTCGAGCACCCAGTTGGGCTGCCAGGTCTGCGACATCGCCGCATGCAGTTCAATACTCTTGCCGCCGGCAACAAAAAGGATCCGGTACCCGAACGGTGCCAGGAACATCGCGTCGATCACGCGCAGGTCGTCGTACCGGGGGAGGAGGCTCCGGATCAGCGGGAGATCGTGGATCGCCAGACCCATCACGCCGGCGTGGACCATGCCGGCCAGCACTTCGACGTCAGTCAAGTCCGGCGTGGGAAACGAGGGTCGCGACAGCACCTCTGTGGCGACGTCCTCGAAGCGCGAGTTCGGCGGAAGCACGATCGACGACCGGATGGTGTGACTGCTCTGCGGGAGATCGCCCCAGTGGGCGACGGCGGCCCGCCATCCCGGATCGAAGGTGTGCATCGCACCGACCACGATCGGTACGCCGGTCTCCGCGGACACCGCCGCGATCGCAGCGGCTTCGGCGGCCGACATCGCGAGCGGCTTCTCGCACAGCACGGCCTTCTTGCCGGCGCGACAGGCGGCGATCAGCTGCTCGGCATGGAAGGTGTGAGGACTGCAGATCGCGACGACCTCGACCGCCGGATCGTCGAGCAGCGCGTCGACCGACGTCGAATGCACCGCGCCGACGCGGCCCGCGACCGCCTCGGCGACAGCGGCATCGATGTCAGTGACGTGACGAATCGCGAAGTCGTCGCCCAGCCGGGCCAGCGTCGGCAGGTGGATGGCCTGCGTCACCGGTCCCGCGCCGAGGAATCCGATTCCGATAATGGACTGCATCCGTGGCTCCTCACCAGAGTGAAACCCGACCAGTCGTTCAGATTTTGGAAACGTAAACGCCTGGTAAGGTTTCGTCAAGAGCTCGTGCGCGACTGTTTCGGGGAGGACTTGTGACCAACGACGTGACAGCACGGATCCGGGGCCCTTATCGCAAGGGCGTCGAGCGACGTGAGCAGATCGTCCGGAGCGCCTCGGACGTCTTCGGGGAACTCGGCTACACCGGCGGGTCGCTGCGCACCATCGCCGACCGCGTCGGCGCTTCGCCCGCCACGATCATCCAGTACTTCGGCAGTAAGGAGGGTCTCCTGGCGGCTGTCCTGGAGGACTGGACGATGCAGACGAGCGTTTGGTTGCTCTCGGATGATCCGCCGGGGCTCGCGTACTTCCGTGCCCTGATCAGGGTGACCGAGTTCCACGTCGAACACCGCGGCCTGCTCGAACTGTTCATCACGATGGCTGCCGAAGCGACCAATCCTGGCCACCCGGCCCGCGAGTTCATCCAGCGCCGGTACGCCGACGTCCTGGCGAACTGCACCGCGAAGCTCCGTGAAGCCGTCGACCGTGGCGAGGTCGCGCCCATGTCGGATGGCCAGATCGAAGCCGAGGTCCGCATCCTGATCGCCGTACTGGACGGCATCGAACTGCAGTGGTTGCTCGGCGCCGACATCGACCTTCCCGCCTTGGCCAGCAGGCATCTCGAGCAGGCAATCGACAGCTGGAAGGCCGGCCGGACGCTGTCCTAACGGCTTGCTCCTGAGACTGATCGTGGCGTGGAGTCAGAGGTTGGTCTGGGATTCGAGTTCGTCGGGGTAGCGGCCGCCCTGGATCTCGATCTGGGACGACGCTTCGGTGAGCTGCGCGAGTTCCTCGGTGGACAACGTGACGTCGGCGGCCGCGATGTTCTCCTCCAGCCGGTGCAACTTCGTCGTACCGGGGATCGGGACTATCCACGGCTTCTGGGCGAGCAGCCATGCCAGTGCGATCTGCGCGGGCGTCGCTCCCTTGGCAGTTGCGAAGGACCGCACCAGTTCGACCATGGCGACGTTGTGCTGCAAGGCGTCCGCACCGAAGCGCGGGATGCGTGCACGCAGGTCGTTGCCCTGGTCAAAGGTAGTCGAGGCGCTGAGGGTCCCGGTAAGGAATCCTTTGCCGAGCGGGCTGTACGGAACGAAGCCGATGCCGAGTTCCTCGCAGGTGGCCAAGACCTCCTGCTCGGGCCGCCGCCACCACAGTGAGTACTCGCTCTGGATCGCTGTGACCGGTTGGACAGCGTGGGCGCGACGGATCGTGCCCGCAGCTGCCTCGGACATCCCGTAGTGCTTGACCTTGCCGGCCTCGATCAGATCCTTGACTGCTCCGGCGAACTCTTCGATCGGGGCCTCGGGGTTCACACGGTGCTGGTAGTACAGGTCGATCGCGTCGACGCCGAGCCGCTGCAACGAGCCGTCGACGACGCGTGCGACCTCGTCAGGGCGAAGCATGCGGCCCGTGGGTTTGTGCTCGACTGGGTCGATGTCGGCGGCGAACTTCGTCGCGATGACCACTTGGTCGACGTACGGCGCCAGGGCCCCGCCAACCAGTTCCTCGTTGGCGTGCGGGCCGTAAATCTCGGCGGTGTCGAAGAGGGTGACACCGCGCTCCACGGCTGCCTGCAGGAGCCGGATCATCTCTTCCTTGTCAGGCCGGCCGCCGTAGCCGCCCGTCATGGTCATGCAGCCGAGACCGATGGCCGAGACCACAGGGCCGCCCGTTCCCAGAGTGCGTTTCTGCATGGTCGTTCTCCAGATCTGTCAGTCCGTCAGGACCCCGCCGGCTGTTCAGTGGGCGTCGTACTGCTCGTCGGTGACGTGTTCGAGCCAGGTCGTCTCGGAGCCTTCGGCGATGCCTTCGAGCATTGCCAGATGTTCCATGAAGTCCTGCGGGGTCGCGCCGTGCCAGTGCTCCTCGCCCGGCGGCGTGTACACGGTCTCGCCTGGCTTGACGACGAAGACCTTGCCGTCGCGGGTGCCCATCAGCGCGACGCCTGCGGTCACGTGCAAGGTTTGGCCGACCGCGTGGGAGTGCCACGCGGTCCGGGCGCCGGGAGTGAACCTGACCCGGCTGACGACCATTCGCGACGGCTCCGGCTTCCTGGTCGCGATCGCGTCGACGTAGACGTCGCCGGTGAACCGCTCCGCCGGCCCTTTGGTGGTGGGCTGCTTCTCCTCGATCTGCATGCTCGGATTCCTTTCTCTGTTGGGGTTCAAGGCCTTGGATGACGGGCACGCAGGCCGAGGGCCGCCGTACCGGTGATGAAGGCGATCACGGCTGCGATGACCAGGCTGGTGCGCATTCCCGGCACGAATGTCTCTGGTTGGGCCAGGAGAGCGCCGAAGACCGCGACGGCCAGCGCGCCGCCGAGTTGGCGACTGGTGTGGAACACGCCACTGGCGACACCAGCCTGCCGATGCTCGACGGTGTTGAGCAGGACGGCTGTGACCGGTGGAATGACGAGCGGTCCGCCAAGACCGATCAGCATCATCAGCGCGCCCAGTGCCGTGGTCGGGGCCGAGGCAGGTACGACGGCCAGACTCAACAGGCCGGCCGTCATCAACGCCAGACCGGTCACGATCACCGGACGTGGACCGGTGCGTTCCACCAGCCGGGCTGTGAAAGGAGTCAGCAGCGCTCCGACGAGCATCATCGGCAAGAAGACGGCGCCGGTGCCGAGCGCGGTCAGCCCGCGCACTTGCTGCAAATACAGGCTCATCACGAACGGCGAACCGTAGTAGCCGACCATGAACGCGAAGCCGATCACCACGGCAATGACCACGTTCCGCGACCGGAACAGCGCCAGAGGCACCATCGGATGGGCACCGTGAGCCTGTGCGAGCACGAACGCGGTGATAGCCACAGCCGCGAGAATCACGGCGCCGATTACCTGTGGTGCGGTGATTCCGGCGCTGCCCGCCTCGACCGCGGCGTACGTGAGTGCGCCCATGGCCAGCACTGCCGTGATCTGGCCGATCCAGTCGAAAGGCACCCGGTGGTGAGGGGAGCGTGGGATGCGCGTGAGCAACAGCAGCGCCACCAGCCCGACGAGAAGATTGACGAGGAAGATGAGGCGCCAGCTGAGTTCGCTGAGCAGGCCGCCGAGCACCGGCCCGGACACCGACGCGGCGGCTCCGCCCATCGCCCACATACCGATGGCCCGGGCCCGGCGGGCCGGATCGGGGTACGCCTGGCCGATCAGCGACAGCGACGAGGGCATCATCAGTGCGGCTGCGCTGCCTTGCACGAACCGTGCCAGCACGAGGGCGGTCATCGTCGGCGCGACTCCGCAAGCCGCCGACGCGAGTACGAAGAGCCCTAGCCCGATGGCGAACGCATTGCGTCCCCCGATCCGGTCCGCCAGCGAACCGGCCGACAGCAGCAACGCGGCGAACATCAGCGTGTACGCGTCCACGACCCACTGCAGGCCGCTGATACCGCCACCGAGATCACCACGAATGTGCGTCAATGCCACGTTGACGATCACGGCGTCCAAGGTGATCACGAAGAAGCCGAGGACTGCCGCGAGCAGCGTGGGTCTCGTACGCCGCGGAGCGCCATACGGGACCGCGGCGGCTGCTGCGGCAGACTCTCGAGTGGTCACGCTGGACTCCAGGCCATTGGTTCGTCGCTCCTCTGTTCCCTCATGCAACCCGGTTCAGCATCGCCGTGGGAGGCCGTGTTGAGCCGGGTACTGTCAGAACCCCCCAGCGCGTCAGCGACGTTCGTACGCTGGAAGGCATGAGTGGTGAGAACCGGCAGCAGGTCCGCGACTTTCTCGTCAGCCGACGCCCTCGACCTCCTCGGAAGCTGGGTTCTCGCCTGAACCGGTCGGTTCTCCCGCCTGAATTTCAGGAGGAGAACGGACAACTTCGGGGTTCTCCCGTGAAATGGCAGTGGTTGGCGGCCTATCGACCTGGGGTACGGTCGTGGTCCGGTTCGTTCGCTGATCACAGGAGTGCGCGTGGCTGGTGATATCCGTCTGATCGTTCAAGGTGACGACTTCGGCATGTGTCATGCCGTGAACGTCGGCACCATGCGGGCGTTCCAAGAGGGGATCCTGACGCAGGCCTCCACCATGGCCGCGTGTCCGTGGTTCACCGAGGCCGCGGCGCTCGCGCGCGAGTCCGGACTCCCGCTCGGCGTACATCAGACCCTGACCTGCGAGTGGGACTATCTGCGGTGGCGGCCGCTGACCGACGGACCCTCGCTGGTGGGTGATGATGGGACGTTCTTCCGGACGGTTGCCGAAGCCCGAGCTTCAGTCACCCACGCCGACGCCGTACGCGAACTCTCCGCTCAGGTGGCGAAGTTCGGCTCGGAGGGACTCCCTGTTCACTACCTGGACGTCCACATGGGCGAGAGCGCGCCGGAGGCGTACGCCGAGATCTCGGCCGCGGTCGGCAAGCCGTACATCTACGGGCCCGTGGAGTCGCAGCGGTTCGCTTCGATCGAGATTCTGAGCGACCGGGAAGCGGCAGCCAAGAAGCCCTGGGTGCTCGGCCACATCGCCGGCCTGACGGCAGGCGTACACCTGCTGGTCACGCACTGCGCCGCCGCCGAACCGGAACTCGCCGCGCTGCACGCACCCGGCACGGAGACGTACCGCTGGGCCGAGGAATACCGGCTCTCGGATCAGGACATCGTGACCGATCCCGAGATCCGCAAGACGATCGAGGAGCGGGGCATCGAGTTGGTGTCGATGCGCAACGCCTTCACCGACTGATGGCCGGTCTCGCACCGGGTGCGAGACCGGCCGGTGGGGTCAGGCGCCGTTGAGCGTGTCGTTCGTCGGGGCCCAGCGGAAGTACTGCGGGTCGGAGAAGGTCATCGGGACCTTGCCCAGGCTCTTGATCACAGTGTTCTGGCCGTTGGCGTGCCCGACCGCGTAGAGGTAGCCGGACTTGGTGTCGCGGTCGATGCTGAGCAGCAGCGTCCCCGTCGCGCCACACTTCGTCGCGATGAGCTGCTCGAACCCTTGCCAGGTCGCGCCACGGACGGTGGCGGCCTTCGGAACGCTGAAGGCGGCGGTGGGCCAGGTGACCGTGATCAGCGTGCCGGCCCGCGTGTTGGCGAGGAACGTTTCGTACGTCGAGGTGCGGCTGATCAGCGCCATCGACTTCACGGTGCTGAGGCCACCGACACCGCCGGTCTTGCGCCAGCCCGTGCCCCGGGCGATCCAGCGGTGCAGGGTGCCGTCGGTCTGCTGACCGTAGAGGAAGGTCCGGTCATAGTCGGCGGGACCCGTCTGAAGCCGCACAGACTCCTCGATCCAGCGGAAGTTGGACCAGCCACCGCCGACGCGGAGGTTGTTGTGCGGGTAGTGCGGGTCGATCTGGCTGTCGACGACGTACGAGCTCGAGTACAGCGCGCCGCTCATGACGGTCAGACCGGACCGAGACTCCCCGTTCCCTTGCGGCGTGCCGACGAACGTGCTGGTGTGCTGGACCTGGTTCGGCTGGAACACCCCGGCCGTCCCACGGACCCCGCCGATAGAGATTGGCGACGTTGCGTTGATCATGCGGCTGGTGTGCGCTCCTGCGGCGGTCACCGAGCCGAGCCGGAGCGCGCAGGCCGCACTTGCCGCCGATGTCTGGGCGTGCGCGGACGGGCCTACTGACGCGCCAAGTGTCAGTGCGAGTACGCCGGCCGCAGCCAGACTTACGGTCTTGCGAAGCATCTGGATTGTCCTCCCCTGAAGGCGAAAGGCCTTGTGGCCTTCGTCGTACGGGGTTGGATTCCGGTCAGGACCGAAAAGTTCGGACGAGTTGTCGACAACGATCCGGTGGCTCCGGCTGAGGAGTCACGCCTGGTCGGCCTCACCCTGCCCACTTGACAGGACAGCACTCCATCTCAGTCGTCGAGCAGTTGCACGGCTTCTTGGATGGAGCTGGTGACTGGTACGCCGGTGGTCTCCAGGGCGGTGCGGGTCATGGCACCGGTCGTGACGAGGACGCAACCTGTGCCGGCGGACTCGGCGGCGACTGCGTCGTCGACCACGTCGCCGATCAGGACGACGTCGGCCGGGTCCAGGTCCTGTGCCTCGAGGTGTCGCAGCAGGCTGTCGGTCTTCGAACCGCCACCGACGTCCCCGGCCAGTCCGTCGATGCGGCTGAAGTACCCGGTGAGTTCGAACTGTTCGATCGTGGGGACGAGTCGGTCGTGGAACCACATCGACAACAGGGATTGGGTCCGTCCGCTCTCGGCCCAGCGCCGTAGCTCCGCCGGTACTCCCCCTGCGAGGCCGCAGGTGTGCAGGAGGGCGTCGTACCGCTCGTGGTAGAGCTTGTCGACGCGGGCCCATTCCTCGTCGTCGAGCAGGCGCTCGAGGATCTCTTCGTAGGAGACCCGCATCGGCCGCGCGTACACCGCCTGCCACTCGGCCCAGGTGAGGCTCGCGCGTCCGAAGTCGACGCAGACCGCGTTGACTGCGGCCAGTACGGCGTCGTTGTCGTTCAGCAGCGTCCCGTTCCAGTCCCACACGACATGCGAAATCACCCGCCAACTCTAGACGCCCGCCCCAGCGGGTAACTCGCTGCGTCGGCGCTGAAGACTGCAGCGCACTGGCCACGGTCCGATCGGCTCTGGGTGGTGACGGGTCTGTCCGGCCTGCACGGCCTCCTGCAAGGCTGGGCGAACGCCGGCCCCGCCTCAGCCTGAAAGGCGGAGCCGGCGTCGCGGTGGGCTACTGGGGCCAGGTTGCCTCGGTGACTTGGCCGCCGTGGATGCTCACGGTGAGTTGGACGTGGCCTCGGGGGCGAACGTACAGCTCGTAGGCCCCCATTGGTACGGCGTCGAAGACCGCCGTATGCAGGATCGTTCCGTCGGCCGCGGGCCGGGGCACGACGGCGACATGTGGCAGGCCGTGCCCATGTCCGTGCCCAGGCCCGTGGCCGCCCCCGTGTGCGTGGCTGTGGCTGTGGCTGTGGCTGTGGCTGTGGCCGTGGCCGTGTGTGTGGCCGGGGGACGTCGTACTTCCTGTGGGGCGTAGCTCGATCTCCTGGTCTTCGAGGTCTTCCGGCATGGCGATGACGAGCGCGCCGACCTCGCCGCCGATGTCGAGGAGGACCGAGGAGCCCTTGCCTGCCTGCGGATTCTCGACCGCGTTGTTGCCGGTCATGACGCTGCCGGTGTTCCGGGCGTGGACTGGTAGCCGCCGGCCGGCGTACCGAGGTAGGGGAACCGGTCGAGCAGAGGTGGGTTCGTGTTCGACGTACCGTCCTTGATCGCCGAGGCCGCCGCGTCAGGTTTGTACGACGGATCGACCAGCGGGATCGTGAGACCGGCCACCGCACGCAGTTCGACTGTGACGACGTCGTCGATCACCCGGCGTCCGTTCGGGAATCCGGCTGCGTCGCCGGCGACCAGGCCGAGCGGGTTCGGCGACTTCGACGGCGGCACGGCCACGTTGAGGCGCAACAGGTCGGCCTGGACCGGACCGGTGTTGTTCTGGAAGCCAGGTACGACGCCCTTCGGAATGCCCGTCAGCAGGATCGCCGCGAGGTCGGCACGGGGTTTCTTGTACGCCGCCAGGTTCGGGAACACCCCGGGGTAGAGCACCGGCAGCAGCCCGCCCAGCTCTGGCGTGGTGACGTACTGCGCGAACCGCTTGTCCTCTGACGGCGGCCGGCTGTTCCACCGGTCCTTCTCTGCCATCGGCACGATGACCTCGTTGAACAGCGGATTGCCAAGCCGCGAGACCTGCTTGTAGGGGCCGTGCCACAAGTGAGCCCCGCTCTGGTCGTCGAAGATCCGGGACGGCCGGCGGCTGGCGCTGGCATACACCCCGATGACGGACCTCGGGTCGAGTACGTCGGTCGGCCGGCGGCCGTCGCGGGTCAGGTCCGTGATCGGAACCTGCAGCGCGATCGTGTGCACGTTCGAGCCCTGCACACCGTTGACCCCGATCGCTGCCGCAGACGGGATCAGGTGTGCCATCTGGAACGGGCGGAGCGTGCCGAGATCGAAGATGCTGCCCAGGTCGGCGAAGAACGCGTCCGCGCGTTGCCCGGCGAACACCTTGCGATTCGTGCCGATGGTGTGCACCGCCTTGGCGGCCAGCTTGGCGTAGTTCGGCGTACTGCGAACACCGACGTTGACCGGGGGAGCGGCGAGGTCGCGGGCGAGGATCCGGGACCGGCCGTGGTGGACCCTGGTGACCGAGTAGAACTGCGGACGGTTCCAGCTCGGGTCGTTCAGCGCCGTGATCGGGCCGGTGTTGTACAGGAAGGTCTTCTTGTTGCGGATCTTGGCGTGGAAGCGGAACTGGTAGCTGAGGTCGGCCTTGCCGGTCCCGCTGTTGGAGATGTGGATCTGATAGAGCACGTCGTCACCGAACTCGTAGAAGTTCGGTCCGCCGTACGGGTTCTGGAACGGGATGAAGTTGGCGATGATCGTCACGGTGTCCGGCTTGTCCGGGCTGACGAACGCGTACACGTCGGTGTTGTCGGCCACCGGGTCCTTGGAGATCTCCGGCGCTTCACGGTGCGAAGACATGACAGGTCCTCCTCTCCTGATCAGGCCGTGGCCGCGCCGGCCAGTCGGGCTGCGAGTTCGCGATCGGTCAGGAGAACCTCCCGCTCGCCGACCATGATCGCCATCTGCCCGGCCCGCACGTCCTTGACGTGGACGACGAACGACTCGGCGTTCTCGAGCTCCGCCGGCGTCAACCGCCGCGCGCCCGGATCGCCGTCGTGGTCTTTGAGCACCTTGGCCCCCGCGACGGCCCCCACCGCCGCAGCGGTGCCGGCACCCGCGAACACCAGGAACCCCCGCCTTGTTGCGTCAGTCATGATCCTTCCTCCCATTTGTCGACAGAGCACGACTCACGTAGGCACTTCGGAGCCGGCCGCCGACCAGATGGGTTGGTGTTTCGAGACACCGGGCGGACCGGGTTTGTGGCATGCCACGACATGGCCGGGCTGGTGGGCACCTGACACCGTCGGTTGGAAGGACCCCGCCCCCGGAGGTGTGCTGATGAAACTCCGTCCTGTCGTCTCTACGCTCCTGACCGCAGTGCTGATGGGCGCGCTGACCGTCCCTGCGACACGCGCTGACGCTGCGAGTCTTCAAGAAATAGCCGGCTTCGGATCGAATCCGGGCAACCTCAGGATGTTTCGCTATGCACCGCCTGGTCTCGAGGCGGGGCGGCCAGTGGTGGTGGCGCTACACGGTTGTACTCAATCGGCGACGGCGTACGACGACGAGCCCGGATGGGTCGCGTTGGCGGAGCGAGAGGGCTTCGCGCTTGTGTTGCCGGAGCAGCAGTCGGCCAACAACTCGAGCAAGTGCTTCAACTGGTTCGAGCAGTCGGACACCGCGCGGGGTTCGGGTGAGGCGTTGTCGATCAAGCAGATGGTCGACCGCACGCTGAGTGATCTGGGTTCGGACGCGGGGCGGGTGTTCGTCACCGGCCTGTCGGCGGGTGGCGCGATGGCGGCCGTCATGCTGGCGTCGTACCCGGAGGTGTTCGCCGGCGGCGCGATCGTGGCCGGGCTGCCGTATCGCTGTGCGACCTCGCTCATGCAGGCCTTCAGCTGCCAGAATCCGGGAGTCGATCTGACGCCGAAGCAATGGGGAGACAAGGTACGCGCGGCGACGACCCCTACTCGGTGGCCGAAGGTGTCCATCTGGCACGGCACAGCCGACTACACCGTTGCCTACCGCAACCTAACCGAGCTGATGGAGCAATGGACCGACGTTCACTCGGCAGATCAGGTCGCCGATGCGAGCGAGACCGTCAACGGCGCCACCCATCGCACGTACTCCGATGGCGCCGGCACTGCAGTTGTCGAGACCTGGTCGATCCCCGGGATGGGCCATGGTCAGCCCGTCGACCCCGGCACCGGGGCCGACCAGTGCGGCGTCCCCGCGCCGTACATCCTCGACGTCAACCTCTGCGCCGCCATCCACATCGCCCGCTTCTGGGGCATCGCCTAGGGCGTCGAGGCGAGCGCGACAGCCACCCGGGCGGCGAGATCGGCGTTGTTGCGGGCCAGGGCGAGGTTTGCGGGGATGCTCTGGCCGTCGGTCTCCTTCTCGATCCTCTCGAGGACGTACGGCGTGACTGCGGGACCGGTGACTCCTGCCTGCGCACTCGATTCCAGGGCGGCGGTCAGTACGGCGTTGATTCGCGACGCCGGGATCTCGTCGTCGACCGGAATCGGGACTGTCAGCAGGACACCGGTAGTCGGCCGCGCTCGGAAGCGGAGAACGTCACAGACCACTCGCTCGTCGTCGACCCGGTGGGGGACCGGCAATCCACTCGACCGGGTGTAGAAGGCCGGGAACCAGTCGTGTTGCCAGCCCAGGACCGGTACGCCGGCAGTCTCGAGGTATTCGAGGGTTCGCGGCAGGTCGAGGAACGCCTTGGCGCCGGCGCACACGGTGATGACCGGGTGGTTGGCGATGGCGTCGAGGTCGGCCGAGACGTCCCCGCTGAGTTCGGATCCGCGGTGGACGCCACCGATGCCGCCGGTGGCGAACACCGAGATGCCGGCTGCATGCGCCAGGGCGACCGACGCCGAGACCGTGGTGACGCCGACATCCCATCCTTGTGCTTGCGCCACAGACAGATCGCGCTCCGCGACCTTCCGCGTGCCCTGCAGCACTCGCTTCTCTTCGTCCGCCGACAGACCGACATGTGCGCGGCCGTCGAGTATCGCGGTCACGGCTGGTGTAGCGCCGCAGTCGACGATCTTCTCCACGCTCGGGCTGCCTGTTCCTGCGAGCGCCTCGGCGTTCGCAGGAACAGGCAGCCCGAGCGTGGAGAAGATCGTCGACTCCAACGCGACAACCGCCCGACCTTCACCCAGAGCTCGCGCAACGTCGTCGGAGAGGATGAGTCGTCTCTTGGCATCGTCCGTCACGCGAAGCTCCGTCTCTGTTGGTCGTCACTGTGGCACTAGGGGTCCGGTGACCCGGCGCGGATTCAGGATCCACACGTAACACCTCCCGTCCGGGAACGTAGTGTCGACGCTCGCCTGAGGCAACCGACTGCACCGTCCGGCGCGGAGCCGGACGGCGATGCCGATCAGGTCAGGCCGGTAACGTGACGGGCCGGCTGAGGTGGCGGGGGAGGAACTCGTTGTCGAGGCCGATCCAGCGGATGGTGCGGTGGTCGCCTGGGTTGGCGTGGAGCGTCTTCTCCGTGGAGGCGAAGGCGTCGAACAAGGCGAGAGCGGATTGGCGGTCGACGTACTCGTCGTCCCAGGGGAGCAGGAACTGGATCGGGACGGTGATTCGTCTTGCTGCCTCGATCAGTGCGTCGTACACGAAGAACCCGCCGCCGAAGATGGCGGCGGTGATCCGGGAATCGATCGCGGTCAGCGGCACACCGATCGCGGTGCCCAGCGAGATGCCGCCGCCGTAGCCGATCGGGGCGTCGGTGCCGATCTCGGGCAGCTTCTGTAGTGCGTCCAGGGTTGCCTGCCATTCCGGTACGGCGCGCTCCGCCAGTGAGGTGACGAAGCGGACGCTGATCGACTGGAAGCGCTCGGTGTCGGCTGCCTCCCGAGCCCGCCGGAGGTCGGCGCGGGTCCGCTCGTCCTCCGCGGTGCGCGGGCGATCGCCGTGTCCGGGCGCGTCGATCGCGACCACGGTGAAGCCCCAGGTGGTGACGGCGTCGTGGGCGCGGGCCATGAGTGCCGGCGTCTTCTTGTGCAGGCCGCCACCGTGACCCATCAGTACCAGGGGCGCGTGATCGGGGCCGGATACGGGCGACCAGAGCACGCCGGGGACCTCGCCCACGAGGAAGTCGCGTTCGACGACACGGTTCGACGATGTCTCAGTGGTGAAACGCAGAGAATGCATAGTTTGGTGCCTTTCGGGAGTGCCGTGGTGTTGAGGCGCTCCCGGCAACCCCTACGTCAGTCGCCCGACCGTGACAACGAGGGGAGCACCCACGTGCGTACAGCGTTCATGGGTCTCACCTCCTCGCGTGGTGTCACGGTCTCCCGCACGCTAGCAGTCTGAACGTCGTCCCGCCCAACCATTTCCGGTCGACCGCGTCGCCGGGCCGCCATGGGTCCAACGCGTCGCGGCGGGACGCCGCTAGCCTCGGTTTGGGCGGCGATGTCGGCCGATCCAACGGCCGTAAGAAGGCCGCATCCAACGTGCCATGGAGGTCCCGTGCAGTCCGAGTCTACGAACAGCCTTCCGCGCCACCCGGTGGTTATGGCGCACCAAGCGCAGCGCGCGGCCGATGTGCAGTTGCGCATAGCCGATGCGATCACGGCCTTCGCCGGCTCGATGCGGTTCGTCTACGCCCATGTCGTGGTGTTCGCGATCTGGATGCTGTTCGTCGAGTCGAGTCCTTGGCCCACGCTGACCCTGGTCGTGTCGTTGGAGGCGATCTTCCTGTCCACCTTCGTGATGATCGGGCAGAACCGGGCTGCCGCGTTCCAGCAGGCGAAGGCCGATCACGACTTCAACACATCGGAACTCGAGCTCAAGACCAACACCCAGTTGACTCGCGAGATCCACGCACTCACCACCGAGCTTCACCGGCGCCTGATCGAGGAGGCAAAGGGCTGACGACAAGGTCCGGGTGGTGGGCTACCGCTTCGGGCGTTGGGCCCAGGGTTGGAGGCGGCGGCCGGTGAGGGACTCGGTGCCGAGGCGGATCAGTTGCTGCTTGCGCAGGGGTGCCCAGGTGTGCAGCGGCAGCGTCCGCTTGAGCGCCGTTGCCTCGTCCGGTGGCACCACCGACAGGTGACCTACCGCGGTGACCGTCCAGCCCAGGTGGCGGTCGACAGCGACGTCATCGGCTTCGAAGGCGACGACGTCGCCCCGCTCGGCGGCGCGGTACTTCTCACCCTCGTCCGAGGCGAACACGATCGTGTCGTCGTCGACGGCGAAGTTCACCAGCCGGACCGCCGGCATCCCGCCCAGGGTGAACACCAGGCGTCCCAGGGGGACGGAACCGAGCAGACGCAGGCACTCGAACTCGTCGAGGATCTCGAACCCCGAGGGGTCGAAACGTGGCATCGCATCCATCACAATCCGTCCTTCCGGCGGTGGCCCACGCTGAGCACGACTCACTTACCAGCCCGTTCCACAACTGACCCAATGCATCCTCACATCACACCGCTGACTCCCAGCCGGCATCAGTGCCTTACGTCACTCGGGAGATAGGACGTTGGACCGTCGTACCGGGGACCTCGTCGGATCGCGGCGCCCGGTCGTGCCCGCCTCCGGGCGTGGCGCCGAAGGTCCCGGTTGAACCGGGTACGACGCCTCTGCCCGTCCGGTGCGCATCGCAGGAGGTTGGAGATGTCCGAGGGGGAGTGCGTGATGAGCGAGCAAGGCCCGTTGCCCCGAGCAACCGCGTATGCCGCGGTCGCGCGCTGCGTCGTCTCCACCGCGAGGCTGCTGGCGCAACGTCGTGTCCATCAGCCGCGTGAGAACGTCGGCCGATGCCTGCGGTTCGCGGACGGATCGCAGGGACGGGTGTACCGGGAGACGGTCGTCGATCGTCCTTCGGTCGCCGATCCGTGCATCCTCGTGGTGACGTTCCGGCTGTGGGGTGTGCGCGGCAGGGGCCACACCGTGTTCCGGTGGGAGTCGTGGTTCAATACTCCGCTGTTCGTGGGTTTCGACGGCTTCGTGTCCAAGCTATGGCTGGCGCACGACGAGTTCGATACCTACCGCGGCCTGTACGAGTGGGACGGGCCGGAGTCGGCGGTGGCCTACGCCCGCGCGCTGTGGCGGGTACTCGAGCTGGTGTCCGTGAAGGGCTCGATCCGCTATCGGGTGGTTCCTGGCCTGCGGCGCGATGAGGTGCTTGCCGACGCCGGCGTCCTGGATCCTGTCGAGCCGACCGACAAGGCGGCATGGTGGCGAGTGGTGGCGCGCAGCGACAGGTAGCACAAACCGGCCAGCGGGACGGGAGCCCAGAACTGGACGAGTCGCCACGAGACCACGCCGAGTACGGCGGCCTCCGCGGGTACGCCGAAGCCGAGCAGCGCGGGGATCAAGACCCCGTCAACCTCCGATCGTGGCAGAGTGCTCGGAGCCGTCGACGCCGATCTCGGGTTCGACGGACGGTTCGGCGTGCCACCCGGCCGGTACGACGACCACCGTGCACGTCGCGTGTGTCGCCAGGTGCGTCATCACCGAGCCGGCCGCCAGGTCGCGGAATTCGCCGAGGCCGCGAGAACCGAGCACGAGTACGGCGGCATCGGTTGCCTCGCGCAACAACACCGGGACTGTCTCACCGACGACGACCGCCACGTCGATCCGTAGCCCGGGGTGGTCGGCGCGGATCGCCTGGCACTCCTGGTCGAGCAGCCGTTCAGCCGCACGGTGTACGTGCTCCAGCCGCGTCATCACCGCCGCTGCTGTGGGAGCCCGAAGAACGGGCCAGGCGGGTACGTGCACGACCCGCAGCGGGAGGCCTTGAAGCGCGGCCTCCGTGGCGGCCCATCGCGCCGCGGCGGCGCTGGCCGGCGATCCGTCGTACCCCACAACCACCGCTCGACCGGAAACCATCAGCTCCTCCTCACTCTCAGGCTGGCAATTTGGTGCGGTCCTCGTGATGGATGACGGCGACGGGGCAGTGGGTGTGGTGCAGCAGGCTGCGGGACACGGATCCGAGTCGCAGTGGAGTGAACTGGGTGCGGCCCCGGCCGCCGACGACGACAAGATCCGCTCGCGCCGACTCGGCTGACAGCAGCTGAACGGGATGGTTGTCGGTGCAGCGGGTCCGGACCGCGACGTCCGGGTACTTGTGCCGCCAGCCCGCGAGGGATTCGGCCACGACGGCGTCGGCCTGCGCGGCCCAGGGTTGATCGTCGGGATCCGTCCAGAGGTCGTGGGCGGGGTAGCTGTCCGGCAGGTTGGCGGCGTGGGCGGCCTCGACTTCGGCTCCCTGCAGGTCCGCGGTCTCGAACGCGAAGCCCAGGGCCGCCTGGCAGTCGACCGATCCGTCGACCCCGACCACGATCCGCCGATGCGCAGGCGCTTCGGGATTCCATTGGTCCGGTACGACGATGAGCGTGCCGGGGGCCAAGGCGGTACACACCTGCGAGGTCGACCCGAGGACCAGTTCGGCGAAACCGCCCATGCCCCGGCGGCCGATCACCAGTGCACTGGCTGTGGCCGCCAGGTCGAGGAGCGTGCTCGGGGGGTGCCCGCGCCTGACCTCGAGCGTGACGTCGGTGAACCCGAGCCGCTCCAGTTCGGCGGCGGCCTCTTCGATCACCTCGGTGCCGTCGTCGTACTCGA
>Ga0137374_10004448_pt1 | contig 16681 bp, 10 predicted proteins | sample SagtaG_20_FD_104811 | JGI IMG/M metagenome (GOLD analysis project Ga0137374, IMG submission 104811) | Vadose zone soil microbial communities from Sagehorn Ranch, Mendocino, California, USA - Sage1_R_100_16 metaG | ecosystem: Environmental > Terrestrial > Soil > Vadose zone | place: USA...
CCGGATCGGCTGTCCGAAGCCCTCCGCGGTGTCCTGCATCCGCGGCGTCTGCAGCGGGTAGCCGCAATCCCATGCGGGTCCTCTGCGCAACCTGCCGTGATAAGCGCGACGCACGACGTATATCGTCAGCACCACGACGGCGACGATTACGACCAACAGGATCGCCGGGCTATAGCTGGAACGATCGGGGTTGATCGGTGCGAGCAGCCACCAATGAGCGCCCTGGTGACCCACGGTCGAGCCGATCAGCATCGCGTTGATCCGGTCGAGCACGGCGATGACATGCACGGGAAAGAGCCCGAGCACGACGCATCCCAGCGCCAGCCAGCTCATGCCGATGCGTTCGAAGATTCCGGCGTCGTGCGCGTAGGCGAGGTTGGGTTCGCGCGGGCGGCCCAGGAAGATCACGCCGTAGAACTTGACCATCACGTACGCGCCCAGCGCGGCGGCGAGGACGACCGCGGCGGCGGCTACCGGCACCAGCATGTTGATGAACGATTGCGGCAGGCTCGGCGTGAACAGGAACGCCTGCAGCAGCAGCCACTCGGAGACGAAACCGTTGAGCGGCGGCAGACCGGCGATCGAGAGCGTCCCTACGAGCGCGAGCCACGCGACCCATGGCATGCGGTGGATCAAGCCGCCCAGCTTGCCGAGGCTCCGTTCGCGCGTCGCGTGCAGCACCGAGCCGGTCGCGAGGAACAGCAGGCTCTTGAAGAATGCGTGATTGAGCGCGTGATAGAGCACGGCGGAAAGCGTGATGGCGGCGAACAGCGTCTTGCCGTAGGCCTTGAACAGGATCGTGAGCCCGATGCCGGCGACGATCAGACCGATATTCTCGATCGACGAATAGGCGAGCAGGCGCTTCATGTCGATCTGCACGGCGGCGAAGATGACGCCGAACAACGCCGTCGCGAGGCCGAGTGCCAACGCGATCACTCCCCACCACCAGAGCTGGCCGTTCAGCAAGTCGAACGTGATGCGCAGCATGCCGTAGATCGCGGTCTTCAACATCACGCCGCTCATCAGCGCTGAAACCGGCGACGGCGCCGCCGGATGCGCCTCGGGCAGCCAGATGTGCAGCGGCAGCAGCCCGGCCTTGGCGCCGAAACCGAACAAGGCGAGGAAAAATGCGATCGTGGGCCAGGTGCCGCCCAGGACGACCGAGCGCATATTACCGAACGTGTAATCGCCGTTGCCGCCCTGCAGCACGCCGAAACACAGCAGGATGCCGATCGCGCCGATGTGCGCGACCAACAGGTAGAGGAATCCGGCGCGGCGGATCTCGGGGATGCGGTGCTCGGTCGTCACCAGGAAAAACGACGCGAGCGCCATCGTCTCCCAGGCGACCATGAACAGATAAGCGTCGTCGGCCAGGAGCACCAGCGCCATCGCGGCGAGAAACACGTGATATTGAAGGCACATGAGCCCCGGGGCGGTGCCTTCACTCGAGCGGAAGTAGCCGACCGAATAGATGGAAATGCCCGCGCCGACGGCACCGAGCAGAACAAGAAAGAATGCCGACAGCGAATCGAGCCGCAGGTGAAACGGCAGGTCGGGCAGCCCCAGAGGCAACACCGTCGACTGCGGCAGGTCTCCGATCGCAACGAATGCGACGATCGCGAGCGCGATGCCGACCGCGGCGCCCGCCGAGAACAGCACACGACCGACATAAACCAGGTTGCGTGGCCGGGCGATGCCGAGAGCCGCGATCGCGAGCCAGGCGATGATCGCGGCGACGATCAGTGGAAGCGCGTGCATCATTGGATGACGGTTGTCGCCCCGGCGAAGGCCGGGGCCCAATCGCGCAAGTCTGAAGCGCTTGCGTAACAAACCTGGATCCCGGCCTGCGCCGGGATGACGCGGCTGTTTCCAATCGCAGCGACGCTTCGCGTCTTGCTCTTGGACAGCCGCCTCATTTGACGCGCATGCCGGGCGTTGCGCCCGAATCCGGCGCGAGCAGAAAGATGCCGGGGCCGTCGCCCGAAGCGGCGAGCACCATGCCCTCGGAAAGACCGAACTTCATCTTGCGCGGCGCCAGATTCGCTACCATCGGCGTGAGGCGGCCGATGAGATCCTCCGGCTTGTACGCGGACTTGATGCCGGCGAAGACCGTGCGTGGATGTCCGTCGCCGATATCGAGGGTAAGCTTCAGGAGCTTGTCCGCGCCGTCGACGTGCTCGGCATTGACGATCTTGGCGATGCGGAGATCGATCTTCGAGAAATCGTCGATCGAGATTTGCGTAGCATCGGCTGGGCCCGCAGCCGATTGCACTGCTCTCTCGCCCCCGGCAGGGGGAGAGGGCTGGGGTGAGGGGCGCGTCGCTTCGGCAGGCGCCGCCTGCCTAGGACTGTCGAACAACGCATCGATTTGTCTTGGGTCAACGCGAGTCATGAGATGCTGATACTCGCCGATGCGATGACCCTCGACCAGGAACAGCTCTGCATCACTCCATGCAAGTGGCGCAACATTAAGAAACTCTTCAGCGTCTCTCGCAACAACCGGCAATACAGGTTTGAGATAAAGCGTTAGATGCCGGAAAAGATTTATCGCAACGCTGCATCTGCTATGAAGATCGGCAGATCTCTCTGGAGATTTCGCAAGCTCCCACGGCTTCTCGGCGTCAAACCACTCATTTGCCTCGTCGGCAAGCGCCATGATTCGTCGAATGGCCTTGCTGTACTCTCTGTTTTCGTAGGCTGCCGCGAGCTCGGTTGAGGCGCCTTTAAGCGTCTCAAGTATGGATTCCATTCCCTCATCTCTTTCGAGGCTCACTCTTGTCAACTCGCCGTTAAACCGCTTGGAGAGGAAACCTGCGGCGCGGCTCGCGATGTTCACGTACTTTCCGATCAAATCGCTGTTCACCCGGGCCATGAAATCGTCGGGATTGAAGTCGATGTCCTCGACCCTGTCGTTCAGCTTCGCCGCGATGTAATAGCGCAGCCACTCGGGATTCATGCCGACGTCGAGGTAACGCTGCGGGCTGATACCGGTGCCGCGCGACTTGGACATTTTCTCGCCCGACACGGTGATGAAGCCGTGCACGAAGACGTTCGTCGGCAGCTTGCGCTGCGCGAACTTGAGCATGGCCGGCCAGAACAGCGTGTGGTGGTAGACGATGTCCTTGCCGATGAAGTGGTACTGCTCGACGCTCGGATCGGCGATGAATGCGTCGAACTTGCGCGTTTCGCCGTACTTCGCCTTGCCCGTGTCGAGGTAGTTCTTGAGGCTGGCGAGATAGCCGATCGGCGCGTCCAGCCAGACGTAGAAGTATTTGTCCTTCAGCTGCGGAAATTGCGGCGTCGGTGGAATTTCGATACCGAAGTAGGGCGCGTCACGCGAGATGTCCCAGTCGGCCAGTCTGTCGCCGCGCTCGTCCGCGCCGAGCCACTCGGCAATCTTGTTCTTCACTTCCGACTGCAGCGGAGTCTTCGCGGTCCACTCGCGCAGGAAGGCAACGACCTTCGGATCCGACAAGCGGAAAAAAAGATGCTCCGAGCGGCGGAGCTCGGGTTTGGCGCCCGTCAGGACCGAATACGGATTCTTGAGATCGGTGGGCGCGTACGTCGAGCCGCAGTTCTCGCAGACGTCGCCGTACTGGTCTCTCGTGCCGCATCTCGGGCACTCGCCCTTGATATAGCGGTCGGGCAGAAACATGCTCTTGAGCGGATCGAAGAACTGCTCGATCGGCTTGGCGTAGATCAGGCCCGCGTCGGCGAGGCTGCGATAGATCGCCTGCGAGAGCTCGACATTTTCGGGGCTGTGCGTCGTATACCAGTTGTCGAAGCTCAGATGAAAACGCCGGTAGTCGCGCTGGTGCGATACCGAGATGCGCTCGACGAGTTCCTCGGGAGACGTGCCGTCGGCTTCGGCCCTGAGCATGATCGGCGCGCCGTGCGCATCGTCGGCGCAGACGAAGTGCACGCTATGGCCTTGCATCCTCTGAAAGCGCACCCAGATATCGGCCTGGATGTACTCCATGATGTGGCCGATATGGAAAGGCCCGTTGGCGTAGGGCAACGCCGTGGTCACGAACAGGATGCGCCCGGGCATGCTTCTCGAAAACCTTTGCTGCAAAAGGGGAATCGTCCATTCTAGCAAAGCGACCCCGCTCTGAGTACCGAGCGGCCTCGTTTTTCGTTACACTGTTTCGTTGCTCAAAACCGCTCCGGATCATCCGCCGATGCCCATCTCCGAGGCCGACGTCCAGGCCAGCCTGCGTGCGCTGATCGACCCGAACACCGGTCGCGACTTCGGCTCGGCCAAGGCGATACGAAAGGTGCAGGTCGACGGTGCGAACATCGCTGTCGATCTCGTCCTCGGCTATCCGGCCAAGAGCCAGCACGAAGCGATTCGCAAGCTCGTCCAGGCGCAGCTTGCCGCACTGCCGGGCACAGGCAAGGTTACGGTGGCGATAAGTCACAAGATCGGCGCGCACGCGGTGCAGCGCGGCGTCAAGCTCATCCCCGGCGTCAAGAACATCATCGCGGTCGCGAGCGGCAAGGGCGGCGTCGGCAAGTCGACCACCGCGGCGAATCTCGCACTCGCGCTCGCCGCGGAAGGCGCCCAGGTCGGCGTGCTCGACGCGGATATCTACGGGCCGTCGCAGCCGATGATGCTCGGGATCACCGGCCGGCCCGAGTCGAAAGACGGCAAGACGCTCGAGCCGCTCGAGGCCTGGGGCGTGCAGGCGATGTCGATCGGCTTTCTCGTCGAGACCGACACGCCGATGGTGTGGCGTGGGCCGATGGTTACGCAGGCGCTGGAGCAACTGCTCAAGGACACCAACTGGCGCGAGCTGGACTATCTCATCGTCGACATGCCGCCCGGCACCGGCGATATTCAGTTGACGCTCGCGCAAAAAGTGCCGGTGACCGGCGCGGTGATCGTCACCACGCCACAGGACATTGCGCTGATCGATGCGCGCAAGGGACTCAAGATGTTCGAGAAAGTCGGCGTTCCCATCGTCGGCATCGTCGAGAACATGTCGGTCCACGTCTGCTCGAAATGCGGGCACGCGGAAGCCATCTTCGGCGAAGGTGGGGCGGAGCGCATGTGCAAGGACTACGACGTGCCGTTCCTCGGCGGGTTGCCGCTCGACATCCGGATCCGCGAGCAGGCCGACTCCGGCCGGCCGACGGTCGTCGCCGATCCTGACGGAAAGATCGCGGCGATCTACAAGGAGATTGCCCGCAAGACCGCGGTGTTCGTCGCGCAGAAGGCCGAGGATTTCACGGCCAGGTTTCCGAGCATCGTGGTTCAGAACACATAGCGGACCGATGCAAAGCTACTGCGCGGGCCGGCTGCTTCGTTGCGTCCTCGCTCGGCGCTCGCTGTACGCCCGTGTACTATCTCGCGCCTCGCTCCGGGGCGCCTTGCATCCGGCCCTGCTCGCAATGCTTTTCATCGGTCCGCCGACGAGCTGTGACGCCTCGAATAAGCAGCACAGGATATCGAAGTGATCAAATCCGACACGTGGATCCGCAGGATGGCGATCGAAAAGCGCATGATCGAGCCGTTCGAGCCCGGCCAGGTACGCGAACTGAATGGCCAGAAGATCGTTTCCTACGGCACGTCGAGCTATGGTTACGACATTCGCTGTTCGAACGAATTCAAGCTTTTCACCAATCTCAACACAACCATCGTCGATCCGAAGAACTTTGACGACAAGTCATTCGTCGACTTCAAGGGCGACTCCTGCATCATCCCGCCGAACTCGTTTGCGCTTGCCAGAACGGTTGAGTACTTCCGCATTCCGCGCAACGTGCTCGTCGTCTGTCTCGGAAAGTCGACCTACGCGCGCTGCGGCATCATCGTCAACGTCACGCCGCTTGAACCCGAGTGGGAAGGCGCCGTGACGCTCGAGTTCTCCAATACAACGCCGCTCCCCGCGAAGATCTATGCCAACGAAGGGGTCGCGCAGGTGATCTTCTTCGAGTCCGACGAAGTCTGTGAGACGTCGTACAAGGATCGCGGCGGAAAGTATCAAGGCCAGAAGGGCGTCACGCTGCCAAAGATCTGAGTATTGAGCCGCCGTCCGACCGCTGACGCGGGATCACGCACGATGCTCGAGACGTGGGCTACGTCGAAACGCGCGTCGGTCGTGATCATCGCGATCTGCCAGGTCGCCGCGATGGCGCTCTGGTTCTCCGCCTCCGCTGTCACGCCGGCGCTGGCCGCCGAATTCCAGCTCTCGAATTTCTCCCAGGCCGCGCTCACCAGCGGTGTGCAGGCGGGATTCGTGCTCGGCTGCCTGGCGAGCGCGATTCTGGGCCTCGCCGACCGCGTCGATCCAAGACGCCTGTTCGCGGTGTCGGCGACAGTGGGCGCACTCGCCAACGCCTTGCTGCTCGCCGTCAATGCCGCCTCGCCCCTTGCGCCTTTGCTGCGCGTGGTGACCGGGGTATGCATGGCCGGGGTCTATCCGGTCGGCATGAGGCTCGTCGCGACGTGGGCGAAAGACGACATGGGCCTCATGGTCGGCATTCTCGTCGGTGCATTGACGCTCGGCTCGGCGTCGCCGCACTTGTTCAATGCCTTCGGCGGAGTCGATTGGCGGCCGACCGTCACCGTGTCCTCGGCGAGCGCTCTGGCCGCTGCGCTGTTGATCGGATTCGCCGGAGTCGGTCCGAATCGCGCGCCGCCGCGGCGCTTTGATCCGCATGCCGTGCTCGGTGCGTGGCGCGACGTCCCGCTGCGGCTCGCCAACCTGGGCTATCTCGGGCACATGTGGGAGCTCTACGCGATGTGGGCATGGATCGGCGTATTCCTGAACGCGAGTTTCGCGCTCTCGCTGCCTGCGGGGACGGCGCAGGTCGCCGCCCGGTTCGCCGCGTTTGCGACGATTGCGTCCGGAGCCGTCGGCTGCGTCGCAGCCGGCTTGCTCGCGGATCGCATCGGCCGCACGACGGTGACGATCATCGCCATGGCGGTAAGCGGGAGCTGCGCGGCGACGATAGGCTTTTTCTACGGGGGCTCGCCAGCGGCGCTCTTGTGTCTTTGCGTGATCTGGGGAATCAGTATCGTCGCGGACTCCGCGCAGTTCTCCGCCTCGATTGCGGAGTTGGCCGACCCCGCCCGTGTGGGTACGATGCTCACGCTGCAAACCGCGCTCGGCTTCACGCTGACGCTCGTGACCATCCACCTGCTGCCGCATTTCGTCGACGCGATGGGCTGGCGCTACGCGTTCGTTCCGCTTGCGATCGGTCCCGCGGTCGGCGTCTGGGCGATGGCCCGCTTGCGCGTGGATCCGCGGTCGGCCAGGCTGGCCGGCGGCCGCCGCTGACCATTTCGAATATTCACGTGCCAACCGGGTATGTGCAGGCGAGCATCGTTAACCCGGCGCTGCAAGACGCGCGTCGGAGCTCCTTGCAACTCCAATCCGGGGGAAAACGTGGCCTATCATCTGGACGGGCGGCCGCTCGGGCCGAGGAGTGCGCGCTCCGCTCGGGCTGGGCGATCGCCTGGGCAGGCGCACTCGCCGCCGTTAGCCTGTGACCTGGCAGGCGCGGGCCGAGCGGCTTTGGGCCTTGCCACCGCGCGACTTCGCCGCCGCAGCCGGCGCTTGTCCGTCAAAGCGCTCGCATCGCGCGCCAGCGCGGTGCACAATGCAGCCCTGACGAGGGGTGTGGCCTCCGGCCTGACACCCCCCTTTCTTTTGGCGCAGGAGTCGTTGCATGAAATTCCGTTTTCCCATCGTCATCATCGACGAAGATTTCCGCTCGGAGAATGCTTCGGGGCTGGGCATTCGCGCGCTTGCCGCGGCGATCGAGAAGGAGGGCATGGAAATCCTTGGTGTGACTAGCTACGGCGATCTGTCACAGTTCGCCCAGCAACAGTCGCGCGCCTCGGCTTTCATCCTGTCGATCGACGACGAGGAGTTCACGCCGGGGCCCGAGCTCGACCCTGCAGTGCTCAAGGTGCGCGCCTTCATCGAGGAAATCCGGTTCAAGAACGCCGAAATTCCGATCTATCTGTACGGCGAGACGAGAACCTCGCGGCATATCCCGAACGACATCCTGCGCGAGCTGCACGGTTTCATTCACACCTTCGAGGACACGCCGGAGTTCGTCGCGCGCCATATTATCCGCGAGGTGAAGGCGTATCTCGACTCGCTCGCGCCGCCGTTCTTCCGCGCGTTGGTCGATTACGCGCAGGACGGCTCGTACTCATGGCACTGCCCGGGACATTCAGGGGGGGTCGCATTCCTCAAGAGCCCCGTCGGCCAGATGTTCCACCAGTTTTTCGGCGAGAACATGCTTCGCGCCGACGTCTGCAACGCGGTGGACGAGCTGGGCCAGCTGCTCGACCACACCGGCCCCGTGGGCAAGGCCGAGCGCAACGCGGCGCGGATCTTCAATGCCGATCATTGCTTTTTCGTCACCAACGGCACGTCGACGTCGAACAAGATGGTCTGGCACGCCAACGTCGCGCCGGACGACATCGTGGTCGTCGATCGAAACTGCCACGTGTCGATCCTGCACGCAATCACGATGACCGGTGCGATTCCCGTATTCCTCATGCCCACGCGCAATCATCTCGGCATCATCGGCCCCATTCCACTCGACGAGTTCAAACCCGAAAGCATCCGGCGGCGGATCGAAGCCAACCCGTTCGCGCGCGCGGCCAAGAACAAGAAGCCGCGCATCCTAACGATAACGCAGAGCACGTACGACGGCGTGGTTTACAACGTCGAGATGCTCAAGCAAACGCTGAACGGTACCATCGAGACTTTGCACTTCGACGAGGCATGGCTGCCGCATGCGGCGTTCCACGAGTTTTACCGGGACATGCACGCGATCGGCAAGGACCGGCCTCGCAGCAAGGACTCGATGATCTTCGCCACACACTCGACGCACAAGCTGCTGGCTGGCATCTCGCAGGCGTCGCAGATCCTCGTCCAGGAAAGCGAGACCCGCAAGCTCGACCGGCACATTTTCAACGAGGCTTACCTGATGCATACCTCGACGTCGCCGCAATACGCGATCATCGCGTCGTGCGACGTGTCCGCGGCGATGATGGAGCCGCCAGGCGGCACGGCGCTGGTCGAGGAGTCGATCACCGAGGCGCTCGACTTCCGCCGCGCGATGCGCAAGGTCGACGACGAATGGGGCAAGGATTGGTGGTTTAAGGTCTGGGGGCCAGAGAAACTCGCAGCCGAGGGCATGGGCAAGCGCGACGACTGGATGCTGAAGGCGAATGAGAAATGGCACGGGTTCGGCAACCTCGCGCCGGGTTTCAACATGCTCGACCCGATCAAGGCGACCGTGATCACGCCGGGGCTCGACGTCTCGGGAAAATTCGCCAAGACCGGCATCCCGGCGTCGATCGTCACCAAGTACCTGGCCGAGCACGGAGTCATCGTCGAGAAGACCGGGCTGTACTCGTTCTTCATCATGTTCACCATCGGCATCACCAAGGGTCGGTGGAACACGCTGGTGACTGCGTTGCAGCAATTCAAGGACGACTATGACAAGAACCAGCCGCTGTGGAAGATCCTTCCCGAGTTCTGCGCGCAGCAGCCCTCCTACGAGCGCGTTGGCCTGCGCGACCTGTGCCGGCAGATCCACGACATGTACAAGGCGAACGACGTCGCGCGCGTGACGACGGTAATGTATCTGTCCGATATGCAGCCGGCGATGAAGCCCTCGGATGCCTTTGCCTGCATGGCGCACCGCGAGATCGATCGCGTCGAGATCGATCAGCTCGAAGGCCGCGTGACCAGCGTCCTCTTGACGCCGTACCCACCAGGCATTCCGCTGCTGATTCCCGGCGAGCGGTTCAACCGCACGATCGTGCAGTTCCTGCAGTTCGCGCGCAGCTTCAACCAGCAATTCCCCGGATTCGACACCGACATTCATGGTCTCGTCGAGGAAAACGATGGCGGGAAGCTCCGCTATTTCATCGACTGCGTCAGGCCCCCGGTAGAGACGTCGATGGGTCGTAAGCTTGCGAAGGTGACTGCGGGTGAAAGCCTCTAAATACGGGCGGTTTGGCAGCGGACAGTCGGTGCTCCGCGTCGAGGACGACCGGCTTCTAACCGGGACGGGAATCTTTGCCGACGACGTATCCTCGCCGGACCAGGCGCAGGTTTGTTTCTTAAGATCGCCGTACCCGCACGCGCGGATCCTCGGCATCGACAAGACCGCCGCCGCAGCGTTGCCGGCTGTGCTCGCGATCGTCACCGGCGACGATCTCGTTGGCGCGCAGGTGAAGCCGCTGCCGTCGTCGGCGGACTTCAAGCGCGCGGACGGCTCGCCGAGCGCTTCGCCCCCGCGGCATGCGCTCGCGGTCGGCACGGTCCGCTTCGTCGGCGAAGCCGTCGCCGCAGTGATAGCAGAGAGCGCCGAACAGGCGCGTGAGGCGGCGGAGGCCATCGACGTCCGTTACGAAACACTGCCGACGGTCGCAGACACGGTCGATGCCATCGCCGAGGGTGCGCCGCTGGTATGGCCGCTGGCGACGGGCAACATCGCGGCCGAGATTCGTCACGGCAGCGCGGCCGCTACTGCGGCCGCATTCGACAAGGCCGCGCATGTCGTGTCGCTGGATCTCGTCAATCAGCGGGTCGCACCGTGCCCGATCGAGCCGCGCGCCGTTCTGGCGAGTTACGACGCCGCGACCGATCGCATCACCCTGCGGGTGAGTTGCCAGTGCCCGACGGGACTGCGCGACGACTTGTGCAACGAGGTGCTCGGAATACCGCCGGAAAAGCTGCGCGTGCTGGTCGGCGACGTCGGCGGCGGCTTCGGCATGAAGACGAGCCTCTATCCGGAAGATGTCGTGCTCGCGTTCTGCGCGCGCGAGCTCAAGCGCCCGCTCAAGTGGTGCGCGGAGCGCATCGAGGAATTCCTGGCGGCGACCCATGGGCGCGACCTGACGAGCAAGGCCGAGCTTGCGCTGGACGCCTCCGGACGCATCCTCGCGCTGCGCGTTTCCTCGCTTGCGAACCTCGGCGCGTACGCCACGCCCGCGGGTGTGGTCATCCAGCTGATGATCGGACCCTGGGTGTCGACCAGCATCTACGACATCGGCACTATCGATATCCGGATCCAGGGGGTGCTCACGCATACCGCGCCGACGAGCGCGTACCGCGGCGCGGGCCGACCCGAAGCGATCTACATCATCGAGCGTCTGATGGACGCGGCCGCGCGCAAGACTGGCATCGATCCGGCAGAGCTCCGCCGGCGCAACATGATCCGCCCCGAGCAGATGCCGTACAAGAACGCCATGCACAAGACCTACGACAGCGGACAGTTCGAGCTGGTGATGAACAAGGCGATTGCGCTCGCCGAGTGGGACGGCTTTGCCGCGCGCGCCGCCGACGCGAAAAGGCGCGGCCGCTTGCGCGGCCGAGGCATGGCGACGTTCCTCGAATGGACCGGCGCCGACGTCTTCGAGGAACGCGTCACCGTCACCGTGAGCAGCGAAGGAGAGATCGAGATCTTCAACGCGCTGCAAGGAATGGGTCAGGGGCTCGAGACGACGTTTGCGCAAGTGGCCGTCGACGTCTTCGGCGTGCCGATCGGCAAGATCAAGATCGTGCAAGGCGACACCGACCGCGGCACCGGATTCGGCAGCGCCGGCTCGCGTTCGCTGTTCGTCGGCGGCTCCGCGGTGCGTGTCGCCGCCGAGCGGACGGTCGACAAGGCGCAGCAGTTGGCGGGCGCCGAGCTCGAGGCAGCGGTTGCCGACATCGAATATGCCGACGGCGTCTTCAGCATTGCGGGAACCGACCGATCGATCGGCTTGTTCGACCTCGCGCGCAGACAGCCGTCGCGGCAGATCGTCCTCGACTCGACGAGCTCCGTCGCCGGTCCGACGTGGCCCAACGGCTGCCATATCTGCGAAGTCGAAGTCGACCCGGACACCGGCGCAGTCGAGGTGGCTGCGTACTGGTCGGTCAACGATGTCGGCCGCGTCGTCAATCCGATGATCGTCATCGGGCAGCTCGAGGGCGGCGCGGCGCAGGGCATCGGCCAGGCGCTGTGCGAGCGCTTCGTCTACGACCGCGAATCCGGTCAGGCGCTGACGGCGAGCTTTCTCGACTACGCGATCCCGCACTCCAAAATGATCCGGCATTTCGCGATGACGATGGACGAGTCGACGCCATGCCTGAACAATGCGATGGGCGTGAAGGGCGTCGGCGAGCTCGGGACGATCGGGGCGACACCCGCGGTGGTCAATGCTGTGATCGACGCGCTCGCGCGCGGCGGCTTGGGAAGCCGCGCACGAGCGCTGCAAATGCCGCTGACGTCCGAGCGGGTCTGGCGTGCTCTGCGCGAAGCGGGATCGGCGGCCGACTAAGGAACCTCTGAACAAGTCCCGCGTGGCCGCGACGGCGGCTTTCCGGGATGAGATGCGCGAAGCGACGCGAAGCTCATGGTAGGCCCCCATGGGCGAGCGGCGCGACAAAGCAGATCGCCCGGAAAGCCGCCGTCCCTCCGGGTTTCTGGCGCAATGGCCTCATCTGCGTTGTTGCGCGGCTTGCGAATAGGACGAACTATTCGCTGCGCCGCGACGCCTAGCATCTGAGGCCATTGCGCCAGAAACGCGGCTCACGTGGGACTTGTTCAGAGGTTCCCTAAGAGCGAAGCGTTGACGTAGCGCCGCGTGGCACCGATCAGCCGAACCGGCTCGTCACGATCGGCTGGGCGATGATCCAGAGGCTCAGCATCGTGTAGCCGACCATGAGCGCGAGCATCGGCCATTGGCTGCGCACCGCGGCGCGGCGCCCGGCGAATTCCCGCAACGAAAGCAAGTGGGCGAGGTAGAGCGCGGCCACATGGCCCGTCACGATCGCGGCTACCGACACGTACCAGACGAGCCGCGCGTCGACGAGACCCGGGCCGATGAAACGATTCGCGGTCCCGAAGAGGTTCCAGCCCAGGCCGAGCGGATCGGAGGCGAGCGCGATGAAGTATTGGCCGGCCATGGCCAGGAAGGAGAAATAGTGGGCGACCTGGTAGGCGATGGCGATCGGCACCAACGTGAACACGAAAAGCCCAGCGACCCGCTTCGCAGATACGCCCTCATCGCGCGATCCGCTCGAGCGGCCGCACCACGCGATGAGGCCGCAGAAGATTCCGTAGATCGCGAAAAACAGAAGTGACGCGGCCAGCAAGCCCAGCGTCTGCATCGCGACATGAAAATCCGGCTCGGCCGCATCACGGGCCGTCATCGAAGCGAAGGTATCGGCGATCGCGGCCCATGCGGGCGTCTCCATGAAACCGTCGAAGCTGACCGCCGCGAGCATGACAAGGATCAAAGCGATCTCGGAAGGGCCGACCGGCTCGCGCGCGAGGAGGCCGACCGCATAGGGGCGCAATTGCAATTCGGCCACGCGTCCATTCTCGATGCGAATCCGCGTGGGAGCGAAGCGCGCAAGGACTCCGAAGACGCGGTTGAAGACCTCCCCGGCATCAAGCCAGCGCGACCGGCCGAAAGCGAACATCCCGGTCCACGTCAGGGCAGAATATCCGAGGATCGCGGCCGCAAGGCGGGCAGGGTGATCGCTCTCTTGCCACGCTATTTCCATCCAAAGGAAGATGAGAAAGAGTCCGACGGCGGGCCACGCACCCATCCATTCGGCAAGGATCCAGGCCGGGCCGAAGGATTTTCCGGGACGCCAACGCGAATGCAGCCGCTCGACCGCCATGAAGATCGAATCGATCGGGTTCACGAGCTTCCACACGTCGCCGAATAGCGCCGAAACGTATCCCATGCCTACCCACCAGAGCGCCCAGATCGTGACGGGCGTGATGTTCTTGAGAGGGCTCTGGTTTCCGAAGAGGCCCGCGACGACAACAAGAACATAGAGCGCGACCCCGACGATTCGCAACCCCGCAAGGACCGGCGGTGCAACGAGCGCACGGCCCGAGGTCGACCGCCGCAGATCGAGGACCGCCGCGATGCCGCCCGCCGGGGCCGCGCGCACGAAGACGACCAGCATCACGCAGGAGATGGCGACCGTGATCGCCGCCCCCCCGATGTAGAGCGAGAGAGGAATCGGCAGGTCGTAGCGCTGCCCGAAACCGTGCGCCTGCGCCGAAGCAGAAATCGCCGCTGCCGCGGCTGCGAATCCCGAGAAGGCGACCTGCCGCGAATGCGGCCTGCGAGCATTCGCGGCGCGGGACGTCACTCCGGAAGGACTTCGAGGTAGAACAGGGTCGGCTCGCGATGGTGTTTCTGCGTCGAGGCCTTGCTCGTGGATGAATCGTGGATATGTGCGGTGACCGGAAATCGGCCGGCGAAACGCGCTGCGATCGCGATGGTCGCAGTCATTCCCGGAATCAAAGGCGTTTCGATGTCGTATCCGTGCACGTGAACCGTCATCGGCTCGTCTGAAGTCAAGCGTAGCGTGGCCTTCTCGCCCCGGACGAGCCGAATGGTTTCAAAACCGGCAAACGCGAGGTCGCGCATCGCGGCTCCGGGCCATTTGCGCTCGCGCCGGCGGAGGTTCATAGTCTACATCTCTCGCCGCCGCTCGCTTGGGCGGCCGAATTTTCCTGGAGGACGATCATGAGACTCACTTTCGAATTGCAACGGTGCGCGGCCGCGGTCCTTCTGATCCTGCCCGGATTGGCGTTCGGCCAGATTCACGCGATGCTCAATTATGAGACGAAGTCGCCGGAATCGCTGAAGGTCCTCAAGACGCCGGTAGCCACGGGCGAGCGCAAGGAAGGCATCGCCGTCATCGACGTCGACCCGAAATCGAAGACATACGGGCAGATCGTGCAGGACATGCCGCTTCCCGCCGACCTCGTGGCGCATCACATCTTCTACAACCGCGACCAGAGCAAGGCCTATGTCACCGCGCTCGGCAAGAGCGAGCTGCGCATGATCGACATGAAGAAGCAGCCCTACACCATCAAAGTGATCGAAGTCCCGGGCTGCAATGTCGGCGAAGACGTCGTATTTTCCGAAGACAACAAGAAGTGGTACCTGAGCTGCATGGGCACGCAGATGATGATCGTCGGCGACGCCGTCGCGGACAAGCCCTTGAGCAGCGTAAAGGTGGCCGCGCCCTATCCCCATGGCATTGCGATCCACAACGGCATCGACCGGATCCTGCTGACGAGCACGGTGCGCGCTTCGGACCTCGGCGACGCCGGGGAAGTGATCAGTGCGGTGGAAGCGAGCACCGGAAAGGTGCTCGGCACCTACAAGGTCTCGAAGAAGCCGTCGCCGTCGGGAGAGGCGCCGGTGGAGATCCTCTTCGTTCCAGGCGCGAATCCGCCGGTGGCCTACATCACCAACATGTACGGCGGCACGCTATGGACGGCTACGTGGAATCCGGCGAAAAAGGATTTCGATGTCGCGCAGGCCTATGACTTCTCCGCGCAGAACGCGGGCGTTCCGTTGGAGATCTACTTCAACAAGAAAGCGGACCGCATGTACGTCACTAGCGCGAAGCCCGGACACCTTCACATCTTCGACCTGAGCGCCGGGCCGTCGCAGCCGAAGCTCGTCAAATCGATCGCCACGGCCGAGGGCGCGCACCACGTTGCCTTCACCAAGGACTGGCGCTACGCCTTCGTGCAGAACGCTCTCCTCAACCTTCCGGGAATGAGCGATGGCTCGGTAACCATCGTCGATCTGAATACCGAAGCCGTGGTCGGCAGCATGGACACGCTCAAGATGAAGGGCTTCAACCCCAACAGCATGGTGCTGCTGCCGCAGTGGAACGACCTCGCGGGGCATTGAACGCCCCGCTCGGCCCGGCTTGAGGGACAGAGCGGGAATACTTCGTCGATGCGGGCGAGCAGCGGCGCCCGGCCTATCTAGGCAGCGACGCCGACGACGGCGGCGGCCGGCTGGGGCCTTTGCTCGGCCGCGCCCGCGGCGACGCGCGGCACGTGCGCGGCGACCAGCGACGCCAGCACGCACGCGGCCATGCGGACTTCCATCGATTCGCCGCGGCTCGACAAAACGACGGGGACCGTCGCGCCCAGCGTCACACCGGCCGCGAGCGCCCCGAACATGCCGGTAATCGCTCGCAGCAGCAGCGCGCCGGCCTCGAGTCCGGGCACGATGAGCACATCCGCGTTGCCGGCGACTTTCGACTCGACACCGTTGGCGCGCGCCGCGGCAGCCGAAATCGCGCTGTCCGCGGTCAGCGGCCCGTCGACGACTCCGCCCGTGATCATGCCTTGCGCCGCCATCTTGGTGAGCGCTGCGGCATCGCCGGTCGCCGGCAGCGCCGGCGTCACGCCCTCGACCGCGCTCAAGACCGCGACCTGTGGTGCCGTGATGCCCAGCGCGTGCGCAAAATGGATCGCGTTCTGGACGATGTCGCGCTTGGCGGCGAGAGTCGGCGCGATGTTCAGCACCGCATCGGAGAGCACGAACGCGCGCGGGTAGCCGGGCACGTCGATGAAGAACGCGTGTGTCAGCCGCCGCTCGCCGCGGAGCCCGGACTCCGGCGCGGCCACCGCGCGCATGAGGTCGTCGGGATAAAGGCTGCCCTTGATGAGCGCGCGGACCTCGCCGTTCTTGGCCAGCGCTACGGCGCGTTGTGCTGCCGCAAAGGGTTCGTCCGGAGTGTCGATGAGGTCGATTCGGGAAAGATCGAGTCCCGCCAGCGCGGCGGCGTCGGCAATACGTTTTTCCGGTCCGACCAGCACCGGCGCCAGATAACCCGCAAACCGGCCCGAAAACGCGATCTGTAGCGAATCGCTGTCG
>Ga0137374_10004449_pt1 | contig 16680 bp, 36 predicted proteins | sample SagtaG_20_FD_104811 | JGI IMG/M metagenome (GOLD analysis project Ga0137374, IMG submission 104811) | Vadose zone soil microbial communities from Sagehorn Ranch, Mendocino, California, USA - Sage1_R_100_16 metaG | ecosystem: Environmental > Terrestrial > Soil > Vadose zone | place: USA...
ACACACGTGACCACGCCCAGGCGGTCAAAGAGGTGGGCCATTTCATCGATGAGGCCCGGGAGGCGCTGGAAGAGCTGGAGGCCCTGGGATGAACCCGGATGTCAAGCAACGGTGGCAGGATGCCCTGACCGATGACAGCTTTGAGCAGGGCACGGGCTGGCTGGTGGCGAAGAGAGACGGCCAGGATCGGTACTGCTGTCTGGGGGTGCTGACTGAGCTGTATATGAGGGAACATGACGACGTGGCGCGGCCCGAGGGCCGAGACCACTACAGGGTCAGCAATGGAGTGGGGTACGACGCGATGCCGCCGGAGCAGGTGTGCTCCTGGGCGGGGTTGGACGACGAAGAGATCGGTTTTCTGGCTGAGATGAACGACATCGGGGCTTCGTTTGGGGTTATCTCTATGTACATCGGGAAGCATCTGTGAACCCGGAGGTTAAGGCCCTGTGGGTGGGGGCGCTTCGGTCGGGCAAGTACAAGCAGGGCAGGGGTCGGCTGCACGATCCGGCGGATAACAGCTTTTGCTGCATGGGTGTGTTGTGTGAGCTGGCGGTGGAGGCGGGGGTTGCCCGTGGGGATTCGCCGCCTGGCTGGTACGACAGCAAAGATGGCTACGACAAGCAGGTTAACTGGCTGCCCAATTCGGTGCGGCGCTGGGCCGGCCTGAAAGCCAGTAATCCCACACTGGGCGTGGATGGTGACGGCGACCTGATCCCGGCTTCTTATGCCAATGATCGGATGCGACTGGATTTCAACACCATCGCCAACATGATCGAGGAGAAGTTGTGACGGTTCAAGCATTGGTGGCGGGGGACGAGGATAAGGAGTTTTTCCGCATGCTCGCGAATCCTTTCACTTTCGACTGGGTTTCCACCAAGGGTGGGGAGCGTCGAATCATCGCCAAGGGTGTGGAGTGGCCTGATGGCCAGGTGCAAGTCAATTTTAAGGATCTTGCGACGTTGATGGAGATGGAGCCTGCGGATGTCGAAATCACCTGGCACAGTAGCGGCAACACTGGGGACGGATCGGCGTAACAAGGTTGCCGAAGTGGCTGCGGATTTTGTGGTCAAGTCCATCGAGGACTGCGATGAGGATGTGTTTCTTTACGAGATCCTGGATCATCACTTTCCCGAGGTGTACGACCGTGACATTGGGGATGAGATCAAGGCGCTTGAGGACCAGTTTTTGGCGGACGTGAAGCGGGGTAAGGAAATGGCTTTGGAGGGGCTGTTTCTTATCGGCCCGTCCTCTCTTGGTGCGCCCGACTGCGAGCTTGTCTCCCAATGACCCCGTCTCAAGTGAAAGGGACCCGGGCTGAAAGTGCCGTCGTCAAGTGGCTACAGGAGCAGGGACGGACCTCCGCCGAACGCAGGGCACGTCAGGGCGCTAGAGACAGGGGCGATATCGCTGGCATTCCTGGGGTTGTACTGGAGGTTAAGGCGGCTGGCTCTCGACTCGAAATACCTCGATGGCTTAACCAAACTGAGGTTGAGCGACTTAATGACAAGGCTGATGTCGGATTGCTTGTGGTTAAGCCGAAGGGTGTAGGTGAGCCGAGGGTGGCTGACTGGTGGGTGATTCAACGACTTGAGCAGGCTTACGGCCTGCTCTCACAGGCGGGGTTTTGAATGACTGACGGATGGATGCATAGCGTCGGCATGTGTAAAATCTGTGATTTTTCGAGGGAGAAGGCAGAGGAGCGCAGGCGAATGCAGGGTGTGGAAAAGGGCGACACGGTTCGGGTGGAGTTTGAGGCCGAATATCGGGGCTTCCCGCTGTCCGGTGATGACAAGCTGATGCTGAAGGTCGACACGCCGGACGGCAAGAAAGAGATTTGGGTTCCGGGTGGCGCCAAGGTGACCCTGGTCAAGAAGTATGAGCCGCCCCTGCCGGATGAGCCGCTGGTGGGTTCGGTGGTCGAGTTCCCGGATGGCGCCGTGTACGCCCGGTGGTCGCCCACGGCCGGGCCAAACAGTAGCTACGGTTGGATCGGTCTGAACGGGTCAAACAACATGACATGCAACTGGGCCGCCATCGTAAAGAAGCACGGCCGGAGCTGGACCTCGTGGGGCAAGAAGCCCGCAATGCCGAAGTGGCTGACCGAGGTCCCCTTCTGATGCACCCTATCTTCGACAACCATCCTTATGTGAGGGAGAGCGCAACAATGACCGTGACCGCTACCGCAACCAAGCCGGCCAAGAACGACAAGGTTCGCCTGACTGTCGACGGCACTTTCGGCAGCAACACGTGGGGTGACACCTACGTGGAAGACGAGAAGGGTAACAAGATTTTCCTGTCCAATGAATTCGCCGAGCGGGTGACGGTGGTGCAGAAGCAAATCGCCGAACCAACCCTCACCGGCAGTATTGTGCGCGTCGGCGCGTCGCAGTATGTCAAGAAGAGCGACGGCAAATGGCACTTCATCAACACCGCAGCCGCATCAACGTACCAGTTTCAGACCACGTTCGACGTGTTGGCGGATGGTAAAACCCCGGACCGCGTTTCCAAGCTTGTTCCGGTGCCCTTCTCGTATCAGAACCGGGGCCTGACCGCCGGTTGGGTTAAGTACGAGAAGCCCAACGGCTTTAATCTTGAGGCCGAGGTGCGGAATGGCAAGCTGACGTTTACGAATGGGCACGCTTTGGCCAGGGATGAGGCTGTGCAGTTTGCCCGTGACATTCTGCGGGCGTACGGACTCGAAGCCTAGGTGTGTCTCAGATAGTGGCCGTCTTGGAGCACTACGGGGCACATGCCGTGCCCCGTAGTGCGACCTGGCGGAAGATGAGATGCCCGTTCCACGACGACCACCGGCCTTCCGCGACGGTGAGTGGCGAGGTTGGCCGGTTTGTTTGTTTCGCTTGTGGCATTAACGAGAATGCGCCGGGGTTGGTGAAGTTGCGGGAGGGGGGCTCGTATGCGGATGCCGTCAAGCGTGCAGATGAAATCGCTGGAGAAGGCGGCTGTGACGTACGGCAGGAGTCTTACCTTGGCGACTGGCTACCTGTCCGCAAAAGGCATTCCGGATCTCGATGTGGTGACGGGTTGGAGGCTTGGCGTAGTCGAATCGCCTGAACCTGGCCACGACCAGTATGTGGGCCGTTTGGCTATCCCGTATTTGAATCGGGCGGGGGTGGTTGGGTTCAAGTTCAGGTGCCTGTCGGATCATGACTGTAAAGAGTTCGGCCACGAAAAGTTTATGGCCCTGCCCGGTCAGCCGGTGTTTCTGTACAACGTGGTGGCGTGCGATTCGGCCGCGGACACTATCCATGTTGTTGAGGGTGAGCCTGATACGTGGGTGTTGTCGCTGGTGTTTCCTGGTGAGCCGGTGGTGGGGTGCCCGGGGGCTGGCCAATGGCAGCCGCATTGGCCAGCCCATTTTCGGGGGTTTGACAGGGTGTTGTTGTGGCCTGATGGGGATAAGGCGGGCCGGAATATGGCGGACAAGTGGCGTAAGGAAATTCCGTCGGCGGAGGTGGTGAGGTTGCCGGCTGGGTTTGATGTGGCTGAGTTGTTTGTGGCTGAGGGTGCGGATATTTTTCGCAGGTTGGCGGGGGTGGAGGAGTGAGTTTCGATGTGGGGCCGCATAGGGGGTTCTGCTCCACCCTGGAGGAGGCGGGCCTGGATATCGGGCCGTGCTGCGAGAGCTGCCACGAGGACCATACCGGGTTCGGCTATGACCTTTTGGATGTTGACCTGCCTGGCGGGGGCTGGGTTTCGGTTTGTTGCCGGGTGTACGAGGATATTTTCGGTACAGATCGGGCCGCCATTGAGGCGGCCCTGGATAAAGGTTCGGTGGGGAAGTGAAGGATTGGCGCGGCAAGACGGTTGAGGTTGGGTCGACAGTTGTTTACCCGGTTTCTCATGGCGCTTCTCATATCCTTGTGGAAGCTAAGGTGATGGAGGTTGGGTTTGATTCCGACAACGAGACTCGGGGGTGGCTGAGGGTTGAGCGGCTTCACGAGTCGGAGATTGTCGGCTGGACCAAGGAAAACAGGCAGGTCGACTTTACGCCCACGCGGAAGCCGGTTGACGCCAAGGTTGTGACTTTGACTTCTCTTGACCGGGTGACGGTGGTGGAACAGTGAAGGTTGAGCTGAAAGCGCAGGAGAAGACCTTTGTGATCACCTTGAACGCAGATGATGCGAAGGAGCTGGAGGAGGAATATTGGGAACTGGGTCCTTTCAGGACGCCAACGGTTGCCGAGATGGTTTCCTGCATGATCGACCATCCGGACAACTGATGGCCACATACAAGGTGTCGGTCAAGAAGGTGTTGGAGGACGGCACGGAGGTTGAGGTGTTTCGGGACTGGGGTGAGGGCTGGTACATCTCGCCGTGGCTTCAGCGTTTGGCGAAAAAGTATTACGAGCCTCGACCTAAGCCGGAGCTGCCGGGCCAGCTTTCCCTGATTAAAGCCCCCAGGCCGGGGGGTCGAAATGCGGCGTGACCGGGCCCCTACCTGTCCTGTGTGTAAGGCATCTGGGTTGGAGGTGACGACTTTTGACCGGCCTGTGTTTGTGGGGTTTGTGGGGGAGGACGACGACTACAAGTACACGACGGGCACCTATTACTGTTCGACTTGTTCCAAAGACGGGATGGTCACGTTCGTCCGGAAGGCTGGCGGGAATGGCAGACGAGAATGAGAAAGATCATTTCGGATTTTCTTTGCCTGGCGGTAGGCCTCGGCGGGGTGATACATCAGGAGGTCATCGGAAAGGTGAGTCCCGAGCTGCTGATAGTGTATCTGGTTCTGATCGGCACACCCGGAACGCTGGGGCTGGTATCTCTATGGCGAGGCAAGGTGGACAGTCCCAAAGATACGATCGAACGATCGTCGTCGTCTCATTCGGACTCCTCCTGACCGCCCTTGTTTTCCTTCTTGTGAGTAGGTGACTGATGCCGTTGACGCGCATAAGCAAATCCACCTGGTACCTTCTGACCGTAATTTACGTCAGCATGTTTGCGATGATGGTGGCGTCTATGGGCTATGCCCAGCATGTGGCTAACGAGTCGGCCCGAAATTGGTGTGCCACCATTGGCACCCTGGATGACGCCTACCAGCAACAGCCCCCCGCGTCGGCCCTTGGCCAAAAGCTCGCCCGGGACATTCACAATCTGCGGGCCAGACTGCATTGCAAGGGATCCTGGTGAACTGGTGGGATGATCCGGACATTGCCAGGGTCGCGGGGGCCGTGGCTAAACGTTTCCGGGGCTACATAGAGGTTGAGGATCTCAAGGGCGAGCTGGTCTTGTGGTGCCTTGAGCATCCTGGGGCGGCCGAAAAACTGTGGTCCGAGGACACCCCTTGGTGGTTTAGGAACCGTCGTCTGTGGTCGGTGGCGCAGCGCTACGCACGTCAGCAAAAGGCAATAATGGTGGGGCATGAGGTGGAGGACGAGTTTTTCTATTCCCCCGCTTTGGTTAAAACCCTTTTGCCGGATGCTTTTGAACACGATTCCACCCCGCCCAGTAATGGCATTTCGGAGGTTAAGGTTAAGCATTCCGGCGGCCCCGGAATGGAATGGGAAACACTGATGGCCGATGTTAGGCGGGCTTTGGAGCTGCTTTCTGAGCGGGATTTTGAACTGTTGTGGTCCGTTTATGGCACTCCGAATGGTTCCCTTAATGCCTATGCGGGGGTGAAGGGGTGGGACTGGCGGAGAGCTGTCCGGGAGGAGCGCCGGGCGTTGCGGAGGTTGGTGGACCTGTTGGGCGGCACGAGCCCGTGGGTTGAGGATTTGACGGAGGAGCCCCGTAAAGGCCCCTCAGAGCCACGTGGAGCCACGAAACCGGAGGGGGCCACGGTTGGGTAAGGGTCCAGGGTCTTGGCCAGATGAGGAGACCGCACGGCGGTACGGGTTCGTCTGGGGGCCGGCCCGGGTCGCGAGACTTGCAAGCATTCAACGGCCAAACGGATTGTATTACATTCTGCAAGTGAACGACTTGGAAATATATGTAACACCGACCGGTCGCACGCGGGTATTCCGAAAGGCCAAAGGGGAATTGAAAACAAATAGGCAAAAAGAAAGCCCGGGGCATTAAGCCCCGGGCTTTTCCTTATATATGTCCACCACCCACATCTGCGAACCGTAATCGAACCACCACACCTCCGCCCAACGGCCCGGGAAAACATCCGCAACACCCGTCACAGCCCGAACCATGTCATGCAAATGGCCCCGGTCAAACTCCAAGCATGACGCCTGAACAGTCGCCACCCGCTCAGTAAACTCAGACAGCTCCGCCATGCCCCCCCGCCAACTTCTCCAGCGCAGCCTCACGCAACCAAGCCCCCCGCTTCATAGCCGCCCCCGCCGCCGCCAACTCAACCCGCTCCAACTCGTCCGCGCTGAAATACACCACCACCCTAAGCGTCCTGGGTTCCTCACCCGCCATCATCTTCAACCCATACCTCACCGCCCACTCCTGCAAACGCATACGCTGCTTCGGCTTCAACCTGTCACCCTCAAGCTGGCGGGCAACCTGGCGCCGGAAATAGGGCACAAAATCTTCCACCCCAATTCCCCCGGCCAAAAACTTGGCCATCTCCCTACGACCCTCCGAATCCACATCGGAGATGAGCGTAGCGAGGCTCATGGCCTCGCTACGCTCCATAACCTTCCTAGACACTTGCGGCCTTAGCGGCAGCCCGCTTGGTGGCCGTGGCCTTCTTGGCAGGGGCCTTCCTGGCCACCTTGATCTTCGTGCCGCCTTCCGAGAAGTTCGGCGCGACCGCCTCCACGTTCGGTTTGACATACCCGGGGATCAGCTCGGGATCCTGCTTGTCGAACGCCTCCGACGCCCACTCTGGCACCCGGCCACGACTGCTCACCGCGCCCGGCAGGTGCTTGTTGACCCATTCGCGGATGGCCATGGACTGTTCCCGGTCGATCTTGGCCTTGCGGCCATGCTTGATGTTGACCACATTCCCCGAACGAACCTTACGACCGGCCGCCACGAACGGGGCCATAGCCTCACGGAACTTGGCCGCATTGCCACTGGACAAGTCGATCTCCAGGACCGCCCCATCCAATCCGAACGTCACCGTCTCGTCGGCCTGGCCACCGGACAGATCATCCGTCAGCTCGACAATGAGTTTCTGTGCCATCTCAGTTCTTCCCTTCTAGTTGCTTCTGTACCTGCCCGTAGTAGGCCACCATAGTAGCCACCTTGTCCCGGATCGTGTCGGCAGCCACGCCCAGCACCAAAACCCTCGCCCCGGCCTCGTCGACCACAGTCCAGCGGGGGTTACCCGCCTCTGTGGGCCCCTGAAGGCTCCAACCGGCCGCTACCTTGATGCCGGCCGCCTGGGCGGCCTCACGGAGCTGGTCCACCAGCGCCCTGTACTCGTCCACCTCGGGAGGTTTGTCTACCATGTTTGCTTGTCCCCTTTCCCTGTCTTTGGGCTTTAGACGGCCCGCACGGTCAACAAAACCGGGGAAGTGGCTTTGTTGGCCATGCTAGCTGGCTTAGTGGAACAGGTGAACCAGACCCGCCATGATCATGATGACTATGAAGCCCACCGAAATGAAACCGAGCATGAAACGAATCGCGGACATCTTTGCCTATACCTCCTTCAGTTCGTCGAGTGAACGCGCAACCCGCAGATTCCGCCACACACGTGGAGCGGCCCGGTACAGCCAGCCCTTACGCACGAGCTGTCGGACACGGTTTTTAACATTCCCCTCAGACAGACCCGTGAGTTTCGCCAACTCGCCAACAGTAGGTGCATACCCGTATTCGTCCACAAACAATACGAACGCGCGTAGCACCACCTCTTGTACCGGTGAAGGGTCGATGTTAGAGCCGACGCGACGTGACATGCTTACTCGACTACCTCCGGGCTGTACTCGAACCTACCAACCGTGTTGTCAAATGGGTCCCTGATCAGGCCCACCCTGTCTCCGTCGTACATTCTGGTTGCCACCTGCCTCAACAGTTCGGCAATCACAATGTGCGGGTCACCTTGAAACACGTCACCTTCTGTGCGGATTTGCAGCTCAAACATTTTTCCCCTCACCTTTTCTTATTTCCAATTTTCGGCGAGCGTCACAGGTGCCACGGCTTTCAACCCCAATCCCCCTAACTCCTCAGCCACGGGGCCCCGGTCACCTCGCCTCGGTCATTCCACGACACCCCACAACCGCAGTAGTGATCCCCGGAATGGCTGTCCGAACCTGAACATTGGTGCACGACATCACGCCCCGTGCCCTCAGCCGGACCGGTCGGAACCGCACCACCTTTGTTGTGCGCCAGGCCGATAGTCGACTCACAGGCTCCTCTGTAGGCCATTGTTCCGTCTCCCTTCCCTAACTGGCCGAACGGCCATCAAAAGAGGTCCAGCCCAATGGCTGGACCTCTCAAGAAAACGATTCGGATCACTACTTTGACACCTTCTTGCCGTAGGCGCCTTGCGGCGTAGCCTTCACCTCCCACTCCAACACCTGAAAGAGCGGCTTGGGCTTGCACCCGTAAACCAGATCACACCGCTCACAGGTAACCGGACGGCTGGCCGAAACCGACTCCAGATCCTCCTCGTGCACCTTGCACATGCCCGACACCCATGAATGCCGGCACGCAGTGTGAGCACGCAAACCCCTGACAGTCGGCCTGGGCCCGGTCGCGTACCCGTCAATGTAGTCACTATCCCCTGTGCCATAGTCGACAACAGCACAGTAATACCAATCCGCAGTATTCGGCGCCACGCCGTACGTTGTCTCAGTAGGCATTTCAGTTCTCCCCTCTTTCCCTTGCGAGTCTTTAGCGACTCACGGATAGGCACCGTGACCGGTGCCGCACCGTCAAACCCTAAAGCCACCCAACCTTGCCCGACCATGGCCTAGGCGGAAACCCGCCCTTAGACAGCCACCCGTCCAGCCCGTTCCACGTGTCCACCAGCTCCGACAGCTCGCCCCGGATGGCAAACCAGCGCTCCCCGGGGTCCTCTGAACTGTCCGCGGCACGGGTGAGGCTTTCGATAAGCTCACGGATACGTTCCAGCGCAGCATTTGGATCCATCTGCTCTCACCCTTTCCCGTCAATCCCTAGAACGACTCACCCCGCCGGTACGCCTCGAAACAATCCCGAATGTTCCTCCGAGACGACGACTCCTCAGCCGCATACCGGTATGCGTGCCAGCCATACAGGATTGAGAAATTCCACGAGTCGCCGTCCCCGTCGCAGACCCGGCCGCCGTCCTCCCAACCCCACACGTACCCCATGGCTTTCTCTGCCAGCGACCGGACCTCCGCACGCCTGCCCTCCGGCAGCCGCTCGATTGCGTCGTGAAGGTCCCTGTAACTCGCCGTGGTCTGTTCGATAGTCATTGTTTTCCCCTATCCCTCTCGGCCTTGACTGGCCATAGCCACCCCCGGCCCCCGCGCCGGGAATGACTAAAGACGGTCACCTGCCTGAGACCATGTCCTTAAACCACCGTTCCAACGCGTCCTCATCCGCGCTACTCCAGTCCAGTTGTGCCCAGCCGGGAACTCGCCCGCGCTCCCCGAACTCCGTCACGAACCCCAACAGGGCTTCTAGTTGCGCCTTCTGGTCTGGGGTCTCGCACAACCGCATTTCGGTCTCAATCTCATGATCGACACCTTCCACGATCACACCCGATGTAGCTAGCGCACAGAGCCCGCTGGTCTGCCCCGAGTGCCACCATGACGCGATGATCCGTGCCTGCCTGGCGCTGAGCTCCATTGCCATTGTTCTCCCCTTTCCCTTGGCCTGGATTGGCCAGGATGGCACATCTGCCAAAGGGCAGATGTGCACACCAGGTCCGTTCAGGTCAACCCACAACCCACACCAGGCGAGCCGTACAGCTCAACCCAGCACGGGCCCACGAACACCCCGCCGTTGATGTCAGAGCTGTACGTGCCGACTGCGCCGGTGACCCGGCCCAACCCACACAGCACCACCACCGATAACAAGATCAACACCCATACCGATTTTGGGACCCTCACAGTTCTCCCCTTTCCCCACTGGGCCTAGCGGCCCACGGAAAGGCACACCCCCGATGTGCCCAACCGAAAACCCGCTAGTCCGCCATGTTGTACCGCGCGTACGGATGATGATCGGTCTCGTATTGGATGCACAAGCAGTCCGCGCCTTTGCCGTGTTCGTGGTACAGCACGTAAACCTCGGTCGGCTGGCCGTCAGTCTCAGACTCGACCCTGACCATTTCTAGATAGGCGTCTAGCTCATCCTGATTCGTGAACGTCCTGTCAGAGTCCAGCGCACCATCCACGATCACAGAAACCTCTGCGTACACCATTGCTCTCACCCTTCCCTCTTGCCTCTGGCCTAAACAGCCATAGCCACGGGCGGCCCAATGCCGCCCATGACTAAACCCATTCACGCACCTACTCAGTCCCAACCCCACACGCGGCCAGAAACGCCGCCCGGTCGAACCGATCCCCGTACTTTGCGCGTAGTTCCATCGCCATGTCTTCGGCCACAAGCTGGTATTGCAGCCTGGCAACACTCTTCTTGGTCCCGCCCATCGCGCCCGAGTCCAGGGTGTCAATCAACGACATCCCACTTCGGATGATCCTGGCCAGCCGGTGCGCGTCGATTGACATGGTTGTTAGATCCCGGCCGTGTGTCATTTCCGTTCCTCCCTATCTGCGAATGCGCGAGCGGAATCCGTGAGCGGGTCGTTCCCGCCGTGGTACAGCCCATGTGCTTGATCGCACTTATTGCAGATTAGCACTAGCGCGGTAACAAGTCCGTCCGGCGTACGCCGTTTCCGCACGTCGACTACTAGTGTTCCGCGACAGCCGTACCGGCGCATTGAACACGCTCGTTTGACCGTCATCGCTGCTCCTCCCAATCCCTTGATCAAACTGAGATACCATGGAAGACAACAGGCAACCTGTTGCCAACCAAAACAGCTCAGCTCAGACACTCGGCCTTTTCAAGGTCTGACAACCCAGGGCCAGGGCCCGCCAACCAGGCGGGCCCACACCCAAGCCCCTCAGTCCCTCACCCCGTGGCCGTAGCCACCTGACCGACCCTCGCCGAACGTGCCCCCACGGCCCTCTCAGGGGCCTTAACGGGCGCCTTCACAGCAGACCTACGGGCACGAGTCGACCGGCGAACCGGCTTACGTCCCGAGTGGCGCAACATCTCAACCGTCAACGCCAAAGCAGCTGGCGGAACCATCGCAACCCCAACAGCCAGCCAAGAATGGCGCTCCCAAGCGCTCAACCCATTGGCGGCAAAGCTCAACCCCAGACCGGTAACCAAAGTGATCCACACCACACGAGCCACCCTGCCGCATGCTGAGGCAATCTTGACCAACGCAATCGCCATCAAAGCATCCGGCACCAGCGGTAACAGGTGGGCAGACAAACGGTCCTCACCGGCCAGCGTAGCGACCTTGACCATATGCCAGTACGACACCCAGGCCACGTCAGCACCAATAACGGCACTCGCGCCACGGATAAGCCACAACTGCCAATTGACCTTGGTCCGCTTCCTAGCAGTAGCCATCACAGCATCTCCCAATCCCTCAAAACCCTTGGGTCATTCACCCATGGCAAAAGGCGAGCCACACAAAGGCTCGCCTCGCACCAAAGGGAAACAACTCTTTGGGAGAGAAACGCACCAGGAAAACCCCAACAGCCGGTTAGTCCTCACGGAGACAAGTCAATCCGCTAACGGTCCCTTGCCAAAGCTGGGCCCCGGTGCAACGTCACTATTCAGATCTCAAACAACCAAGTTCAGATACCAGGGCTGACGCTCTCAGTCCGGAGGTCCATCCCCACCGGCCCCGCTGCCTGGCCGAACAACCCCCACCATGCCCCCCAGCCACCCCACCCGTCAAGACCCGTGAACAAACATGGCACAAACAAGGCACACGCAGCCACAACAAGGCCGTGAAACCAGGTGCCGTCACTGATCATGAAAGCCCAGGTCAGGGGCCCGAGGGCAGTCGGAAACTCCCACCTGCTGGGTAGGATTTGTCCTGGTTTAGGGGTATGACCTTTGCCTAGAACTGTGGTATAGCTGATAATAGGCCAGGCCAGGCTATGTATACCAAACAGGACGGGGCGGGGGTCTGAAACAGGGGGGTATGCCCTGGTACGGGTGGCCGAGCTTGCCCTGACATGGGTGGGGGTGGGGGGTGTGCCCCCTTCTGACCGGCTGGCGGTGATCTTGACCCGGGGTTTTAAGGCCGGCGCCCCCAGGGGGGCCATATAGCCTCGTCTATCTTTTGGCGCAGTGGGTTTGATGGTTGTCTATGGTTTTTCGGCGTGTCGGAATTTTTTTGGAAATTTTTTTTGGTGGGTGTTTTGGCTGGTCAGGTGCCCTTTTAGTTGATCGTCCACTTTGGACAGAGCAGGTTTGGTGTGTTGGCGGGGGGTGTGTTAATAGTGGGGGGTTTAACTGAGGGGGCTCAACGGAAGACGTTGAGTTGAGCCCCCGAACCACCTTCCCAAGCCTTTGGGGCTTGGTCGGTGGTGGTTGGTTGGTTTGGGCTCCTAACGGAGCCGTCAAGCGTAGTTAGGAGCCCTTGGGACTAAAACCTCTCTGACGTTCGGTTTTAGTCAGAGCGAAACGCCTAACGGCGTTTCGCTCTTGTTAGGGTTAACTTTTCATGATCGTTTTTAGATAATCCTTGGTGAAGTAACCTAACGCTTTTTGATCTTGGTTTGTTCTTGCTGGCGTGGTTGAGCTGCCTTATGTGGCCCCGCTCTACAGCCTACGGGTTGTGTCGAGGTGAAGGGGTCCCCGCCACGGTGAGGGCTGAGGGGAAGTTGTTTTTTACCTGGCTGGTCTTTTCTCCCTTGAATCGGCCGGGTGGTGGAGGGTGCCCCCGTGGTGAAGTCGAACAACAGCCAGAAGCGTCGCACGACGCTTCAGGCCAAACAGGAGTTTGTTGATCTGGTCCGGTATGGCTCGGGTATTGAGGGTGCCTGTGAGGAGCTGGGCCGGTCAAGATCAACCTATGATAGGTGGAGGCGCCTTGACCCCGATTTTGCAGCCCTGGTGGACGAGGTCCGAACCGGCGTCAAAGGTGGGCGTAAAGGGATCCCAGATTTTGCCGCCTTCTGCCGCGACTACCTCAAGCAGCCTCTATCCTGGCATCAGCTCCAGTGGGTTGACCTTCTCGAAGGAAGAGACCCTAGGCAGCTTCACCCATCGGAAACTTACGAGCCCGGGGACAAGTCCTTCATTCTCTGCAATACCCCGCCTGAACACGCCAAGACCTCGACCCTGAGCATCAACTACCCCACCTATCGGATATGTGCGGACGCCAACGTCCGCATCATTCTGGTTTCTAAAACTGACACGATGGCCCGAGAATGGCTTTACGCGATCAAATCTCGGCTAACACATCCACGCTTTACACAGCTACAAATGGCCTTCGGCCCTCCCGGTGGCTGGCGTGCGGATGCCGACATTTGGTCAGCCAACCGGGTCTATCTGGCCCGGGACAGCACGGAGAAAGATCCGACCGTACAAACCCTGGGCATCGGTGGCCAAATCTATGGCGCCCGCGCAGACCTAATCATCCTAGATGACTGTGTGGTCCTGTCCAATGCCCACCAGTTTGAGCAGCAGATCCGATGGCTACAGCAGGAAGTGCTAACCCGGCTCCACCCGCATGGCAGGCTGCTCGTTATCGGCACCCGTGTTGACGCCACCGACTTGTACCGCGAGCTGAGGAATCCGGAACGCTATCCGACCGGACAGTCCCCCTGGACATATCTTGCCCAGCCGGCCGTGTTGGAGTTTGCCGAATCCCCCAAAGACTGGAAGACCCTGTGGCCTCGGGCGTTTGAACGCTGGCAAGGGTCAAATGACAAGGCCGACAAGGACGGCCTGTACCCACGGTGGGATGGGGCCCACCTGTCACGTCGCCGCGGCACCTTGGCCCCCCGGACTTGGGCTATGGCCTACCAGCAGGCCAACGTGGAAGAGGATGCGGTCTTTGACTCTCAAAGGGTGCGGGCTTGTGTGAACGGTCTTCGTGGCTGTGGTTTGCTGGATCCCCGCCTGCCCGGTCATGCCCGGGGCATGACCGGTTTGCATGTGGTGGCCTCGATGGATCCTGCGATGGTGGGGGACACTGGGGTTGTTGTGATGGCTGTGGACCGTCACGAGAAGAAACGTTACGTGTTGGATGGTCGCTTGAAGACGTCGGCTACTCCCCGCTGGATTCGGGATACGATCAAAGAGCTGACGGAGAGGTATCCGATCAACGAATGGCGCATTGAACGTAACAGTTTCCAGGCGTACCTTACCCAGGATCCGGATTTGACGGAGTGGCTGGCTTCTCACGGTGTGCGTTTGTCTGAGCATACGACTGGCCGTAACAAGTGGGATGCCGGGTTTGGTGTGGCGTCGATGGCGCCCATTTTCGATTTTGGTTTGATTGAGCTTCCGTCGACTGCCAAGTCTGAGCCGATCAAACAATTGGTGGAGCAGCTTGTCACCTGGTCTCCGGAGACCAAAGGCAAGACGGATATGGTTATGGCTTTGTGGTTTGCGGAAATTCGGGCTCGGGAAATCTGTCAGGCGGCTGTCCTTGAGGGCGGCCCCTCGTCGCACATGACGAGTCCTTTTCATTCGAAACGCTCGCGGGCACGGCAAGTGGTCATCAACCTTAACGATTTGGCTGCCTCGCAACGTAGGGGGTGGCCCAATGGTCAGCTATAGGGTGCGGTCACGCGGGGGGCATCGTTATCTGTCTACAGCCTGCTACCATGGCCGGCACAGTAGGTGCCGTCTAACCTGTAAGTATTGTCCGGGGCGCTGTGTTTGTGGCGTGTGCCGGCATTTTGAGATGCCCGGGGTGGTGGTGCCGAGTGCTTGATGCCCAGGCGATCGTAGACAAATGCCGGGTGATGCAACGCCGTTTCCGGGAATCCGATGGATGTTGGCAGGACGTGCTTGCGGCCCGCCGCGGCGATCTGGATCAGGTTTTCCCGGACATGGTGTCGGAAGACTGGCCTAAGCCGATTATAGCCAATTTTGTGGACGTGGCAGCCCGAGATTTGGCAGAGGTGATTGCACCTCTGCCATCATTTAACTGTTCATCCACCAGTATGACGTCGGAGCCGGCCAAAAAGTTCGCGGACAAGCGGTCGAAGATTGCCCAAAACTATGTGACCAATTCCCGGCTTTCGGTTCAAATGTTGGTTGGCGCAGACCACTACCTGACGTATGGCCGGACCGTGTTTTATGTGGAACCGGATTTTGAGGCCCGCCTGCCCCGTGTCACCGTGGAAGACCCCATGGGTGGTTACCCAGAATTTGACCGGTGGGGCAGGTGCACAGCCTACACGAAACGGTTCTTTAAAGAGGCCGCGGTTCTGGCCGAGCTTTACCCGGAGTGCGCCGAACAAATCCTCAAAAGCCAGCCCGACGAGAAGACCGGCCAGTATGGGGAAACTCAGCTAGAGCTGATCCGATACTGCGACGACAAGCAGCTAAGTTTGGTGTTGGTGGCGGAGATGCCGCTGATGCTGGAAGAGATCCCCAACATGCTTAATGAGTGTCCGGTGGTGATCGGTCACCGGCCTTGGCTGGACATGTCCAAACCTCGCGGCCAGTTCGATGATGTCATTTGGATGCAGCTCGCACGCGACACCTTGGCCAAGCTTCAACTTCAGGCGGTTGAACGTTCCGTACAGGCGCCTTTGGCTGTACCTACAGACGTTCAGGATATTGCTTTCGGCCCGGACGCTATCATCCGCACGGCAACCCCCGACAAGGTTAGGCACGTTGGCGCCGACATCAACCCGATATCTTTCCAAGAGGGCAATGTTCTTTTGGATGAGATGCGGCAAGGCACCAGGTATCCGGGTGTGAGGTCCGGCGGCAGCGATGCCAGCGTCATCACGGGCAAGGGTGTGCAGGCGCTTCTTGGCGGATTCGACAGCCAGGTCAAGGCTGCCCAGCTTGTCATGCAGTTGGCGTTTACTGACGTGATGCGGCTGTGTTTCAAGATGGATGAAAAGTTTTGGCCGAACCTCACCAAAGAGGTTCGGGGAGTCCAGAACGGCGCCCCATACCAGATCTCGTACAAGCCGTCCAGGGACATTGCCGGGGACACCTCTGTTGACGTGTCTTACGGGTTTGCGGCCGGCATGGACCCCAACCGTGCGGTTGTGTTGCTCCTCCAGCTTCGGGCAGAGAAACTTTTCAGTCGAGACTACTTCGCCCGGCAGCTTCCATTTGATCTCAATGTAACCGATGAGGCCATCCGCGTGGCCGTGGAGGATACCCGTGAAGCCCTCTTCCAGTCGATCTACGGCTATGTACAGGCTATTCCTGCGCTTGCAGAATCAGGTCAAGACCCATCCGGCCCAGTACTCAAAGTTGCTGACCTGGTTAAGCGACTCCAACGCGGGGAGCAAATTGAGGACGTGGTGGTCCGCGTATTCGCGCCTCAAGCAAACGAGCCCGGCCCTGTGGGGGGTCCTGACAGTGGCGGGCCTCCTGGTGGTCCTCCTGCTCCTGGTGGTCCTGGCATGGGCGGCCCTGGGGGCGGCAGCGTCCCTCCCAGCGGTCTAATGCGTGGTGTCAGCCCCGGTCAGGCAGGGCAGGCCCCCGGGGGCCGGCCCGATCTGTCTGTGATGCTGGCAGGTTTGAATCCGTCCGGTAGTCCGGCAATGAGCGCCTACACAATGCGTCGTCGTCGCGTCTGAAATAGCTAGGAAACGTTTAT
>Ga0137374_10004466_pt1 | contig 16653 bp, 13 predicted proteins | sample SagtaG_20_FD_104811 | JGI IMG/M metagenome (GOLD analysis project Ga0137374, IMG submission 104811) | Vadose zone soil microbial communities from Sagehorn Ranch, Mendocino, California, USA - Sage1_R_100_16 metaG | ecosystem: Environmental > Terrestrial > Soil > Vadose zone | place: USA...
ACGCCGGCGTTGGTCCCGCGCAACCGGCGCCGAGCGCCGCGGCGCCGGCGGCAAGGGCGGACTGTTTCAGGAACTGGCGACGGGAGGTGAGCATGCTCGGAAGGGCCATTCAGCAGCGAAAGAACATGGCGGGACGGAGCCGCAACCAAAACGGAGCGCGGCTCTGTGAGCCGCAGCACGTCCCCAAGTCCAAAACACGTTGAACTTTGCGAAGGAGGAACGGCGAGCGGACATGCTGCGGCTCATGGAGGCGCGCTCCGAAATCTTCGCAGCCGACGAGGTTCGAGTATCGAACTCGTGGACCGGCGCGCCGACAACGTAGGGCAGGCGTCTCGCCTGCCCTGGCCGCGTAGCGGCCAACGAGGCACGCGCCTTCGGCGCTGGGCAGGCGAGACGCCTGCCCTACTTTGGCGGTTCGCGGCTTCACACGTCGCAAATCTTCACGGCCTGGTTCAGGGACGCCGCTTTGTCGCGCAGCGGAATGAACTCCTGGCCCACGTAACCTTTGTAGCCGGTCTCGATGATGGCCTTCATGATGGGCGGGTAGTGAATTTCCTGCGTGTCGTCTATCTCGTTCCGACCCGGATTGCCGGCCGTGTGGTAGTGGCCGATGAAGGGATGGAACTTGCGGATGCGCGCGATCAAGTCGCCCTGCATGATCTGCACGTGATAGATGTCGAACAGAATCTTCAACCGCTCGGAGCCGACCTGGTTGCAAATCTCGACGCACCGTTCGATGTTGTCGCAGAAGTAATCCGGGTGCCCTTTCATCTCGACGTTCACCTTCGAGTTGAGCATCTCCAGGCAAAGGGTGACCTTTTTCTTCTCCGCGTGGCCGACGATTTTCTTGAGGCCCTCCACCATGTTGCGCATGCCGTCCTCGTCCGAAATGCCGCGGCGGAATCCGGAGAACGTGATGACGCTCGGCCAGCCTTCGCCGGCGGTCGCGTCGATGCTCTGGCGCAGTTTGTCGAGGCACTCCGCGCGTTCCTCGACGTGCGCGAAGCCCTTAGCGAAGCCGTGGCTGCCGCTGATCGCGCACATCAGCCCGTGCTTCTTGAGCGTCGGCCAATGTTCCGGGCCGACGAGCTCGACGGACTTGAGCCCCATGCGCGCGGCGTTCGCGGCGAGGTCCTCGACCGGCATCGGCCGAAAGCACCAGTGGATGACCGATTGCCGGATGCGGCCCTGGGTGACTTTGTATTCGTCCTGCGCCGCGGCGATTCGCGGCAAGGCCGTGCAAGCCGCGGCGGCCCCGGCTTGCAGCCAGCGGCGGCGGTTGGTGGCGGAGACGGCGGGTCGTCGGGGTTTGGTATTGGTCTTCATGCAGGCTGATTCAAGCACATTGGACCTGGGGAGGAAACAGCGGCGCCTGGCAGAAGTTTCGCGTGGCGCAGACAGCCCTGCCTGCTGTTTCGCCGACTGCCAGTCGGCGGGCGCCCAGCCTGCCAACCAATGTCCCCATCAGTTCGGACGTATGCGGGTTGGCAACCCGCGAAACAGCAGGCTGGGCAGCCTGCGCTACGATGGCGAAGCAAGATTCGACAGTGGGCTCGGCTCACGCCATCCATCCCTTCCGATAATCGCGGCGGATGAAATAATCCGCCTCCGGGCACCCCTTCGCCTTGAGCCGCTTCGTATCCCATTCGATTTTCTTGCCAGCGCGCAACGCCACGTTTCCGAGCAACATCGCCTCGGTCAGGGGGCCGGAGTAATCGAAGTTCGAGAGGCACATCGGGCCGCCTTTGCAGGCGGTGATCCATTCCTGGTAAGCCCCCTTGGGAGCGCGGGGTAACGTGACCTCCGGCCCTTTGAAGCCCGCGAATTTCGACTCCGGCAACAGCACGAAATTGTCCGGGTTCCAATCCCGGAAGGCCAGGCTGCCCTGCGAACCGATCATGAGCGTGCCGTTCTTGGCGAGCTTGACGCCTGGCGCGAGGTCGGGCTTCGGCAGCTTGCCCCCGTCATACCAGGTGAGCAGGACCGGCGGCAGTTCGCCGCGGGCGGGAAACTGGTAGCGGATGATGCTCCAAACCGGCGGGCTCTCCGCGTGGACGCCCGACGACTCGGCCTCAACGCTGGCGGGTGCCTCGAGCTTCAGTGCCCAAAAGGCGGCGTCGGTGTTGTGGCAAGCCATGTCGCCGATGGCGCCGGTCCCGAAATCCCACCAGCCGCGCCATTTGAAGTGCAGGTAAGCCGGATGATACGGACGTTGGGGCGCCGGACCGAGCCACAGCTCCCAGTCGATGTGTTCCGGCACCGGCGGCGTTTCTTTCGGCCGGTCCATGCCCTGCGGCCAGAACGATCCGGCGCGATCGGTCCAGACGTGGACCTCACGAATTTCGCCCAATGCGCCCGATTGCACGATCTCGACCACGCGCCGGGTGCTGTCGTAGGAGTGGCCCTGGTTCCCCATCTGTGTGATGACGTTGCGCGCGCGCGCCATCTCGCGCATGAGACGAGCCTCATGGATGGAGTGGGCAAGCGGCTTCTGACAGTAAACGTGCTTTCCCAGCTTCATCGCCAGCAGCGATGCGGGCGCGTGATGATGGTCCGGCGTGCTCACCGTCACGGCGTCGATTTCCTTCACCTCCTCGAGCATCTTCCGGTAATCGCGGAACAGCCGCGCCTTCGGAAATTGCTTGCCCCGCTCGCGAAGCCGCGTCTCGTCGATGTCGCAGAGCGCGATGAGGTTCTCCGTCGCCACTCCGGCGATGTCCGTAGCCGCCTGCCCGCCCGCACCGATGGCGGCGATGTTCAGCTTCTCGTTGGGAGAAGTCGTCCGAGGCTTCGATTTGTCGGCGGAGGCGGCGTGGCTGGAATTCCACGTCAGCATCAGCCCCGAAGCGGCGGCGGTGGAAGTGAAGATGAAGTGGCGGCGCGGGTGGCGGCGGACGGCGGAGGTCATGGGCGCGATTTCAAGGCCCGCGCCGCGCGCCGTCAAGGCGATTGGCGGGGGCGCCCGGGGCTCTCCCCCACGCCAACGAGTTTGATTCAGTTTGATTGGGTTTCAACGCTGTTGTGTCGCCCACGTAATTGACTTCGCCCTGTGCCGTGCTTAAATGCCGTCGTGACGGCAACGCTCGAACAAACCCAATCCGATTTGGCGAAGCTCATCGATCTGGCCCAAAAAGGCGAGGAAGTGCTCATCACGAGCAACGGACAACCGGTGGCCAAACTCACCGGCCTGCCCCAACCGCGGACGCCCGCAGACCGCCGGGCCTGGTTGGGGAAACTGGCGGGGCTGCGCGCCCGGCTCGCCACTGGGACGACCGGCCTCTCGGTCGAAGAACTCCTCAAGGAAGACCGCGGCGTCTAGTGGCATGAGCTACTGGGACACGTCCACGCTGGGCAAACTCTACGTTCCGGAACCGGACTCTGCGGATTTCGAGCAGAAAGCCGCCAACGAACCCATCATTTTCACAGCCCGGTTTGCCCTCTATGAAATGCGCCGGGTCGCCTTTCGCAAAGAGAGCGCCGGACTCATCCCCGAGGGCACAGCCGAAGCCGTCCTGAGCCAGATGGACCAGGACATCACAGCCGGCGAGATTCGTCTTGTCGAGTTGGACACGCGGGTCGAGGCGGAGTTCAACGCCCTCATGGCCGCTTGCTATCGCCGTTCGCCAGCATTGCCCATCCGAACCCTCGACGCCCTCCATCTGGCCTCCGCGCGGGTATGCGGCGAAACCGAAATCGTTGTCGCCGACAAACGTCTGCGCGATGCGGCAATACTTTTGGGTTTCTCAGTCTTTCCGGCTTGAGCGCCGCGCGCGTGAGGCCGATAGCCTTCTCGCGGTCTAACCGATGATGACCAATTCCAAACCGCGCTGGAAGGTGAAGCCCCGCGAACTGCGGCTGCTTATCTACCTGGCGGTGGTGCTCGCCGTAGCCGCTTGGAAGTTCATCCCGCGTTCCTGGCATCCGACGCTCACGCTCGACACGCCTCACCACAGGATTTACTCGACGGCGACACGGGCGCAAACCGAGGCCACGGCCGGCGCTCTAACATTACTGCATGGCGCATTCTCAAACTGCTTCGGCGGCGTCGTGGGGTTTGAGCCGGCTCACCCCAGGCTCCAGGTGAAGCTGTTCAAGGACCGGACGGAATTTCGCCGGGTCAATCCGGGCCTCGGCTGGGCGGAGGCCTTTTATCGCGAGCCCTATTGCCGGGCCTACTTCTCCGCGGGCGAGAGCAACCCCTACCATTGGATGCTTCACGAAGCCGTCCATCAGCTCAACCACGAGGTGGCGCATCTCCAGTTGGAGAAATGGCTGGAGGAGGGCCTGGCCGAGTATTTCTCGACCAGCCGGCTGAGAACGAACGAACTCGCCCTGGGGCGGATCGATCCGAATACCTACCCCGTCTGGTGGATCGACGAACTGGCCACGAGCGCGGACCTGGCCGAAAACCTGCGCAACGGCAGCGTCATTCCGCTCAAGTCCATCCTGACCGGCACCGGCGGCCCCAGCATGAGACGCCACTTCAACCTGTACTACCTTCACTGGTGGACGCTGACGCATTTCGTCTTCGAGACTCCACAGCACCGCGGTCAGGCCTTGAAACTCGCGCAGCAAGGCGGCGGCCTGGCCGCGTTCGAGCAGTGTGTGGGCCCCATTGACCTCGTTCAGCCCGAGTGGCACGCCTACGTCCGCCAACTCAAGGCAGACCTCGCTGCCCCGCTGCCAATCCTCTCGCGACGAACGTCGACTGCGACGAACAACGCGGCGCGGAACTGACGTCGGCTTCCGAAGACCGCTTTGGACTGCGGGGGCAAGTCCGACGCGACCCCGCTTTTCGGCCGGGGATGACTCATTGCTGCTCCACCGCTCACGCTCGTGCCAAAGCGCCGTCGTTGCTGCGCGCCCCACCAGCCCCGTCAGGGGCGGCCTCTTTGTAGCCTGAACGTTTTCAATTTGCCTAAGCTCCGTCAGGAGCGGCATCGGGGCCGATGGGCAACGAATCGTTTGGACCCATTCAGGATCAGCCAGATGCCGCCCCTACGGGGCTTGCGCCTTTTTGCGGTTGTGTACTACAAAGATCCCGCTCCTGACGGAGCTTCTGCCGCGGTCACGCCCAAACCGGTGGATAAAAAACTCAAAATTCCATTGACGGAACATCTCAGATGTCTGGGCTTCATTGCGGAATCCCGTTGGGATTCATGGAGAAGACGCCCGTCGAAAGCTGATTTGCGCTGCGGCACGACGGACACACCTCTTGATGCTTGATTCACTGGCTACCAACTGCTTTGCTTCGGGGTAAGATAAATATGGCCGAGAAATGCCTGTCCGATTCTATCGAAACGAAGTTTCTCGCGTGACTTAAATGTTAGGCCGCATTCGCACGTCGCATGGACAAGCCAATCACAGTCTCGTTCCGATGGAGCGCCAAGGAGATGCTTCTCGCCCAGCGGTTGCACATGTGCTACTCGAAACAGGGTCGCATGTATCGCCGGATTTTCCTCGGTGGTGGAGTGCTGTTTGCGATTTTGGGTATCGCTGGTCTTGCCCGACGGCAGGACTTCTTTGCAACTGTATTCCCATTGTTCCTTCTCGCCGCTGTGTTTCTCGCCATGCCGCTGTTCCGACGCCGCGCCGTTCTCAAGATGTACGCACAGAAGCCAGACCGGGACATGCTTGTGATCTACGAGATTTCGACAGACCGTATCGCAACGCGGAGCGAGGTGGTATCCACTGACATGCTGTGGCGTACGATTGTGCGGGCGCACAGAGTCCCCGAGGGCTTCTTGTTGTACCTCACCGATAGGATGTTTCACTGGCTGCCAGCCCACGGCTTTCACGACGCGGCGGATGTCGAGCGGCTTGCGCAGCTTACAAAAGCGAATATCCAACAGTATCACCACGTGGCCTAGCCATGCTCTGCAGCGCCTAACGGCAGTATCGCGCTCCGGTTGCAATCACCGCGCTTCGTGGCCGCCGTCGCTGAGCGTCGTTGGCGGCTCACGAAGCGTTCGTTACAGAAAACCTCCAACACACGAAAGAAAACACGCATGCCAACCCAGCAACCACCTCAACCCAGCCTCTATGAGCGCCTCGGCGGCGCTTTCAGCATCGCCACGGTCGTCGATGACCTCATCGACCGCGTCATGACCGACGCCCGCCTCAACGCGAACCCCGCCGTGGACGAAGCCCACCACAAGGTGCCGCCGGCTGGCTTCAAGTATCACGTCACCGAAATGCTTTGCTGGGCGGCCGGTGGCCCGCAGAAATACACGGGGCGCTCCATGCGCGACTCTCATCAGCACTTGAACATCACGCCCAAAGAGTGGGATGCTTTTATGGATGACGTCCAGCAGACGCTCGACAAATTCAAGGTTCCTGCCGCCGAGCAGGCGGAAGTAAAAGCGATTGTCCAGAGCACCTATGGCGACATCGTGATTGGCAAACCGTAACCAGACTGACCGTCACCCACATCCAAGAAAGGGAATCCAGGACATGAGCAACATCGGAAAGGTGGATAGCCTGTGGCGTTACCCTATTAAGAGCATGTGCGGGGAGAAGCTGGAGGAAGTGTTCGTGGGATTCTCCGGAATCTATGGCGACCGCATCTTCGCCTTCAGGAGTTCGGCCAGCCCGAAGGGATTCCCCTATCTCACGGCCCGGGAGCAGCGAAAACTTCTGCGATACCGCCCGCGCTTTCGTTATCCCGACAAAGCAGCGCGGCCCATCAATTTGGCCGAGGCCGACAGCATCGCGCCCGGCTTGAATCCTGTGTCCGCAGACACGCCGGATCTGATGGTGGATGTCGAGGCGCCGACCGGAGAGACTCTCGCGATAGACGACCCCGCGCTGCTCCGCATGCTCGGCGAGGGGGTCCGCGGTGCGCCTGAGCTGACGCTTGTCCGATCGGACCGCGCGATGACGGATTGCCGGCCGGTATCGCTCCTTTCGGTGCAATCCGCGCGGCAGCTTGGCGAAGAGCTCGGGACCTCGGTGGACCCGCGGCGCTTCCGGGCGAATATATACGTGGACCTCAACGCCGCCAGCGGGTTCGCGGAGGACGGATTTGTGGGCCGATCCATGCGCATCGGCGCGAAGGTGGTGATCGCGATACTGGAGCGGGATCCGCGCTGCGCGATGATCACACTCGATCCCGACACCGGAGAATCGAAGCCGGAATTCTTGCGGCAAGTCGCCCAGGCCCACAACGGCATGGCGGGCGTTTATGGCGCCGTGCTCGTGGAGGGCAGGCTGCGCAAGGGCGACGCGGTGGAATTGTTGGATTAGCACATGCTCTTGGCGGCATGCCGCCGGGCTCCGGAGGCAAGTTTAGGTGACCACGGGCGCAAATCTGTTCTTGAACACGGGTCGAGACCGGCGTGCCCTGCCGCATCACCCCGGCCCTGATTCCTTTGCCCCTATTCCCTTGCCAGCACCGTGAGCCGTGCAGCCAAATCTACTTCCGGATTTGGCAGGGGAATGGGGGCAAAGGAATCAAAAAGTTTGCGCCGCTTGACCACGCCCGGGGCAAATCGAGAGTGACCCCGGACGGATTCGCAGTTAACAATTCCGCAATGACCCGGCTTCGCGCGTCCTGCTTCCGCTACAGCGTTCCCGTCGCGGCGGCGCTATCCCTCACCGGGACAATTCTTACGGCGGCAGAGCCTCCTGAGGTGCTCCCGGTCCCGGCCCAACCGCTGGCTGGGAACGTGGGCCGGGTCCTGGAGGCGCTGGAATTCCTCGGCGCGCCAGTGCCCGCGGAAACTGCAAAAACTCTTCGCGCCGCGATCACAGCGCAGGATGCCGCGAAGCTTCAGCTCCTGCTCGAGCCGCACGTCCTGTTCGTCGTCCAAATCAATCCCGAGTCGCGCGTCAAGGTGCGGCGCGGTCCGGCGCCGGCGCTGCTCCAGCAAGGGGGTTACGTGCCAGCGCTCGTGAAGGTGATTAACCAGAGCACGGTCACCAAGGAGCTTCGCATCGCCAGTCCGCAAGCCGGACAAGTCTACGCCGGGATGACGCCGTTGAGCGCCCAGCGAATGCAGCGCCAGCCGCTCCAGGAAACCGCCGTGAAGGAGGGCGCCACGAACCGATTCCTCGAGGTCGCCATGCACACGCTGCCGCCGATGGCCGCGCAACTCAGTGGCCTGGAACTTGAGTACGCCATCGTCCTGATCTACACGCGCGACGCCGGCCGGCTGGAGGCGACGCTCGACTTCGACATCGGACAGGGCAGCCAGGACCTCGGTTTTCGCGGCGAAATTCCGGTGCTGTTCGTGGCTCGCCCGGCAGTGCCCGTGCGGTTGCGCATCCGCGACGATGATGGCGCCGCGACCGCCGCCCGGCTCGTCTTCCGCGACGCCGGCGGACACGTATTCCCGCCGCAGGCCAAGCGGCTCGCGCCGGACTTCTACTTCCAGGAACAAGTGTATCGGCGGGATGGCCACACGGTGTTGCTGCCGACCGGCAGGCTCACGGTGGAATTCTCGCGCGGCCCCGAGTACCGCGTGTTGAAGCGCGAATTCCTGGTCACATCGAACCAAGCCGCGCCGCTCGACGTAAAGCTGGAGCGATGGATCGATCCGGCCGCGCATGGCTTTTACTCCGGGGACCATCATATCCACGGCGCCGGTTGCGCGCATTACACCAGTCCGACCGAGGGCGTGACGCCCCAGGACATGTTTCTCCAGGTCGAAGGAGAAGGATTGAACGTCGGCTGCGTGCTCACCTGGGGCCCGTGCTTCGACTACCAGCGACGATTCTTCAAGCCGGGTGTCAGCGAACTCAGCCGTCCGCTGACCGTGATGAAATACGATCTCGAAATCAGCGGCTTCGGTTCCGAAGCGCTCGGGCACGTCTGCCTGCTCAATCTACGCGATCAGTCTTATCCCGGCAGCGACGGCACGAAGGCCAAGGGGTGGCCCAAGTGGACCACGCCCGTGATGCGATGGGCCAAAGCTCAAGGCGGCTACGCCGGCTACGCCCATTCGGCCAGCGGGCTGGAGATTCATTCACAGAACGCCGCGCGCCGTCTCCTGGCTGCGCTCGACGCGGACCAGGACTCGCTCCTCACGCCGGCGGAGGCAGCGCGAGGCCTGCTGCCGGACGAATTCGGGCGCATCGACTCCGATAACGACCGCTCGATCACCCAGTCCGAACTCGCCGCCGCCCACGACCGCGTGGCGGACCAACTTCCGAACCTTGCCGTGCCCGAGATGAACGGCGTCGGCGCGATGGAGATTGCCGTCAGCACCGCGCTTGGGGCGTGCGATTTCATCAGCGCGATGGACACGCCGCGCATCGCCGAATGGAACATGTGGTATCACCTGCTCAACTGCGGGTTCCCGCTCAAGGTCAGCGGCGAGACGGATTTCCCCTGCATGAGCGGCGGGCGCGTCGGCCAGGGGCGCGTTTATGTGCAACTGGGGCAGGTGAAGAAACTCGACTTCGCGAAATGGTGCGAGGGACTGGCTCGCGGCCGGTCGTACGTGAGCGACGGCTTTGCGCACGCGCTGCAATTTACGGTCAACGGAATTGCGTCCGGTTTCGGCGAGGCAGCGCTCGCCGCGCCGGGAAAAATAGCGGTGCGCGCGAAGGTCGCCTTCGCCGCCGAGCAACCGCGCGCCACGGCCCACGGCGGGCGCTTTCCGCCCGGCGGCCGGCGCTGGATCGGCGACACCGTCACGATGCACGGACCGCCACCGAGCGAAGTCGAGCGCGGCGGCACTCGCCTCCTCGAAGTGGTCGTCAACGGGCGCCCGGCTGCTGCGAAAGATGTCGAGGCGGACGGGAAGATCCACGAAATGAGCTTCGACCTGCCGGTCCAATCCAGCTGTTGGGTCGCCCTGCGGGAGTTCCCTCAACTGCACACCAATCCGGTGAACGTGAAGGTGGGTGGCCGGCCCATCCGCGCGTCGCGCGACAGCGCGCGCTGGTGCATTGCGACCATCGAGCAGCTTTGGCGCGCGCGCAGCCAAACCCTCCCTGAGCCGCAGCGCGCGGAGGCCCGCGCCGCGTTCGATCAGGCCATCGCGACGTACCGCCGCATTGCCGCCGAATCGCCGTGAGGAGACTCTCCCGCTCCCACTCTAACTCATACTCTTAATCTTAATCCTACTCTCTCCGATCCCTAGCAGCCCGTTCAAAAACTCCACGTGTGTTTGTAGCGGCGGTCTGTGACCGCCGAAATCGGGCCAGAATGCGCGGTTTCTTCGGCGCTCATAGAGCGCCGCTACAGTTTTTGAACGGGCTGCTAGAGATTAAGATTAGGAGTAAGAGTAAGAGGTGTCAGAGTAAGAGTACGAGCGATTCTCCCACCGTAACATCCCCTGCTTTCATCGTTGCGCTCGACGCCTCCGTCAGTATCCTCCCGCGCATGAGAACTAAATTGAGTCCATGGATAGGCAGTCTCCTCGTCGTTTCGTCCTTGTTCTTCGCCGCGCCGCTGCGCGCCGCCGAACCCACCGCCCTCGCGCTCGTCAAAGAGGGCAACCGCCACGTTGGCGAGGAAGCGAAGGATCGCATCGTGCAGATTCGCTCGGAAAAATCCGTCGGCACGCTGGTGCCCAACATCTGGTACGTCGTTTATTACGACCCCGACGCCACTGCCAAGGCGACGGAGGTCAAATTCGTGGCCGGCACGAAGGCATCGGTGAAGCGGCCGGCCCGCATCCTCGAACCGATTACCGGCGCGCACAAGGAGATGCCCAGGGCCAAGCTGAAGATCGACTCCGACAAGGCACTCGAGATCGCGACGAAGGAGCCGGTGTTGAAAAACCTCACGCTCAAGGCCTCGAAAATGCGGCTCGAACGCCACAGCGCCACCGAAGAGGCGCCGGTGTGGAAGGTTGAACTTTGGGCCGCAAAACTCGACAATCCCAACAAGATGGCGAACATTGGCGAGGTGATTGTCTCCGCCGAGGACGGGACGGTGGTTAAGAACGACCTCAAGATCAACCGGGTGGACTAACTGAGATCCTCAGTGCCTCAGCGTTCATAAATCGCCCGCGCTTCCGCTTCGGGCGCGCTCCGGCTTCGGCGCAGGAGCGTGTAGACGTTCGACCATTCAATGACCTCGCCGCGCTTCATCGTGGCCAGAGGGCTGAGCATTTCCAGTTCGATGTACTGCAACGGATCCGGGTTCGTATAGATTTCCGCGCTGCTGCCGCCATCGGGATATTCGGCCCTCCGAAGGCGCGGCAGATCGATCTTCAGCATCTGCTTGTCGCCGACCCAGAGCAGGCTGCCGGATTCCAGTCCGATCTTGTGCGCGGACTTTGGATCGCGGCTGAGCGAAACGAGGCGTAGCCGCGGATCCGCCGTGTCGAGCAGCTTCAGGCTCGGCGGCGGTTCCTTGCCGAAAGGATGGAAGCCGGCCGCAAAAATCGACGGGCTTGGCACCGGCGCGAACAACACCGCCGGCTCGTGAAGTTGCGTGATGGTCCACACACCGACTTTCTTCGGTTCGCCGGAGACTTTTTCGTAGCGCGTCGAAATCGACATTTGATCCACGTGCGGTCCGAGGAACACCCGTCGCACGATGCGGATGCCGTATTGGAGATCGACCGGCGAAATGAGCACCACCTGGTCCCGTTCGATCTTTGCCTCGACGGGCATCGAGTCGAACGCCGCGGGCGGGAGCCAGCCGCCGAACGGTTTCGGCCATTCGGCTTCGGGCGCGGGCCACGTTTTGTCCCCGCCGAAATTGATCCAGTTCGTCGCGCGCGACAGGTGCACCTGGCCGTCGAGCGCGTGGTTCTCCCAGAACGGTCCTGGCTCTCCGGTGAACTGGAACTGCATGATGCGCCCGATGGCCGGGACAATGACGACCTCGGCGCCGGCGCTACGCATGAGGAGGCTATTGGGCCAGCCGTGATAATTGGTGCGCGTGATGGTCACAGGCCGCCGGACTTCGCTCCCGGGTTGCACGCGCCATTCCTCGGTCAGCCGGGCGCAGCCCGAGCCGGCAAGCCAGACCGCCACTGTCGCCATGGAAACAGAGGCCATCACCGCGTCGTTCAATTTTTGGTGGTGCATTGGCCGGTGCCAAAGTAGCCGCAAAAAGGCGCGAGAGGCACAAAGAAATTCATCTTTTGTGCCTTTTGCGCCTTTTTGCGGCCCTGTCAGCGCGAACTTTCGCCCGTGATTTCCGACAGCAATTTGAAAAAGCCGCGCTTGCGCTCCGAACTGATGCCCCAGTTCACCGGCACGCTCTGATAGCCCTCGTCGAACCCCTCGACCTTCATGCGGAAATCGAAATAGCCCCACGAGGCGCGCTCGCCGACGGCGGCGAGGAAATTGTTCTTCGGCAGCTCGAATGCGAAGTGGTCGTCCTCGTTGAACAGGATTGGCTTGGGCGAATAGCCCGTCACCACGCGCGTCTGGCGAACCATCCCGGCAATCTTCTCCGGTTCGCCCACGCCGTTCCCGTGCAGCAGCAGGAAGTCCGACGCGCGCACCACGTTTTCCATCGGAATCGTCCCGCCGCCATAGCTCGTGCTGACGAGCAACGGCCGTCCCGCCGTCGTGGATCGCTTCTTTACGCGCTCGATCAGCTCATGGACGCGCCTGGGCTTCAGCAGTTCGTGGTCGTAGCGGACATTGCACTCGTTGTTGATCTCGACGAGCACGTTTCGCCAGCCCTTGTCGAGCAGCCAGTCGGTGGCGTTGTCCGTGGCGCGCAGCACGGCGGCTTCGTTGGTCAGTCGGTGGTCCTGCCCGAAGTAGAAATAGCCAAGGATGACGACCATGCCGAGTTCGTCGGCCCTGCTCAGGATGCGTTGCAGCCGGCCAAGGTAGTCCGGGCGCAGCGAGCCGTCGGCTTCGATGGCCGAGTTGTGCCAGGGCTGGTTTTGCGAATAGCCCTGCGGCGAGCCGCCCTGGAGGTTGAGCGTGAACGCCAGCAGCCCGTGCCGGCGCCACTCGGGCATCGCGGCCAGGAACTCGCGCGTATTGCGTTCCGCGTCCCATTTGCCGGTGTCGGGGTAGGCCCAATTCGTGACGGTCACCGGGTTGCGATCGTCGAAGATGCCCTGGACCATCCGCGAATTCAGAAGCAGCCCCTGGAGATTGCGGCCTTTCCAGGTCCGGCCCTTGTATGTCGGTTCGCCATTGAGGTGGAACTCCTCTCCCACAATGGCAACCGTAGTACGATCGGCGGCCAGACTGGCAGAGGGAAGAATCATCAGCGCCAATGCGGAAACCACAATTCCGGACGGAGTCATTTCAGCCAGGCTATCGAGGGCCACCACTGCGGGCAAAAGGAAATTCCGACAAGTGAAACTGTAGCGGAGAGTGGAAAGGGGCGCGCCTACGCTCGTAGCCGCCGACGTGAGGAGGCGGATGGACCGTTCGTCCACGTTTTCCGCCTCCTCACGTCGGCGGCTACAGACCGTCGTGTCCGCAAACTCATGATGAGAAATGGCGGCCAGCCGAAATTCCCGCCGCGTGCAGTCCGGTTGCGTACGGATTGTCAGCGAAGGATGACGGGTAGTATGTAAAGCGGATGAAGTCTGTCGAATTGTCTTCGCCCCAACCAGTCCGTCGACGTTCGTGGCGCCGCAAACTGCTCTTCATCACCGGCGCCCTGCTCGTGTTCCTCGTGGTGGTGTATTTCGTAGTCACAAGTTCGGCGTTCTTCAAGGGCGTCATTCTGCCTCGAGTCGGCCGCGCGATGGGCGGCGAGGTCACTGTGGCGGATGCCTCCTTGAGCCCCTTCTCGCAAGTGAGCCTCCGCCAGCTCAAGGTCAAGACCACCGGCGCGGAGCCGCTCTTGCAGGCGGAGGAAGTGCGGTTGCGCTACGGCCTGTTCGCCATATTTGGTGGGACGCTCAAAGTGGACGAAGTCACCATCGCTTCGCCCGTCGTGCAAATCATCGAGCAGGCCGACGGCAGCAGCAATCTCGACCCGCTGTTGAAAAAGGAAACGAAGTCCGCGCCCGAGCCCGCCCCGGCCCCGTCCAAGCCGCCGCAGTTCGACATGAGGAATTTTGCGCTGAAGAACGCGACCATTCGCCGCGTGAAGCATCTCAAGGACGGAGGAAGCGAAGTGGCCGAGTTGACCGGCGTAAACATCACGCTGGACCAGCTCAAGAACGGCCAGCCCGGGAAATTGACATCGGCGGCCGTATTCAAGATGGCCCGTCCCACGAACGACGTTCTCGAAGCCAGGAGCACTGGGAGCATCGAGTTTACGCTGGGCGCCGATCTGATGCCCCAAACGCTCAAGGCCAAAGTCGATCATGAAGTAACGCGCGCGGAAGGTTCATTGCGCGAGTTGGCCGGAGCCCGAGCGGTGTTCGCGGGCGACATCGTGCCCGGCGAAGTCAAAGAGCTTTCCCAGCGGTTCCTGAAGAACGACAAGGTGCTCGGCGAACTGAAAGTGACCGGCCCGTTGGATCTTTCGAAAAAAGAAGGCCGTTTGAAATTCGAACTCGCCCGGATGGACCGCCAGGCCCTGAACCTCCTCGGCGCGCCCTTCGGCATCGACTTTGGCTCGACCACACTCGACTCCATCACTGACGTGTCAGTGGCTCAGGGGGGGTCGGTCATCGCGGCCAATACCCGCTTCAACGCGACTCGCTTCAGCGTGACACAACAAGGCCAGACCACGCCACCGCTGGACCTGCAGATGGCGTGCAACGTGACCGTGAACACGACCAGCCAGTCCGCCCAGGTGCAAACCCTGACCCTCGACGGCAGGCAGTCTCAAAAGCCGCTTCTGCGCGGCGGCCTTGGAAAACCGATGACGCTCGCCTGGGGCAAAAACGCGACGGCCATCGAGAATTCAACCTTCAACCTTGCCGTGACCGACTTTGATCTCGCGGCGTGGAAACCATTCCTTGGCGACTCCGTGTCCGCCGGGATGCTTTCGCTTCAGCTCGACCTGCTTTCCGAGCAAGGGGGCAAGCAGCTCAAGCTGGGCGTCACGTCCCGGATTGCCGGCCTGGCTGCGCAACTCGGCGAGAAGCCCCTCACCCAAGCGGCGATGATGTTGAAACTCAACGCACACGTCAGCGACTTCACGAAAGTGAGCGTGAGCGATTACCGGCTCGACCTCACGCAACAAGGGCAACCTGCCCTGACCCTCGCCGGCTCCGGCGGCTACGATGGCGCCGCGTTCAAACTTCAAACCCAGGTCGAGGCCGTCCTCGCCCGCTTGACGGGGAGCGGACCCGCAACGCCGCTCAAGGCCGGCGTGAAGCTCGACGGGTCATTCGCAAACCAAGTGCTGGACTTGCGCCAAATGCAACTGGCCCTGGCGCCGACACCGCGCGCGCCGACGAACGAGTTGACCGCGGCCGGACGCATTGACCTTTCCTCGGCCGCGGCCACCCAAGGCCGCATGACGATCAAGTCAGACATGCTTGACTTGACCCAGCTTTACGACGCGTTCACGCCCGAGAAGCGTCGCGCAACGGCGCCAGCAAAGACGCCGACAACCCCTGGACCCGCGTCCACCGGCGACGCGGAACCGGAGCCGATCACACTGCCGCTGAATCTCACCGCCGAAGCAAACCTGGGCCAGGTGTACCTGCGCGAAATGAGTCTTCAGAATTGCCAGGTCACTGTGAAAGTCGAGGGGAGCAAGGTCGCCCTCGACCCCTGCCGGCTGGCGATGAATGGAGCGCCTGTCAACGCCAGCATGCAGTTGGACCTCGGCGTCAAAGGCTTCACCTACACCCTCTCGGCGCAGTTGGACAAGGTGCCATTGGAGCCGATAGCCAACACGTTTTCCCCGGAGAGCCGCGGGCAGTATCAGGGCCTGATTCTGGCCAACGCGCAAATCAAGGGCGCCGGCGTCACGGGCGCGAGTTTGCAAAAGAACCTGAGCGGCCAGGCCGGGTTCAGCTTCACCAACGCCAACCTTCAGTTGATGGGTCCCAAGACCCGGCGACTGATTGTGCCTATCGCGACCCTGCTGCGCATCGAGGCCATCACCAAATCGCCGGTCAATTGGCTGGACGCCCGGACGGAGTTGGGGAACGGCAACATCAACCTCAGCCGGTTTGCCGTGCAGAGCGGGGCGTTTGAAGCGTCGTCGCAAGGCGTCATACCGATTGCGAAAGTGCTGACCAACTCGCCCCTGAATCTGCCGGTCGAATTCGCCCTGCGCCGGCCGCTGGCGGAATCGGCAAATCTGCTGCCGCCCAACACACCGCCCGACGCCCAATACGTGATGCTGCCCAGGTTCGTCACGCTGAAAGGGACTTTGGGAGAACCCAAGAGCGATCTCAACGAGCTTGCCCTGGGCGGCGTGTTGCTCAAATCCGGCGTGGGCGTGGCCGAAAAGCTCGGCGTCAACGTCGGCGGCAAAACGGGCGGGGCGATTGAAAGCGTCGGCAATCTGTTGACCGGGCAAAAGCCCGCCGTGGGCAATCGGACTTCCACCAACGCGGCGCCCAGGTTGAACCCGCTCGATCTATTCCGGAAAAAGTAGCCGGGGACGCAAGGAGGCGGACTGGATGCGACTACGTCGTCGCGCAGATTGTGGTTCATTGACCGGCGGCGCCCGTGATAACCTGCGCGCTCAACATGAGTGCACCTGTGTCACAAACGCGAGCGGCAAGGCTGTCGGCTCCGGATATGCAGAGTCCACCGCGCCTGCCGGAACTGCTCGCGCCGGCGGGTGATTGGGAATGCGCCCGCGCCGCAATCGAGAACGGGGCGGACGCGATTTACTTCGGGCTGGATCGGTTC
>Ga0137374_10004470_pt1 | contig 16648 bp, 20 predicted proteins | sample SagtaG_20_FD_104811 | JGI IMG/M metagenome (GOLD analysis project Ga0137374, IMG submission 104811) | Vadose zone soil microbial communities from Sagehorn Ranch, Mendocino, California, USA - Sage1_R_100_16 metaG | ecosystem: Environmental > Terrestrial > Soil > Vadose zone | place: USA...
AAGCCGGGCAGTGCGGGCGGACGCGGGGCGTAGCAGCGCTACGCGTCGCGGCCGACCGTGCTGATCCGGCGCCGCGTCTGGGGCGTCATCCGGCCCGGCCTAATTTCACATCAGGCCTCTAAATCAGGCCGCGGGCCCGCGCCCGGTGGACGGCTTCCAGCTGCGAATGGGCGTCGAGCTCCTGCAGCACGGCGTGGATGTGGTTTCGAACGGTCGCTTCCGCCAGCCCCAACCTTGCCGCGATGCCGCGTGCCCGCGTTCCCTCTCCCAGCAGCCGCAGCACTTCGAGCTGCCGTGCGGTCAGCGTCACCGCACTCTGCCTGGGGCGGAAGAGGTGTCGAGCCTCGGGCTCAGGCCTCAGAAGGTGAACGGTCAGTCCTCCGTCCACGCCCGAGATCGTGTCCACGGCGACCCTGCACCGGCCGCGGGCCGTCCGGATGCTCAGAGTCTGCGGACGGAGCGGCCAGCCCTCGCGCGCGAGGCGTGCGCCGGAGCAATCCTTGTGGCAGATCAGCGAGCCGTCGTCGGCGCGTCCCGCCAGGACGGCCCAGCATGGGGAGCCGATTGCGTCCCGCGCACGGATACCCGTCAGCCTCTCGGCGCTCTCGTTCCATTCCACCAGCCGGAGATCCGCGTCGAACGCGCACATGGGCGTCCCGGAGCGGAGCCGTGCGGACACCAGGCGAGTATCGGCGGCCCGTCGGCGGCCGACATCAGCCGCGCCACCGAGGGAGCCTGCGGGAAAGTGAGGAACCGGCGCCCTTGAACGATTCTGATCAGGCGCCTCGGCGCAAGGCCGGAGAGACTCGCTGCAGTCGAACGGAAGACGAGAGAGGAGGTACAACCGTGCCGACGCTGCAGAAATCAGTGACCGTGAAGGCCCCTGTCGAGAAGGTCTTCAAGTACGTCGGCGAGCCGCAGCACCTGCCGGAGATTTGGCCGAGCCTGTTCGAGGTCATGGACGTCGAGACCTTGCCGACTGGCGGCCACACGTTCGCCTGGAACTACAACATGGCAGGGAATCGCTTCAAGGGCACGACGAAGACGTTCGAGTGGCTTCCCAACGAGCGGATCGTCGACAAGACCTACGGAGACATCGAGAGCACGTTCGCGTGGACGTTCCACGGGGAGAACGGCTTCACGTCTCACAACGAACGGTCGGCTCGTCTGCGGCCAGCCCGGCGGTGACAGTCTCCTCCGACGACACGCTGACGAGAGCCGCGCAGCTGATGCGCGAATACGGCACGTCGCATCTCGTCGTCGTCGATCCCGAGTCCGCAACACCGCTCGGCGTCCTCTCGACGCTCGACCTGGCACGGGTGCTCGCGGGCAGAGGCGTTTGAAGGAAGAACGATGAGCGGACTGGCCACCGAGACTCTTCACGCAGAGCACGTATCGCTGTCGGAGCACGTCGAGCACATGCGCCTGGCGGCCCGCGAGCTACCCGAGCTCTCTGCCGAGGAGCGGACACAGCTGTTTGCACGAATCCTCGACTTCCTCCAGGGGACGCTGATCCCGCACGCGGAGGCGGAGGAGCGTGGACTGTACGAAGGTGTCGCCAAGCTGCTCGGGGACGAGCGCGCAACCGCGCCGATGCTCTACGACCACCGTGCGATCCGCGAGTGGGTCGCCGACTTGGCGGCGACCCCGATCGACGACATTCCGCGGCTGCAGGAGCTGCTGTACGGCCTCTATGCCCTGATCGAGGTGCACTTCCGCAAGGAGGAGGAGCTCTACCTGCCGCTCGTCGAGCTGCTCTGGGTCGTCGGACCTTCCTGGCGAGCATGACTGTGGTCCATCCTTCGGCGTCGTTCAGCGCGACGATCCGCGTCCACCTGGACAACCATCCGGGCGCGTTCGCGCGGCTGGCGGCGGCGATCGGTGCGGCCGGCGGCCTGCTCGACGCGATCGACCTCGTCCGCGTCGAGCGGGCGAAGAAGGTTCGCGACGTCACCGTCCAGGCCACCGATGCGGCCCACATGCACCAGATCGTCGAGGCGGTTCGCGCGCTGGAGGGCGTCGAGGTCGAGCACGTCTCCGACCAGACTTTCCTGCTCCACCTGGGCGGCAAGCTGCGCGTCGAGCCCAAGACGCCGCTGACGACACGTGACCAGCTCTCGATGGTCTACACGCCCGGGGTCGCGCGCGTCTCCATTGAGATCGCGGAGCATCCGGAGAAGGTCTGGAACCTAACGGTGAAGCAGAACGCCGTCGCGGTCGTCAGCGACGGCACGGCGGTGCTCGGCCTGGGGAACATCGGCCCCGAGGCTGCGATGCCGGTGATGGAAGGGAAGGCGGTCCTGTTCAAGGAGTTCGGCGGCATCGACGCCTGGCCGATCTGCCTCGCAACGCAGGACACCGACGAGATCGTTGCCGCCGTCGAGGCGATCGCGCCCGGGTTCGGCGGGATCAACCTCGAGGACATCTCGGCGCCCCGCTGTTTCGAGGTCGAGGAGCGGCTCCGTGAGTCCCTGGACATCCCGGTCTTCCACGACGACCAGCACGGCACCGCCGTGGTCGTCCTGGCCGCTCTGCTGAACGCGCTGAAGGTTGTGGACAAACCGATCGAGCGGATCGCCGTCGTCATCTCCGGCGTTGGCGCCGCCGGCATGGCCACGACGAAGATGCTGCTCGCCGCCGGCGTTCGCGACATCGTCGGCTGCGACCGTCACGGCGCGCTCTACAGCGGCCGCCCCGGCGGCCTCTCCGCGAGCAAGGCGGAGTACGCGTCGGTGACGAACACGCGCGGGGCTCGCGGGTCCTGCGACGCGGCGCTCGCAGGGGCCGACGTCTTCATCGGTCTCTCGGGCCCGGGCGCCATCTCGCGCGCCGGGGTCGAGTCGATGGCGTCCGACCCGATCGTCTTCGCGATGGCGAACCCGACACCGGAGATCGCGCCGGAGGAGATCGAGGATCTTGCCGCCGTCATGGCAACTGGGCGGTCCGACTATCCCAACCAGATCAACAACGTCCTCGCGTTTCCCGGCATCTTCCGCGGCGCGCTCGACGTTCGTGCGCGCACGATCACGCGGAACATGGAGCTCGGAGCCGCCGAGGCGATCGCGGCGTCCATCGACGCCGAGCATCTCGCAGCCGACTACATCGTCCCGAGCGTCTTCAACCGCGAGGTGGCGCCGGCCGTCGCCGCGGCGGTGGCGAAGGCAGCCGAGCGCGACGGGGTCGCCCGCCGGCAGACCCGCCCGGCGGGCATCCGAGTTCTGAGCTAGCCGGTCCGGCCCGGAACGAACCGCTCGTCTGTCAACCAGAGCGCCGTCAGGGCCAGCGCCGCGCCCGCAAGCGAGATCAGGACCATTCCCGGGGTCGGCGCGGCGAGCGCGAAGAAGTGGCGGCTGAAGGGGGCGGCGAGCACGACGAAGTAGAAGGTGAGCAGCACGACGCAGAGCGCCGTGACCATGGCTCCGCGCCGGCGACCCGCGGCCTCGAGCGCGATGATCAGATAGAGGCCGATCACGACGAGCACCGTCGTCGCCACCGTGCGAGCCTCGACGAGCGGCAGGTTGACGACGTTGAGCGCGAACAGGTAGCTCGAGAGGACGCCGAGCCCGGCTGCGGCGCCGGCCGGAACCGCGAAGCGGGCGACGTCACGGAGAAACCGCCCCGCCGGCATCCCGCCCGCGCTCGGCGCGAGCGCGAGGAAGAACGCCGGGACGCCGATCGTCAGCGAAGCCGCCAGCGTCAAGTGGCGAGGAAGCAGCGGGTAGGCGACGGGGGTGAGCCCGACCGAGACGACGAGGAAGACGGCGAACGCCGACTTGGTCACGAACAGCTTCGCGACCCGCTGGAGGTTGCGGAAGATGCGCCTGCCCTCGGCGACGAGCCGCGGGACCGCACCGAAGTCACCCCGCACGAGTACGAGATCGGCGACGCTCTTCGCCATCTGCGCGCCCGTGCCCTGGGCGATCGCCAGCCGCGCAGCCTTCAGCGCGGGCACGTCGTTCACGCCGTCGCCGACCATGGCGACGTACCGGCCGTCGGCGCGGAGCGCCTCGACGATCCGGCGCTTCCCTTCGGGCGAGATCCGCCCGACGACGCCGCTTTCCAAGAGCGTCCGTCTCAGCTCGGCCGGCTCCTGGGGGAGGGTCTCTCCATTGAGCGGCGGTCCCCCGACCGGAATCCCCGCGTCACGGGCGATCTGAGCGGCCGTCTCGGGACGGTCGCCCGAGATCACGATCATGACGACGTTCTGCGAGAGGAAGAAGCCGACCGTCTCGCGCGCCTCGGCCCGCAACCGCTCGGAGAGCACCGCCAGGCCGAGCGGCTCGAGCTTGGGCGGCGGGTCGTCCGCATCCTCCGCGAGCGGCGCAGCCGTACGCGCCAGCGCAACGACGCGGCGGCCGCGCTCGGCCTCGGCCCGCGCGCGCTCGGCAAGCGCTCCGAGCTCGAGCCGCTCGGGCGCCGCGAGCACGTAGGTCTCGCCGCCCAGCGTCACCGCGCTCCAGCGGCGCCGCGAGGAGAACGGCACGGCCGCCTGCGGCCGCTCGGGGCCGCCCGGGTAGGCCTCTGCGATCGCCGCGAGCGTCGTGTTGACGCTCGGCGAGGCCGCGGCGAATCGCGACAGCGCTCCTGCAAGCTCTTCATCGGCGACTCGCTCGGCAGGCACGAGCTGGCTCACCTGCAGCCGGGACTCCGTAAGCGTCCCGGTCTTGTCCAGGCAGATGACGTCCACCGATGCCAGCGACTCGATCGCGTTCAGTTGCTGGGCCAGCACGCCGCGTCGCGCCATCTGGAGAGCGGCGACGGCGTACGTGAGGCTCGTCAGCAGGATCAGGCCTTCGGGGATGAGCGTCACGCCTGCGGCCACCGAGGTGGGGACGGCCTCGTCGAACGGCGTCCTCCGCTCGTAGAGCGCGTAGCCGAGCAGGACGCCGAGCGGGACGACCGCGCCGGCGAGCACGAGCAGGAGCCGGTTGAGGGAGCGCTCCAGCGGAGAGCGGGGATGGCGGAAGGTTCGGGCCTCGCCCGCGATCCGCTCCGCGTAGCTGTCGGGGCCGACCGCGGTGACGGTGTACGCGCCGACCCCTTCGACGGCGAACGAGCCCGAGCGGACCTCCTCGCCGGCGGCTCTGGAGACGGCCTCCGATTCGCCGGTCAGGATCGACTCGTCGACGCGAAGACCGTTGCTGTCCTCGAGGCTGCCGTCTGCGACGACCTGGTCGCCCGCCTCGAGTCTGACGAGGTCGTCCGGCACGAGCTCGCTCGCGTGCACGGCGCGGACGCGACCGTCCCGTACGACTCGCGCCGAAGGGGCGACGAGCGCGGCGAGCCGGTCGAGCGCTCGCTTGGCCCGTACCTCTTGAAAGATCCCGATGCCGGAGTTCGAGACCAAGACTCCCAGGAAGAGCGCGTCCTGCCACTTCCCGAACGCGAGCGTGAGCACGCCGAAGACGAGCAGGATCAGGTTGAAGATCGTGAAGACGTTGCCGCGGACGATGCTCGCGTAGGACCGGCTTGTAGCGGGAGACTCGATCGGGCCCCGCTCAGCGAGGCGGCGGCTCGCTTCCTCCTCGGTCAGCCCACTCGAGCGCGGCAGTTGAGACACGTCGCCGGGGAGGATGTCGCATCGGCGCTGCCCGTCGCGACGTATGCCGGGTCAGCCCACGTGCCGTAGCACGACCGTCTCGCGCTCCGGCTGAATCTGCTCTACCGCCTCCATGGACACGAGGACGATCCGCGTCTCCGCGGCTCCGGTCCGGACGGCGATCGCCGCCGGCTCCTCGTCCTCGGAGAAGAAGACCGTTTCCACGAAGCCGAGCGGGCCGGCGGGCGTCTCGACCCGATAGCCCTCGCAGTGCCGAAGCCAGTGCTCCCTGGTCCAGGGCTCGGCCGGCTCTGAATGAGTTCTCTGCACGGTCAGCTCGAACATGGGTCCTCCTCCGTTCGTTGTCACGAGTGTCGGTCGGATGCCACGGCCGCGCATCGTGGCGCTCGCGGATCCCTCCTCCGAGAAATCCCGGATGCCCGGCCTCGCGGCCTTCGCGAGACTCAAAGGGCCATGTTCAGCAACATCCTGGTTGCGATCGACGGCTCGGAGCACTCGAAGCGCGCCCTTGCCGAGGCCGCCGACCTCGCCAAGTTGTCCGATGCATCTTTGACAGTGATGACCGCCGTACCGGATGCGTCCGTCTGGACGCTGGGCGGAGGCTACGGCGGGCTCGTGGCGCCTATCTCCCTCGAGGACCTGAACGCCCAGGTCCGGAAGGAGTACGAGGAGATGCTGACCTCGGCCGTGGCCTCGGTGCCGCGCGGCGTTCCGATCGAGAAGGTTCTCGCGCAAGGCGCTGCGGCGCCGGCGATCCTCGAGCAGGTCGAGAAGGGGGGCCACGATCTCGTCGTGATGGGCTCGCGTGGACGGGGAGAAGTGCGCTCGCTGATGCTCGGCAGCGTCAGCCACCACGTCCTGCAGGCGAGCCCGGTGCCCGTCCTGGTCGTGCACGCGGCCGAGGAATAGCAGTTCTCGGACCGGCCGCGGAGCGGTGAGGAAGCAATCGCCTTGCTCCTCTCGTTTGCAGCGGTCAAGCGTTTGCGGAAAACCCGCAGCAGGTCTGCGGGATCGTCTGGAAGATCGGACGCAAGCCATCTTCTACCGTTGGGCCGAGAGCCTCGAGCGAAGGAGAGATTGATGAGTACAGCGCGGTACACGCCACGTCATCCGGCCGTCCTGGGAACCGTTGAGCCCGAGGGACCGAGCCCGCTGTTCGCGGTCGCCTCCGTTCTGCTCGGCGTTCTCGTGGTCGCGCTCGCATTCGTGGCCGTCTTCATGTGGTTCGACGCGCACGACGCCAGGGATGCCGCCAACCAAGCCGCGGACCGCGCCACGGCGGCAACGAGCGGGCACGCGATGCCCGGAACGGCGGCCGGTCTCGGCTCGCTCACGAGCTACGCCGGTGCATCGCCGGCCAATGCAGCGCAGCTGGCTGCGAGCCACAAGCCTTACCCCGCCGACCTGCCGGCGCTTCAGGCCGGCGGCGTTACGCACTTCGATCTCGTGCTCGAGGACGTCACCGTTCAGATCGCCCCCGGCGTGAAGTACTCCGCCTGGGCGTGGGCAGGGGGCGCGCCCGGCCCCGTCATCCACGTGCGGCAGGGCCAGACCGTGGACATCACGCTCACGAACAACGGCGCGATTCCCCACTCCGTCGACTTCCACGCCGCCCGCGTCGCACCGAACATCTACTTCCGCGACGTCAATCCGGGGCAGTCCTTCCACTTCCGCTTCAAAGCGAACGACCCCGGCGTGTTCATGTACCACTGCGGGACGAAGCCGGTGCTGATGCACATCGCCAACGGGATGTACGGGGCGATCGTGGTCGAGCCGAAGGCCGGTGTGCTTCCGCACGCCGACAAGAACTACGTCCTCGTCGCGAGCGAGTGGTACCTCGACTCCGATGGCCTGAAGAAGGCGGCTCAGTACAACGTGACGAAGGCCCACGCCCGCCAGCCGGACTGGATGACCTTCAACGGCTACTCAGGCCAGTACGTCACGCACCCGCTGACGGCGATGCCGGGCGAGACGGTGCGCTTCTGGGTGATGGACGCGGGCCCATCGATCGACACCGACTTCCACATCGTCGGGACGATCCTCAACCGTGCCTGGGTCGACGCGGGTCTGACCTCGAAGCCGCTCGCGAACGTCCAGACCGTGACCGTTCCGGCCGGCGGGGGAGGGGTTTTCGACGTCAAGATCGACAAGCCGGGCCTCTACCCGTTCGTCTCCCACGCCTTCGCGGCCGTCGACCAGGGTCAGGTTGGGTTGCTCAAGGTCGGAAACGTTCCCGGGACGATGTCGCACTGAGGCTGCGCCTTTCCCGTGACCTACCTCAGGGAACCTGCGGATGTACATGGGCTCCTCGAGGGCGAGACTCTTGACGCCTCGAGCCGAGACTCGAGGGCAAACCAGAGCAAGGAGGACGAGATGAGCATCGTGAAGGCACTTCGGTATCCGGTCGCCGTGCACTGGGAGGGCGGGCGGCTGACCCGCGCCTCGGCTCGTGGGAAGGCCGGCATCGAGATCGCGACACCCCCCGAGTTTCCGGGAGGCATCGCCGGCGTCTGGAGCCCCGAAGAGCTCCTGGTCGCGGCGACCGCATCCTGCTACGCCGTGACCCTGGTCGCAATCGCCGAGCGGCGGGAGATTCCCCTCCACGACTTCGACGTGAGCGGCACCGGTCACCTGAGCAAGCGCGACGACGGACGCTTCGGATTCGTCGCGGTGGAGCTGGACGTCGAGATCGAGACGAACGCGGCCAGCGTCCGCGCAGCCGAGTCGGCCGCGCAGCGGGCGAAGGACGTCTGCCTTGTGTCGCTCGCGCTGGACGTTCCGGTTCACGTCGGCGTCCTCGTCAGGCCTGCCGCGCCGGCGGAACACGTGCTCGGTTCCGGCGTCGCCTCCTGAGCGACGGCGGCTGCGCCTAGTCGGGCGCGAAGATCTGGAAGAAGGTCGGAAACGTCCCGATCAAGCCGAGGGCAACGAGGACTGCTGCGGCGATCGTGACCGTCCGGAGGCCGAGGCTCGTCCCGCGGAGGAGAACTGCGAGGACGGCCCACAAGCCGAAGAAGCTGGCGGCGGCGATGATGGTCTTTCCCGAGAGCGGCCCGACGCGGTTGCTCCATTGCAGCCCGTCGGCGACCGAGGACGACGCTTCCGACAAAGTGGTGAGGATCCCAAGCACGAGGATGCCGATTCCCGCGGCGAGGATCGCGGCCTCGGCGGGGCCGTTCGGTCGCTCGCCGAGGTCCTCTACCGGTGCCTCTGCGCGTGCGCCCATCGAGGGGTCGACCGATGCGGGGCTCATCTCGTCTGCGCCTACCTGACCGGGGCGGCCTTCGTGATCAGCGCTCCGAAGACGCCCGCGATCGCCGCTGTCGCGAACGCGGCGACAAAGAACCCGAGCGTGATCGAACGCGCGGTCTTGTTGCGCACGAGCCTCGGCCCGTAGTAGATGGTCAGAAAGGCGGCCACCGTCGCCAAGATCGGAGCAAACCAGGCGATGTGTTCCTTCCACTCCATCCCGAACTCGTGCCAGTCCTTCGTGTCCGGGTTGGAAAGGAGCAGCGACTTCGGGCTATCCGGGCTCTTCGACCGGTACCAGGGATAGACCACCCAGGTCCCGGTGATAACGGTCGCCCACGCGAGGACAGCCATCGTCGTCGTGCCCACCTTGAGCCGCAGCAGCCGGTCCTTGACCCCCTGGGGAGTGACCAGCTCGGGCCTCAGGCTCCAGAAGCCCGCCAGCCCGCCCGCGAACGCGAGCAGGAAAAGCGACCCGAGGATGAGTCCGTGGATGAGCGTCCAGGTCTCTCGATTCGTGAGGGACATCGGAGGCGATCCTGCCACTACCAGCCGTGCGCGTCAAGAGTCTGAGGCGAGCGTTCGTTCCAGGAGCTCAGCTCTCCTCGAGCAGGCCTTGCTCCATCGCATACCGGACGAGCTCCGCCCTCGTAGAGAGGTGCAGCTTCTGCATGATGTGCGCGCGGTGGGTCTCCACCGTTCGCACCGACAGGAAGAGCGTCTTCGCGATCTCCTGGTTCGTGTGGCCCAGGGCGAGCAGTCTGAGCACCTCGCGCTCGCGCTCGGTGAGAGGATCGGCTTCCGCGCGGGCGCGCTCCTCGGCCTCGGCCGCGACCAGGCGCGCGCCGAGCGTGGGGTGGACGTATCTGCCCCCTCCGGCAACCTCGCGGACCGCTCCCACGACCTCCTCGTCCGCCGCCTCCTTGAGCACGTAGCCGCTTGCGCCGGCCGCGAAGGCCTCACGCACATAGCTCGGATCGTCCTGCATCGAGAGCACGAGCACCTTCCCTTCGGGGTGCTCCTTCAGCACCGCCGGCGTGGCTTCGATCCCGCTCGCCCCGGGCATGACGACGTCCATCAGGATCACGTCCGGCTTCAGCGAGCGCGTCCGGAACACCGCGTCCTGCATGTTTCCGGCCTCGCCGACGGCCTCGATGTCCGGTTCCGCGTCGAGGAGAAGCTTGAGCCCGCTCCTGACCACCGCGTGGTCGTCCACGATCAAAACTCGGATGGTGGTCACGAGAGCGGGACCTCCGCGACCAGGGTTGTCCCCGCCCTCGTCGACTCGATCACGAGGTGCCCGCCCAGCAGGTCGAGCCGTTCGCGAATTCCGATCAGGCCGAGCCCTTCTGTGCGGGCGCCGGGATCGAAGCCGCTGCCGTCGTCCTCGATGATTGCCGCAACACTTCCTTCCTTCAGGGTGAGCAGGATGCTGACGTGCTGCGCGTGCGCGTGCTTGACGACGTTGGTCAGGGCCTCCTGCACGATCCGGTAGAGAGCGGTTTCGACCTCACCCGGTAGGCGGTTGCCCAGCAGGCGGTCTTCGAGCTGGACGGTCATCCCCGTCTGTTCCTCGAACGTGGAGGCAAGGCGCTCGAGAGCCGGTACGAGGCCGAAGTCGTCGAGCGCCTTCGGCCGCAGCTCGACGGCCAGCCGCCGGACGTCCTGCAATGCCGTGACGACGAGCTCCCGCATGTTTGCCGTGGCCTCCTTCAACTTGCCACCGGACCCGGCCTCGTCGATCGTCTTCAGGCCGAGCAGGAGAGAGGTCAGGTCCTGGCCGATCTCGTCGTGGAGCTCTCGGGCAAGCCGGCGCCGTTCCAGCTCTTGCGCCTCGACCGCACGGCGAAGTGCGTCCCGGGTCACGCGCTCGGACAGGTCGACGGCGATCGCAGCGCGGGCCGCGAAGGCCTCGCCCAGGCGCAGGTCATCCTCGGTGAAGCGCGGACCGGCTTGCTGCTTGTCGACCGCGCTTATGACGCCGATCGCGCGGTCTCGCACGATCAGCGGGACGATCAGCGCCGTGGACATCCCGATCCGGCGTGCGGCCGCCTGGTCGACCTCCGGGTCGTCCACGACCGAATCGATCCGCTCGCTCCGCTTTCGCAGGAAGACCCGGCCGGCCTTCGACGTTTCCAGGCCGAGCGGCATGCCGACCAGCCCCTCGGTGCCTTTCCCCTCGGCGGTCGCAAGGCGCAGGCTCTCGTCCCCGGACGGGAGCGCGATCAGCACGAGCCTGGCGTCTACCAGCTCACGGAGACGTTCGGCGACCAGCTGGAGCACGGATGGCAGCTCCACCTCGGTCGCGAGCGCGTTCCCGATCTCGTTCAGCGACTCGAGCTGTCGCGACCAGCGGGTGGACGACTCGTACAAGCGAGCGTTCTCGACCGCGACGGCGGCCTGGGACGCGAGCAGGAGCGCGACCTCCTCGTCCTCTTCCGTGAAGTCCTCGCCGTCCTCCTTCTCGGTGAGGTAGAGGTTGCCGAAGGCGACGCCGCGGAGCAGGATCGGCACGCCGAGAAAGGTGCGCATCGGTGGATGTCCGGGCGGGAAGCCAACCGAACGAGGATCCTGTCCGAGGTCGTGCAGCCTGAGCGGCTTCGCCTCACGAATGAGCACACCGAGGATCCCGCGCCCGCGCGGTGGATCCCCGATCGTCCTCTGCGTCTCTTCGTCGACGCCGAAGGTGAGGAAGCGCTCGAGCCCCTGTCCCGTCGGGTCGATGACTCCGAGCGCCGCATAGCGAGATCCCGTCAAGCGTGCGGCCGTCTCCACGAGCCTCTGCAGCACGGCATCGAGCGAAAGCTCGGAGGTGAGCGAGATGCCTGCCTCGAGCAGCGCGCGCAGACGGAGCTGCTCGGTCACATCTGCCATTGGGGTAACCCTAATCGTGCAGCCCGGGCGGGAGGACCGCGTTCAGAGCGCTGCGGACCTCCGTGATCTCTTCGGCCGTCTGCGCCTGTTCGAGCGCGCTGCGGATGCCGAGCAGCCAGCGGGCGACGCCCGGCCGGCTCTCGAGGTCGAGCTTGACCCGTTCGAAGCTGCAGCCGGCAGGAACGACCGCGCCTCCCACCTCCCAGAACGCGCACGTAGCTCCCGGACACCCTTCTGCGTGTCCAAGAGCAAGGTGCAGAGTGCAAAGTGGACGTGCGCTCATGAGCGCATCGTGGGCCTTTGGCGCCCCGGGGACATCGGTACGCGCGCTGATCGTGCTACGGATAAGTACGGAGCGGCGTCAGGGCGTAGCCGGCTTGAAGCCGACTCGGCCGGATGCGTCGTCGAAGAGATAGGCGAACCGCGCGATCAGGTTTCGGCCGGTATTGACGAACGGCGCAGTGCCGCCGGCCCACCTGATCGAGCTCGGGGCGGGAGGCCCGACCGCGCCGGTGGTGAAGGTGTAGGACGCGACGGGTGTCGCCGTGTTCGGTGCGGCGATGAGAATCGAGCGCCGGCGGGAAGCACGTCTTGGATGCCCGGTGGACGCTGCGAGGGAGGGAGTCCCAGGATCGCGCTGTTGATTCCGGTATCGATGAGCATCGTCCCGCAGAGGGATGTGTAGCCTGAGATCTCTGGGAACCCGAAGCATCCCGGTTCTGTGTCCCAGTCACCCGGGCCGGTCCCGCCCGGCTGGAGCGGGATCAGCCCGTAGCCGGTTTTGCCGGCACGAGTGATCCCTAGGGTCACGCTTGCAGGCGTCACGATGTAGCCGGGATGCATCGATCCCTTGACGATGTCGGTCAGAGCCAGAAAGGCGTTCGTCCCGGCGGCCCCGGCCCGACGGCGCCGGGGCCGAGCACGGCTGCCGGGACGACCACCCCCCGAGAGCCCGTGTCCATCTGGACGTAGTGCGCAGACCCGCCTCCGATCGAGGCGGTGAAGCCCCATCCATGCTCGAAGTTGCGGTTGCCGGTGTTCGGTATCTGGAACGTCACGGACTTCGTGCCTGGGAAGCCGCGATGCTTCGGCTGGAAGGACATCTGCGCGAACGCGGGCCGGAGACGGCCGTGACGATGATCGGGTTCGTCATGTAGCGGCCGGTGTAGTGGAAGTAGATGGTCTTCCTCGGGGACCGGACGAATTCGTTCCAGCAAGCGTCATACCCTCCGGATAGGTCGAAAAGCCGGGTGCGATGGACGTGAACGCTGGGCGCATATCCGCTCCTTGGTCGATTGGCGCTTGCGCTAGGCGTAAAGCACGACTGGGGCTGGATGCGAACGCCAAGGTGTAGGGTCGTCGCATCCTGCGGCGATTCTCCCACCGCTCCCGCCGAGTGGCCCAGCTCGGATGCGTCGTTGCCACGGCTGTCGCAGCCCGCGAGCGAGCATAGGCGTCGCCGTGCGCGAGCGTTTCACCCCTGTCTCATGTGGTCTCGCCTGGTTGCTCGCGACAGCGACGTGCCTGGCGATCGCAACCGCGAGCCCAGAGTCGGCTCGAGCGAAGGTCTCGGGCCGGATCGTCATTTGGGTCTCGCCGCGCGGCAACGACCACGCCGAGGGTAGCCGTCGCCATCCCTTCCGGACGCTCTTCAGGGCGCGCGATGTCGCGCGCTCGGCGCGACGCAGCCATCGTCAGGCCCAGATCAACGTCTACCTGCTCGACGGCACCTATCGGCTGACGAAGACGCTGGTGCTCGACCGGCGCGATTCCGGCAGGGCCGGTGCCGAAGTCGCCTGGAGCGCCGCCCCCGGCGCGCGTCCTGTCATCAGTGGAGCGATCCGTGTGCGCGGGTGGAGGGTTCACGACGCCGCGCGCGGCATCTATGTGGCGCGTGTCGCCAGGGGCTTGCGAGCTCGCCAGCTGTACGTGGACGGGTCGCGCGCCGTACGTGCTCGGAGCGCGATGTACCCGCCGGGGTTCACTCGAACGCCCGGTGGTTTCCAGGCATCGGATGAGTCGATGGCCGGCTGGCGCAACCAAAGCAGCATCGAGGCGGTGACGTTGACGCAGTGGAAGATGATGCGGTGTCCGGTGGAGGCGATCCGCGGTCGCGACATCCTCATGGAGGAACCCTGCTGGAGCAACGCCAACGTCTTCCCGTACCTGTGGTCGTTCCAGACGTTGACCTGGCTCGAGAACGCGTATGAGCTGCTCGACGGCCCGGGCGAGTGGTACCTGGACAGGCGCGCAGGCCGCCTCTACTCCATTCCGGGGTTCGGACAGCGGCTGGCTCGCGCCGACGTCGAGTTGCCCGTCCTCCAGGCGTTGATCGACGTGCGCGGGACGCTGCGCCGGCCGGTCGAGCACATCCGCTTCCAGGGGCTGACGTTCGCCTACGGGACGTGGCTCGGCCCGAGCAGCCCGAACGGTTACGCGGACGATCAGAGTGGCTTCCATCTCGAGGGCTACGGCCATCCACCCAATCTGATCGGGCACGACCCCGACACGGCCCGAACGCCGGGCAACGTCAGGCTTCGTTACGCGCGCCGCGTGACGTTCATCCACGACGATTTTCTCCATCTCGGCGGTGTGGGGCTCGACTTCGACACCGGGAGCCAGCACGACGCGATCGTCGGTAACCGGTTCGACGACATCTCTTCAGCCGCGATCGAGCTCGGCGGTGTCAGCCCGATCGACTCTCGCCCCGCTCACGCGGTACAGATGACCGCCGACAACCTGATCTCGAACAACCTGATCACGCACGTCGGCCGGGAGTACTCGGATTCGGCCGGAATCTACGTTGGGTTCACGACGCGCTCGCGTGTCGAACACAACGACATCGGTCACGTGCCTTGGACGGGGATCGCGATCGGTTGGGGCTGGGGCCTGCTCGACCCGGGCGGTTTTCTCGGGCTGCCGAATGCCGTGCCAGGCCAGTGGGGGACCTACACGACGCCCACGAGGAGCGAAGACAACCGAATCGTGGACAATCGCATCCGAGGATTTCTCGAGATCCTGTGGGACGGGGGCGCGATCTACACCCTCGGCCAGCAGGGCCGTTCGTCGGATCACGGCGAGCTGATCGCCGGCAACGTCGCATCCGGCAAGCGCCGGCTCGCTGGCGGCAACACCTTCTACACCGACGGTGGCAGCCGCTTCGTGACGCTCGAACGGAACGTCTCGCTCGACAACCCTCCCGGCGTCACGGACTTCGGCCCGTGCTGGCTGCCTGACTCGCTGGCCCTGTGCGGGCTCCAGATCCCGTACGGCACCGACCGTGGCGGCTGCCGGCCGTATGGCGACCTCACGTACCGGCAGAACTACTGGCAGTACCCGACGTTGTACATCGCCGCCTGCCCGTATCCGCCCTATCCGGTGAACGTCGTCGACGTCGACAATCATGTGATCTCCGGCGCGGGTCAGGTGCCGGGTTCGATTCTCGCTGCGGCCGGCCTCCAGCGCGCTTACCGGTCGAGCGTGGGTGCCCGCCATTGAGCCAGCCTTAGGCTGTCCTCATTGAGATCTCGGCTAGGGATATGCCTGGGCCTAGCGGCGCTCGTCGCCGGGTGTGGCCACAGCTCCCTGCGGCCGGTTCGAGCTCACGTTCACGTTGCCCGGGTCGCCGACACCAGGATCGCCTGGTATGAGCGCGGTCGTGGAACGCCGCTGGTGATGCTGACGGGCACGGGCTCCACGATGGCCGAATGGGATCCGGCGCTGCTTCGACTTCTGGCTCGGAACCACCGCTTGATCCTCTTCGACTATCCCGGGGTGGGCCTCTCGGGCCCCTGGCACGGGGACTCCTTCGACTCACTCGCCGATGCCACGGCTGGGCTGATGAATGCGATCGGCGTGCGCAGAGCCGATGTCCTGGGCTGGTCGATGGGCGGCTTCGTCGCCCAGCGCTTGGCTGTCGACCATCCGCGGGCGGTCTTCCACCTGATCCTGGCCGCAACCAATCCCGGAGGCAGCCGAACCGTGCTCGGCTCAGCGAAGGCTCAGGCTATCGACAGCGAGCCCGACCCGCCGGAAAGGGACATCCTGGCCGAGCTCTACCCGCGCAATCGCCGGGCAGAGGGCCGACGCTTCCTGCGCCGTCTCGAGCGTGCCAGCCAGAGCGGCGAGATTCCCGACGACTTCGACGTGCCCGCGACTACGACTCGAGCCCAGGTCGCGGCTGAAGATCCCTGGCTCCGCAGCAACCTTAACTATCGGCAACTGACGGGCATCGGCGCGCCCGCCCTGGCTGCGGCCGGCGCGGAGGATCCGGTCGTGCCGCACATCAACCTGAGGCGAATCGCCGCTCAGATCCCGCGATCCAGGCTCGTTGTCTTCCAGGGTGCTCACGCGTTCCTGTTCCAGGAACGGCGCTCGTTCACGCGAGAGGTCAACGACTTCATCAGCCGTTGATCGAAGCGGCCTCTCCGCGAGATCAACGATCCGGAGCGAGCGCCGTTACTTCTTGCCGCGGCTGACGACGAGGTCGATCTTCCTTCCGCCCGCGAGCGTCCTCCCGGCCTTCGGGCTTTGCGAGATCACTAGGCCCGCCTTGACCGTCCTCGAGGACGCGCGCCTGACCTTGCCGGTCGAGCAGTGGGCCCCTGCGATCGCGCTCCTCGCGGTGGAGAGCCTCTTTCCCTTCACGTCGGGGACGACGCATTTCGCAGCCGGGGGTGGCGGGGGCGGCGGTGGCGGAGGAGCGGGAGGTGGAGGCGGAGGAGGGGGTGGAGGCGGAGGAGGGGGCGGAAGCGGAGGCGGAGGCGGTGGAGGCGGAGGCGGTGGAGGCGGTGGAGGCGGTGGCGCGGCAGAATCGCCGAGGATCGTGATGCGAAGCGTTGCCGCGCCGTCGAGCGGCAGCTGGACCTTCTTCGGGAGGGTGTCGCTGAACGAGAACCCGTAGGCGTCGGAGTGCTTGTAGATGACGGCCGCGTACTCGTTGAACGTGGCGTAGGGCGTGGAAGC
>Ga0137374_10004472_pt1 | contig 16641 bp, 16 predicted proteins | sample SagtaG_20_FD_104811 | JGI IMG/M metagenome (GOLD analysis project Ga0137374, IMG submission 104811) | Vadose zone soil microbial communities from Sagehorn Ranch, Mendocino, California, USA - Sage1_R_100_16 metaG | ecosystem: Environmental > Terrestrial > Soil > Vadose zone | place: USA...
CGCGTTCGATGCGGTCGGAGCGCGCCCCGCCCTCGTATATGTCGAGCGTCGCGGTGCGCATCCATATGTAGTTGGCCGGCGCCGCGGAGATGGGGCCGTTGATGCCGAACACCGCGATCGTGAGGCGGTCGCCCGGCCGCGCGTCGCGCGTGAGCACGACCCGGTTGGGCGCGTTGAAGCCGGCGACGACCGGTCCGCCGGTGTCCCCGAGGGCATGCGGCATCGAGCCGTTCACCCAGACCTCGGCGTAGTCGTCGATCACCACCTCGAAGACCACTGTGGTGCCGGTCACGTCGGTGTCGCCGATGCGCTCGGGCAGCGTGACCGCGATGCGGTACCAGTTGAAGCAGACGCGCCCGTTCGCCAGGCGCAGCATCGTGTCGGCGGGCGCGAGCGCCGTCCAACCGGAGTCGTCGAAGTCGGCCGCCTCCGCGTGAGGGGCGATCTCGAAGGTCCGGTTCGGCACCGTCCCCGGGCCGAGCGGGTCCTCGGGGGAGCCGAGCTCGACGAAGCCGACCCCCTCGACCGTGGCGTCCGAGTAGCGCCACTGCCCGCCGACCAGCGCGACGCCTTCCTCCGTCTGGAGATCGACGATCGCGTCCGGCCGGCCGGGCAGCAGCTCGGGGGGGCCCGGGGGGCGTGCAGCCGGCGAGGCGATCGTTGACGTCGCCATCACGCCACCACCTTCACCACGAAGTACAGGAACGGGTCCGAGACGTCCGTGAACTGGTGCGGCACGCCGTTCGGGATCGCGAAGACGTCGCCCTCGCGCAGCTCGTGCGGCTCGCCGCCGTCGACGGTCGCGGCTCGCAGCTCCCCGGGCGCGACCTCGCGCGGCTCGACCATCGAGCCGCCGGTCACGACGGTCGCGCGGCCGCTCACCACGTGCATCACGTCCACGGCGTGCTCGTGGTACTCCACCTCGCCGGGCGCCTCGCGGCGGCCGGCGTCGATCTTGTAGCCCGGCTGGTCGAGCAGCAGCCCGCCCGAGCGGAAGCGCTCCTCGACGGCCGCCGCGGGGAAGTGCTCGGCGCCGTTGGCGCTTCCGTTCCCGCGGACGGCGAGCGCGGCCTCGATCGAGCGGGCGCCGATCTCGGCGAGCTCGCGGTCCTCGTCGGCGTCGGTCGCGCCGCTCACGCCGATCGCACCGATCACCTCGCCGTCGTACCGGATCGGGACTCCGCCCTGGAGCGGCACCGCACGGGCGAGGTGGAGCGCCGACGGCCGGCCGCCCGACGCCTGATCCTCGAAGTCCTTGCTCGGGCGCCTGTAGATCGCCGCCGTGCGCGCCTTGTCGGTCGTCACCTCGACCGACGCGACCTGCGCGCTGTCCGGGCGCACGAGGTACATCAGGGCGCCGCCCGCGTCGACGGCCGAGATCACGGGCGCGACGCCGCGCTCCGCGGCGACCGCGCCGGCGGCCTCGGCGGCCGCGCGGGCGCCCTCGTAGGTGAGCGCCGGCACCTCGGTCACGGAGAGCTCGGCTGCCGCGCCGGCGATCGAGATCGCCTCGTCCTCGTCCGGCGTCTCGCCGCTCGTGCCGATCGCGCCGACGACCTCGCCGTCCACGCGGAGCGGGATGCCGCCGGTGAGCGCCGAGGCGCCGTGGAGCGCGAGCGCGCCGAGGCGGCCGTTCGTCACCTGCTCCTCCATCTCGCGGCTCGGCCGCACGAAGATCGCTGCGGTGCGCGCCTTGTCGACGGCCACGCGCGACGAGGCGATCTGCGCGCCGGGAGTGCGGCGCAGCTCGATCAGCTCGCCGTGCGGGTCGACGACGGCGATCACCACGCGGTGGCCGTGTGCGTTCGCCGCGCGCTCGGCGGCGGCGATCACGGCGGAGGCGCCGGCGTCGTCGATGATCTTGCGAGTCCGGATGAGGGCCATGGTCAGGGTCCTTTCGATTGGAGATGGGCGGCGTAGATCGCCGTGTCTGCAGTGATGAAGAGGACGTTCCGCTCGGTCCCGCCGAAGCAAAAGTTGACGGCGCCCGGCAGGTCGATCTCGCCGATCCGCGCGCCGCTCGGGTCGAAGACCTGGACGCCGCTGAACGAGGATGCGTAGACGCGCCCGTCGGAGTCGACCTTGAGTCCGTCGGGGAAGCCGGGCTCGACGACGGCGAAGACACGCTCGTTCTCGAGCCGGCCGTGCTCGCGGACGTCGAAGGCCTTGATGTGGTGCGGCCGGTCGGGGTCGTAGCTGCCCGGCTCGTGGTTCGCGCCGCTGTCCGTGACGTAGAGGACCGACCCGTCGGGCGCGAAGCAGAGCCCGTTCGGCTTGTCGAAGGACTCGGCGACGGTCGTGACCGCGCCCGTCCGCGGGTCGTAGCGGCGCACGCCGTCGCGCAGGAGCGGACGAGGCCGGAAGCCCTGCAGCCAGCCGTAGCTCGGGTCGGTGAACCAGATCGTCCCGTCGCTCTTCACGACGACGTCGTTGGGTGAGTTGAAGCCCTCCGCGAGCATGGTGCGCGCCCCGCTCTCGCGATCCACGGCCGTGATCGCGCCGCCCAACTGCTCGCACACGATGAGCCTGCCGTCGTGGCCGAGCGCCATCCCGTTCGCGGCGCCGGCGTCGGGGCGGACCACGGACACGGTCATCGAGTCGAGCGACAGCCGCTTGATGTCCACCCTCGGCCCGGGGTGCCGCGGGACGGTCGTGAAGTAGAGCGCGTGCTCGTCGGGGACGTAGACGGGCCCCTCGTGGGCGTCGACGTCGACGAGCGACCGCGGACGGGTCGGCGAGGGGATCACGCGGCCACCGGGACCCTCGTGCGCAGCTCGGTGAGCGCGTGGAGGAAGATCTCCGAGAAGGTGGGGAAGGGCTGGATCACGTCCTCCATCACCTCGAGCGGCACGCGCGCCCGGATCGCCACCGTCGCCTGCTGGAGCCATTCGCCCGCCTCGGGGCCGAGCGCGTACGCGCCCGTGAGCCGCTCGCCGTCCGAGACGAGCGTCATGAAGCCGGGGCTGTCCGCGTACGCGCGTGTGTAGGTGGCCGTGCGCGGCACCTCCGAGAGCGGGACGGTCACGGACAGCGCCCCATCGGGCTCGCCGACGGCCGCCGCCTGCGGGTCGGTGAAGACTACGCGCGGTACGGCGTCGTAGTTCGCCGTCCTGGCGCGTCCGAGGATGTTGGCGGCGGCCACGCGGCCCTGGTACTTGCCCATGTAGGTGAGCGGCCAGACGCCGGTCACGTCGCCGATTGCCCAGAGGCCGTCGCCCGCGCGCATCCGGTCGTCGACCGGGATGCCCTGCCGTGTGGGCTCCACGCCGACCGTCTCGAGGCCGAGGCCGTCGACGCGCGGCCGCCTGCCGGTCGCCACGAGCAGGCGCTCGCCCCGCAGCTCGTCCCGCCCGGCGAACTCGAGGACGAACTCGCCGTCCTCGCGCCGGACGGCGGTCGCGTGCTCGCCGAAGCACAGCTCGATCCCGTCGGCGGCGAGAGCCGTGCCGAGCGCGTCGCCGAGCGGCTGCGGCTCGCGTGGAAGCAGATGGTCCATGCCCTCGACGAGAGCAACCGACGCGCCCATGCGGCGCACCGCCTGTGCCATCTCGACGCCGACCGGCCCGCCGCCGAGCACGAGCAGCCTGCGCGGCACCTCGGTGAGGGCGGTCGCCTCGCGGTTCGTCCAGACGCCGTCCAGCTCGCGCAGGCCGGGGACCGGAGGAATCACGGGATCCGACCCGGTCGCGATGACCACGTGGTCCGCCGTGTGGACGGCGTCGCCCACCTGCACGTTGCCCGGTCCGGCGAGCCGGGCGGGGCCGCGCAGCAGCTCGATTCCATTCGCCTCGAGGTAGCCGGCCTTCGCGGCGTCCTCGTAGCCCGACACCATGAAGTCGCGCCACTCGAAGGCGCCCTCCGGGCGCACGCCTCCGCTCACCGCCTCGCGGGCGCCCGGGGCCTCGCGAGCCGCCTGGAGGGCCTCGCCGGGCCGCAGCAGCGTCTTCGACGGGATGCACGCCCAGTAGTCGCACTCGCCGCCCACCCGCTCGCGCTCCACGATCGCCACGCGCAGGCCGGCCTCGGCGAGATGGCCCGCGCAGTGCTGGCCCGCGGGGCCCGCGCCCACGACGATCGCGTCGTAGTGGCCGCTCACTTCGCGGCCTCGCGGGCCTTGTCGATCTCCCAGGCCGCCGTGATCAGGCCGATGTGGCTGAACGCCTGCGGGAAGTTCCCGAGCTGCTCGCCGTTCGCGGTGTCGATCTCCTCGGCGAGGAGGCCGAGGTCGTTCGCGTAGCGGGCGAGCTGCTCGAAGAGGGCCTCGGCGCGGTCGAGCTCGCCCGCCTTGGCCAGGCACGACACGAGCCAGAACGAGCAGATCACGAAGGTGCCCTCCTCGCCCGTCAGCCCGTCGGCGTTGAGCCCCTCATCGTTGCGGTAGCGGAGCACGAGGCCGTCCTCCGTGAGCTCGGAGGCGATCGCCTCGATCGTCGAGCGCATGCGCTCGTCCGTCGCCGGCAGGAAGCCGAGGATCGGCATCAGGAGCTGGGCCGCGTCGAGCTCGTCAGAGTCGAACGACTGCGCGAACGCCTGGTGCTTCTCGCTCCACCCGCGCTCGATGACCGCGGCGCGGATCTCGTCGCGGGCGGCCTCCCATTCCTCCGTCTTCGCATAGCTCCCGAGCTGCGGCGCCAGCTTCACGGCGCGGTCGAGCGCCGTCCAGCAGAGGACCTTCGAGGAGAGGTGGTGGCGCGGCTCGCCGCGCATCTCCCACATCCCCGAGTCCGTCTCCATCCAGCGCCGCGCCGCCGTGTCGGCCAGGTCGGCCACGAACGCCTGGATCTCCGGGTGCAGGTCGCCCAGCTTCTCGCGATAGAGCCAGAGCGAGTTGAGCAGCTCGCCGTACACGTCGAGCTGAACCTGGTCCCAGGCGCCGTTGCCGACGCGGACCGGCCGCGACTCGCGCCAGCCGCGCAGGTGCGGAAGCTCGCGCTCCGACAGGTCGTGCTCGCCGCCGATCCCGTACATGATCTGGAGCGAGCCCTCGCCGGCGCGGCCGCCGGCCGAGCTCGTCATGAAGGAGACGAACTCCTCGGCCTCGTCAGAGCAGGTGCCGATGTAGAGCGCCTCGATCGTGAGGCTGGAGTCGCGGATCCACGAGAAGCGGTAGTCCCAGTTGCGCTCGCCGCCGACGGTCTCGGGGAGCGACGTGGTCGGCGCGGCGACGATCGCCCCCGTCGGCCGGTAGCTCAGGCCCTTGAGGACGCGCGAGCTCATCCGCACCAGGTCGCGGTGCGGCCCCTCGTAGATGTCGTGCTCGGCCTCCCAGGAGCGCCAGCCATCGACGGTGTCGGCGATCCGATCGGCCACCCGGTCCGAGGGCGTGGGCTGCGGAGCCTCGCCGGACTCGGGCGGCGCCGACCGGACCGAGAAGCCGAGCCGGTCGCCCTCGGCGACCGTGAAGGTGGCTCGCATCGTCGAGTCCACGACCTCGAGCGGCACCGCCGAGCGGATGCTCAGCCGGCCCGCGCCGAACGTGCGCGCTCCGCCGTCCTCGAGGCGGACCAGCGGCTTGATCAGCCCGTACTGCGGACGGGGGGCGAGCTCGAGCTCCAGCTCGACCTCGCCGGACACTCCCTCCACCGAGCGGAGCAGCTCGTGCGGGGCGTCGAAGCCGAGGTCGTGGCCGCGCTGGCCCTCCGCGAACGCCATCGCGTCCGTCAAGCGGACCTGGCCGGAGTCGGTGGTGAAGATCGTCTCGATCACGAGCGTGCCCGGGAGGTAGCGCCGCTCGGACGTGAACGACCGGGTCGGGCGGATCGACCAGTGGCCCGCATCCGGATCGAGCAGCCGCGCGAAGACCGCGTCGCTGTCGTAGCGCGGCAGGCAGAGCCAGTCGACCGAGCCGTCGCGGTCGACGAGGGCCGCCGAGTTGCAGTCGGCGAGCAGCCCGTAGTTGGCGATCGGCTGCGACGCGCCACCGGCGCGCGCGCCGGAGGACCCGGGATGAGTGATGACGCTTGTCTCCATGCCGAGGGAGTCCGGCAGCCGGCCGAGGCGTTACACGGCGGCGTAACGTCGGGTGGCCGGGATCGACCTTCTTGCTAGATGGCGGGCAGCGAATACGACGAGATGACGTGCCGCGAGCTCGTCCAGGTGGTCACCGACTACCTGGAGGGCACGCTCCCCGACGCCGACCGCCTCCGTCTCGACGCGCACCTGGAGGAGTGCCCCTACTGCGTCGAGTACATCGTGCAGATGCGCCGCACGATCAGGGCGCTCGGCGAGCTGCCCGACGAGCCCATCGACCCGGCCAGGCAGGACGAGCTGCTCGAGGCGTTCCGCGGCTGGCGCGCCACATCGCCATGACGCGGCCGGGGAGCTCGGCTCTCGCGCGGCTCGGGGCTTTCGTCGCGGTCGTCGTTGTCGTGGTCGCCGGCATCTGGGTGAGCGGCGGCCTGATCACGAACGACTTCGGCCTGGCGATGGCGCTCACCGCGATATGGATGGGCGCCGCGGCCGCCGGCTGCGTGGCGATTGCCTGGCGACGGCCCGGTCTCCGCCTTCCCGTCCTCGGCGCCTACGTCCTGACCGCCGTCGTGGTCGGCGGCTACCTCGCGCGCTCGACGCTCGTCGACGACGAGGTGAACGAGCGCGTGGTGAGGGTCACCCCCGACGCGCGCAACTCCCTGCTGTCGCACGGCCGCTTCCACCCGGTCGCCCACTCGGTTGCCGGCACGGCGACGGCGATCCGGCGAGCGAACGGCGACAGGGTCCTCACCCTGACCGGCTTCGAGGTCGACAACGGCCCTGACCTGCGCGTTTATCTCGTGGCCGGGCCGGCGCGCGACGAGTCCGAGGTCGACGACTTCGAGGACCTCGGCGGGCTGAAGGGCAACAAGGGCAACCAGCAGTACGAGATCCCGCGCGGGCTCGACCTGGCCCGTTACCCGACGGTCGTGATCTGGTGCCGCGCGTTCTCCGTGAACTTCGCCAGGGCGCCCCTGACATGAAGCCCGGCGAGACTTTTCCCGACCTCGACCTGCCCGACCACACCGGGCGGCCGCGGCTGCTGAGCGAGCTGGCGGGCGGCGATCCGCTTGCGCTGTTCACATCGCGTGGCTGGTGGTGCCCGAAGGAGCAGCGCTACCTGCGCGGCCTCTGCCGGCTGCAGGACGAGTTCGAGGTCGCCTACGCGCGGATGGTCGTCGTGAGCGTCGACCCGCCCGAGGTCCAGAGCGCCTTCCGGGCGGGGCTCGGCGCGCGCTTCACGTTCCTCTCCGACGCCGAGCGGCGCTGGCTGCCGCGGCTCGGCCTGCTCGAGACGACGGACACCGTCCACCACCCGTACCTGCCGGCCGCCTTCACGCTCGCGCCGGATCTCCGGGTACACCGGGCCTACAACGGCTACTGGTACTTCGGCCGGCCGACTCACGAGGAGCTGCGGCGCGACATGCGCGAGCTGACCATGGCGATCCGCGACGACTGGGAGGCGCCGGCGGCGTGAAGCCGTTCGAGTTCGTCGTCTTCGACGGGAGCGGACTGAGCCTGGATCCGCACGCGGACGGCCGGCGGCTCCGCATCGACGCCCGTTGCATCGCGCGCGAGCCGGTGCGAGGGGCCTTCGCGCACGTGTGCGCGCTGACCGACCGCAGCGCCGCGCTCCGGTACGACGAGCCGGAGGTACAGCAGGCGCGGCGGGACGCGCTCGCCTGGTGGATCCCGATGCTCGGCGACGACCTGGTCTGCCTCAGCACCTTCGCGCTCGACGCGAGCCGGTGCGCGGGCGCCATGACCGTGGCCCGCGACCCGTCGCGTTTCGGGGACGACCCGTTCCTGCGGCTGTTTCCCGGCACCGTGGTCCGCACCGACCTGTTCTGTCAGGTGGCGCCGCCGCCCGGGCCGCCGATCGAGCGCTACGCCGGCGCGCCGTGGCCGGGCGGGCGCTTCGCCAACGTGGCGCAGTCGCGGTAGTCAGGCGGCTAGCGTGTAACGCCTGCCCGGCAGCCGAGACATCGGAACCGTGCCGGCCGTCCTCCTCTCCAGCGACGTTCGGGAGCTGCTGGCCGAGGCACGCCGGCGCACCCTCGCCCTCGTCGAGAGCGTGAGCGACGAGGACCTCGACCGCGTCCACGACCCGCTCATGAGCCCGCTGGTGTGGGACCTCGGCCACATAGCCGCGTTCGAGGACCTCTGGCTGGCGCAGCGCACCGGCGGGCTGCCGCCGCTCAGGCCGGAGCTGTCGCTGGTATACGACGCCACCGAGACGCCCAGGGTCGACCGCGGCGACCTGCCCTACCTGAGGCGCTCAGAGGCGCTCGAGTTCATGGCCGATACGCGGGCGCGCTCGCTGGAGGTGCTCGAGCGGGTCGCGCGCGTCGGGCCCGTCTGGGAGATGGTCGTCCAGCACGAGCACCAGCACAACGAGACGATGCTCCAGACGCTGCAGCTCGCCGAGGCGGGCGTCTACGCGCCGGAGCGCCGCGCGCTTCCCGATGGCGACGCGGCCGGCGGGATGGTGCGCATCGACGCCGGCCCGTTCCCGCTCGGCGAGCCGGACGCCGAGTTCGCCTACGACAACGAGCGCCCGCAGCACACGGTCCATGTGCCGGCGTTCGAGATCGACCGCACGCCCGTCACGAACGGCGCATACCTCGCGTTCATCGAGGACGGCGGCTACAGGCGACCCGAGCTCTGGACGGACGACGGCTGGGCCTGGCGCGAGTCGAACGGAGTCGAACGGCCGCTCTACTGGACCGCGGACGGGCGCCTGCGCAGCTTCGAGCGGACCGAGCCGCTCGATCCGGACCTCCCCGTCATGCACGTCTCGTGGTACGAGGCGGACGCCTTCGCGCGCTGGCGCGGGGCGCGCCTGCCCACGGAGGCGGAGTGGGAGAAGGCGGCGTCGTGGGACGACGTCATCGGAGAGAAGCGCCGCTTCCCGTGGGGAGACGAGCCGCCGGACGAGTCGCTCGCGAACCTCGACCAGCTCGGCTTCGGCCCGGCGCCGGCCGGCGCGTTCCCCGACGGCGCGTCGCCCTACGGCGTGCTCGGCATGGCCGGCGACTGCTGGGAGTGGACCGCCAGCGACTTCGGCGGGTACCCCGGCTTCCGCGCGTGGCCGTACAGCGAGTATTCCGAGGTCTTCTTCGGCGGCCCGTACAAGGTGCTCCGCGGCGGCTCCTGGGCGACGCGGGCGAGCGTGGCCCGGACGACCTTCCGCAACTGGGACCATCCGCAGCGCCGCCAGCTGTTCGCGGGCTTCCGTTGCGCGGTCGACGTGCCGCGCGAGTCGAGCGTTCGCATCGACGTCGCCGACGTGTATGACACGCTTGCCGACGACGTGCGCGAGGGCCTGACCAGGGAGCTGAAGGAGCTGCCGCCGAAGTACTTCTACGACGAGCGCGGCTCCGAGCTCTTCGACCGGATCACGAGCCTGCCGGAGTACTACCCGACCCGCGCCGAGCGCGAGATCCTGAACCGGCGCGCGCCGGAGATCGTGCGCGGCTCGCGGGCGGCCGAGCTGGTCGAGCTCGGCTCGGGGAGCGCGTCGAAGACGCGCGCGCTGCTGTACGCGATGGCCGGCGAGGGAACGCTCCGCCGGTACGTGCCGCTCGACGTGTCACGGGCGACCGTGGAGAGCTGCGCCGCCGAGCTGAGCGAGCTGTACCCGGGCCTCGAGGTGCACGGGGTCGTCGGCGACTTCGACCGCGACCTCGAGCGCGTGCCCGCTGGTCAGCGGCGGCTGTTCGCCTTCCTGGGCGGGACGATCGGCAACCTCTTCCCCGACGAGCGGGCGGCCTTCCTCGCTCGGCTGCGAGAGCTGATGCTCCCCGACGACCGGCTGCTGATCGGGACCGACCTCGTCAAGGACCGCAGCGTGCTCGAGGCCGCCTACAACGACAGTCAGGGCGTGACCGCGGAGTTCAACCGCAACGTCCTGCGCGTCGTGAACGACGGGCTCGGCGCGAACTTCGCGCCCGAGGCGTTCGAGCACGTGGCCTTCTTCGACGAGGCCAACTCGTGGATCGAGATGCGGCTGCGCGCCAACGGCGCGCAGTCCGTCCACATCGAGGGCGCCGACCTCGAGCTGACCTTCGAGGACGGCGAGGAGATCCGGACCGAGATCAGCGCCAAGTTCACCCGCGACGCCGTCCACGACGAGCTCGCGGGCGCCGGCCTCCAGCTGGACGACTTCTTCACCGACGAGCACGGCCTGTTCGGGCTCGCGGTGGCACGACACGCGCCTTCGTAGTGCCCCCCGCGGCGCCCGACTGGGCGCACGGTGCACTTGCCCGCGGCCCGCGCGCGGCCGAACCCTCAACCTCAAGGGGTCAGACCCCTTGAGGTTGGTTGAGGGTTGTTAGGGGGCGTAATCGGCGGCGCCTTGGCTTTGCCATGCGTGCCACGCAAGCCGCGCGAAGAGGTCGAGGGTGGCGTTTACCACGTGTTCGCACGTGGCAACGACAAGCGGCTCATCTACCGCGACGACGCCGACCGCCGCACGTATCTCAACATGCTGCGCGGGACGGTCAGGCAGTGTCGCTGGCGTCTGCTCGCGTACTGCCTCATGGAGAACCACGTCCACCTACTGATTGAGACGCCGGAGGCAAACCTCGCCAGGGGCATGCAGCGGATGCACGGCCTCTACGCGCGCGAGTTCAACGCGCGACACCGCCGGTCGGGTCACGTCTTTCAAGGGCGCTACGGCGCCGTCCGGATCAAGACGGACGAACAACTCTGGATGGTGGCGGTCTACGTTGCGATGAACCCGGTCGCCGCCGGCCTGTGTGCGCGGCCTGACGCCTGGCCGTGGAGCAGTCACTCGGCGGTGCTCGCCGGCGTCGCGCCGGAATGGATCGACGTTCCACGACTCCGGAGCTACTTCGGGAGCGCGGGGGGTGACGCCCGCCGGCGGTACTTGGAACTCTCAACCTCGAGGGGTCAGACCCCTTGAGGGTGGTTGAGGGTTCGCACCCGGGTAGTCGCTGCGCCCGACTACCAGTAGGAAGCGGGAAGCCCGGCCGTGGCCGGGCTTCCCTGGGGGACTCGCAGCGCCGCTAGGGATGCTGCATCTCGTTGACGGCCGTCACGCTGAAGTCCTTGTTCACGAGGACCTCGAGCTCCGTGCCGTCCGAGCGGCGCACGTGCGCTTCGTAGGGAGAGCCGTGGTCGGCGTCAGTCTCAACGCGCTCGATCGTTCCGCCGTCGACCTTGGCGAGCGCCGCCTTGCGCACCTTGTCCGCCACGTCGCCGCTGAGCGCCTGCTCGCGGACGCCGTTAGCGCCGACGTGGCGGCCAGGCATGCCCGGCGGCGGGCCCGGCAGCTGACCGGCGCCGGGACTCGCGCCGGTCGAGCCATTCGATCCATTCGAGCCGCTGGTCCCGTCGTCGCCCGTCGCCGCCGATACACCGGCGATCCCGCCTGCCGCGCCGATCGCCGCGCACACCGACGCGATCGCGATCGTCCTCGTCATGTCCTTGCCTCGCATGAGGGTCCTCCTCTGTTCGGGTCCGATTGCCCGAGGGACCCTCGAGGGACCGCGTAAGAGGCGGGTCGGAAGACCGTAAGAGTCGTCTAAGACTTGCTGGGCGACCCGCGCTCGGCGCTCTCGAGCGCACGCGCGGCGCGGGCGTGCGCCTTTCGTGCGTCGGCCGCGGCCCTCTTCGCATCCCGCAGGCGCTCGGCCGTGGTCCGTGCTCGCTCGGCGGCCTCCGCGGCGTGAGCCTCCGCTGCGTCGGCGCGCTCCTGCGCGTGCTCCAGCGCCTTGGTGGCCGACTCGAGCTCGCGCCGGGCGTGACGCTCGTCGGTCCTCGTCGCCGCAAGTCGCTGACGGCGCTCGGCGTCCTTGGCGGCGGCCAGGGAGGCTTTCCCATTGGTCTTCCTGCGAGGCGCGGCCTTCTTCGATTTGGATTTCGGGGGGCGGCCGCTGGGCATTGGCGCGGGCTCGCCGCCGAACCCTCCGATGGCCTCGCGCTCGCGCACGATCCGGCCGGCGCGCAGCTCCTCGGCGGTGTCCTCGTCCAGAGCGGCCGCGTGCAGCGTTCCGGCGAGCTTCTCCTGCAGGCCGCCCGCGCGCTCGCCGGCCTCGCTTGCGAGGGCGGCGGCGTCGGCGCTCAGCTTCGCCACCAGCTCGCGCTCCTTCGCGGCCGCGTTCTGGAAGGCCGACCGCTCGCCGCCGCCGACGAGCTCCTCCTGCGCCGCTCGCAGCTCCCGGCCGGCCCGGAGCAGCGTCTCGACGTCCTTGTGCCGCCGCCGTACCAGCTGGTTGAGCGCCCACGCCGCCACCGTCGGCTTGCGCAACGCCTTGACGGCGTCGGCCGCCTCACGGTCGCCGTCCCCCCGCAGCGCCTTGACCCGCTCGTCCCGCGCGCGCGTGAACTCTCCGGGCGTCAGCCCGTACAGCTCCTCAGCCGCCTGCTCGACCGCGTCGGTCTTGGCCATCGCCAGAGTGTTCCAGGGAGGGGATGCCCGGGTAACCGCCGACCATGGCTAAGGATCACGGACCGAGCGTCAAAGACGACAAGCTGTACGAGGAGCTGCGCGAGGACGGCGCCAGCAAGGAGAAGGCGGCCCGCATCGCCAACGCCAAGGCCGGCGGGGAGGACGTGAGCAAGAAGGGCGGCCGGGCCGAGGACTACGAGGACCGCACCAAGGAGGAGCTCGAGGAGCGGGCCGCCGAGATCGGGATCGAGGGCCGCTCGGACATGAGCAAGGACGAGCTCGTCGACGCCCTCCGCAACCACTAGCTCAGTAGCCGATGAACCGCGCGAAGGCCTTCGCGCTCCGGGCGGGCCGCCCGGAGCGGGCCTCCGCACGGTCGGCCTGCGTGAGCAGCAGGCGTCCGCCGTTCACCCCGAGCCAGCGGAGCGGCTCCGGCTCCCACGCGCGCGAGCGGTGGTCGACCCAGGGTAGGCGCGTGAGCTCGCTCTGCTCGCCCGTGATCAGCTGGGCGAGCGTGCGACCGGCGAGGTTGGCGGTCGCGACCCCGTCGCCCACGTAGCCGCCCGCCCAGGCGAATCCGCGCGCGCGGTCGAAGCCCACCGACGCGTGCCAGTCGCGCGCGACTCCGAGCGCGCCGCCCCACCGGTGCGTGACCGAATGCTCGCGCACGACGGGGAAGAGGTCCACGAGGATCTCGCGGAGCAGCGAGTGCACGCGCTCGTCCCTGTCGAACTCCGGTCGCGTGCGCGAGGCGAAGTGATAGGGCGCGCCGCGCCCGCCGAAGGCGTGCCGGTCGTCGGCCGTGCGCTGGCCGTAGATGCGCATGTGGCGGAGGTCGGCGAACGTCTCACGGCGGCGCAGGCCGATCTGGTCCCAGGCCTCGGCCGGCAGGGGCTCGGTCGCGATCATGAGCGAGTAGAGCGGGACGAGCCGGCGCCGCTGGCGGCGGAGGCTCGCGGTGTAGCCCTCGGTCGCGCGAACGACGACATCGGCGCGCACCGTGCCGCGCTCCGTGACCACCGCGCCCTGGCGGAGCCTGGACGCGGCCGTCCGCTCGAAGACGGACACGCCGCGCGCCTCGACGCAGCTCGCCAGCTCGCGCACGAGGCGGAGCGGGTGAACGACCGCGCAGTGCGGCGTATAGGTGGCGCCGCGCACGCGGGTCGCCCGGGCGATGCCCTCCGCCTCCTCCTTCGAGAGCAGCCGGAGCTCCTCGACGGGCCCGGTCAGCCGGCGCTCCTCCTCGACCAGCTCGCGCGCGCGGGCGAGCTGCGCCTCGTTGCGCGCGAGCGAGACGGTCCCGCCGCGGGCGTAGTGCACGTCGATGCCCTCCGCGTCCGTCACCCGGCCGACCTCGACGACCGACTCGTGCATCGCCCGCCGCACCGCCACCGCAGCCTGGAGCCCGTGTCTCCGGGCGATGGCGCTCGACGCCGGCGGGAACAGAGCGGAGCACCAGCCGCCGTTGCGCCCCGAGGCGCCGAAGCCGGCGATCTCCCGCTCGACGATCACGATGCGGAGCGCGCGGTCGAGGAGGTTCAGGTAGTACGCCGTCCAGAGCCCGGTGTAGCCGGCGCCGACGATCGCCACGTCCGCCTGGACGTCACCCGGCAGCGCAGGGCGCGGCGCGAAATCGTCCCGGGCGGTGTCGTGCCAGAGGGAGTCCTCGAATGCCACGGAGCGGGGAATCCTGGTCGATTGGACGCACGCGGTGCATCTCGACTAGCCTGTGCGGCGTAATGGCAGGGCGGATCGTCCTGCCGGAAGTCAATTGCAGTGGAGTGTCATACATGGCCACCGGAACCGTTAAGTGGTTCAACGACGACAAGGGCTTCGGCTTCATCACACCCGATGAACCCGGCAAGGACCTTTTCGTCCATTACACCGGCATCGTCGGCGACGGATTCAAGTCGCTCGCCGAGGGCGCCCAGGTGTCCTACGACGCCGAGCCCAGCGACAAGGGGCCCAAGGCCGTCAACGTCACGCCGCTCTAGCGGTTAGCGGTGGCGCGGCGCCACAGGGCGCCGCGCCGCCGAATCTCAGACCCCTACGTGGGTCCACCTAAATATCGGGGTCAAGTTCAGGGGGCTACCCCGATGCGCGCGCGCGTGCGTGGGCGGAAGATGGCGGCATGGAATTCATCTACGAGCACACGGATGTTCCGCCGGGCCTAACGCTCGCGGAGTACCGGCGCCTGCGGCCCCGCCCGGAACGGCGGACGTTGCCAGCCCTCCTCCGCTCGTCGCTTGCACCCCGCCGTCACTCCCTCAACGTCGGCTGGGTATACATCGCACGCTCATCCACCTCGCGGTAGAGACGCATCCCGATAGGGTTCTGCAGCTCTTCCGCGAGGTGACCGAGCAGCCCCGCGGTCCGCGCCAGGAGCGCGAACCCGCGCAGTAGCGGGGCGGGGAAGCCCAGATCCGCCAGCGCCGCGCCCGCCACCCCCGCGCCGTTGATCGGCAGCTTGCGGCCGGTCTGCTTCGCGTGCGCGGCGCTCACCTGCCGAAGCAGCCTGAGATTCCGTCCCAGCGTTCCGGTCTCCTCCGCGATCTCGTAGATGCGCGGGGTGCGCGGGTCCTCGACCTTGTGGATCGGGTGGCCGAGCCCCGGAATGCGCCGGCCGGCCTCGATCTCCCGGGATACGCAGCCTTCGACGTCGTCCTCGTCGACGCTCTCCAGAAAGCGCGCGGTGTCCTCCACGACACCCAGGAAGACGCTCCCCGCACCCAGGAGGCCGGCGGCAACCGCCCCCTGAAGCGACTCCGGCGCACCCGTATGGGTGAGCCTGGCGGCCAGGACGGTCGGCGTCAGGCCATGATCGGCCAGCGAGACGAGGACGGCATCGAGCAGGCGCGTCTCCTCTGCGGAGGGCATGCGTCGCTGCACCATCAGGAAGGCAAGCTCGGTCAGCGTCGTCTTGCCCATCAGGTCCTTGGACAGGTCCCGGCCCATGACCGTGATGCTGTCCGCGTCGGAGGTTCCCACGGATGTGCTGAGGCTCATGTGGGGAGCCTATGTTTCGCGACCCGACCCGTGGCGGTGTGGGGGAGCTCGTCCAGCGCCTCGTACTGACTCGGCACCTTGAACGCCGTGAGTCGCTCCGACGCCCAGTCGCGTAACTCGTCGAAGCTCGGGTCGGCGCCGGCGCGCAGCACCACGAATGCCTTGATGTCCTCCTCCGAGAGCTCCGAGGGCACTCCGACGACGGCTGCCTCGACCACGTCCGGGTGCGACAGCAGGGCGGCCTCGATCTCGGCCGGCGCCACGTTCTCCCCGCGCCTGCGGATGACCTCTTTCCTCCGTCCGAGGAAGGTGAAGGTGCCGTCGGGGTTCTCGCTCACCAGGTCGCCGGTCCTCAGCCAGCCGTCGGCGCCGAGCACGCGCTCGGTCTCCTCCGGCATGCCCCAGTAGCCCTTCATCACGGCCGGGTTGCGGAGCTCGAGCTCGCCGTCCGCGCTCACGCGCGCCTCGTTGACGCGGCCGAGGGCCGGGTGCTGGCGCGCCGACCCGATCGTGCCATAGGGGCGCGTGCCGTGCGCCCACACGGTGCCGTAGGGGGTCTCGGACAGGGCGTAGCCGGAGGTGAGCTCGAGCCCGAAGCGGCGCTCGAACTCGAGGTGGCGCTCCTCGGGCGGCGTCGGCCCCGCGTAGGCGAGCCGCAGCGGGTTGTCGGCGTCGTCCGGCCGCTCCGGCTGGCGCATCAGGATCTCGAGCATCGCGCCGACGGCGTTGAACTCGGTGGCGCCGTAGCGCCGCGCGGAGTCGATGAACCCGCTGGCCGAGAAGCGCGGCAGCAGTACGAGGCTGGCGCGAGCCGCGACGGAGCCGAGCACCGAGTACGCGGGTGCGTTGACGTGGAAGAGCGGGAGCGACGTCATCAGACGGTCGTCCTCGGTTAGGCCGAGCCACCAGGGGAAGCCCTCGCCGGCCATCGCGTAGGCGCGATGAGTCTGCGTGACGAGCTTCGAGCGTCCCGTCGTGCCCGAGGTGGGGATCAGCACCGCGGGGTCGTCGTGCGCCGCCGGCCCGGGGCCGTGGAGCTCGCCCGGCTCCGCGAACAGCTCGTCGAGCTCGTCGTCGGTAACGGCGAGCCTCGGCTGGACCTGCCCCACCAGGCCGTCCAGCTCGGCCTCCGTCTGGCGCGGGTCCACGCCCACGTAGATCGCGCCGAGATAGGCGGTGGCGAGCCAGAGGAAGAGGTAGCGCGGGTCGTTCCGCGCCGTGGCGAGCACGGGGTCGCCCCTCGCGACCCC
>Ga0137374_10004489_pt1 | contig 16587 bp, 4 predicted proteins | sample SagtaG_20_FD_104811 | JGI IMG/M metagenome (GOLD analysis project Ga0137374, IMG submission 104811) | Vadose zone soil microbial communities from Sagehorn Ranch, Mendocino, California, USA - Sage1_R_100_16 metaG | ecosystem: Environmental > Terrestrial > Soil > Vadose zone | place: USA...
CGCACGCGCTCGACCGCGTCGGCGGGACAGGGCGCGAGGTTGTCGAACGCGGTTTGCGGCAGACCGTCGCCGCTCACCTCGAGCTTCACCTCCGTGCCGGCCGGAATCTCGAGATCGACCTTCGTCCAGACCCCCGCCGTGAGCGCGACGTCGGCTTGGTACGGCGGTGCGCCTCCGAGCGGCGCGTCGGCCTCGTTCACCCGGAGCGTAGCGGTCGCTGCCGCAGGCGAGAGGCCCACGTGGAAGGTGAGCGGTCCCGGCGCGACGAACCATGCGGCCAAGGAGACCGTCGTCGTCCCCGACGGCAGCGGATCCGCCGGAAATGGCCCGACGCCCGTCTCCGTCGACGACCTGGGATGATTCGTGCCGTCGAGGAACGTGACAGTCACGCCGCGCAGGCGCGCGTCCTCGAATGCGCCGGCGAGGGTCGCCCTCGAATTCGTCGGATCCTCCTGCGCGAGGATCACGTTGTCGATCGCGGGATCGCCGCCGAGCACCCGGGCGAGCGCGCTCCGGGTGAGCGCGGCGCGCGCTACCGGCAGCAGCCGATCGAGCAGGCGCTGGTTGCGCGCCAGCCGGTCGGCCGGGGTGAGGCCGTCCGGGTCGGGGAAGAGGGTATCGAGATCGCCGGTATGCACCCACCCCTGGCGCTCGACGAAGGCGTTCGAGGCGGTGGCGAGATCGTCGACGAGCGCGTCGTGCCCTGGCGCGGCTGCCTTCAGGGCCGCGACGATCCGCGGGGTCACCACGCCCTTGTGCACGAGGTAGTCCTTCCCGCCGAGGCTCCGCACCGAGAAGCGCGGCGCAGACTTGAAGTCGAGCGGATCGAGCGGCGCCGCCGAGGCGGCGAGGTACTCCCGGGTCCCGGTCCACATCGCGAGGAGCTCGGCGACGTCGGGGGCCGGCAGCACCACCGTGAGGATCGGCCGGAGGACGTCGGCCGACAGTTCATCACTGGCTTTGAGTTCGAGCTGGTTGTCGATCGCCGTGAGCGCATCGCGCAGCGCATGCAGCCGCTCGAACGGCACCGCCTCCGTCGCCGCCTGGGGAGAACCCTCGTCGAAGTCGTGCGCGGCGAGATACCGGAGCTGGGCGACGTCGAACCCGCGCGCCTCGAGGCCGGAGACCCACTGAACGAATCGGAGGGTGCAGGACCAGGGCACGAGCCCGTCGAGGTCGGCGGGGGCCTTCCGGTGCAGCGGCTGGAACGGGTCGAGCTGCGTCAACTCCTTCGACGCGAGTAGCTCGGGGATCGTCACGTCGAGCCCCTTCGAGAGGGTCGCGAGGCGATACACGGTCCCGAGGAGATTGAGATCCAGGATCGCGTTCTGCACGTCAGCGACCTCGCCCAGATCGGACGCGGACACGCCGAGCGCAGCCTGTACGACGGCGAGGTGGTCCTTCAGCGGAGGCTTCTTGGACAAGTAGTTCCCGAGCGGATCGTCGAAGACGGGGTCGGTCTTGAGGATGGGCGGCGTGAGGAACAGCCGATCGTAGAGCGGCTTGTTGCCTCGCGTCGGCAGGTCACCATAGAACGCGAGCACCGCCTCCCTGGTACACGAGAGCCGTCGTGCGAGCTCCTCGACGATCCCGGCGCAGGTGAGCGCGGTCGCGTACGCCTTTCCGGAGTCGGGCTCGTCCGGCGGGAGCGCCGTCACGAGCAGCTGATCGGTCTCGTCCACGGTCCACCCGAGCTTCCGCCACACCCGCACGAACAGGTTGAGCCGGAGGAGGAAGCCATCGAACGGCTGGGTCCCGTCAAGCCAGGCGAGCAACGCTCGGTCAAACCGGCACTCGTCGAGCGGGTCGAAGATGGCGGCGATCCGGGTGAAGGTCCCGTTCGTCCAAAGCGCGTCGATCGCGCCCTTGAAGTCGAAGTCGTAGGTCGTCTTCGCCGCCTCGAGCCGGCCCAGGTACGCCTGGAGCTCGGAGGGATCGAATGCGAGCGGGTTGCCGCTCGGAGCGCGGGCGCGCTTCACGTCGAGCACGGTGACGCCCGCCTTCCGGAGCAGGACGAGGTCGTGGAGCTCTGGGTTGACGAAGACCGCCCTGACGAGCGCGTCCAGGTCCACGTAGGTGACGCCGAGCCGGTTCGCGAGCTTGCGCGCAAAGGCGCGCCCCTGGGTGTCGAGCAGCGCGCTCTGTGCAGTGGCCGCGTCGGAGTAGCCGTAGAGCAAGAACCACGAGGCCGGCTGCACCGCGAACGGCCTCCGCTCCTCGGGGCCGAGGCGGACGGTCTCGAGATACGTTTCGCTCACGGCGGTCAGGTCGCGCTGCGGCTGCATCGCTGCGAAAACGCGCGCCCAGGGCAGCTCGAGCGCGTCGAGGAAGGCGCGGATGCGCTCCCGCTGGAGATCGAACGGCGAGCCGATCGGAAAGAGGCTGGCCTTGAGCTTGTCGTAAGCGTCCGTGTTCAGGTTCTGCGGCTCGGCGACGAGATCCGCGCTAGGCGCGTCGCCCGAGTCGTGGGCCGCCGCAGCGGTCACGGACCCGTTCGCGACGAAGTCCTCCAGCACCTCGTTCACGACGTCGATGAAGGGCAGCTCGGTGTTCGTGTTCTCGCAGGTGAGCGGGATGCGCGACAGGTCGGGCCGCCGCGACATGAGCACGTCGTACGGGATCGTCGTCAGCCCCGGGTGCGCCTCCTTGGCGTCGGCGTCGAGGAACCGGAAAAGGTCCACGAGGTACGCGGCGGGGCTCAGCACCGAGCGGCAGTGGTCGCACGGGCAGAAGTCCATCGGCCCGAAGAGGCCCTCCAGGTTTGGGTACTGGTCCTGGAGGGCGGCCCGCGCCTCGGCCACCTCATCGGCGTGGGCCGCGGGGTCGGTCGAGATCGAGGTCGCCGCGAGCGGGGCGCCGTGGAAGAGCTGCCGGAAGGACGCGAGCGCGCTGTGGACGACCGCAACGCCCTGCGACGCCTTGCGCCACACGAGCTCCGCCTCGCCGTCCGGAAACTCCTTCCCGTACCTCGCGAGGAAGCTCTCGCGATCGAACGCGACCACGTCGTGCGCGGAGCGGAGGCCCAGCCGATCGAGCGCAAACATCGACTCGTCGGACGGCGAGAGCTGATGGAGGCGCTGCAGCGCGAGCAGGTTGCGACGGAACCCGATCCGATCCTTCTCGGGGATGCCGTCGTAGAGGGCGGGGCCCCGCTGCCGCATCCACTGCGCGAGCCGCAGGCCGTCGCCGCTCAGCTTCACCCCGGTCTGGTCCGCTCGATCGAGCACGTCGAGCACCGCGCTCCGGTGGGCGTACTCCTTCATCGACGGGAGCGCGCCGGACGCCACGTGCGCGCCGAGCGTCGCGAGCGGGAAGCTCACCCGCACCGTCGCCGCCAGCGCCGCCGCGTAGGTCGCGGCCCCGGCCTCGGGGGTCGCCTGCGCGTAGGCCGGCGGGATGAGCGCGGCGAGCTTCGACGCGTCTCCGCCGGACAGGGTCTTCAGCTCCTCTGCCCACGCGCCTGGCTGGTGGTAGCCGAGGCCCACCAGGGAGCGGAGGGGCTTGCCGGCGAGCCGCCGCTGGACCCGATCCACGAGCCGAGCGTTGTTTGAGGTCAGGTACGCGAGCCGGCCGTGCGCCTCGAGCTTCGCGCGCGCGCCCGGGAGCTGCTCGTCGACGGCGCTCCAAAAGGTGGCCGGGTTAGACGCGTGGGAGGCGTAGATCAGTTCGAGCGTCGCTCGGCCCTCCTTCGCGAGCGGAGCAGTGCCGATCACCTCGGCAGGCGTCGACACGCCGGTGCCGCGCGTTTGCAGCCTCATCCTGGCCGCGAACAGCGCGAACGAGGTCACCGCCTCGAGGGCGAGCTTGTCGGGGAGGTGGACGACGCCGGCGTCGTGGGCCGCCTTGACCTGCGCGGCGACCGTGTCGAGCGGCACGCGGGCGAGACGTTCGGGGTCCGGGGGCAACCCCGCCCGGAAGAGCGCGTAGAACGCGGCCGGCGGCACCTCGTGGGCGCGGCCCATCGTTTCGGCCGTGGACGCCATCGCGAGGAGCCGCGGGTCCCAGCGGGTCTGGTCCGCGAGCAAGCTCAGATCTCGCCGGTCGGCGCTCTCCACAAGGCGCGTGAGGTCGATGCCCGTCGGCAACGATCGCAGCAGCCGCTCGTGCTCGGGCGCGAGCTTCTGCGCCTCGTGAGGCACGGTGACGTCGATCGTGATGCGCCGAAGGCGCAGCGGCTCCCAGTCGGAGACTGGAACCTCCTTCTCGCCCGCGAGTGTGCGGAGCTGGATGGTCGGCATCTCATCCACGCTCGCGCTGAGCGGAAGCGTGAAGTAGCCGTCGCCGTTCGTCGTCGTGTGGCCGACCTCGGTGGTCTCCCCGCCTAGGTGGAGCTGGTACATCACGAGCGTGACTTCCGTGGCCGGGTAGCCGTCGGGCGCGCGCGCACGGCCCTCGATCACGAACTGGTCGCCGCCGAGCGCGGCCTTCTGCTCCTCGAGGACGGCCGTGGTGCGAAGGCTCTCGCGGCCGGTGACGGGCAGGCCGGATTCCTGCTGGAGCTTGGCGATTGCGTCGCGGTTTGCTACGCCGGTCGGCTGTGGCGGGCTACGCCTGGTACCCCTGCTCGCCTTCGACTGATTCCTGTTCGTTCGGCTCACGTAGTAGCTCCATCACGCATCGACCATAGGCCCGACACGCACGCACACCGGGTTATTGGAGCTGACGCAATCGCTCCGTCAAGCGCGCGCGAAGCGCCTGCTCCAACGCGCTCTTGGTTCCTCGCGGGGTAAGCTCCGTAGTCGTGTATGACCGCTTGGCGGTTGCGAACAGAAAGTCGTACTGCGTTCTGATCGCCTGCCTGTCGAAGTCCTCTTTCGAGGCGCCCTCGCCCTCGAGCACCTTCGTCTCGCGCGCAAGCCTCCGAGTAATCTCGCCCCCACTGTGGAAGGGGCCGGACTCTTCCGTGCGAGCTGGCACGCCCGTCGGGTGCTCCGGAGTTCGCACGGTGCCGAGCGTACCTAACGGCAGCAGCCTTAGTCCTGTGAGCTTATCCGCATCGCGCTCGCTTCCGGGTTTGCCAGCGAGCGTTGTATATATGGACTTACTGATGATAACGCCCGGCGTGAGATCCTGAAGTTGATCCTTGAATTCGGTAAAGTGTTCCTTCGATTCGCCCGGTGCGGCGCGAACCTTATCCTGTATGGCCAACTCAGGCTGGTCCTGAATGGAAGCCTTTGCAGTGAAATGCAGGAGCTGCAGGTTTCCGGACTCATCCTTGTAGAGTTCCACGTTCGCAAGGAAGTGAGCGGGATGAACCTCGCCGAGCTTGCCTGGCTCGCCACCCGGAACGGCTCCCCACTTGAATCGCGACTTACCGAGGTTCTGCGAGGTTACGGTGTGGAGAACCTCGACGGTCTTCTTGCTATAACTAAACTTCAGCGCGGCGAAAGCTGAGTCGATATCGAGTTGCGGTTCCTTAAGGACCTGCTCGATCTGGAGTGCGCTCACCTCGTTAATGAACTGCTGGGTGGATTGTGGCGTCGTCGGAGCCAACGCCTTCTCGATGTCTTGCATCTTTACCGAAGGCGGCGTCGGCTCAGTAGTCGGTATCTCAGGGGACGTTCCTTTCTGATCGATGAGCCGTATAGGATTGTTACTTGAATATGCGAATAGGTTGGGCCCACCCCCAAGCCAGGTGGGGTCAGCGTTTGCCCAGCGTCCGAGCCATGGCGCATAGTACCGGGCTCGATGATAGTACAAGCCGTTCCGCGTATCCCGCTCGTGACCAATTGATCTGTACCTCTTTGGCCAGGTGTGGCGACGAACGGCTTGGTATGCGGTGCTGGCGTAGGGCGTGTATTCCTCGTACGAGATCACTTCCGCCCGTTCGCCGAGCTCGAGGCTGGCGGATCCAAGGTGATTGGCGAACTGGTACCGGGTGAGCTGGCTCGGCATGCCTGGCTCGTCGCCCTGCGTTCGGGTCTCGACAAGCGCGACGCGCTGCTTCCCTTCCATGATGTGCAGCGTCTCGCGCACCAGCGGGTTCGCGCCGTTCCGGCGAAAGATGTCGAAGAACCCCAGGTAGACGCGCTCGTCGACGATCTGGCCCGGAGCGACCTCGGTCACCTCCCGAACGCGCTCCCCTTTGGAGTCATAGACGTACCAGGTGCGCTCGCCCTGATGCGCGACGCCGTCTCCGTCGGAGGCGTTCACCGCCTGGCGCTGCGTCATCTGGAGCTGGTCCCGGAAGTCCCACTGCATCATCCTCAGGTGTGGCATGCGCAGCATGTTGCCGTGCGCGTCGTAGCCGTCGCCGCCCGCGCTGTAGATCTCGGTAGTGCCGGCGACCGTGGTGCTCGTCAGGCGGTTGCTCCGCTTCACGGATTCGAGAAGGCTAGGCTCCTCGTGCCTGTACATGCGCGTCCAGCCGGGATTCGCCGGGTCCATGCCCCTATGCTGCATCTCGAGGAAGTTGCCGACCTCGTCGTAGACGTAGCGCTCGCGGTAGCGCCCCATCGCCCTCCCGTCGCCGGGATGGTGCAAGCCGACGCGCAGGGCGTCGTTGTACGAGTGTAGGATCGGCGCGCCTCCGATCTGCCCGAGATGCTCGCGCCCGGTCGCCTCGACGAGCCGGTAGGCGGCGTCATAGGTGTACTCGGCGCTCGGATCGACGCGCTGATTCTGGAAATAGACGGTCTGCTGCGCCTGGTCGCGGATGCTGGCGATGTTGCCCGCGGGGTCGTAGGCGTAGTGGAGGCTCTGGACCTGGCACCCGCGCCAGCCGGCCTTCGGCGGGTCGGGGCAATCGTCGGGGAACGCCTTCGGATCGCGCACCGTCAGGAGGTGCACGAGCCGGAAGGTCAGCGGGTCGTAGCCGTAGGTCGTGCGGACGCCATTTCCGTATTCGACGAGCTTCCGCTGGCCCTTCGCGTCGTAGTCGATGTTCGTCACCGCGTGCAGGTCTGCGCCGCGTGGATCGAGCCAGCCGGCCGGCTCGACGGGCTGGCTCAGCCACGCGTGGACCTGCTCGAGCAGGTTCGCCTCGTTGTAGACGTGCTCGACGACGTTCACTGTCGTCCCGGCCGCGTCGCTGTGCGGCGCGACGAGCTGGGTCGGGCGGTTGAGGGCGTCGTATCGCGTGCGGTTCGTGTAGACCTCGCCTTCCAGCGGAACGGCCCCAGACCAGTCGAGCGTCGTGTCATACCGCTGCGCTAGTCGGCGGTCGCTGCGCAGCAGGTTGCCCTTGAAGTCGTACGCGTCGCTCGCGACGACGCCGGCCTGATCGAACAGCTGGACGACCTTGCCGCGCAGGTTGCTCGCGTCGGGGCTCGGGCGGCCTTCGCCGTAGACGGTGCGGCCGATCACCACCTCCGCGCCCGCGCCGACGCTCAGGAAGGAATCAGTCGGCCGTCGCAGCGGGTCGTAGCTGGTGCTGAAGCGGTGGCCGCGGCTGTCCCAGGCGTGGAGCAGCGTCCCGGTCACGTCGTTCAGGATCCACCGCTCTCCGGCCTCCATGCTGGCCTGATGGATGCGGTTCCCGAGGACGTCGTAGTCGTAGCGCATCACGACGCGGTCCATCGCGTCGCGGACCTCGCGCTGGTTCCCCTCGATGTCGAGCGTCACCCGGGTGCGGTGAAGCTCCTCGACCGCCGGATCCCCCGGGGGGCTGTCGTCGTACTTGAACTTGTCGTGGGCGACGGTGAGGAAGGTCCGGCCGAGCGAGTCGGCGTGGGCGACGGTCGGGGTCGCGGCGTGGACGGACGCCTTTTCCGCCGCGCGGCGCTCGGCGTCGCGCGTCTCCGGGACGGGCCATCTGCGGACGACCTCCGCCGCGTGGGCCGGGTCCGTCCGGAGCGTGTACCAGGTGGGCAGATACTCGGCGACGGCGAGGCGCGCGAAGGAGTCGCCCGCGTCCGGATCGGCCTTCGGGTCGGCGATGAGGACCGTGTCGTTGACATCCCACGTCTCCTGCCGCCACGGATCGAACACCACCTTCTCCCACGCGTGGTTCGGGTGCAGCGTGGCGACGACGCGCTCGACGGGATCGTAAAAGAGCACCGGGCTCACGCCGACGCGGACGGCGAGCTCGAACCGATGGGTGTCCGTGAAGAACGGCTCGTACCGGCGTACCGGCTTCCCCTTGTTGTTGAACACCGTCCAGCCGCTGCCCACCCAACGCGGGTCGACGTCGTCCGGCTTCATCCGAGGCTGGCCGTCCGCGTCGACGACGATCTGGCCCGCCGCATCGCGCTCGGGAACCGGTCCGGGCTCCGCCGGGATCTTCTTCTGGATCTCGCGGCCGAAGCCGTCGGAATACGAGAAGCTCGCCTGGATGCGCAGCCCGCCTGCGGGCACCGGCTCGCTCGCGTGCGTCTCGCGAGCGAGCGTCGCGGCGACCGCCGGCGGCTTCTTCGCGGGATCGGGCTCCCGCGAATAGGTGGTGAGGTCGTACACGACTCGGGTGGTCGCGTCATCGAGCAGGGTGGCCGCGAGCGGGCCCGTGGGATTCGCTAGCAACCCATCGATCGCGGCCTGCGTGAGATCGGCTCGGAACGCCGAGGTCAGTCGATCGCCAGGAACCGGGGTCTCCTCCGGCTTCCCCATCACTGCGGTGCCGGCGACCATCCCGAGGGCGTCGAAGCGCACCTCCGACCGGTTGCGATTGGGGTCCATCATCAGCACCGGCTGCAGGACGCGGTAGTCGTGCCGTAGACGAACGGGTGGTCGGGTCGGATCGACGTCGCGCTCTCCGACGGTGACTCGGTTCCCTAGGGCGTCGCGCGTCTCCTGCACGAGGAGGTCGAAGGCGTCGAAGGTGACGAAGGTCTCCGTGCTGACGGCGTCGGTGTGGAAAGGGTCGCGGTAGCGGTGCGGCAGGAAGAAGTGCCGGCGGGCGTGGTCCAGCTCCTGGTGCGGCGTGTCAGCCGGGGCCGGCGAGTAGAAGACCTTACCGGATGGGATCCACCAGCTCGCGTCACCCTGGGTGTGGACGTAGCCGCTCTCGCTCGCGAGCATCGTGTCCGTGACGCGCCCGCGGAAAACGGCTGTGACGAGCCCCGGCGTGAGGCCGAGCTTGTACGTCTCGAATGGCAACGCTAGGGCCTCGAGTCCGCGGAGCGGCAGCGGACCGGCGAAATCGTCCCGGCGGTAGTAGGTGCGCGTATGCTCGATGAGGCGCTTCTGCTTCTGCCCGTCGGTGGGCGGCTCCTCGTAATCCAGCGCACTCGCCGTCTTCTCCGCGTCGAGTACCTCCTGAAACCCGAGGCGATCGCGGCCGTTGGGCTGCGTCAGCCCGGTGAGTTCGAACGTCTTCGATTCGCACGGGAGCGGTGTGCGGTGGTCGTCCGTGGCCTCGACCGGAAACGTGAACAGGTTTTCTGTGCAGGTGACGAGGATCCGCCCTTGCTCGGTGCGCTCCTCGTCCTTCAGGTCGGCGTCCGGCCGCCGTCGCCCGTAAGCGATCGCCGCCGATCGCAGGACGTTCCCGAACTCGTCCACCTCGAGCGTCAGCGCATGGCCGACGCGCGGATCCGCTGTGTTTCGCTCGTAGTGATAAGTGAGCGATTCGCGCGGATGAGTGAGATAAACGCCGTGGCGGGTGGTTCCTTTCGGCTGCAGTTGCTGGATGGTGAAGTTCTGCTCGGTGATGGTGTAGGGATGCTGCGCCCTGTCCGTGCCATCGAGCCCATAGACCTCCTGGCGCAGCATGGAGCCCTTGAGCGCGCGGCACGCCTCACGTTCCTCGTCCGCCGTGAGCCCGTCGGGCAGCAGAGTGTCGTCGAGGAGCAGCGCGCGCGCCTCTGCGTCGTTCAGCCCCGGCTCGCGCCAGTACTCGCCGAGGTCGTCCGCGTCGAGGAGGCCCGCGAAGAAGTCGGAGACGTGCTCGCGGCCGATGTAGACGCCAGTGTGGAACCACGTCTTCGTGAGGACGGGCGGGACGTAGGAGGACGCGTTGAGGTTCGTGCCGGTGGGCGGCTCGCCGCCCGAGTGCAGCACCGCGAGGGCCTCGGTGTCGAGCTGCTCCACGAGGGCGAAACCTCGGAATTCTCGCTCCACGCCGTCGAAGTGGCCGTGGTGGTAAACGTAGCGCGTGACGAACAGGTTGCCGCTCACCCGATCGCGCGTCTCGACGCGCTCGACGACGTGCACGGGGAAGGGCAGCCGGGTCACCCAGGGCCGGCCGTCGCGCTTGTCCGCGAGGTAGAAGCGCGTCGAGGGCGCGTACGTGACCTCGGTCTCCGCGCCGAGGTTGTTCACCGACCGAACCAGCAGGTGCGGCTTCCTCCCGCCCATGAGATCCAAGAAGCGGAGCGGCCGGCGTGCGTTGCCCGGTAGCGGCGACGACCATACGAGGCACGCGGTGCCATTCCCCAGGAGGTCGGCCGTGACCACCGAAGAGACATTGTCGACGGGCGGGAAGGCGCGCAGGCGCCGCGCTTCGCTCCAACGGTTCCCCGACAGGTTGAAGTAGAGGCGCGCGCCGTCGCGGCCCAGGTAGACGAGGTCGCTCGTGCCCGAGCCGTCGATGTCGGCGAGGCGGACGCGCCGCTGGTCGAACTGGTCCGGGCTGTCGAGCCATGGCGCTTCGTCCATCGTGACCTTCGCGCCGAAGCGGCCGTAGCCCAGGTTCGGCCAGTAGCAGATCTCGCCGTTGCGGACGCGGACGAGGTCGGTGAGGCCGTCGCCGCACATGTCGGCGAGGTAGATGGACTGCGTGCCGTCCGCGAGGACGAGCCTCGGGCCGCGCTCCTCGTCGCGCGGCTGCGGGACGCGCTCCGCCGGAGAGAACCCGTCCTCCGCGAGCGACGGATACCAGGTGAAAACGTCCTCCTCCGTGATGAGCACGTCGGCGTGGCCGTCGCCGTCGACATCGATGAACCGGAGGTTCGGGTCGTCCCACGAGATCCGCGGCAGGTGGCGGAACGCCCGGAATGGCTCCCAGCCCTCGTCTTCGGTCCGCTCGTAAAAGCCCGACGTTGGACTGGCGAAGGCCACGAGGTCGAGCTGTCCGTCGCCCGCGAGGTCGAGGAGCTGCTGCCGGCCGCCGCTCAGGGCCGCGGAGGACGGCTTCGTGGCGACCGTCTCGAGCGGCCCGAAGCGGCCGTCTCCGAGGTTCGGCTTGTAGAACCACGCATCCGCCTGCTCCGTGAGGATGCCCGAGACGCCTTCGCCGTCCAGGTCCACCAACTGGTAGGTGGTGCCGTCGAGGCCGGCGGGAAGGTTCTCGAGGCTCTTCGGATCGACCTCCCGAATCTCGTCCTGGATGACCGCCTTGCTGTACTCGAGCTGGAGCGGCGGCAGCGACTTCTCGAGGTACGTGCCGTAACGGACGCCGTCGCGTACGACGTCCGGCTGCGTGTCGTCACGGACGAACCCGGACTGGGTGACCGACCGGATGAACGACGCGATCCGCGTGCTGCCCTGGTGAGCGAGTTCCGCTTCGATCGGGACCGGCTGGCTGTAGTCGAGGTCCGCGTAGTCGAACGCGGTGGACCGAACGAGGCCGTCGTAGCCCTTCTCGCCCGTGGGGAGATCCGGTACGTGGTGGAACACGAGGACGCGATGGCAGCGCCGGTAGGTGCGCACCTCGAACCCGGCGCGATGCGAGGAGAACGGGTCGGGTCGAACCGCCCAGGTCCTTCCCGCCTTCGGTGAAGCGAACGCGAATCGATGCTGTTCCTTCTCGGATCGGCCCGGATCCAGATCGATCTTTTCGTAGTGCCCCTCGCCGTAATCGAAGACCACCTCGAACAGCCACGATGCGTGCGTCAGGTCGGGCTGAATGAGCCGTGAGACGCGATTGCCGTACTTGATGCGCTTGAGGTAGCGATTCGCCGTTCGGACTCGGTTGCGCTCGTTCGCCTGGCCGAGGTCGACGTTGTCGGTGTTCTCCGCTGCGTACTCGTAGGCGATCGCGTTTCCCTTGTCGTCGAAGCTCTCGCAGATGAGCCAGGTGAAGATGCGCGTCGGGTGCGCCGGCGTCGCGTCACCGGGATCGAAGATGCGGGAACCGTCGTCCTTCCCGTAGAGTGTCGTGACGTTGTCGCGGGTTATCGACCGCCAGTGGATCTCGCCCGTCGCGACGTGCATCCAGCGCTCGATCCGCGAGAACAGGCCCTCGATGCGCGGGCGGTAGCGGTGGATGACGTACCCCGGCGCGGTCGCCTCGTCGGCGAACCGCGTCCCGTCCTGCTGAAGGACCGGGACCAGGTCTTCGGCCCCGGAGAGGACGTAGACGTCCGACTCTGCCGCGTCCCGGTACTGCGGCAGTCCCTTGTCGGTCTTCCGAGTGATAACCGGAAGCGAGAGGCTCCACCCGAATCCGAAAGGCCCGTTTCCGGAGCCCGAATCGTACGAGAGCGCCAGCTGCGGGCCGAATCCGGAGCGACCGGGAGTGGTAGCGATCGGGACGGTCAGGGAGCCGGTCCCGGTCACCGGGTTCGCTGCGAACTTCTCGCCGATGCCTCGGATCGCTCCGCCGCCCTTCGGGAGTGAGATGGATGGGGGAGAGAACGCCGTTTCTCCCTCACCTTTCGGTCCGGCATCCTGTCCTGGGCCACCCGGATCGTGTCGTAACATCGAGAACGGCCACGCTTTCTAGGAGCGAAGCCCTCCGAGAACCGAGTGGGCCAGCCAGGGATGTCTCAACCGACAGCTGTGCACGCACCCGGAGTAACGGACGCCGCCGCGAACCTCACGCTAAGTTGCAGGGGCCTGATGGGGACGCTCCAAGGAACGGCGCGTCCCGGCAGGAGCGATACGTTGACGGAACGGGCCGGCGATAAGGAGCAGGTCCTCTGCCAGCGGCCGTGCCGCGCGGACGCATCGCCAGGCCGACATCATCGAGCATCCCGGGGAACCGTCGTCCTGCGCGTGTCACCCCTCACCAGTCCAGCGACCCGGTGACGCGTGCGGCGATGCGTGGCGATCCTGACTGCGAGTCTCGCAGGCCGCGTTCGCCTGCGTTCTCAAAGTCAGCCCGCGGACCATCCAGGGCTTGGGAGACGAAGGCACGGAGATCACGTCTCGTCCGAAGTTCTGGACGCTCACAGGAAGGCGGGGCGCCTTCGCGGAAGCGGCGACGCCGCTCGCGAAGGCGCACTGGACCCGCAGCGAGGCGTCCAGCCGTGGAGAGGCCCCGCCGGCTTGCTGCGGGCTTGCTGCAAGTAGCTCACGTCGAGCGATCCCACGCGCCGGGCGCTCTGCGTCCCAAAAATCCCGTGGGGTTCGACGCGTCCTCGAACCCGTGGCCCTCGGACTCCGATTCTTCCCGCAAAATTCACTAACAGAGAAAGGCTCCACGCGGTAAATCAGCGTGGAGCCTCGTGTTTTGGCGCGCCCTAGAGGATTTGAACCTCTGGCCTTCGGATTCGTAGCGACTGCTAATAAGAAGGCAACTAGACGCCAGGATGTGCAACCCCCGGGAAACACACGAAACCAGGCCTGGCCGAAAGCGCCGCTTGTGCACCCCGGAGCATGTAAGTGGAAATTCCTTGTTGCAGGTTTGCTGCAAGTAACTTCGTCGCGGCTGCCCGCGCCGACGCCCGAGCTCTTCGTCGCGGCTGGGCTTGCTGCAGCGGATAACATGGCGCAGGCAGGCGCGCCGCGCGCCGCCGCCGAAGAGATCCGGAAACGAGCCGCCGACCAGGCCGCGGCACTTCGCGGGGCCTTCGAAGTGAGCTCGTCTGCGAAGGCAGCTCGACCGAAGAGGCGGAATGGCCTCGCCGCGTTCCGCGCCGTCGAGGCCGAGGTGCACGCCGCGCTCAGCACAGGCCGGACCGTCCTGGCTATCTACGAGGAGAAGAGGGATCGGCTCGCGATGTCCTACGCGCAGTTCGCGAGGGGTACGCGCAGCCGCTCCGCCTGGCCCTCAGGCGCAATCGCCGATGACTTGCGCTCTCGTTCGGCACTGCATCGCGGCGCGCGGAACGAGTACACTTCCGTTCCTGAACCGGCTGTGACGGTGCGGCGTGCCCGTCCGCAGCGACGCTGATGAACACGGTCACGCCGGTGCGCCGGCACCGAGGCGCCCTTCCGCGCGGCGCCGGTTCCGCTCCCGTTCTTCGATGAGCCGCCACCTCCCGCGGTGTCTGATTGCGCCGGTAGCTCGTCGTCGGCGCCTTCCCGAGCGCCTTGTCGATGAACTTCCTGACGCGCCGCGCGGGCTTCGCGAGGCGCGTGTCGGGAAGGCAGTGGTCGTCCGGCACCTCGACGATGACCATCTGGCCGCAGGTCTCGGGCGAGCCGGTGATCTGGATGTGGTAGTCGCTGTCGTCGTGACTTCCCGGTCGCGGACTGCGCATCCGCGAGCACTGGGAGAGTGAGGGCGAGCAGTGCTGCGGCTACGGTGGTGCGCTTCATCGTCGGGCTCCTCCGGTACACGCAGCGTACCAGACGGGAGACCGCGGCGCTCGCGCGCCAACACCGCGGGTGCATGCCGCGAAGATGGGCGGCGGGCCCTCGCGGTACCGTCAGCTGCCACGTGCCGGGCTTGGGCCACTACACTTGTGGATGAGCAGTTCAGCGGGCTAGAAGGCGCCGAGAAGGGAACGGACCGGAAAACCACCGACGTCGCCGATTCTGCTGCATGGGGCGAGGGACCTCGTCGCTGCGGGGGCGCCGCCGAACTACGAAAGGGAAGCCCTTGCTGCGGCTTAGCCACCGAAGCCGCGCAGGCTCTACGGAACCGGATCAACTCCACCCGAGCGTATCTACATATAGAAGCGGTAAGCGGGCTCGGGAACCTGGTCCGGAGTGACCTCTGTGAGGATCTCACCGACCCTATCGGCGAAGTTGAGGGTGACCGGCTTGGCCGTAGCGAAGTTCGCTGTGTTCCAGTCCAGGCGGGTCAACGCCATGACTTCGCGGGCAAGTCGCTCCGGGCTGCCGTCCCCTTCGTGCTCAGAGAACCTCAGCGGAGATGGGATGTAGCCGGCGTCGTAGGCGCCGACGTGCGAAACGTAACCTGTGGTGTAGAGGTGCGTGTCCCGCTGGCCGAGCCGAAAGAACGTGCCGCGGACCGGAGGGTACTTGCCTTCGCGAAAGAGTCGTACGCCGCCCTGTCGGATTGACAGGAAGTCATGAAATCGAACACCACGTTCATGCAGCGCGTCGCGGAATCCACATGCCTCCTCCTCGAGGAACGAGGACTCCTTGTGAAGAACGACCCTAACGGGCGCGACGTCCGTATGCGCGCTGTACTGGCTGATCGCAGCGGATACGAGCGCCTTGGCTTCTGCGTATGGAAGGTGCGGGGTTCTGTGCTCAGGCGTGGAAATCCATCGGAACTCGCCTCCCCGGAGAACATGGCCCTCGCCTCGCTCGTCGAATACCTGGGCGAGACTTGCATGCAGTGCCGTTGAGGCGGCCGTCACGCGCTTGAAGAAGTCGATGCCGATGTAGCAGGTGCCCGGTTCCAGAGAATCAACTGACCACGGCAACCCGCCAGCCTTGTAGTACGCGGCAACGCAGAAGTTCCATGCGCGAATATCGGGTGACTGGCCTCCGGCTCTGTCATCCCAGGTGCGGGCTTGGATGATCTGAATGGGGACGCGAAGGCTCATCGTGGTCGCCTTGAGCGCCCTGCGAAAGTTGCGGAAGACTAACTCGCCTGCGTGGTCGAAGACGTCAGGGAAGAACGAGCGCAGGAACGAGGTCTGCCCTACGAGTTCGTCGCGTTTTGCCTGCGAAATGACTCGCTTATCGCTACGTGTAAGTCTTGGGCCGTCGGCAGCGTCGGCTCCGATCACACGGCAGAACTGGATGATCTGCGCCGGAAGTGCACAGAACACGAGGCGAGGCGGCGGATCCAGCTCGGCGAGGAATCGAACTGCGTTCGCGAACATCGAAACCGCTCGCTGAAACCTGGTTCTCGGTTCAAGCGAAAGAAGCGACTCGAAATCTAGAACGGGCACTTCGAAACGCCAGCGCGCGCGGGTTGCCCACTGAGTCCTCAGCGCGTCGGCGATGCCTGGGAACGGCACCCCCGTCTCGCTCGGGATGTGTGAACGGCAGCGTTCGAGCCATGCCAGCGTCGAGTCGATGGTCGCCGCGGTCCCGACTACCCCGACATCTATGGTCGCAGGGTGCCTGCCAGGTTGATTCAGGCCGAACGGGCCGTGCGCGATGAGCCCTCGCTTCGGATCGAAATCGCGCCTGCCGTCTGCGAAGACGAGCGGAGCTTCCGGGATGAGCTGAGTCTCGAGCCCTCTATCGAAACGGACGGTCGGCGGCGGGTCCCGGCGGCGGCGATGATCTCTACCCATCTGCGTGCTCCAGTTGAGGTGGAGCCGATGAATCGGATGGGTCCGCGTCGTCGAAGCTCTCCGGCGAGTCGTCGGGTGCACCATCCAGCGCGGCGGCGTCGGCTTGGTCCCCGGGGATGCCGAACTCTGCCTTGCAGGACAGTAAGTCGGGAGCGATGACGATCTGTTGCGGTGAACAACTCAACACGAGCGGTGTGGGCTCGCTCCGGAAGAGTACGGCCCTCCAGAAAACGAGGAGCCTAAACACGTCCGGGTTGTACTCGTGAGAGATGCGCCGGGTGACTGCGCCTGGCGGAGCGCTCGTGCAGGTGCGTCCGTCGACGGAAAAGGTCCATGACGGCAGCAGTGACAGCATCCAGTCGTTGTCGATCTTGAGCAGCTC
>Ga0137374_10004491_pt1 | contig 16581 bp, 19 predicted proteins | sample SagtaG_20_FD_104811 | JGI IMG/M metagenome (GOLD analysis project Ga0137374, IMG submission 104811) | Vadose zone soil microbial communities from Sagehorn Ranch, Mendocino, California, USA - Sage1_R_100_16 metaG | ecosystem: Environmental > Terrestrial > Soil > Vadose zone | place: USA...
GCGGCTCACCTGCGGAACGACGCCGCTGCCATACGCAAGGACTACGACCGGGTCTTCGACTACTTCCCCGTCCTGCGTGAGCGCCGCCGGCTGTCGGCGAGCACACTTTCCGGAGGCGAGCAGCAGATGCTGGCAATCGCCCGCGCGCTGCTCATGCGCCCGAAGCTGATGCTCCTTGACGAGCCGTCGCTCGGGCTGGCGCCGATTGTGGTGCGCGCGATCTTCGCCATCATCCAGGCCATCAATGAGGCCGACGGCGTAGCGGTGTTGCTGGTGGAGCAGAACGCGCGCCTTGCGCTGGACCTCTCGAGCACGGCGTACGTGCTGGAGGTCGGACGTGTTGCCGTCACCGGATCCAGCGCCGACCTGAGGGGCCAGGAATCGGTTCGGCGCTCGTACCTCGGCTATTAGATGCAAGAGCTCCTGCAGCAGGTCGTCAGCGGTCTCGCATCGGGCGGTGTCTTCGCCAGCCTCGCGCTCGCGCTCGTTCTCATCTACAACGCAATGGGGCTCGTCAACTTCGCACAGGGCGAGATGGCGATGTTTGCAACATTCATCGCTTTCGCTTTGATCGAAGGCGGGCTCAGCTACTGGATTGCGTTTCCGCTCACCCTTGCCATCGCCTTCGTTGGCGGGCTGCTCGTGGAGCGGATTGCAATCCGGCCTGTGGAGCGAGCACCGATCCTCACGCTCGTCATCGTGACGCTGGGCCTGGCCACGCTTACAAACGGCCTAGCGGGATTCATTTGGGGCTACGTGCCGCGGTCCTTCCCCAGCCCATTCGCAATCGGGACCGTGAACATCCTCGGCGCATTCACGAGCTACCAGAACCTGGGTGTGATCGCAATCTCCGCCGTGGTCCTGCTGCTCATCTATCTGCTCCTGCAGCACACGAAGATCGGCCTGGCGATGCGGGCCGCGGCTCATCACCCTGAAGCGAGCCGGCTCCTGGGTGTGCGTGTCAGCTGGATGCTGGCACTCGGCTGGGGACTTGCGTCGGCGGTAGGTGCGGTGTCTGGAATCATGGTCGCCCCCGTCCTTTTGCTGGAGCCGACCATGATGCAGACGATCATCATTTACGCCTTCGCCGCCGCGGTGCTCGGCGGCATCGAAAGTCCTCTTGGTGCAGTCGTCGGCGGGCTGATCGTCGGCGTGACGGTGAACCTGGCGGGCGCCTATCTCGTCGGTGGAGACCTGGAGCTGGCAGTGGCGCTGGCGATCATCGTCGCCGTGCTCATCGTCAAACCCAATGGCCTTTTCGGACGCGCGGCGGTGCGGCGAGTTTGAGATTCCTCCGCCAGGCGCCGCCCCGCTACTGGCTCGTATTGGTGGCCATCGTGCTCTTCGCGGGGCTGCCAACGGTGGTCACAAGCTTCCAGACCAGCGAGTGGACGCAGGTGCTCATCTTCGCCATCGTCATCATGGGTCTGAACATCCTGGTCGGCTACAGCGGCCAGATCTCACTCGGTCACGGCGCGCTGATGGCGCTTGGCGCCTACACCACCGCGATCCTCATCCATCGCTATCAGATCAGCTACCTGGCGACGATTCCGATCGCCGGGCTGCTCACGGGAGCGGTGGGGTTTCTTCTCGGCATTCCAGCCCTGAGGCTCTCCGCCCTCTACCTGGCGCTGGCCACATTCGCCCTTGCGGTCGTGACCCCCAGCCTGATCAAGAGGCCGGCTGAGCTGACCGGTGGCGTGCAGGGCATCCTCCTGGTCCCCCCGGACCCGCCTCAGCCTGCGCAAGATGCATTTGCCCTTGTCACCGGAGGCCCACCGATGACAACCGATCAGTGGCTCTACTACGTGACGTTTGCGATTGCCCTGGTCATGTTCTGGCTCGCCTGGAACCTGGTCCGCCACCGGCCAGGCCGCGCGATGCGCGCCATCCGCGACGGCGAGGTGGCGGCAGCCGCCTACGGGATCAACGTGTCGGGCTACAAGACCTTGGCCTTCGGCATCTCCGCCTTCTATGCCGGGATCGCGGGCTCGCTGTACGGCCTCGCGACCGGCTTCGTGAGCCCGGACACGTTCCCGCTCTCACTCTCATTTCAACTGCTGGTCGGCGTAGTGATCGGAGGGCTGGCCTCCATCCCGGGACCGCTCGTTGGCGGGATTTTCACTTTCTGGCTCCCGATCATGACCAGCCAGTTCGCATCGAGCCAGCCGTGGATTCCATCGGGGATCTCTTCGGCCATCATCAAGGCGGGCCCGGCGGTCTCCTATGGGGCGATCCTGATCCTGATCATGATCTTCGCCCCCAACGGCGTGGTGGGGCTGGTCATGCAGGGTTATGCTCGCCTCCGCGAGCGGCTGCGCGGGGCAGGGGATCGGGGGACTGGACAGATGCCGCCAGAAGCTCAGACTGTTTAAATACATGTCCGAAAAATTCGGAGGAGGTTCTATGGGTAGGAACGGGCCGCTATTGGCGGCACTTGTCGGGATCATCACTGTCGCGGCGTGTGGCGGTTCCTCGGGCACAACCACGGCAACCGACGTCGGTATCACCGCGAATTCGATCCTGCTCGGTAACACCATCGCCCAGTCGGGATTGGCGGCGGCGTATGGAACGATCGCGAACGCAGAGAACGCCTACTTCACCTACATCAACAACACCCAGGGCGGTATCAACGGCCGCAAGATCACTTTCAAGATCCTCGACGACGCTTACAACCCGGCGAACGCCGTCACGTTAACCAAGCAGCTCGTTGAACAGGATCAGGTCTTCGCCATGTTCAGCGGCCTTGGCACACAGACGCAGACGTCCGTACGCGACTACCTCAACATCAAGAAGGTGCCTCAGCTCTTCGTCGCTACAGGAGCCACGACGTTCAACGCCGACTTCTCAGCGCACAGCTACACACTTGGCTGGCAGCCTCCATACCAGGGTGAGGCGCGCATCTACGCCAATGACGTGCTCGCCAACCACCCCAACGCCAAGATCGGCGTTCTCTACCAGAACGACGACTACGGTCAGGACTATCTGAAAGGCCTGACCGACGGCCTCGGCGGCAAGGCTTCGCTGATCGTCGGCAAGGAGAGCTACGACGTCACCGCAGCAGTTCCAACCCTCGCGGCACCGCTGACCAAATTGAAGGCCAAGGGAGTTGACACTCTCTTCATCTTCGCGACGCCGAGCTTTGCGATCGGCTCGCTTGCCATCGTCTCCGCAATCGGCTGGGCTCCGCTGACTTATCTCAACTCAGTCTCCAACCCGGCGGCCTACATGAAGATCGCCGCGAGCAAGGGAGCCAAGCTCGACGGCGTCATCAGCGTCAGTTACATCAAAGACCCGACCGATCCGCAGTGGGCCAACGACGAGGGCATGAAGCTCTACAAGAAGGTCATCGCCAACTGCACGAGCTGCAAAGTCGAGGACGGCTTCAACATCTACGGTGTGGCCGTCGCCTACACCATGGTCGACGTGCTGACGAAAGCCGGCTCGAACATGACCCGCAAGAACGTGATGGACATCGCAGCTAATCAGCTGAATGAGAACAATCCGTTCCTGCTCCCGGGGATCACGGTCAAGACCACGTCGACTGACCACTTCCCGATCATGCAAGAGCAGGTGATCAAGTGGGGGTCCGGCGCGTGGAAGCTGCAGGGCAGCATCATCGACGAGCGCGGAACCATCAAGTAGCGGCGTCAGAGCGGGGGCGATCGCTCGCCCCCGCTACCATACCCGCGCGGTGATTTCTCGACTCAAGCCCTACTGGGTGCACATCTATGCGCTCATCTACACGCCGCTCCTTCTCTTCGCAGACAGCCGCATCACCGCGCAGTGGCAGCAGTGGATGCTCGGCCTTCTCACCTTCGTCGTCCTGTACTTCGCAGCGCTGAAGGCGCCCAAAGAGCAGCGCGTCCAGATCTGGACGTGCGTGGTGGTCGCGACTGGTTTCGAGGTCTTCGGATCGCTGGTCTGGGGCCTGTACCAGTACCGGATGCACAACGTGCCGCTATTCGTGCCGCCTGGCCACGGGCTCGTGTACCTGTTCGGGCTGCTCGCGATGCAGACGCCTGTGGTGCTCAAGCACGGACGGCGGGTGGCTCATATCATCCTCACGGGCGCCAGCACATGGGCCGTGGCCGGGCTGACCGTGCTGCCGCTGCTTACTGGCCGGTTCGACCTGCAGGGTGCGCTGTGCCTGCCAGTCTTCGCCTGGTTCGTCCTGCGCTCTCCCCGCTGGGCTTTGTTCGCCGCGATCTTCATCGCCACGGGCGAGCTCGAGATCTTCGGCACGATCTTCGGCAACTGGTACTGGCTCCCCACGGCGCCGTGGACGCACATCCCTTCCGGCAACCCACCTTCGGTAATCGCCGGCGGCTACTGCGTGATTGACGCCTCGGTCCTGCTCGCAATGCGCGGCATCGCGTTGGTTCGTGCTCCCGTGACGCGAAATTACAGGTGGGGCTTGAAGACCATCATGGCGAGTATCACCAGCACGATCACGCCAAGGACCTGACCGACGATCTGGCCGCGCTGCGCGAGGCGCAGGAACTGCGCCGAGGTGGTGTCGCCGCTTTCGGCGAGCCTGATCTGGTCGCGCAGCGACGGGGTATAGAAGCCGATCGCAAGCACGACGAGCACGACATAGAGGACAAGCGCAATGTCGATCCAGAGCGCAGTGAATGAAATGTTCCCCAGGACGACCATCAGCAGGCCGGTGAGGAGGAGCACGCCATACGCGGGGTTGGCGATCCGATCGTCGAGGAACTTGATGCCCTTGAGCGCGAACGTCATGTTCGCCGGGTTTCTGCGGGCGCGAATGATCCACACGGCATAGCTGATGTTCAACCCGACCGCCACGATGGCGGACAGGATGTGGATGTACTTCACGATGAGGAACACCGTCGCCGCTAGCTCAGCTCGACGTTTGCGGTGCCGATCGTGGTGCGGTTGCCGTCCTGGTCCTCGCCCCAAACCTCGAGCTCGACATCGCCGCCGTTCACCTTCGTGACCCGACCCCGGCAGCGGTAAGGCTTGCCAGGGACGTCGATCCCGCGGTAGCTGACCTCGAACATCTTCAGCGTGCCGCGGTCGCCAAGCCAATCGGTCACAAGCTGTCCCAGGAACGCGGCCTTAAGCAGCCCATGCAGGATGACCCCCGGCAGACCGACGCTCCGCGCGAAATCCTGGTCGTAGTGGATCTCGTAGAAGTCCCCCTGGGCGCCCGCGTACTGGACGAGCTGGCGGGTGGTCGGGTTTTTGACGAGCTCGGGGATCTCTTCGCCGACGGCGACGTTCATCGCCTGATCGCCGTCCCGCGCAGGTGGGCGACCCTCCGCCCGTGCTGGTTGACGTACTCGGTCTCGAAGATGATGAAAAGCAGGCTGCCGCTCGAGCCCGTCTTTTCGTAAACGTCGGCGACCTTGCCCGTAGCCGTGATCCTGTCCCCGACCCTGACCGGCTCGAAGTACTCGAAGCGATTGCCGCCGTTCAGCCAGCCCTTGCCGTACTCCTCGGCCTCCTCGAGGTGCATCGAAATGGGCACGAGCGCGACCAGAAACGTCGGCGGAGCCTCGTCGACCCAGCGTGGATCGCGGTCGCCGATGGCCTCAGCAAAGCGCTTCAGGTGCCCGGCCTCGACCAGGGCGTGAACGGGCTCGGCGGGCAAGCCGATGCGTGAGCGCAGCCTCTCGATCACGGAGATGACAGTGCTCATCGCCCGCGTGGCAGCCCAAGCACGCGCTCGGCGATGATATTGCGCTGGATCTCGGAAGACCCGGCGTAGATCGTCTCCGCCTGGGCCCACATCCAGCCGTACTGCCACCGTCCGTCCTCGACGGCGAACGGCGACCCAGGCGCCAGCGCCCCATATGCGCCCTGGACGCCGACTGCCGTCTCCTGGATGCGCTTGTCCATCTCGCTCCAGTAGAGCTTCGTCAGGCTCGCTTCTGCTCCCGGCGCATCCCCATGCTGGGCGCTGGTGAGGTTGCGAAGGCCGATCAGGCGAAAGACGTGCGCCTCGATCTGCGCCTGGGCGACCTTCTGGCGGACGGACGGATCTGCGCCCACGCCACGCTCGCGCGCGAGCCCGGCCAGCTCCCAGACGGCACGCTCGAACCGGGCGGCCTGCGCCAGGCCTCCACGCTCGAAGCCGAAAACGGTCATGGCGATCTTCCATCCCGCGCCGGGATCGCCGACAAGGTCGCGATCCTCCACCTCAGCGCCGGAGAGGAAGATCTCGCAGAACTCGCCGCCTCCCGTCATCTGCCGGATGCGGCGCACCTCGACTCCCGGCTGGTGCATGTCGACCAGGAAGAACGAGATGCCTTTGTGCGGCTCGGCCTCAGGATCCGTGCGCGCAAGCAAGAAGCTCCTGTCTGAGTAGTGGGCGCCGCTCGACCAGGTCTTCTGCCCGTTCAGAATCCAGCGCCCATCACGCCTTTCGGCGCGGGCTCGCAAGCCGGCGAGGTCGCTGCCGGCGTCGGGCTCGCTGAACCCCTGGCAGAAGATGAGCTCGCCGCTGAGGATCTTTTCGACGTAGGCCTCGCGCTGCCAGGCGGACCCGTGGACGAGAAGTGTGGGCGCCAGCAGGCTGACCCCGAGGCGCCCCAGGATGATTGGTGCGCCGGCCTTCGCCATCTCCTCCTGGTAGATGGCCTGCATGACCGGAGTGGCCCCCCGCCCGCCGGCTTCCGCAGGCCAGGCGAGCTTCAGCCAGCCGGCTTCGAAGAGGCGGCGCTGCCACTGCCGCTGCAGATCGCCTTCCTCCTCTTCGCGGTAACCCCCGATGCCCCGGTTGCGCCACTCCTCCGGGAGGTTGCCATCGAGCCACTCACGGACCTCCCGGCGGAAGGCTTCCTCTTCAGCGCTGAAGCCGAGATCCATTGATTCGCACCCTATCAAAATGGGAATCTGAGAGAGATGGTGTCTCACGTCCTGTGCGGTCGCTGCGGCGCGGTGCTCACGAACCCCACAGCCGCCTGCCCGAGGTGCGGCGCCCCCGCCTCAGGCCGCTTCCAGTCGGTCAGGCCGATGCCACGAAAAAACCCCAAGCTGGCCGCCGCGCTGGCCGTCATCCCAGGGATGGGTCACTTTTATCTCGGCCACAATCTCAAAGGGACGGGGTTTCTCGTCGGCATCGTCGGTTTTCAGCTGTTCGACTTCGGTCTCGACCTCAGCCTGGTCGGTCTATGGCTCGGCGTGCCGCTGGAGCTGGGGCCTGGCACCCTTTGGGTCTTCAGCATCATCGACGCGTATCGAACCGCCAAGCAGATGGAGACCGCCCCCAGCTTTTAGTGCGCCTTAGGCCGCCTTCTTGCGACGACGAGTCCTTCGCCCGTTGGCGGATGGCTTGCGCCGGCGCTTGGTCGTGGTGGTGAGGGCCCGCTGCACGCGCCGCTGAAGAGTGCGCAGCCCGCGGTCCACAGTTGTGCTCGCGACAGCGGTTCCGCGCGCTGTCAGCTTGTCAACCTCGCGCCTCAGCTTGCGGTTTTCTTTGATCAGCTGGGCGATCATTTCGTTGAGCTGGGCGACCAATTCATGTCCACCGAGTCTTCGCCGCCGCCGCGTCGTCTTCGAATCGTCTGCCATATCCGCTCCTGGTGTAGAGAAAGGTGACGGAACAAGCGGCAGTATAACGGCGAAATTTGAACCGTCTGTGGTGGTTTAGGCGGCGGCGAGCACTTGCTGACGAGCCAGGCTTTTCAGTCCTTCGCGTGCTAATTCATGTGCAGGATTTGCTTTACGGCTCACATAGCGAACGACCCGCCATCCGCGGCGGCATCGCTCTCTAACTTCATGCACCGCGAGCCGGAAACTGTCGCTCGATGGCATCCGGCTGCGCACAACAGGTGCGCAATCAGTGCGCACGATCACGCGATGATACGGCCAGCGAGCGGCGGCAAGGTCGAGTGCGCCTGCGCAAACATGTGCTTCCAGCTGGGCTGAACCACCGAGGTGCGAGAAACCGAACGACTCCGTGTAAACGGCTCGACCTCTAATGAAAACGGCCAGGCCACATCCGGCCCGGCCGTTCCTGTCGAGAGCGGCGTCGACGTAGATCACCAGGCACTCCCGCAAGACTGCATCATCCCTCCTCTGAGGATTGGGTAGAGCGATTTGCACAAGAGCCTAACACGATGTTGCGGGCTTGTCAGAACCCGGCCACAAGATCTGGTGTCAGTCGTGCTTCAGTCGGCTGGAGGCAGCTCCGAGCCCATCGCGTGATAGCCGCCGTCGACGTGAAGGAGCTCCCCAGTCGTCATGCTCAGATAGTCGGAGAGCAGGACGCAAACCGCCCGGCCGACCGGCGTCTTGTCCTGCAGGTTCCACCCCAGCGGGGCGCGATCTCCCCAGACTTCCTCGAAGTCCTTGAAGCCCGGGATTGCGCTCGCCGCCAGCGTTGCCAGGGGCCCGGCGCAGACCGCATTGACGCGAATCTTGTGGCGGCCGAGGTCGCGCGCCAGGTAGCGAGTCACCGATTCCAGCGCGGCTTTGGAGACGCCCATCCAGTCGTACTTCGGCCACGCTTGCGTCGAATTGTCGAAGTCCAGTGTCACGAGCGATCCGCCGTGCTCGCGCATCAACGGCAGGAATCCAACCGCCAATTCTTTGAATGAAAATGCGCTCACCTGGAGAGCGGTCGCCACGCTTTCCCATGGGGTGTTCAGGAACTGACCCCCGAGCGCATCGGCAGGCGCAAATGCCACCGAATGCACGACACCGTCGAGCCTGTCCCATCGCTTTTCCGTCTCTTTCACGGCAGCGGCAATGTCGTCGGGTTTGGTCACGTCCATCTCGAGGATGTCGGGCGCTGGATTGAGCTTTTTGGCTGTCATCTGCGTGATGCTCATCATCCGGCCGAAGCTTGTGAGCAGAAGCTCGGCGCCCTCTTTTTGCGCCTCGACAGCGATCGCGTAGCCGATGCTCCGGCGGTCGGACATGCCCGCGATGAGGATCCGCTTCCCCTTGAGAATCACGGCCGAATCCTAAGGTTTCTTGCCTGGGTCGGGCCCGGTCGCGACTGGGGCGTCGCGGTTGGACCAGTCGCTCCACGACCCGGCATAGAGCCGAACATTGGACAGGCCGGCCAGCTCCAGCGCCAGCAGGTCATGGCACGCGTTGACGCCCGACCCGCAGTAGACGACCGCGCCCTCCGCCTCATCGACGCCGAGCTCGAGGAACCTGCGCCGCAGCTCCTCCCGCGACTTGAACCGCGCTTCGGAGTCGAGGTTCTCGATCCACGGCGCGCTCACCGCACCGGGAATGTGCCCAGGCTTGGGATCGATCGGCTCGTGCTCCCCGCGGTAGCGCTCGCCCACTCGAGCATCGAGGACGCTGCCGGTCTTGAGTGCGTTGACCTGATCGAAGTCGAGGATGCGGGTGCGATCGGGGGATTTGGCCTTGAAGCTGCCGGGCGACACCGTCGGGACCTTCGTCTCTGTCGGCTCCCCCCACGCCTGGAGGCCCGCGTCGAGCACGGCCTGCGCTTTGTGCCCGAACCAGCCCAGCAAGAACCAGAGCCTCGCCGCGGTCGACCCGCCGGCATCGTCGTAAACGACGACTTTGGTTCCGGCGCTCACGCCCGCCCTGCGCATCTCCTCCTGGAACTGCTGCTTGGTGGGCAGGGGGTGGCGGCCGGGACCCGTCCCGGTCACCGCGTCGAGGTCGACGAAGACCGCGCCCGGGATGTGGCCGCGAAGATACGCATCGCGGCCCTGCTGGCCGGTCAGATACCAGCGAAAATCGATGATGCGAACGTCTTTGTCGCCGAGGTGCTCCCGCAGCCACTCAGGGCTGACAAGCGGACCGAACCTGGTCATGGCGCCTGCCTCACCACCTCGATGTCGTGGCAGAAATGCACGGAGTGCGGGCGCATGTCCCGCAGGCGGCGCAGGGACGCAGACCAGGCATCGCGGTCCGCGAACTGGCCGCGCCATTTCCTGAGATCGGCCTGGTCTCCCTCCCGATAGATGTCGGAAGTGTAGGCTGCGTCGCCGATCATCAACGCATCTCCGTCCGCGTTCTCGACGAGCACGCTTTGATGGCCTACGGTGTGGCCGGGGGTTGCGACCACGCGGACGCCATCGGCGATCTGCGCATCGCCGTCGACCAGCTCGAAGCGGGCGCCGGCGAAATCGAACCACTCGGACGTGACCGTTTCCTCGCGACGAGCCCGCTCCAGCTCCGCGCGCTGGATGTAGAAAGGCGCGTGCTTGAACACCGCGTTCTGGCCGCAGTGGTCGAAGTGGAGGTGGGTGTTGACCACGATGCGCACATCGGCCGGGCTCAAGTCGTGCTCGGCCAGGGCGTCGGCCGCGTGGCGATTGACGATCTGCCACTCCTTGACCAGCTCGTCGGGCCAGCCCACCCCGGTGTCGACAAGGATCGCCCCCGCGCGCGGGTGCTTGATCACAAAGCCATGAACCGGGATCCGATTGAGGGCGAGGATGCGCGCGAGGTGAAGCCGGACGATCTCCACTACGGAACGAAAGGGGAGATCGCGAACAGGCCGAAGAGCAGCGCCACGTAAGCGATGGAGTAGGCGAAGAGGCGCCGGGTCCACCGCCGCCCGCTGAGGTCGAGGACCGTGATGCCCACGAGCCCTACGCCAAGGACCGTCGCGCCCGCCAGGTAGACCGCGCCGGCCGAGCCCGTGAAGAACGGCACCACGCTCGCCGCCGCGGCGAGCACCGCGTAGACCACGCTCTGGCGTTTCGCCGGGCCCTCACCGGCGACGACCGGCAGCATCGGGATGCGCGCACGCGCATAGTCGGCCTTGATCACCTGGGCGAGGGCCCAGAAGTGTGGTGGCGTCCAGAAGAAGATCACGCCGAACAGCGCCAATGCGGTGAGGTCGAGGCGGCCAGTGACGGCGGCCCAACCGACCAGCGGGGGCATCGCGCCCGCAGCGCCGCCGATGACGATGTTCTGGGGCGTCGACCGTTTTAGCCAGACCGTATAGACGAAGACGTAGATCAGGGCGCCCGCGAGCGCGAGCGAGGCGGCCAGCAGGTTGGCGCCGAGCAACAGGATGGTGAATGCCAGCCCGTTGAGGGCGACGCCGATCGCCAGCGCATGCCAGGGCGGGATGCGGCCACCGGGCAGCGGGCGCCGCCTTGTCCGGCTCATCTGCGCGTCGATGTCGCGATCGAACCAGCAGTTGATAGCGTGAGCGCCGCCGGCGGCCAGCGTTCCTCCGACCAGAACAGCGAGCACCGCCTCGAGCCGAGGGTGCCCGTGCGCGGCCGGGATCATCACGCCGATCGCCGTGGCGTCGAGAAGCGCGACGATCCTCAGCTTGAGGAGGCTGAGATAGTCGCGCGCGACGCTCATCACTCCAGCGGCTGCCGGTGCGGTGACAGCGTTCAGGCTGTCCTCCTCTCGACTGCACGGCGCGAAGCCTCTGGGCTCCGATCCGCGCGCGGCAGGGTGAGCAGCGCGGTCGCCAGCATGCCGGACCAGACAAGCGTCGCCAGCGCGACGTGAAGCCCATTGAAGAAAGCGTTGTCCGTGAGGGCCGAACCGACGCCGATCGCGATCTGAGTCGCGAAGACCGCCAGGGTTGCTCCCGCCGCGGCGCGAAGGCCATCGTTCTCTCCCCAGCGCCGGATCGCCGTGAGCACCACGTACGCAAGCAGCAGGCCAATCACGAGCACCGCCCCGCGATGCAGCATCGTGAACGCGTTTGCGCCGCTGAAATCAAAGGACAGACCGCTGCCGCAAAGCGGCCACGCGTGACAGCTTTCGTCGGCGGAGCTCGCGACCACCGTGGTGCCCGAGAGCAGCAGCAGGTAGGTCGCGCCCGCGGCCAGCGCGGCAAGGCGGCGAAAGGCCGGGTCGGCAACTCCCGTCGCTGGGCCCATGGCCATCACGGCAGCAGCGACGAGGAACCCGAGGATCATCATTGCGAGCCCGAGGTGCACGACCACGAGCCATGGCTCGAGCTCCTGGGCAACGACAACACCGCCGATCAGGCCCTCCCCTACCACGCCGATCAACGACGCCGTGGCCAGCCACGCCACCACCGGACGCCGCGCGCGAAACACCATCCAGGACACCACTACAGTCGCGATGATGAGCAGGCCGGTGATGCTTCCCACCGCGCGGTGCGAATACTCGATGATCGCGTGCGCATCCGCGGGTGGGTAAGGGCGGCCGTGACACAGGGGCCAGTCGGGGCAGCCCAAACCGGAGCCCGACACTCGAACGACACCACCAAGCGCGATCTGGAGGTAAGCGAAGATCGCGGTCAGCACGGCAAGCCGCCGAAAGAGAGCTACGGACAGCATCGCTTGGAGTCTACTGACCCGTCAGATTCGACAGCTGCGCGACCAGCACCCGCTCATCGAGCTGCCCGATCTGGCGCCCAACGATGGTGCCGTCGGCGCGCACGAACACCGTGACCGGCAGCGCGACCACCCCGTAGGCGTGGCCAACACGAAGGTTGGAGTCGAGCAGCGCCGGTCCGCGAACCCCCACAGAATCGAGGAAGCTGCGCGCCTGCTCGGGGGTGTTGCCCTCATTGATCAGGACCAGGCGAACGGGGGCCTCGGCGCCGACACGCCGCTGCAGCATCGGCATCTCCGCGCGGCATGGCGGGCAGGAGGTGGCCCAGAAGTTGATCACCAGCGGCTTGCCGAGCAGCGTGGCCAGTTCGACCTGCGTCCCGTCTGTGGCGGTGAGCGAGAAGCTCGGGGCGCGGCCGCCGGTGCTCTCCGACGGACGCTGTGGACCCGCAATCGTGAGCAATGACTGCAGCACGTCAGGCGTGCCCCAGCCGTCGCCGCCCGAGGCCAGCTCGCGAAGTCCTTCCGCGCCAAGCTGCGTGAGCAGGTCGGGGGCGATCGCGTGCCCGACGTTCGGCACGCCGCGGTACACCAGCCTGATGTAGCCGTGGCTGTCGACCAGCACGAGGGTGGACACATGGCTGTCGCCGCTCGCCAGCGCCACGCCGAATGGTTTCCAGAATGCGGTGAGGGCCTCGGTGGAACCGGTGGCGAACGTCCAGCGCGCGCCGACGCTGCGTGCGTAGGCGTCGAGCACAGCCGGCGTGTCAGTCGCTGGATCGGTGGTCACCTCCACGAGCATCGCGCCCTCCGGGAGCTGCTTGTCCAGCTGTGCGAACAGCGCCGTGTACAGCGGGCAGGTCTGGTGGCAGGTCGTGTGGAACGCGGCGATCACGAGGTCCTTGCCCGCCGCGGTCTTGTTGCTGAAAGGCTGCCCGTGCTGGTCCTGAAGCTCGAAGTCGGGCATGGCCACGAACTTGCCCGCCAGCTCGCCGAGGCCGAGGTTGACCTGGTCGTTGCCCGCATAAGCAGCACCCGCGATCAGGCGCCCCGACTCGATGCCCAGCAGCACCGGCTCTACCTGGCCGGCGCTCACGACAACCCTCAGCGCCGCCTGGTCGTCGCCCAGACGCACACCGTTGTAGGTGCCGGCGACGACGGAGAGGGCGAGAACCTCGCGCTCGCTGGGCGCGGCGGGCACCGGACCGGAGACCTCCCCCAACGCCGTCCAACCGTTGCTGCCCAGCAGCTGCAGCGACGACGAGGGAAGCGTTCCCGACGAGCGCCCCGCGACGAGGACGATCAAGGTGCCCGTTGGAGGCTGCAGCCGCGGGAGACCGACCACCAGCGCGACCGCAATCAGCGCTGTGACCCCGGCCGCGGCCCAAAGAACCCTAGGACTGGGCAGCGGCCAGCGACTCCTTCAACGGTGGACCGCCGTACCTGGCGGCGACGCTGTCGACATATGCGACGCAGAGCTCGGCGATGCTCGGACTTTCGATCTGAATCACGTTCTCGGCGTTCTCCTCCCCGCTGTGCGAGAGGTTGAAGCTGCCGGTGTAGACGTAGTCATCGGCGACCAGGATCTTTGCGTGCATGAAGTCGTGCACGGAGCCTTTTGCGTACGGAATCGAGCGCTTCGATCCGAATCGCACTCCGGCGATGATGCTGCGAAACACGGCGATCTTCCACGAGACGGCGGCCTGGTCCGACCACTGCCGCTGCACCTCGTCCATCTGCGTCGCATCGTACACACCGCCGACATCGAGTCCACCGTGCGCGATCACCTCTGCCAGCGTGCCGAGAACAGGTCCGGACGTGATCACCGGCGAGCAGACTCGGACGCGCCGCCGTGCCGACGCGATCGATCTCGACATGGAATGGACGAGCTTCAGTCCACGGCCAGGACAGAAGTACGGACGAATGCGAGTCGAGTCTGGCAGCAACAGCCAGGGGATCGAGATCCGCCCCGAGCTCTCGACCACCGGCCGTTCCCACAGCTCATTGAAGTTCTGGGCGAACCCGGTCGCCAGCTCGACCGAGCCCGCGGTGACGATCACGTTCTCCTCTCGAGTCCACGAATCATTGGTCCAGTTCGTGGAGCCGGTGAGCACGGCAGCTCCGGGCGTGGTGGCATCCCGCACGACGTACTTGTGATGCATCAGGTCGGGCACCCCGGGGACCGGCTTCACAGCCACACCGATCGACTTCAGCTGGTCGACGTAGGCCCAGTCGATCTCCGGGGGCGGCGGCACGGGGATGACCTGGGCGTGATCAGCGTTAAAGATGAGGCGAACAGCGACGCCGCGCTTGACTGCCGCGTCCAGCGCCGCAAGCACGGTTGCGCCAGGACCGGCCTCGAGCCGCAGGTCGTAGATCGCGATGTCGAGCGTCTTGTCAGCGCCACCGAGGAAGGCCGCTACCCGCAGCGAGACCTCGTCGGAGGTCTGGCCGCCGTCGGTGAGGAAGTAAAAGTCGAGCGCCGGTACGGTCGCTATCGGGCTTCTGCCTTTCGTTCGTGGGTCCCGGTGCGAGGCTCCTCGACTTTGAGCGGCAGCGGCCTGGTCGCCATCTCGGCCGCAGCCTCCGGGTCGTCGGTGAGGGTCATGAGGTCGAAGTCTTCTGGATTGATGGCGCCGCTGGCGAGGACGACCTTCCGCATCCAGTCCAGCAGTCCACGCCAGTACTTGGTCCCGAAAAGGACGATCGGAAAGTGCTCGATCTTGCCTGTTTGCGCGAGGGTGAGGGACTCGAACAGCTCATCCAGCGTGCCCAGCCCTCCGGGAAAGATCACGAAACCACGCGCGTACTTGACGAACATGTTCTTGCGCACGAAGAAGTAGCGGAACTCGACGCCCAGGTCGACGTAGTCGTTCAGCTCCTGCTCGTGCGGCAGCTCGATGTTGCAGCCGACGGAAAGCCCGCCTGCCTCGTGGCAGCCTCGGTTGACCGCCTCCATGAGTCCGGGCCCGCCGCCGGTGATGACCGCGAAGCCGCGGCGGGCAAGGGCCGCGCCGAGCGCTCGGCCGGCCGCGTAGTAAGGGTCGTCACGAGGAGTTCGCGCCGAGCCGAACACCGTGACCGCCGGCCCAACGTCGTTCAGTGCGTCGAAGCCCTCGACGAACTCGGAGAGGATTCGCAGCACGCGCCAGGGATCAGCGTGGTGGCTGAGCTCTTCGATCGCGCTTCGCTCCAGCAGCATCTTGTCGGCCGGAGCCGCCCGCGAAGGAACGACAAGACGACCCGCGCGCCGGCGCTCAGCCATCGATGCGGCTATGCCTCCGGTTTGGGCGCGATCGGTTCCGTGTCAGCGACGCTTTCGGGCTCGGAGGCGGCGTCCGTCAGCGGGAAAGTCACACGCTTGCGGCTCTTGGCGCGCTTGCTGCCGTCGGCTGTGTCGCCGTTGGCCTTGGGCGCCTCGGGAGTGGGAGCGGCAATGGCCGGCACCTCTTCAGTGTGCTCCAGCGGTTCGGTGGACCCGAGGGCGGCCATGTCGTCGTCCGGCGGCGGCAGTGCCGCCGCGCCCTTCTTCTTTGCCGGCGGCGCGCTGACCGCTTGGTCCGGCATCTCGAGGACCTGGTCGAGGCGGGCGCGCAGCGAGGCCAGCTCCGTCTCGAGCTCATGAACCCGCCGGCGGTGGCGCATGTGCTCGGTGAAGTGGTGGAGGCCGTCCACCCAGTGGTACAGGGTGCCCGCGATCAGGACCAGGGCGACGGGCACCACGGCCACCGTCCACAGAGGCACCGAGTTGAGGTGGAAGATCGACCAGTGCAGGTCGACGGCCGCCAGGTTGCTGTAGCCGAACACGGTGGCCGCAACCCCGATCGCGAGGCCGATGAGGAGTGAGCTTGCGAGCAGGAAGCGCTGCCAGAGATGGTTCAAAGTCGGTACCCGGCCGAAGGTTAGCGGGTTTGCCCCCGGGTCGCCACGAATTAGCGCGCCGGCGCGCGCACGAACAGGGCAGATCGACGGCTGTGCTCGAGTGAAAGCGCGACTATGCGGTGACGACCTCCTTGCACCTGAACGTGCCTTTCACGTGCTCGCCGCCGCTGAGGTTGGCGTCGAGGGTGCCTGACTTGCCGTCCTGATCGATGGTCAGGGTGCCCGCGCCGGTGGTGGAGGAGCCTTCGTACGAGCCCACCTGTAGCCGCAGGTTGCTGCCGGTGTCGAGGATGCTTCCGACCGGGTAGTCACCCGGCCCTTTGTAGCCCTGGTTGACCTGGATGTTGAATGTCAGGTCCTGGCCGGCGAGGCTGCCAGTCAGCAGCACGTTGAGCTGCGTGGAGGCGGTGAAGACGCGGCACTGCGTGGTCGCGGTGGTGAGGGTGCCGGCGACGGGACC
>Ga0137374_10004499_pt1 | contig 16557 bp, 16 predicted proteins | sample SagtaG_20_FD_104811 | JGI IMG/M metagenome (GOLD analysis project Ga0137374, IMG submission 104811) | Vadose zone soil microbial communities from Sagehorn Ranch, Mendocino, California, USA - Sage1_R_100_16 metaG | ecosystem: Environmental > Terrestrial > Soil > Vadose zone | place: USA...
AGCCGCAACACCGGGATCGGTGGTGTAGGCGTCGCGGTGCCGGGCGCCCACGCCGGCGTCGGCTCGGCCCGGTCCGGTTGCGCGGGCGCGAGCCGTTTCGGACCACGGCTGTGCCGGATGGCCGAGAGCAGCCAGACGTCCATCGACAGGCCGTCGCGGCGCCCGAGCGCCAGCACGACAGCGGCACCGGCGATCGGGATGAGCATGGCGATGAGCACCGGCTGTGGGACCTGCGGCCCGACGGTCTTGAACAGGCCGTACCCGGCGACGCCGGCGACGGCGAGGATGGCCAGCTGCCGCGCCGTCAGCCCATAGACGATCTTGTCTGGGGTGTCGACGTCGGCCGGGACGCGGGCTCTTAACGGCTCGTCCATCAGATTCTCCTTTGGATTCATTGGTGGTCACTCATCCGTTCCATCCGTTGGTTGGGAAGCGGCTGCCGGTACTGTTTGCCGCCCAGACGCGGAGGGGGTTGTTGTTCGTGTGCGAGGTGGAGGGGGTGCGTCGGGTCTCGCTGCCGCAGGAGTGGACCGACATAGGGCCGGAGGCGGTGTCGGGGCGGCTGTCGGCGGAGGGACTGACTGCGGCGCGGGCGTTGATCGACGCGGTGGCACCCCGGTTGTCCGATGTGATCGGCGATGGTGCATGATCGTCACGACTGTGCACTGTGGACGATGCGGTTGCGACGACCTGAGGCGGTCGGGGATGAGGCGTGGTGGCCGGCTGGGATCGCCGCGAGGCGGTCATGGCCGTGGCGAACATGGTCGAGTCCCTGCTCGCCGCGGGTGGTCGCGGTGAACGGCGCGTCGAAGATCACGCCGTCGCATCGGGGCCGGTTGGCGCTGGTGTACGTGCGCCAGTCGACGTTGGTGCAGGTGCGGGAGCACACCGAGTCCACGGCCCGCCAGTACGGGCTGTCCGCCGTGGCTGTGGAGTTGGGTTGGGCGCCCGGCGGGGTGGTGGTCATCGACGCCGACCTGGGTGTGTCGGGCCGTTTCGGCGAGGCCCGTGGCGGGTTCCGGGAGGTGGTCTCGCGGGTGTGTCTGGGCGAGGTCGGGGCCATCTTCGGGCTGGAGGTGTCCCGGCTGGGCCGCTCCTCGGCGGAGCTGACCCGGTTGATGGAGCTGGCCCGGCTGACCGACACGCTGTTGATCGACGCCGACGGGGTCTACGACCTGTCCAACGCCAACGACCGGTTGCTGCTGGGCCTGAAGGGGACCCTCAGCGAGGCCGAGCTCCACCTGCTGGCCGGCCGTCTGCACGGGGCGAAGCTGGCGGCCGCGCACCGCGGTGACCTGCGTTCGCAGCTGGCGGTCGGGTATGTCTACGACGAGGACGGGCAGGTTCTGATCGACCCGGACGAGCAGGTCCGCGCCGCGGTCGAGGATCTGCTGGCCGAGTTCGCCCGCACCGGCTCTGCGCTCGGTGTGGTCCGCGTGTTCGCCGAGGCTGGCCGGTTGTTCCCGCAACGTGCCTGGGGCGGGGCGTGGGCGGGAAAGCTGCGCTGGGGCAAGCTGACCTATGCCCGGGTGCTGCAGGCGGTGCACAACCCGGCCTACGCCGGCGCCTACACCTACGGGCGCAGCCACGAGCAGCGTCGGGTGCAACCCGACGGGACAGTGCGCAGCTCGCGGCGTAAACGGGTGCGCGCCGACTGGACCGTGACGATCCAGGACCACCACCCCGGCTACATCACCTGGCAGCGGTTCCTGGACAACGAAACCAAACTCGCGGCCAACCAGACCAAGGCCGGAGCCCGGCCGGTGCGCGAGGGCCACGCGCTGTGTCAGGGCATCATCGGCTGCGGAGTGTGCGGCGGGCGGATGGGTACCCGCTACGGCGACGGCGGCCGGATCGCCTACACCTGCCAGATCAAGGACAGCAGCCGCACCCCGGCCTGCCGGACGGTCGCCGCCGGCACCGTCGACGACGCCGTGGGTGTCCTGCTGCTGGATGCGGTCACGCCGCAGCAGATCGGCCTCGCCCTCGCCGTCTCCGACGAGGTGACCCAGCGGCACACCCGCAGCCACCGTGCCGCCGAGCTGGCCGTGCAACGCGCCCAATACGACGCCGACCGGGCCGAGCGGGCATTCGCCAACGTCGAACCGGAGAACCGCCTCGTGGCCCGGACCCTGGAGAGCCGGTGGGAGACTCGGCTCGCCGCGCTCGCCGAGGCCCACGCCGCGTTGGTGACCGCGCAGCAGGCCAAACCACCGATGCCCGAACGCGACGCCCTGCTGGCCCTGGCCGGTGACCTGCCCCGACTGTGGGACCATCCGGATACCAGCCCCCGCGACCGTAAACGCCTGCTGCGCACGCTGATCGCGGATGTCACCATGCTGCCCACCACCGATCGCGGCCAGTGCCGCATCGGGGTGCGCTGGCACACCGGCGCCACCGATGAGATCACCGTCGGGCGCATCGGACCAGGCCGCACCCCGGCTGCGGCACTGGACCTGATCCGCGACCACGGCGCCACCCACACCAGCGCGCAGCTGGCCGAACTGCTCAACGCCGCCGGTATGGTCACCGGCCGGGGCCACCGCTGGAGCAAAGGCGGCGTCGCCCGGGTCCGCGACGTCTACACGATCCACGCGCCACGCACCGTGGCCGTGCGCGACGGCGAGATCAGCGTCAAACAGGCCGCCGCCGAGCTCGGCATCCCCGCCGACGCGGTCTACAACTGGCTGCGCAACGGGCAGGTACCGGCCCGGCAGGGTCCAGGCGGACGCTGGTGCATCCCCTGGGACCCCGCCACCGAGGCCATCTACCGGCAGAAGGTCGCCGCGTCGTTCCGGCTCAAACCCGCCCGAGACAGGTGACCAATGTGGACAGTTGTTGGCCAGCATGCTTTCGCAGCAACGGGTTCCACACCGCGGATGCCGCGGCGCCAGTCCTGTCGCGGCGCGGGCAGGGTACCGTCGACCGTCCTCGCGGCCATCAGTTCCGTTACACAGATCAGTTACGAAACAGGAAGGCTCAACGGATGCCAGCGCGGGTATGCGAATGGTGCACGGCACCCATCGGACAGGCAGACACCGGCCGGACCCGCCGATACCGTGATGCCCGCTGCCGCGTCGCCGCGTTCCGCCACCGACAACTCGCCGACGCGTACAGCCAGCCATGGCAACGCCGGGCACTCGCCGAAGGCTGGCGACCACCCAACCTTCTAGCCACCAACCCAACCAACAACCGCAGAAGAGGGCAGTATGAAGCGACCGTCGGGATACGGGCTCGGGGACTGGTGTCAGGTTCGTTGTGGCGCATGGTGAAGACAGCTCCTATCGAGTTCTATCGGGTGGGCCAACCGGATGGGGCGCGGGGAGCGCGACCGGCGGCGGGACGGGCGACCTGCGTCGCGCGGGTGGCGCCGCGTCCGCCGCTGAAGACACGGGAGATGCCGCGGGTCAGCTGTTGTACCAGCACGACGCGCAGGATCATGCCCATGGCGCTGGGCCGGGTCTGGGTGATGTAGCGGCGCATCAGTGCCGGCACTTTGACTATTCCCCAGAGCAGGCACACGACGATGAGCAGGTTCATCACGGCGCCGGGTTCACCGCCGGGTATCGGCAGGCCCAGCACCGGGAAGTTGTTGGCGGGGTTGAGGAAGATGGTCAGCGTGGTGTGCAGCGCGACCGCCTGGATGACCACGGTGCCGAGCGTGCCGAGGATGGTGCGCCACCACAGCTTTGCCGCGCCTTCGGTCTGCGGTGTGCCGTGCAGGGCCAGGGCGATGGGTGAGATGCCGACCGCGACGACCAGCACCCCCAGCCGGATGATCCACTGCACGACGAGGATGCCGACGAGCACCGCGATCAGCAGGCCGATGAGCAGCAGCAGGAAGCTGACCGCGTTGACGCCGGTCTGGCCGTCGAGCGACGTGATCGTGGTGGCGCGAAGCTGTTGCATCGAGCCGGGCGCGGTGATGTCCTGGCTGGTCAACGCGGCGGTGAACGCGTTGGCCAGCCCGATGATGGTGGAGCACAAGGGGATGGCGAAGTTGGCGCCGATCAGCCCGATGACCAGGCGTGGGATCAGCTCGCCCGGCCCGACTTTGGCCTGGATGGTGTCGCGGCCCATGACCATGATGGCCATCCACAGGAACGCCAGCACGTAGCAGGCATTCACGATGCCCAACGACGTGCTGGCGAACGCGGTGACCTGTGGCAGCTGGGTCACGTCAGGGCTCACGAACACGGTGGCCGACAGCAGATCCCACAAGGCGTTCAGCGCACCAAGAATGGTCTTGGCGAACCAGTCGATGACGCCGCTGATGATGTTGTCGGACCAGCCAGCCGCCCATGTCAGCCCCCGATCCAGCCCTGCACGACGGCGAGCAGGATCGGTGCGAGGACCGCCAGGGCGTACCCGATCAGGGCCGACTTGAATGCGGACTTGGCCTTCTCGATCTCGGTGGGGTCGCCACCGGCGGCCAGGTATCGCAGGCCGCCGATGGTGAGGAAGAGGGTCGCGACGCCGATGAGCAGGCCGACGATCCAGGTCGTGATGTTGGTGATGATGGTGGGCAGGTCGTTGGCGGCCAGGATCTGCGGCTCTGCCGCGTACGCCGGTCCAGCCCCGGCCAGGAACGCCAGCGTGGTCGTGGCCACGGCGGCGATCCGGTAGATAGTGCGGCGGTTCATGGTGGGCACCTCCCGCCCCGCGTGCGGGGCGATTCGTCGGTTGAGGTGCGCCACCGGGAACCGGGGCGGGCCGTGGGAGCAGCGCTCCTTCCAGCCGTGGGTGATCGGGTGCGAACACGGCCACTCAAGCCGGCCGCGCCCCAATCCCGGGGGCGCCGACACCGGCCGCTTCTCGGTCCGATGTCTTGCCCCCGAAGGCCTGCTGTTGGGTGCCCAACAACACGCCCGCGGTGCTGTTGGCACCCAACAGCCGCCCAACAGCTGCGCCGTTGGCTGTGTTGGTGGAGGTGTTGGCCCGGCGGCGGCGTGGCCGCAACGGGATGAACGCGAGTTAACTGGGAACGAGCAGTATCAAAACGTGCTGAATTCCTCTGAGCCCGCCGGCGGGCGGCTCTCCCAGGCTGGATCTGGGTTTTGTGATCGACAGGCGCCGCATGCCGGCGCCTTGGTCCTGCCGCTTGTGAGAGTCGGGATCCTGGTACGCCTCAGGCATGAACCGGATACACCGGTCTGCGACAGACGTGAACGTCGCGGCCTGCTGCGCGGCTGTCACCAGCATCCGTGGTGGCGCGTAAGGTGCTGCTCGGGCTGAAATCTCCGTGGTCGTCGGCGTGATCAGTCTCCTCGTCCAACTCGCCGCGCGCTGAGCCTGCGCGACGAACTCGACCGGACCACGGCGACGCGCTCATCAACGACGCGTTGTTGGCCTCACGGGCGAGTGCCCGGCTGGGGGCGGGTCAGATGCTGTTGGCGCCAGCGCCAACGGCGTACCACAGCAGCGCGCTGATGGCGGCGCTGCTGACGGTGGCGGCGACGAGCGTCGGCCACGCCCGCCCGAGTCGGTGCGCCACGGCGAGCCAGGCCAGGAACACCAAGGGAAGGACGACCCGGATGACCTCCGAGACCGCGAGGCCGCGGTAAAAGTCGGCACGGTAGGGGTCGTTCAGGTCCAACTTCCAGAACGGCCGCACCGCCAGCGCGTACCAGCCTTCGCCCGATAGAAGGCCGCAGGCGACACCGGCGGCGAGCGCGGCACGCGGGATGGTGCCCATCCGTACGGCATGGCCAAGCAGCGCGAGTAACGGTCCGGCGACCAGCGACCCCACCAGCCACACGCCAGCCATGATCGTCACCGATCGCAGGCCGTGCAGGTTAGCCGACGAGCCGTCTTCCAGGTAGCCGCCGCTCCAGCGTCGGCCGAGCAGCAGCACGAGCAGGTAGTAGACGAGCGTGGCCGTCAACAGAAGCACAGCGCCGCCGACCGCTGCCCGCCGGCGGCTTCCCCCGTGGCGTCCGACGAGGAAGGCGGCCAAGCCCCAGGCCAAGCCACTGCTGGTCAGCGCGATCAGGACCTGTCCGGCGATACCGTCGGCCAGATCGGCGACGAACGCGAGGAGCCCGAGCCCGACCGCCGTGACGCCCACGGCCACCGGGAACATCAGACGGCGTTCAATGGCTACGTCGGTCATGCCCAGCCTCTCCATTGACGCGGACACGTAGTTGCGGACGCTGGCGCCGGCCGCCCCTTCGTGCGCAGGGCGGTGCGCAGGCTATCCGCGCAACGTCGCCGGGTCAACGGCTCTCACTCGCACCCACCCGGCCAACCGTTTCCGCCACATCGCCTCCGGCGCCCTGCAGGTACAGGCCCTCCTCGCCGCCACAAGCCGGTACTGCGCCGCCGGAGTCATGGACCTGCCCACCGCGCCGCCGCTGAACACACAGCGCCCCGGTGCTTTACTACGACGCTGACTTCAACCACATCGCCGCCGTTACTGGATAACAGGTCGACTGGATCATTCCGAGAGGCTCGACGTTGCTGGCAACGTCCGGCCTTGCCGCGAGTCGCGCACCGAACCGCTCGCCGTGCCTCGGTGAATCCGATATCTCGAAGGGTCGACCTCGACGGCGCGCACATCAGTAGCCGCGATGAGTGCGTTGGTGAGGCGGAGCGATGCGCAGACTTGCGGCGGTCGTGCCTCATGTCGCCGCCGCTTTCGACTCGTTGGCGTCCGATGCACCGTCCAGGCGGTCGGCGACGTAGCTGGCCCAGGGCCGGGCGGCGAGGGTGGACCAGTCTTGGACTGCGGTGCGGCCCAGGCCGAGCAGGTCGCCGAGGATTGCTGGTGGTAGTTCGCCGGCGAGGTGGAGCAGGGCGGCGGCGCGGTGGGCGCTGGGTTGGATGCCGACGCGCTGGAGCCGGTGGGTGATGGTTTCGGGCAGGGCGGGCCGGCCGGGGTGTTGGCTGGGGAACAGCCAGGGTCCGGGATCGGTGACGTGTTTGCCGACTCGGGCGCGCCGGGTGGTGATCAGCGTCTTGACGTGGCCGGCGAGGGGATCGGGTAGCTGGATCGGGCTCAGGCCGAGGGTGATGGTCACACGGCCGCCGACGCCGACGTCATCGACGGTCAGTCGGCTGATGCGGTGCGGGCGCTGTCCAAAGAGCAGTACGAGCAGTCCGGCGACCCGGTCCGCGGGCGTGTGGCCGTCGTCGTGGAGCAGGGCACGGACGATCGCCCAGCGTTGTTCGTCGTCGGCCGCCACGGTCCGCGGCAATGGCTTAGGCCCGGAGGTGATGGTCAGCTTGTGGCTGCGGCGGGTGCGGTAGGTCCAGGCCAGAAAGCCGTGCAGGCTGTTGCGGCGGGTGGGGTGCTTGGCGAGGTAGGCATCCAGATCGGGCTGGCGACACCCGGCAAGGTCCAAACCACGGCCGGCCAGCCAGGTCAGCAGGTGGGCGGCGGTGGCCAGCCTCGCGGTGGCGCTGTGCCGGGCCATCGGGGTCAGTGGCCCGGATCAGCCGGCTTCTCGGGCGCGCCGCATCAGATCCCAGGTGGCGTAGCCACGTAGGGTCTTGCGCTGCGCGTCGTCGATCACCTCGGCGAGGGCGGCGCGGATGGCGCGTTCGAGGCGGGCCAACTCCAGATCGCGGGTTGGTAGGGCGCCGATCGCGGTGAGGACGGCGTCGAGGTGATTGGCGGTGCCGCCGTTGCCCGGGGTGTTGAGCGCGTCCAGCGCCTCGTGGCTGAGCGGTATCTCGCCGCGGCCGAGCAGGGCCAGCAGGGTGTGCGCGGTGCCCTTCGCCGACGGGCGGGTCCATCCGGTGATGGCCTCCGGCCGCTCGGACTGGACGAGAGTGTCGAACAGCGGCTGCAGGCCGAGCCGGGCCCGGTTGTCGGCGTCGCCGAGCAGCTCGGTGAGCCGGTCGGTGAGCACGCAGCGGGCGCAGCGGTCCTTGTGGTAGAGCCAGTCCTCGTTGCCGCACTGGCCGCACACCGGGCCGGCCGGCGCGCCCGCGCACGGCGCGCAGACGGGCCGGGGCTGGCCCGGGTAGGGCAGCAGCCGGCGGTGCTGGCCACAGCCCGGGCAGGCATCCTTGGCGCGCATGAACCTGCGATAGCAGGAGTTGCAGCATGGCCCTGCAGCCCACAGCGCCGCCACCGTGCGGGACTGTCCACAGTAGGCACACGGACGTTTCGCACGCGGCGTGCAGCCCTTACACAGCATCGTTCCGGCCCGCTCGCCGCGGCAGGCGCGCAGCCGCCCGCAGCCGTCGCAGACCACGGTCGGGCCACGCCAGCAGGCGGTGCACAGGTCCGGGTCGTCGCCGGTGGCGCGGCGGGCGATCACCCGGACTCTTCCGCAGCAACCGCACGCGCGCGGCGCTTTGGCGATGCAGGTCGAGCACTGCGGCGCTCCGTCGCGGTCGCGGGACACCGTCGGGGTCGCGCAGACCCGGCACGGCTGGTTCTGGCCGGCCTGGCAGCGCAGGCACGCCGCGCTGTTGTCGTCAACGGCTGGCGCGTCAAGGCCACAGTGGACACACGCGACGCGGGGCCGGGTGGCGCAGTCGGCGCAGGTGGCCTTGCCCGAGGCGTACGGGCTGACCGCGCGGCCCAGTCCGCAGACCGAGCACCGCTCGTGCGGCTTGAGGTAGCAGCAGTCCCCGATGCGGACGCCGTGCAGCGTGATGCGGACCGGCGCGGCCTGCCCGCAGCGCCCGCAGGGCTCCCAGCGGGCCGGGTCGGCCTGGTGGCAGGGCTGGCACAGCGGCGTCCCGTCGGGCAGGCGGCGGCAGACCGGCCGGAGGTGGCCGCAGCGTCCGCACGCCGTGTACCGGCGTCGGCCAGCACACGTCACGCAGACACGAAGCCCGTCCGGGCGGTGCTGGCGCGGGAAACACGGCCGACGGCAGTCGGCGCAGCGCGGGTCAACAACATCGCCGCGGCCGAGGCGGCGCAGCTCGGTGATCAGCCGGGCCACGTCGACCGGGGTCGTGGACGCGCCGGAGGTCAACCCGTCCGGATGCTCGGTCAGGTACGCGATGATCTGCCGGTAGCGGTGCGCATGCCAGGAGACGCTGCCGCCCGCGATCACCGCGCTCAGCGCCTGCCTGGCAAGCTCGTCGCCGCCGCCGGGCAGCACACTGACCAGCACCGCCACGGCCTCGGCAAGGGCCTGCTCGTTGACGCAGCCTCGGCAGCCCTTGCTGGCAAACCAGCCCGCGGGCAGCGGATGCCGCCCGGCCGGACACACCTCACCGGCGCGGGCGCCATACTGTCGCCCGCTCATGGGACCGGGCGTGGTCCGTCGGCGGCGCCGCCGACGACGCGGGCGCGGGTCGGGCGCAGCCCACCCAGCCCGTCCCCACCCCGCGGCGAACCCTGTTTTCCTCCGGCGACCTTCGCCACCGGTGCGGCGTCGGTGACAACCTCGATCAGGTCGGCGACCCCGACGTCGAGGATGTCGCACAACGCCGCCAGGGCCTTGGTGTTCAGCCGCTCCGGAGTGCCGGTGACCAGCCGGTAGACCTGTTCGCGGGAGAGCACCACGCCCCGCTCGGCCAGCGGGGCGACCAGATCGCTGGTGGCGAACAACCCCCGAGTGGCCATCACCTGCCGCAGATGCCAACGGATCGCCGGCCGCCGCACCCCCGCCATCACACACCACCCTCCGCCACCATCGGGGTGAACGCCCGCTGCAGCGCCTTGGCCAGGGTCCGGTTCTTGAAGTCGTCCGACACGTTGGTATACAAGGCGGTCGTCGCGGCGTAGGCGTGCCCGACCTGCTCTTGAATTATCTTGAGCTTGATCAAAATTAAGTCCTTTGACCTGGGTCTTTGCATTGTTTGCGTTGTGCTTGACGCCATGTCGTGGACCGGTGGCACGCGCTCGAACGAGGCCGATCGTTACCGGATCGAGCCGCTGTTGAAGCCGCGGAGGTGGCCGTGACCACCCAGTTGGCAAGAGTGCGCTCTAGGAAATCCTCAGCCGGTCGTCCACACCGCGCCGTGATGAGGTACTGGCGACCCACGTCCAGCTAGACGTCCGTTGGTCCGCGAGTGACTGGATCATCGCCCCGGATGACGAACACCCCAGGGGTTATCTCGGTAGAGTCGCGCCGGACTCGGTCGCTCCAACCCCGTGGCCACTTGGTTGTCGGTGACCACCGCAGGTCCCGGAGCCGGATGCCACGAAGATCCACATCCTCAAGATCAATACCGATGTAGTCGTTGAGCAAACGATCCAAATCGTCGAGATCTTGCGCTAGCACAACCGCCATATCGCGAACGCGACGAAGCGCATCGCCGATATCGAGGCTACGAGCTACTTGGTGCGCAATTTTGCGGATGTGGTCGAGATCTTCATCAAATGGCCGGTCGAGTACCTTCGCTCGATCGATGGTGCTTGCCAACTCACGAACGGCCGGGCGGCTGATACTACGAGCGATGTCGACAGAGTGGCCAACGCCAAGGTCCAGCGCCGTATCAATCGCGTCAACGTGACGAGCAGCAAGATCCAAGACCAGGGCGCGAGTGCGGACACAACCACACAGTCGAGCTACGGCATGACTGGGTAGTGCTGAGTGGGTACGAAACTCCAGGCGATCGCGAAGCGATAGAGATGCCAGATCGCGGAGCACGTCGTGCAGTTCGGTGCTTTCCAACGGAACGGATGCCGCCGAAGGGATGCCGGACTCATCGGCAGGGCCCACGGATCTTGGCACGATCGCCGTCAGGCCAGCATCGACGTCAAGGACGTTGCGCACGTCTTCGATCAGGTCAGCGTACCCTCCGGGGAGGAGCGCGGCGTTCAGACCTGCATCGAGATCGAGTGTGTTGGCGAGATCGCGGATCAACGCCTCGTGTCGACCGGCGAGCTGCCGGTCGACTGCATCCGAGCGCATTTCGTCATTCATTGACTGTCCTCTAGCAAGGCAAGGTGCTCGCTGATGGCGCGACGGGCTTTCATGAGGCTAGCCCGGACTGCCTCCGGCTTGATCTTCAGCTCGTCAGCGATCTCTGCGGGAGTGTAGCCCTGGAGCGTCCAGGCCATGACCTGTCGTTGCCGGGGCGGAAGCTGGTCAAAGGCGCGCAAGATGTCGTGGCGTGCCTCCCATTCGGAGATGTTTGTCGATGGCGTCAGAAGCAGGGCTCCTTCGGAGATCGTTTCGCTCGGATCCTCACGGACGGTGGCGATGCGACGGGTCAGCGCGCGGGAGGCAACCGTGCGTGCCCAGGCTGCCGGGTGGTTTATTGTTTCCCATCGCTGGTGAGCCTGCACCATCGTATCTTGGGCGATGTCCGCAGCTTCGGCAAGTTGCGCTCCTTGCAGCCTGAGGAATCCAACGAGCTTCGGGACGAAGTCCCGGTAGAACGCGCAGAAGTCGTCATCGGCATTCGATGTTGGCCGTGCCGCGAGGCGTTCAGGGTCGCCCATGATCGTTCACATCGTTTCCGGAAGGTGTGACGTCCAGCTTAAGGTGGCTGCCGTCGGCCCGCTGCTCGCTGATTCGACCGTATTTAGGGAGCGCTTGGACGACCGCCACGATGTAGCGGCGGCGCGCATCCTCTTGCTTAACGCGCCAGACTAGGCGAATCCACAAGGCGATCAACCAGAATGCCTGCATGATGATCATTACGACAAGTCCTGCGTCGGCCATAACGGGTAGCCGCCCTTCTGTCCTCCCGCCACACGGGTGTTGATAGGTAGAGGAGGGACAGAACCCTGCCGTGAACTTTCACCAACGAGCCTGCGGGCGAGGTTCGCCAGAAGACCTTGGGGCTGCGCGCCTCGTTCGCTTCGAGCGATAGTGGTAAGCGCTATCCGCGAGCCCTCTACTTTGTCTGACGCTCGGTCATGCGGCCGGCCGCGAGCGTCGTCTGCTGCACGCCCTTGGCCGAGGGCCTGGGCGAGGTGCTCGCGCAGCTGTCGGTTCTCCTCGGCAAGGTGCCGGATGCGCTGCTGCGCCGCCTCGAGCCGCCGCAGCAGGGAAGCGTCCGAGGCGCGCTGCCGGGCCGGCACCGGTGACGCAGGCGCCCGACGATGCGCGGCGCGGAGCCTGTCTATCTCGGCGCGCAGATCGGCTTGGGCATACAGCCAGGACCGGGACACCCCGGCATGCTGCGCGACAGTTTGGAAGGTGACCGGCTCGCCCCGAGCATCCAGGGCGCGTAGTGCCTGGACAGCCTTGGCCCGGGTGTACTCGCGGCGGCGCTGGGCGGCGGCGATGATGTGCCGGCTGTTGTCAGCTCGCATCCGCAGCCACCCCCAACTGGTCGGGATCGGCTTCGAGGGTGGCGATGACGCGGTCAAGGTTGCCCAGGATCTGCTGGTTCATCTCAACTAGGCGCAGCTGGCCGCGGGCCTGCGCCCCGCTGATGATCTGCAGGACCTCTCGGCGCTGGTGGTGGTGCCGGGGCAGGAACTCGGCGGTCGCGATGAACATCGGGCAGGTCAGGCAAGCATTGGCATGCGGGCAGGTCTTCTGCACCGGCAGGCCGCAGTAGCCGTTGGGCAGGGCCTGGGTGGCGCGGCCGAGGCGCTGTTTGGCCCAGTTCGCCTCCGCGAGGGGCCCGTTCGGGTCGATGGTGACGGTCTCACCCGCGGCGTTGACCTTGCGGGCGGCTTCCCAGTGTCGACGCACCGTGGTGTCGTGCAGCCGGGCATAGTGGGCGGTCATCTCACCGGAGGTGTGGTCGAGCAGGACCCGCACGACCTCCTGCGGGACGTCATGGTTGATCAGCCGGGTGCCGAAGGTGTGCCGCCACTGGTGCGGGGTCAGGTGCACCGGCCGGTCGTGCTCGTCGCGCACGTCGCAGCGTTGCAGCCACAACGCCAGCTGCCCCCGGTAGGAGGACGTTGACAGCGGGATCCGACCGTCGGGATTCATCCGCGGTGCGGGGAACAGCCACGGACTGCCTGTCGGCCACCGCTGCAGGATCCGTTGCTTCTGGGCGGTGATCTGCTGTTCGATCTGTTCGTCGATCGGGACGAGGGCCTCGCGTTTCATCTTCCGGTTCTGGTAGCGCAGGTAGGGCGCGCCGTCGCGGTCGCGGATGATGCAGTCGAATCCCACATGGCAGGCATCACCGACGCGCAGCCCGCACCGCATCAGGATCAGGGTCAGCAGCTGTCCCTCGGGCTGATGCCAGCGGTCGAGGTTGTCGGGCCGCTCGACCTGGGCCATGATCTGGTCGGCCAACCCTCGGGGCAGCCGCTTGTCAGGCTTGGGGTAATCGTCGGGGTAGAACGTCGCGTTCGCCGGCAGTTGGTCGTCCCAGCCGTTGCGGCGCACCGCTTGGAAGAAGGCACCCAGGGAGCTGATGTCACGGTTGCGGGAGCGGGCTGCCCCGGGGTCGCTTGCGAGGTCGGCCAGGTAGCGTTCCAGCAGCGCCCGGTCGACATCGGCCATGCCGTGCATGGTGACGTTCGCGTTGGTGAGGAAGCGGGAGAACCGGTTGATGGCCAGGATGTCGATGATGGCCTGGTTGACGCTGCGCCCGGCGGATAGCCGCCACCGGATGAATCGTTTGGCTGGCTCTCGTAGCCACGGCTGGGTGATGCGGTCAAACCGCAGCCGGGCTCGGGTGTTGTCCATGCCCAAGCGGCGCAGCTCCCACACATTGCGCGGGTACTCGGCCTCCCAGCCGGTTCCGGCCTGCAGGTCCTCGACGCATCGGCGGGCGAAGCGCAGGAACGCCAGCTGCCCGTTGGCCTGGCTGGAACTGTGTGCCTGCTGGTAGCCGCGGTCCCACTGTTCGGCGGTCCGGTCCAGCAGCGAGGTGACGCCGCTGGCGGCGGCGAACCGCACGACCTGCGTCACCACGGTCCATGCTCGGGCCCTGGCGCGCCGTTCGTCGTGGCGGCACTGCAGCGCGTACTGCAGCTCCAGCTTCAGCTGCCGCTGCTTGTTGAGAGGTCGGAAGTCGAACCGCTCGTCGCCGCACGTCTCGCACCACTGGATGAACGTCTCAACGTCGGGACACCCAACTGCGTGCCAGCGGGACTTGTGGTTGGCGCAGAACGGAGAGTTCCCTTCGGCCCACAGTTCGCAGTACGACAGCGCGCAGCCCCTGATGTTACGGTCGCGGACCACCGCCGTGGCGATCCACGTAGCACGGTCGGGTCGCCCGGCGCGTTCCCAGAATCCGTGGTGGCTGACACACAACCCGCGCCGCGCGGCGCCGAACCGGCAGTCAGGCACCTGGCAGGCGGTCAGGGACTGCCGCCCGACGGTTCGCGGGTCGGTCGTCGCGGCGTACTCATCGATGTCGGGGCGGCCCTGACCGTACCAGCGTTGGTAGTGCGGATGGCAGAATCCGCGCGTACGTTGCCGGCGAAGGCATTGGGGTATCCGGCAGGGTGGAGCCCCGAGCATCAGATCGTCGGCGGTGGGCAGCAGGACATCGACGCGGAACTCCGGCCGTACCGCAGCCATCAGCTTGCCCAGCAACCCGGACGCCGACGCGGCGCCCGTGGCGGCTTCCCGGCTCACCAGCGCACCTCGTGCCCGGTCAGGAACCCGGCCGACTCCAATGCACGGCGTGCGTCTTCGACGGTCAGGTGGCCGTAGATGTCCATGGTTGTGGCGATTGAGGCATGGCCAAGCAGCCGGCTGACTACTCAACCGGAGTACCAGCGCGCAGCAGCCTGGTGGCGTAGGAATGCCGGCACCAGTGCGGGTCGAAGTCGATGCCGGTGTCCCGGCGCAGCCGCAGTACCAGGTCGTAGACCGCGGCGTAGGTCAACGGCCGCCCCAACGGGTGGCCCCACAGGTTGACGAACACGTAGTCGCTGTCCAGATCGCCGTACTCGCCGTGCAGGTAGTCGGCATACAGCCGGATCACCTCCGGCCCGACCGGGATCGTGCGGGGCGAGGCCGACTTGGCCCGTGCTCGGTTGTCGTTGACCCGTGGCGTGACGGTCAGTTCGCCTTCGGCGGCGGCGACGTCCTCGTGCCGCAGGCCCAACGCCTCACCGATGCGGATGCCGCTCTCCCACAGCAGGACGAACAGGAACCGGTCCCGCAACCTGGTGCACGCATCCAGGATCGCCTGGATCTGGGCCGCGGTGAGAATCGTCGGGTGCTTGCGTGGCGTCTTCAGCTTGATCGTGCGTCGCCGCTGTGGCTGCCCACCGGCGAGATGATGCAGGAACGGCTTCCACCCCGAACCCCGCAGCCGTACCGGCCGCAGATCGGCGACGAGATCACCCAGATCGACCCCGTGCCGAGCGTGGAAGGCGTACAGGCCGCCGACCGCGGACAGCTTCCGGTTGACCGTGACCGCACCGCAGTGGTGCTCCGCCGAGGGCAGCAACGCCAGACCGCCGCCGCGGCCAGCGGGTGGTAGCCGCAGCCACGCGACGAACTCGCCGAGGTCCTCCAGCCGCACCTCCCGCCAGTCCAGGCCCCGCCGGGCGAGGAAGACGAACCAGTCCTTCAGATCGTGGGCGTACGCCTTGACCGTGTTCAGCGATCTCTCGATATCCGTGAGGTAGGCCAGGTACCGCTCGATCGGCTCGAGCGGACCACCTTCCGCGTCGAGCACCGTCCACGACTCCACCAACGAGCCAGCCACCACCACCCGCTGCACCAGCACCGAACCTCCCGAGAATCTCCGTGACGGACGGCGGTAGATAACCACCTCCACCACGAAGACTCCGAGCGGCCTGAGACTTGTGCTGTACGTCGTGGACACCCTCCATCGGGCTCAAGAGAACAGACACGAACCGCTCCGGAAACCCATCCTCGATCAAATGGGTCACGTACGAGTGGCGCAGCGCATGCAAATCCAGCTCCTCCGGCAGACCCAGGGCCGCCCGGTAGGCGGCCATCCGGTCATTCAACGCCCGGCCCGACAGGCGGCCACCCCGCTCGGTCGGCCACATCGCCGCGTCCTTCGGCCCGGCCAGCAGCGGCCGCACCGACTCCAGATACTGCGACACCGCCTCCACCGCCCACGGAAAGACGCTCAGCACGGTACGCCGCCGCGGCGGGCTGCCCCGCATCGCCTTGCCGTACCGCACATGCAACGCCCCGAACCGGCCCAACCGGGCCGCCGCCGGGTTCGGGTGCCAATCGGCCACATCCAGCATCACCGCCTCCCGGCGCCGCAACCCCCACCCGTAGACCACCTTCAACGCCACCGCGTCCCGAAACGCCGCCACCGCCCCCTTCCGCCCGCCGGACACGGCCTTCCCCACTTGGGCGTCGGCGTGGTCGAACAACGCCTGCAACTCCTCCCGCGTCAACGGCCGCCGCCGCGGGCTGCCCTCATAGTCGGCCGTATGCAGCGCGCTGTTCGACTCGGTGCACACCTGCACCGGATGTGCGGCGAACCGCTGCCAGCACTCCTCCGCCCAGCCGTAGCTGGGGTCGGTGATGAAGTCACAGAACAGCCGCAGCCGCACCTGATAGGCCCGCAGCGTGGCCCGGCTGAACCCCTGCGAGCACAACTGTGCCCAGAACTCCTCCACATCGGCCGGCGTCCACGCCCACGGATAGTCGTTGGTGAACGCGGCGAACCGGCGCACCGCTTGCACCTTCGCCGAGATCGTGTTCTCCGCCAGCAGGCGAGCCAACTGCTGGCGGGTCCACCCGGCCAGCATCGCCTCGAACACCGCCTTCTGCGGATCCA